>ERZ773212.143-NODE-143-length-37563-cov-7.216087_pt1 | contig 37563 bp, 48 predicted proteins | sample MGYA00581005_ERZ773212 | MGnify/ENA primary metagenome ERZ773212 (study PRJEB29015, sample SAMEA2738154) | human oral metagenome | biome: human oral; feature: human-associated habitat; material: saliva | place: China | collected 2196 ... | reverse complement strand
TGTGTGGTGTGTGTTGTGTGTACGTGTGTTCGATGGTGTAGGTCACGTTGGTTGTTGGTGGTTGTGGGTTGACGTGAGCTGTCTCGTGTGGCGTATGGTTTGGGTCATCAGCAACACGGCCCCGACGGTGGGGCGAACAGGAAGGAACAGTGAGATGAGCAAGACGGTGCGGAGCATGGTGGTGGCCCTGGTGCTTGGGGTTATGGCCCTAGTGGGTTGTGTGCCCGCCTACGCCAGTGATGGCATGGAGACTCCAGCTGGTTCGTGGGTGCTGGCCGCTACTGGTGCCCCGGTGGTTGTTCCTGACACCCCCTGTGAGTCCGAGGATCAGGAGTACGGGCCGTGCCTGTGGGACGCCCGCACGATGGGGAACGGTTCCGGTGAGTCGTTCATCGTTGAGGAGGACGGTTCCGTCTCTTACCTGCGGTGGAGGGATGCGCGTGAAGTCGCGTACCCGGGCTGGTTGTGGGTCGGTAGCGTTGAGCCCGCTAGCGTGGCTGGGCTGCCCGCTTGCGTGGACGTTCACGGCTCGGTGACGTGTGAGCGGGACGGACGGTACGTGCTTGAGGTCAACCCTCACGCCTGCACGCAGACCATCACCACTGTCGAGGGTGACCGGTACGTGCCCGGCCCAGCTGTCGCTAAGGCCCTCAGTGGCGGGTGCGCGAAGACCGCAGCTAAGGGCCACAGTGATGAGGCAGGACTCCACGGCGCACGCTCTAGTGTGCCTACGGAGGTTGTGCACTCACCTGCGGTGAGCGCGGCTGTGGATGAGCCTGTAGATAACCCGACCTCTTCTAGCGGTGACGTGGTTGTGGGTCCTGTGGATTCAGGTGTTCGGGATGACTATGACCGCGAGATTCTTGTGGTGGCCGCTGTGGTGACTTTGGGTGGTCTTACGTTGGCTGTGTGGGTTGAGCGTCGAGCTGCTCGGCGTCGGGTGAGGCGCTTCGGCTCGAGGTGAGCGATCCTCCCTTCTAGTGCCCCTGGTTCTGCTTCGGCGGGCCGGGGGTTTTGCTTTGTCTTCCTGTGGCGGGCGTCGCGAGGGCCGCTAGGGTGCTTTCGGGGTGTGAGTGGTGCCCATGTATGGGTGGGGTGCTGAAAGGCGCTCAGATTGGCTCCTGTGGCCTCTCGTGCATGTAGGGGCGTGTGTGTATGCGTGCGTGGTGTAGGAGTGGGGCACCGTCGAACAGGCGTTCGATGACGTAGGTCACGCGAATTGGTGCCCGTTCCGGCTTGACTCATTGCGTCTCGGGGGGTGTATGGTTAAGCCATCAGCACGGAGCAAGCCGCTCCACCAAGAAAGGATCACAGCAATGAGCACCACCGACTACATCACCGACGTCACCGCCAACCTGACCGAGTGGGGCATCACCTACCGCGAGACCACTGAGGGTGTCAGCGTCGGAAGCATTCACCTCGAGGTCGCCGAGGACGGATACCGCCCCACTGGCACCACCCTGGACGGCACTGAGACGGTTGCCATCACCAACGATGCAGACAAGGCCACCGCCCTCCTCGCATTCCCGCTGGCCCGCAAGGCGTGGGAGCTCGGCTACACCGGCGACTTTGAGATCGACACACTGGACGGCGAAATGAGCATGCGCCTCTCCTACGACAGTGATGACGTGACCATCTCGGCCGATGTCGACGCGGACGGTGAGTTCACTGTCACAGATCGCCCCCTGTTCAGCGAGTCGAACACCATGACCGACCTTGATGCAGTCCTCGAGTCAGCCCAGCTGGCCTACCAGCACCCGCATGAGGCGTGGCAGGTCCTCTGCGGCGCGACCGATTTCGAGAATGATGATTGGGAGGTACTGGTGGAGCACTTCCAGTGGGGAGTGCGCTACGGGTACGGCGACCGTCTCACTAAGGTGGAATCTACCTACACGGAGCGCGTAGCCATCGTGGATGACTGCAGCCCTGAGTCCCTCATCCATGTCATCAACATTGACACCGTGAGTGACGTGGCTTGCTGGTCGCAGGGCGACGTGGCCGCCGCCGTCCTGTACGCGATTTCCTGACGGCAGTCAGGTAGCCCGAATGGTTGTAGCGGGGGTTCGACTCCCCCGCCGGGCACGACACTAACCCACAACCCTAGGAGTATCGCCATGATCGCCACTGAGGACCGCCTAGCTGACGCACTGGAAACGGCAGTCGAAGACCTCGAGTTCCGCCTAGATGCGGCGGGCGCGGACTTTGAGGTCACCACATCCCCGAACACGAATCAATACATCATCATCCTCGCCAACGGCAAGCGGCGCGCCTACGTCACCGCCGAACTCTCATGGGACGACACTCCCATGGTGTTCGTAGACATCTACAGCGTGGACTCTGGTGGCGCGGAGCACTGGGTGTGCGGAGACCTGAGTGTCGACGACGCCACGCACTACATTGTCAACGCCTGAATTGGGAGCTGGAAGCAATGGGAACTATCAGTGAGCGAGTCGCCACGGCGTTCAAGGCAGCCACGGGCGAAGACAAGGCCCTTTCTGGCAGCTGGCATGTCCGCCCTATCCTCGAGTCGTCTACTTGCGGCGGCCTTAGGGCCAGCAAGGATGGCAATGAAGTTCAGGTGTACTCGAGCGGTGAGGTTCGCGGGCATGATGACGTAGCGGTCCGGTTCGCTAGGGAAGCATTCGAGGTTGCGCTCGAGCGGGCACAAGCAAGCTAGCCGGGATGGTCGGTCACGCAGTGTCGCGGCCACTCCACCTCGCCTAGAGGACGAGCGCAGGGATTGCGCATGTTGGTTGAGAACTACACAGAGATTAAGGCCATAGGTGGCAGGCACCGCACGCACGGCGCCGCCTCGCGTATTCGATACAGTCTGCCCACCTATGAGTCACCTAGACCGCCCTACTGTCCGACATCTACCGACAGAGGTTTGCTGTGATCCATTTTGGTCTAGGTGGCCCATAGGTGACCCACATGGCGTGGGGCCTAGGAAGGAGACATCATGGGGGCACACGATTGCCCAACTCACTACACATGGGTAGGGGAGGCGTTGGCCGTCAACGGGGCGCCGGAGAACACGAAGGACCTGCAGTCCTGGGACCTTTTGGACGCCCTGTTTCCCGATAACCCTCATCTCTGGAATGTGGGGAAGTACCTCACTCGGTTCGGCCGCAAGGGTGACACAAGCAAGCGCGTAGAGGACCTACGCAAGGCCGCCGCATACCTCGAGCGGGCCATCAAGACGGAGGAACGCAATGCCAGCTGACGCACCCCTTGAGTATCGCCTCATCACGCACGCCGACATGCGCCGCATGCCCGACGGCGCCACCGTCTACAACGACCTACACGAGCCATGGGTCAAGCACGGCCCATGGTGGCACCTAGACGACGGCGACACACGCCTGCTCGGCACAGAGCTCAAGCGACTCAGCGCGTGGCTCTATGTGCTCGAGCCATTCGCCCCACACAGATACACCTGGCAGCACTAGCCGGGCACGCACGAAAGGAACACACCCATGCCCACACCGACCAACGTCACCGACGTAGCAGACCAGCTAGCCCGTATGTGGCCGCACGCCCGAATGCATGTAGCCCCCACGCCCATGGGGTACACGGTAGTGCTTGGCGCTACCGCGGCCGAGCTCACTGAGGACTGGTGGACAGTCCGCAAGCCCGACCAGGCCGATCGGTACTGGGGGTACGTCGAATGCGATGAGGTCGTCATCGCGGACACGCTCGCCGAAGCAAACGCCCACAACCACCACGACTCCGTTAAGGGTAGGGTCACGGCGTTCGATCGACGTCTGCGAGTGCGTCGCGTCGGTGACGTGTACAGCATCACCACGGCAGAGTCGGAGACCATCACAATCGTCCCCATTGGTGGCATGATCGCGGTCACCGCGGGGGGAGTAACCCATGAGGTTGCGACGATGGGGTACGCGATCATGGCCGTTGGGGCGCTGGTCGCTTCAACGAAGTAGGTTTCAGGATAGGGGGTTCCCAAGAGAATAGGGGCCTCCCAGCAGGATAGGGGGTTCCCAAGAGAATAGGGGCCTCCCATGAAAGGAGCACAGATGGCAGAACAACCGACAGTCCACCAGGCACTAAGCCAGGTAATGGCTGATGTTCAGTCAGTCAGGAAGGACAGCAAGAACCAGTCCCAGCGGTTCAACTTCCGCGGAATCGACGCGGTAATGAACGCGGTAGGACCCGCACTCCGCAAGCATGGGGTAGTCATCCTCCCAGAAGAGGTTGACGTGCATCGCAGCAACGGGACCACAGCAAACGGCAAGCAGACAGCTGAGGTGGTCGTCAAGGTCACCTACCGTGTCTACGGCCCAACGGGGGACAGTATTCACGGGAAGGTTGCGGCCGAGGCAATGGACTTCGGTGACAAGGCCATTGCTAAGGCTATGTCCGTGGCCTACCGGACGTTCCTCCTTCAGGCCCTCACCATCCCTACGGACGAGCCCGACCCCGATAGTGAGTCCTACGAGAGGGGGGTTCCCAACGAAACAGGGGCCTCCCAGGAGAACAGGGCCACCCAGCGGAATACCCCCCTCCCAGCGGAACAGGGGGTTCCCAAGAGAACAGCGGCCGAACAGTGTGGAATGATCCTCGACGGATTCTGCGCCACCCACCAGCTGGACGGCGACAAGGTGCGCGAAGAGTACTTCGCCGCCGGAGGTAAGGCCAACCCAGACATGCTCCGTGCATGGCTGGCACAGAACTACGGGGCAGGTAAGGTACAGTGAGCAAAGAGAACGCACTCCGCAAGGCGGCTATCGCGGCACACATCGCCAAGGCGGCCTCCCAGGAGAAGAAGCGGGCCCTCAAGGAACTTGAGGAGTACATGGCGCCGGGCGACTCATCCAAGCCCATGATCGACGGCTTGCAGGTGGGGACAGTGAGCGTAAGCGCACCGCAGCCCCGCTACCAGGTGGTAGACGAGAAGGCCCTCGTGGCCTGGCTCGAATGGAACAAGCCCGACGCCGTACACAAGGTGCCAGCCCCATGGTTTGTGGCAGCGGCCGCCCTGGATGGGTTCATTAAGCAGACCGGGGAGGTCCCCGATGGTGTTGAGGTCGTTCAGGGCGACCCTCGCATCTCGGTGCGCATCTCAACAGCCCAGGAGGAGGCCATCCGGGACCTCATCTCCACGGGTGACATCAGCCTCCTCGAGATTGAGGGTGGGGATGCCTAGAAAGGGGTCTCCCAGGAAAACAGGGCCCTCCCAGGAAACAAGGGAGCTCGTCTATGAGAGGGACCAGTACCGGTGTGCCCGCTGCGGCCGGCACGCAGGGAATGGCCCCATGAGTATCCAGCACAGGAGGGCCCGCGGCATGGGTGGCACACGTCAGCCGAACACCAACAGTCCCAGCAACCTCATCCTCCTCTGTGGGGATGGGGTTCGGGGCTGCCACGGGCACATCGAGCAGAACAGGACGGAGGCCCGCCTCGCGGGCTACAACGTCCCACAGTTCGTGACTAACCCGGAGAGCATCCCAGTCAAGTACTGGGACGGCAGCACCTACAGGCTCAACAATGACGGCACGCGAACAGTCGTGTTCGCCAACTAGTGAAAGGATACAGAGTGAACAACATGAAGGCGTTGGCGCACAAGCTTATCGCGCCATACATCAACGAGGAACAGGGGCCATTCGAGACCGTTGGCCGCTGGCACCGCCAGTTGGGGCGCATCTCCCTCGCCATGGACCAGGCTAACGACGAGTTCTACGATCATGAGAGCGAGTACCTCTATGGGGAGTTTGACTTTGAGCTCTCACGCATGGTTGAGGATGCGGCACTCCTGCTGCACCACCTCGGCGTAGCCAGCCCCGATGAAGAGTTCCTCGCCGAGTACAAGCGTGCCGCCAAGAAGCATCCAGGTATGACCCTCGATAGCGACAAGCACACGAACGAGTCGCGCTTCTACGCTCTGGCTGAGGAGGTGGGGGAGGTTTGCGCCGCCCTCACCTACGACAACGCCAAGGACACGGGCCACAACGCCGACCTCATCTCGGAGGTTGTTCAGGTGGGTGGGCTCGCCCTCGCTTGGCTCGCTCGTTACCATGGTGGTGAGGAGTCGTGACGCTTCTACTGACTGTCGCCATCGTGGTGGCGCTCATTGCGCTCGGCGCCTACATCCATGTCGCCAATGAGCGCGACTACCTCGCCCTCGAGGTCGCTAACCTCGAGCACCGTCTCGCGACCTTCGAGGACGCCCATAGTGGCGAGGACTCGTAAGAGCGCCAAGGCCGCCGGGGCGCGGTTCGAGAGAGTTGTCGCCGACTACCTCGCTGAGGAGTTGGCTGACGACAGGATCGATCGCGCCCCCAAGGCCGGAGCCAAAGACAGGGGCGACATCGCCAACGTCCGCATGGGTAACGATAAGATCGTCATCGAGTGCAAGGATGTCGCCCGCATGGACCTGCCGAAGTGGACTCGCGAGGCCCAGGTGGAGGCTGAGAACGCCGACGCCCTATTGGGTGTCGTTGTCCACAAGCGGCACGGAGTTGCCAAGCCTGACCAACAATGGGCTACAATGACACTCGGAGACCTCACCAAGCTCCTGAAAGGACACCAATGAAAACCATCCCCGGCTACCTCACTAAAGATGAGGCGGCCGCCATGCTCGGCGTCACCCGCCGAACACTCGACCGACACATCCAGAAGCGCAAGGTACCCACCTTCCGCTTCCTCGGAAACCCAACCATCTACGTCCAAGAGCACGACATCAAAAAGCTCTTAACCCCCATCCGAAAGGCAAACTAACCATGGCATGTGACATCACCGTCGAAGGCAACCTCGGCCAGGACCCCGAGGTCAAGTACACGCAGAGCGGCCAGCAGATCACCGAGCTCCGCATCGCCGCCACAGCATCCCGCAAGACCCAGGACGGCAGTTGGGAGGATGACGGCGACCCCCTCTGGGTCACCGCATCATTCTGGGGAGAGCGGCACGGCCACCTCGCCGACACCCTCAAGAAGGGCGACAAGGTAACCGTAACCGGGCTCCTCATCCAGCGCGGATGGGACGGAAGCGACGGCCAGCGGCGCACCAGCCTGGAGGTGAAGTTCCCCCGCTTCCGTGGCGTCATCCCCCGCAAGGGCGGCCAGCAGCAGACATCCTTCAACGCACCCCAGGGCGGCCAGCAGGGCGACCCCTGGGCCAACGCGGGCGCCCCCTTCTAATGTGGAACTGAAACGCAAGACGACGCACCCCCACTCTAGGGGGCAGGTCATCTGCGACGCCTGCTTCACCACAATCAGGCAGGGCCTCATGTACCGGAGGGACGCCTGGAAGGACGGAACCTACCACTGGTCCCTCCGGTACTGCCCAAACTGCTGGCTCATCCTCGACGAGGTAGGAGCCACAACGCAACCAACCTACGGCGGCCCAGACGCCGAGCACTACGAGCAATGGGCCGCCAACCACATCAACACAGAAAGAGCACAAGCATGGATGCTTCGCACATTTCCACCCTAACCACGCAACAGTTGGACGACGTCGCAAAGGCTGCAACAGCCCACCGCCCAACAGAACTCCTGAACGTCACTACTGGCGGCGGACACATTCACATTGAAGCCATTTCGGCTGACGGCCGCACGGTCTTCGGTGAATGGGACCTTCAGCTCCGAGATGGAACCATGTTCCTTCGTGTCGTAATCGACGACCTCCTCTACGTAGAGGCACTAGAAGAGAGAATGCCGCTACGGTGGGGCAGAGCAATGACCGGCCTACGGGATTGGGGGAAAGCGGTCAATGCCGTTGAGCTCAAGAAGGCGCTATCGTCTCAGCCTGAGATGGCCCACCTGATCGCAGATCACCTCATTGCACCCAGTGAGTACTCACCCCTAGGAGGGCGTCCTCGATGGTAGACATCAAGCTTCACGGCCACCAGTGGGTCACCAAAATGTGCTGCACCCAGTGCGGCGTCACCCGTATCGAGCAGGCGCACCCGCGAACCAAGCCGTGGGTGGCCGTCGAATCAACCCTCAAGACCACCGCCCGCACTCTCGGCTGGAAAGTCGGGGCCGAGACAGCAATCTGCGGAGCATGCAGGAGGCAGAAGTGACCAAGACGTGGCGCTACGTTGACGCGCGCTGCACGTGGAAGCCCCTCGCCCGCTACCTCACCTGGAAGTGGAGGCGGCAAGGTTACAGGACGGCATACGTCTCCGTCAGCCTTTGCAAAGCACTCGTCGGGGCGCTAGACTATGACCATTCCGGTGAGTGACTCCGCTGGATGTGGGATAGGTGAACGGCCCGGGGATTGACCAAGATGTCTCCCCGGGCCGTTGCCATACTCTGGATAGAAAGACAAGACACCAATGACCCCCCTTGATGAAGCCATCATCGAGAACGACCTCCTCCCCGAGGACCAGCGAGCCAGCAACGTAGAGCTCGCTGAACGCTTCAACGTCTCAGAGTCGTCCGTCCGCCGCCACCGCGCCAAGCTGAAGCGCCGCGGCGCCCCCGACATGGGGCACGACGCCTTCTTCAACGACGTCCCCGTGGACGCCATCTTGCAGCGAGGGAAGACGATCCGCCTCCCCGATGGCTCCTATGAGAAGATCACCTGGAAGCCCGGCGCCGTCGAGATGGCTGAGGCTAAGCGCCTATCCTATGAGGACCTCGCCCACGTCTTCCATGAGCCTATCCTTCCCAAGCCCGCCAAGGTGTCCGATGCCTCTACGAAGGTCGTCTGCCTCGCGGATTTCCAGCTTGGGAAGGTTGGAAGTGGCGGAGGCACTGAGGACACAATCCGACTCGTCAGGCGAGCCATTCACGACATCGCAGACGACATCCGCTTCCATGGCCCCTATAAGCGCATCATCCTCGCCGACGTGGGGGACTCCACGGAGGGGTTCTGGAATGTCGCCAGCCAGGCGCAGACCAACGACCTCTCCCTCACGGATCAGATCAGGACAGTGCAGCGCCTCTACGCCGAGGCCCTCCAGGCCCTCGCCCCTCTATGCTCGTCCCTCTACTATGTGGCCGTCCCATCCAACCACTGTGCCGTCCGCACCGGCCCCGGTAAGAACAGTCGCGCCAACGCCCCCGATGATGACTTCGGAATCATGATCTCCAAGAACATCGAGGACATCATCGCGGGCCGACCAGGCTACGAGCACGTCACCTTCCATCGCCCCGAGAAGTGGGAGGAGGCCGTAACCATGGATGCCGCCGACGGGACCCGCATCGGCTTCACACACGGCCATCTGGCGGGCCAGCAGTCTAAGGTGCCATCCTGGTTCAGGGACCTCGCGTTCGGGCGCCGGAGCGGCCTCTACGACGCCAGAATCCTAGTCCACGGCCACTGGCACAACTTCGCCGTGAGCCAGGCCGGTGACGCCCGCTGGATCATCTCCTGCCCATCAGCGGACCGGGGCTCAGACTGGTGGACCAACCTGTCCGGCGACTCCACCAAGCCCGCAATCCTCACCTTCGAGGCCCAGGGCGGAAACGCCTCATCCTGGGAACTCTACTCCTGACACTACAAGGCCCCCGCCTGTAACCGGCTTGGTACAGGCGGGGGCCTTGTATTGCCTCAGGCAACCTTACGGATCACCAGATCATGAACCGTCAGCGACGGGATCGGCGCCTCCAACCAGACACCCCACGTGTCACCGACATTCGGGTCAACCACCTTCGGCTCAATGTCGAGCTCAAGCACCTGATGATCGCCCTTACGGACCTCCAGGGTGGCGATCTGCGCGCCCTGGTCAGCCTGCGCAGGGTGCCCCTCCTCCTGGAAGCGGCGTACCGTGTACAGGTTCGCCTGCCCGGTCTCCTCACCGAAGTTGCCGCCCGGGAACGAGTAGCGGAGAGTCATGTGCCACTTCCCACCCGAGGGGCGCAACTGCTCGAGTCCAGTGGAGAGAATCTGGTGCTGGAAGTCCAGGCGCACACCATCCCCGGTCTCGGCGGCGTTGATCTTCGGCCACTCACTGATCGGGGGGAACAGGTCAGGGTTCGTGGACACCGGCCGCTCAGGGCGGATAATGATCGCCCCGAGGGGAGTGTCTGCCGGAACCGGCTCACCCTTATCCAGTCGCAGCACGCGAGGGAATACCGCCAGGTTACGGGCGAGCTGCTGCGTGAGCTCATCAGCGTGCTCAGCGATACGCTTCGTTGCCTCCCCATCGGCCTTCGTCTGCTCCGCCGCCGATCGGGTAGCCCGGATCGAGTCACCCATCGCAGCCACCTGCGCCTTAGTGGCGTAGGCGGCGTCGGCGGCCTCCTTCGTCAGGGCCTTACCCGCGATGGCCTTAGCCTCCACGGCGTCAGCTGTGGCCTTGCCGGCGACCGTGCGAACCTGCTCCACCTTCACGTCGACAGCACTGACGTCAGCCTTCGTGGCCTTACCGGCAAGCTCCTCCTTCGTTGCCAGCTTGGAGGTGTCAACCTGGGGTGCCCCGTCGTTGACCTTCACCCCCGACGCGCCAATATTGATTGTCACCTGCGACGGCAGGCACTGGCTAGCCTTCTCTTCCGACATGCGTCTCCTTACGCCTGGAACTCGATACTTGCGGGCACCTCGCGGGCACCATCCCACACGGTGATCGTGGCGGCCACCTCGCGCGCCCCATCCCACACGAACACCGGCTGCGCCTTGACGGGCGTCTCGTAGATCTTCAAGGACGAGATAGCCGCATCACCAGAACCGGCCGGGACACCGATCGACGGCAGCCACCGGGGGGCCGCGCTCGCGGGGAGCTCAACCTCCGCCACCACCTTCGTCTGCCCCTGTGGGAGCGCGACATTAGCGATATCGAACGGGCCGTTGATCTTGACCTTGTTGTCGTTGAACCAGTTCACGCGCAGGTCAATGCGGGCCCCCACAGTGTCCTGGTAGTCGACCTCGAAGGTGAACTTCCGGGAGCCGACAGGCATGGCTGCACTGTCGTAGGGGGTGGTGGACGCCCCGGCAGGGAGGGTCGCCCCGTCACCCTGCCGGGAGCCCTTACTGCGCCACCACGCCCCCAGAACCGGGAAGATACTGTCTGCCACTATGCGTCCTTCCTGACGACGATCGTGCCCGCCGGAGTACCCGACGGGACCTGCTCATGCTTACCGAGCGAAAGCACCCCGGGCCGCGAGCGCAGCTCCTCCACCTCAAGCTTCAGCGGAAGGTAGCCCTTCAGCCAGGGCACCACGAGCCCGAGGACGTGCTGCGACGGCGGGTTCGCGTAGGGGTTGCCGATCGGCTCCCACTGACCCCCCTGCTGCGGGTCCTCGCGCAGCTGCCCGTCCGTGATGTACAGGTGAGCGATGCCAAGCTTGTCGGCCTTGTCGAACACGCTCTTGTAGTTCTCACTGGTGACGCCATGGACGACGGCCCACCAGCGGGTGGAGGGGTACGCCTTCATGTGGTCTGGGAGGATCGGGGTCCCGGGGTCCTCGTTCAGGAACGCTGTGGCGTCCTTCTCGAACATCATGCACACGTCGAAGTCGAGCTTGCACATCTCCTCGGAGATGTTCGACCCCGAGTTGATGACGATGAGGAAGTCCTTGCCATACTTGGCGCGAATCCGGTCAATGAGGGACTTGTAGGCGGGGATGCGTCCAGCCTGGGTGCCCCACCCGTTGATGGCCTCGTCGAGGAACACGCCCTGACAGACGTCCCCGTACTGGGTCTTGGCCTTATCGATCTGGGAGAGGATGTACTCCTCCGTGTACTTGTCCACGTCAGGCACGTTCGCGCGCCCAGGGTCACCAGCCGGGAGCGTGGCGGCGAGGTACTGGGTCTTCACGTAGAACACGGCACGCTTCGCCCCAGCCGCGAGCGCAAGCTCGGCCTGCTTCTTGAAGTCGACGTTGAACTCATCCCAGTTGCCGCTGTTGCGGTTCAGGATGACAATGCCGAGAGAGCCCGCGAACTTCAGGATGTTGGCCCACTTCGAGGTCTTCCCGGGCTTGCCGTCATCATAGTAGTCGGGCCAGAAGTAGGTGACGGGGCTGTAGTAGCGCTCCCCAGGCTTGAACGGGGAGATGATCTTGCCGAGTGCGTCTACCCGGCGCGTGGCTGCATTGACGTCCTCCAGGCTTGCCTTCTGGGCCAGTTCACGCTCGAGGTTCTGCTGCTGCACGAAGGTGCTGTAGGCGTCATCCCGAGTGAGGTAGGAGGACAAGTCCACGTGCCCGCCGGCCTGCGCCTGACTCAGCTCGGCCTTGGTCGCGTAGGTGGAGGCAGCCTCAGCCTTCGGGAGAGCTGCATCTGCGATCGCCCTAGCGTTGCGGATACTGTCCCCCATGGCCGCAACCTGTGTTTTGGTGGAGTACGTGCCGGCCGCAGTGGCGGTGGTGAGGTAGTCGGAGAGTGCCGCCTTGGTTGCATACTTACCGTCAGCGTCCGTGGTGGTGGCGTACTGGGTGAGGTCAGTTTTGCGGGCATACTTGCTGTCGGCGTCACTGGAGGTGACGAACCGGGAAATATCAGGCACAGTCGGGATAGCCCCACGCACCTCAGCCAAGGCCGCCTTAGTGGCGTAGGTTGAGGCGGCCTCCGTCTTAGGGAGGGCCAGGTTAGCGACACCGCGCACACCCTCCACCTTCGCAGACAGTGCATCATCAGCCTGTCGCATCTCCGTCTTCGTGGCGAAACCCGACAAGTCGGGTGCAGCCTGCCCACCACCACCTAGCTGGGCCTGCGCGAGGGCCGCCTTCGTGGCGTACGTGGAGGCGGCATCCTCAGACTTGAGGTAGCCTCCGAGGGACTCCTTCGTGGCGTAGGTGTCAGCGACCGCCTTGCTGGTGGCGTACTGGGCCAGCTCCGTCTTCGTGGCAGCCGTGGTAGCCATGGAGGTGATGCGCTCGCCGAGCTTCCGCTCCGACGCCAGCGCCTCCTCCTTCGTAGCATACGTGGAGGCAGCCTCAGCCTTGGGGAGTGCCCCGTCAGCCGTGGCCTTCACCGCCTCAATACGCGAAGACAGGGAATCATCCCCCCGAGTCACCTCCTCCTTCGTAGCCAGCGCAGACACGTCAGGGGTGCGCCCCTCAGACGCCTTACGCAGAGCATCAAGCTCCGCCTTAGTGGCGAAAGTGCGGTCAGCCTTCTCTGTGCTATACCAGGTCAGGTTAGCCATTAGTCCTCCATGCGAGTACTCCGTCCCCGACCTCGATCACGTCGGGGGCGTTGATTGCTTCCAGGGTCCCGTCTCCGATGTCGCGGACGCGACGCCCATCCCGGTCAGACGGGTCTTCAACGGCGACACCAGAGAAGATGTCTACGAGGCCAACCTCGGTGCCAGCGATGATGCGCGCGTTGACGCAGCGGGTGAGGCCTGTGTCGCCGGGGATGTTGACGCACACCCGGTAGTTCTGCTCCCCGTCAGGCAGGGTTGATGGGGCTGCGATGTTCAGGAATGGGTCACCGTCGTGGTTGACGAGGATGCCGTCGGAACGGAGTCGCCCGGCCGCGTAGTGGGCAATGAGGGCGTTAGTGGAATCCACCTCAACGCCCTTGTAGTGGGGGAGCGGAGTGAACTCAACGCGCCCCATCCGGCCGAGCCCCTCAGGGCCAACCACCTTACCTGTGATGCGTGCGTACCCCTGGTTCACGAACTCTCCTGACGCCGATTCGTTACAACCTTCACTCTATCAATCCGATCATGAAGGCTGGATACCTCGTCGTAAAGATGAGCTCTGTCAGCGCGCGCGTCATTCCTGACGCCCTCAACCTGCCCCTCCAGGCCCTGGATGCGGTGCGACTGATCCACAACACTCTCCCGGAGAGCCCCGACAGCCTCCGCCAGGGCGTCCATCTTCGAGGTCAGGTCATCGAATCGCATGTCTAGGTCGTCTCGCAGGTTCGTGGCGTGGTTGTTGTGCACCCCCTCGGATGCGGATTCAGCGGCATCAGCGGCCCGAGCAACATGAACACTCATTCGCTCCAGGCGCTCGTCATTCTGTGCCTGCTGCCTCTTCAGTCTACTTGCGAGTCGAGCCACAAGCGCAGCCAGCAGCGCGACCGTAGCCGCAATGAGATCAGGCGACGTGAGTATCTGGCCTATCGGCAGGACGCTATCTACTGGCTGCACTGGTCACTCAGCTCGCGTGGCGGGGAGTGTACTCGACGGGTGCCGTGGCGATCGCCTTGTCCGTCTCCTTCGCGTCAGCGATGGAGGTTAGGACGCTGGCCAGGACGGCGGTCGCAGCGATACCGAGCGCCCCCTTCCAGTCAATGTCGAGAATGCCGACACCCACAACGAAGGTGGCGAGCAGGGACTGGGCGAAGGTCTTCACGGCGCGGTCGAAGACGCCAGACCAGAATGAGGCTCGAGCGTAAATGCTCATGCACTCACCCCTTTCGGAAACAACTAGGGGGCAGGACTTCTGCCCCACCCCCTAGTTTACACTGCGTCAAACGAGGTCACATAAGCCGGAACGACCCCGGGCGCGACCGGTTCAGCGCCTCCTGGAGGGCCGCCCACGTAGCCTCACCAGGCTCACCATCCACATACTCGCCGAAGCTCCAGCCGCCAGCGAAACGGTTCCACACCTCAGGGGCGGCAGGCTTCACCAAGCACCAAGCCCAGTACTGGAAGACGCGGATCACATGCGAGTCCCAGCCGCGATCCTCGGGAAGCTTGTCCGCCCCAATGAGCATCCGCTGAGCGCTAGACGCAACCGTGCTGTTCAGGTAGCGGCGCAGGTTCGCCACAGCGTAAGTCTCGTTGTAGCCGGGGGCGAAGACGTCGATGAGGCGCTTCATGGTCGCAGGACCATACTCGCCATCCACCTGGAGTGCACCGGAAGTGGACACCGGCGCGGGGGCGCCAGAGATGACCTGTCCACCGCCGATCATCCGGTCCCACGTGGAGCGGTCGCGGAGCCGGTTCAGGTCGAGAGTGCCGCTGTAGCCAGGCAGTCGACCATCCTCTGTGTACTGGTGGATCAGCGGGGACCCCCAGTAGGAGACGCTCGGGATAGCAGGGTCGCTGTAGGAGGTGCCGTAGTCCGAGTAGCTCTGGCCGCCCGCATACCAGAGCGGGTACTCGCGGGCCACGGCCGACCAGTCGTAGCCATTCAGGGCGCTGCCGTTCATGTAGATGCCGGGGGTGCCTCCCGTGAGAGACCGCACCGTGTCAAGGAAGGCCTTCGCCCAGCCCGGCCCCTGCGGGACAGCGTTCGCCTCCCAGTCGAGCCAGAGGGTGGCCTTACCCAGGTAGTCGCGCACAGAGTCCACGAAGTAGCGGGCCTGCGCCTGGGCGTCGCCGGGGCGGGCGAAGTGGTAGAAACCCAGCCGCTTACTGGCCCCGAGGGTGGCGTTAGCCTGCGACCCCATGTAGGGATTCTGGTAGTCGTCATCCTCGGTGGCCTTGACGATCACGAAGTCAGCCCAAATGGCGGCGACATGGAGCCCTGCCTGGTGGCTGGAGATGTCGATACCGTGCGCATGGGCAGGAGTGCCCGACTGAGGCTGCGGGGTGGGCGCCTTGGCCTGTGCGGGCTGCTGCCCCTTGCGGAACTCGGGCCACTGCTGGAAGAACTTCGCCTCATTGAAACGGTGGCAGGAAGTCCACCGGCCAGCCTGCGTGTGCGGGTGCGAGGAGTAGCGGGCAGTGCGAGTCTCACCCCCGGTCTGGTCGCCCAAGTAGCCATCGATACCCCCATCCTCGTCTATCCAAGCCTCAGACTCCAGCGGGTCATAACCATCCTCGACGATGACAACGACGTGACCAACACCACCCTCGTTCGCTGCGGACAGGACGATATCTCCCGCACGGAAACCGCCGTCCGGAGTCAGGTTCTCGTCAGCCCATGGAACCTCATCGAAGCCGCAAGCCTCGAGGCCCTGGCGCAGGTTCCCCGTCCAGTGGTCATTAATTTCCGGCAGGGCCGGGTGTCCCCACGGGACACCGTAGGTGTCATGCAACCCGTAACAGACCGCTCCAGCAGCGAGACTGGAGCAGTCGGCATTCTGTGGAGAGGACACCTTCCCCTCCCAGTCCGCATTGGCGTACCAGGTTCGCCGATCGGGCTGACTGTAGCCGACGTCCTCTTGGTCGCAGATGCGGCGAGCGATACGCGCCGCAACACTCCCTACACTCACTTACTCTCCTTCGTTTTACCTTCAAAGTCGACCACCTTAGCTTCGGCGATAGCGACACGCTTTGTGAGTGCGGCCACCTCCATTGCGAGGATGTCGATGACTGCCATGGCGTCAACCTGGCTTCCGGCTCCCACTTCATTCTCCTTCCGACTGAGGTCTAGTAGGACCATAATACCCTCCGCCCAGGATGTAAGCCTGGTCTTCTGAGGGGGTAGTGTCCATATATGAGAGCCCAAGCTCCCATGGTGAGCGGCGAGCGTAGTCCACCCACTCGATTGTGCCGTCAGCCTGCGGTGTGTCGACAATGCGGGCGCCCTTCACGAGGACAGACACCTCCTCGCCAGGCTGCCCCTCGATGTGTACCTTCCACGGTGCAGCCCCGGGGCCGTAGCCGGTCTTCTCGAGGCGCCCCCTCCCTGAGGTGCACAGCACCATCCATGGGGCGTTCTTGGAGGCGATAGCGGGCACGTAGTCGGGGAGCTCCCACGTACACCTGCCTTCACTGTCCAGGGTGAGGTTCTCCCAGTACTCGATCCCGTCGTAGGGGGATTCTGTACAGGAGTGCGACAGCCACATGCCTGTCTTCTTGGTAACCTCAGGCACTCGCATCGTGAACTTCTTCGTGCCGGACATGTGGACACCGGAGTTGTCGACCCAGTAAGCGGAACCCTTCCACCCCATCACGATCTGCGATGGAGTGATGTAGAACCCTGTCTTAGGGTCGTCAAGGTACTTCAGCGGCTTCAACCAGGCGGAGTCATGGTCAACACCAGTTGAAATTTTATTGTCCTTCCAGTACATGATGCCACCGTCGTTGACGGTCATGGAACTGGAGTGTGTGCGCACACTTAATCCATACTTACTAAGGTTGAGCGTCCCATATGTGCTGCCATTATCCGAACCGGTGTACAAGCTAACCCCGTCTGTACTGACAGAAACATACGGGCGAGGAGTGTCCTTATCGTTCTGGCCGGTTTTACGCAGAGGAGAATGCAGTTTGAGCATCGGAACCCCCTGCGCGGACTTCGACATGAAGAGCGCACCATCCCACCAATCATCCTCCAGTGAATTGAACGACAGGCCCACGCCGATCTTGTTGCCCTCACGGCCGACGTCAGAGTTTGTGGACGACCACACAATGTCATTGAAGTAGGTTTCCGACCAGCTATCCCGCCGCCCGATGCGGCCATCGATGATGATCTCTCCGGTGTGTGCGTTAATGTCTAGCGACTTCCACCCACTGGAGGAGTAGACGCGCATCCCGTCATTGTCGATCTTAAGTCCGCGGTTATTTTGGCGATCAGTCTGAATGGATACGCCCGTGATGACCTGACCGTCAATGGCCCCTGCGCGCAGATTGTCTGCTGTCACCGAGTTCGCGGCAAGCATGCCTGCCTTGATCTTCTCGAACTCGCCACTGCGGGCATTGATGATGCGGGTCCACACGTGCTTCGCCGTGAGGTCAACAAATGATGCATTACCGGTGACGGTCAGCTGGTCTGTGGTGAGTTGGAGGAACTTGCCTATATCTCCAGCGATGCGCCGGGCAGCGAGGTCGTTGATGGCTGCGGAGCCCGCGGTGAGGCGCCCCACGTCGAGGTTGCTGATCTGCTCGCCGGAGACGCGGGCGCGCTCCCAGTCAATACCGTTCCACTTCCACTCAGCCACGATGTCGAGGGTGGAGGGGTCCTGGATTCGGGCCGTATCCCCATAGGTTTCCCCGGGGAAGTCGGGCTTGTCTGTGGAGTTGCCCTTCTGGTAGAAGACCTTCCCGAAGGTCGTGCGCATCCTGCGGATGGACGCCTCGATCGTGGACTGCGCCAACGACGCGGCGGCCTTCTGGAACGGGTTGTCAGACTCTACCCACTCCCATCCCTTGTGGGAGTGGACGGTCGTGTTACCGTCGGCTGAGCGATCGTAGGCCGGGAATGCGGTCTCGGCGGGAAACGTGGCCGGGCCGGGCCACTGGATGTACTCATCCTTGATCTCAGCCACAGCTCACCTCACTTCGCGCGGATAATCATGGAGGCGACGGAGCCGCGGGGGCGGATGGGGAATGGCCGGCCGCCGCCTACGTTCTTCGCGTAGGGGCGCCGATCGGCCACTGTTGTTCCTGTGGACATGGCGTAGGTGTAGCCATTGCCGGAGGCGTCGTTCCAGCCGATGTCGGTATTCGCTTTACCGGCCCTCCAGTTGGAGTCCTGGTTGTTGGAGTCCACGAGGTCGTGGCCGTGTGAGGGCATCTCGTTTACGGTGAGCGTGTGGTGGGTCTCGCCGACGGTCGAGCCAGTGACGAGCGCGTCCGTGCTCCCCTGCCCGTAGATGACCTTCCCCTTGAGGTCTGGGATGTTGAACGTGGTGGAACCATTACCACTACCGGCAGCGGTTCCGATCGCGTCAAACAAGGCCTTGTACTCGGTGCGGCTCACTTCCTGCCCGTAGCACAAGAGCCAGTTCTTCGGCGGCCGGGACCCGTAGAAGGGGAGTACTGCCCCGATGGGGACAATCGCATCCACGACAGACAGGTAGGAGTTGTTGACGCTCTGGAGTGCCCCGCGAGCCACGCCCGCGGACTCTGACGCCCTCTCCGCCTCCAACTGCGCAGAGGTGATACCATCCTCCATCTTGGTGAGCTTCGCCGCCGTAATGGGTGTGCGCCCATCCGGGCCATCCTTCCAAACGTTCCCCCAATATGGCATATCAGTCTCCCTTCTTCCTCAACGTGAATACGCGAGCGTCCGGGGACACCCACTGTGACTTGTCAACCACGCCCTTGTCTGGCGGGTATGGGCCTGTCTCCACCAAGGATACCGCAACCTGAGTCATAGCCTCGGAGAGCTTCTGGGTCTCCTTAAGGGCCTCGGCTCGGGCGGCCCGCTGTAGAACATCACTGGCTGCGATCTTCTCCTCAACCGACCGAACAATCGCATTCGTGTCAATGGACTGCTCGAGCGTAATGGTCGCCTTAGGGCCCCACTCGGACTTGTTCCCAGCTCGATCATACGCCCGAAGACACACCTCGTAGTCCCGGATTTCCAGGCCTGCTATAGAGGTGCGCTGCATGGGGGTAATCATGTCCGCGAACTTCGCCGGGGGGCGCCCAGGGTGCTGCACTGACACCTCAACGCCCGCGAAGTCGGCAGGCATGTTCTGCCCATTCTGGCCTGCGTAATCCCACCACACCTGGAGCACGCCGAGCGACTGCGATAGGACCGGGCGGGAAGGGACTGGCGGTGGCTCCCTGTCAGACTCCGTGGTCAGAATCAGCGGCTGCGACCAGGCGCCAGTGGCGTTAGAGCTCTGGGCTCGCACCGAGAACCGGTACTCCATCCCCGGGAGCAGTGGCCCAACGGTGGCCTTCGTCGTGTCGGCGCCGCGCACAACCATGGAGCCCGCGATACTTGTCCCGAACATGGACAGCTGCCATGCGACCTCATAGGAGACGACATCGACAGCATTGCCTAGGGTGTCGGTCTCGACGCGCCCCCACTGGAGGTCTACGAGGGCCCGCACCCACCCTTCCGAGTTGGTGATGGCGCGGCTGGAGCCTGTGAGGCCCTGCGGGGGGAGGGGCCAGTACTTGCTCGTCGGCTGACTAGGGCGCACGCCACTACCGGAGGTGGAGGCGAGCCCAACGATGCCCTTCGTGCGCTTCGTCAGGCGCCCCAGGAGGCTGTCAAGGACGGTGCCGAAGGTGGTGTGGCCGACCACCATCCCGTTCTTCTGGGTGACGCTGATCTGGGCGACCTGGAGGCGCTCCATCCCAGCCTTGCGTTCCACCATGATCCAGTCACCGAGGCGGTAGTCGACCCAGGGGAGGAGGTGCACGTCGGTGGCGGCCCACTCGCGCTTAATCTCCTCGCTCACGTGGGCGCCTGACTTGAGGGTGGCCTCGGCGACAAGGCGCGCCGTGGACTCCAGCTCCACGCCGCCAGCCTCAACGACCTTCTCGATACGTCGCATCCCCTTCGGGGCAAGGTCGTTATGGATGAGCCACGTCCTACCAGCCTCGCCCTTCACGAGGACATCGGTGCACATGTCCGCCCATGTGGCGGCCTCAGGGGCCCCTGTGAGCGTAGTGGCGAGCGGCCAACGCTTCGAGGCCGTCAGATCGCGCGCCTGAGTCGTGTCAGCGTTGTACACCTTGAAGGTGCGCCCCTGCCACACGGTGTCGATCATGCCGAGGTCGCGGAGGGAGTCAACCACCTGGAGGAGGCTGATCGTCGGGTCGAAGTACAGGGTTACGACCTTAGCCCAGTCCTGGTTCGCGGAGTCCTTCACCGTGTTGGCATCCAAGGCGAGCCCGGCGCCCCAGCCACGCTTGGCGGCGTTCTGCCAGACGGTGCCGATGATCGCCCCAGCGTTACGGGAGAGGAACTTGAACTTCCCCTCCTTGTCCTTCGCCTCGACAGGCACGGACCAGACGAGCGCCTCTTTCAGGTAGTCGCTCACATGGATGGCGCTCACCTTGCGCGAGTCCGTGCCGTCGTTGACGAGATTGTGCTCGGTCTTCTGGGTGACGAAGCGGGCGTCCGGCAGCTCCTCCCAGTCGGTCCCGTTGAAGGTAGCCTCAACGGCAACTTCGACCTCACGCTCCAGCACATCCCCCCGGATGGCGTTAGGGCCAGGGGCGTAAGACATGGATAGCGTGGGGGTCTTCCCGCGCGGCGTGGTGACCGTCATCTCCAGGATGTCGGGCACAACCCCGATCCTCGCACCCTGCACCTCGTAGGCGACAGCACGCAGCTGCATGCCGGGGAAGTAGTCGCGGCGCATCAGTAAGCCCTCCTCGCCTGAATGAGGCCTGTAGTTCCCGTGACCTGCAAGACGATCTTCCCCTCATGGTTGGGGGTGAGCTGGAAGCCGCTCGGGGACATGCTGATCTCGGCTGACGCGTTGAGCGCCCCCTGTAGCGGGTACCAGCGCTCGGACACCTGCCTCCATGCGGAGTACTTGCCCACGTCAATGAGGAGTCTCTGACTGGGCTCCATGGTTCCCCGCCAGGTGAGCGACGTGCCGGACGCCTGGTCGACGATCGTGCACGTGTTGCCCGTAGGGGTGAGCTTCAGGAGAGCGTCCATGATGGGGGCAGCCCCCCCGGCCAGGCGGGACAGGTCAGTGAGCGGAACCTCAATGGCCGTCTCGTCCTTCCAGACGCCCTCCACGGCCTCGAAGACGACGGTGGTGTCGATAGCCCACTCCCCATACCGCCACTGCGGCTGAGACACGCTCACGAGGCGCACAAGGGCCTCCTTGGGGGCACCCCCCGCGGGGCGGTGCTGGAGCCGGGCGAGCTGACCGGAGTTCCGCAGGCGAGCCATAAGCGCCTGCCAGTTACGATCAAGGTCACCGCGGGAGCCCCCCTCGACCATGAACGCGATCGTCACCTTGAAGGTATCGACCCCCTGCCCAGCGCCATCAATGACCCCATTGCGGAACGGCACCTCAGTGGAGGTAAGACGAGGCCCAGGGACGGCGGGCAGCAGCGTCCCCTGCATCACCCGCCACTTCCCTGGCTGATCCAGGTCTACCCCATTGAGTGCATACTCGCTAGACATGAAGCCATTCTACTAGATCGACGATGCGAGGCGGATGCCGTCAGCGACATCATCCCTGGTCTTGGAGTCGCTCTGCGCCTGCGGGTAGTAGTTGGTGATGTTGACGGTCCCGCCGCTGGCCGCCTTGCTTCCAGCCGCCACGGACGAGAGAGTGTTCAGGGCGTCCCGGGACGGCTTCGCCTTCTCGAACGACGGTGCGACATGGGCTGCGATATCCGGAGAGATGTCGTTAGCCAGGTCATCCGTGAAGCCCTCCAGGGAGTCCCTGACCGCATCATACTGCGACTCCAGCCCGTCAATGAAGCCCTGCATGACGAGGCGCCCAGCATCCCTCAGGATGACCTTATCGACAGGGGCGGGACCCTTCCATGAAGGCAGGTACGACGTCAGAGAGGACAGCTTGTTCTGGACAGAGCTGAACATGGAGGAGATGCCGTCGATGAAACCCTGAATGACGCTCTTACCCGCGTTCCACAGCCACGACCCCGCATTGGAGAATACGTTCTTGATATTGTTCGGGATATTGCGGACAGTGTTCATCATATTGTTGACCCAACTGACAACCGTGCTCACGATACCGCTCCACATGGACGCCGTGGCGTTCCTGATGAACGACCACCCATCACTTACGAGGCTACGGGCACTGCTGATGGCATTGCTGATGGTCGAGGTGATCCAGTTCCACACGGACTTGATAGTATTCAACACCGCATTCCAGGCAGTGGATGCCAGCGACATGATACTGTTGCCGAATACGCCGAAGGACCCCTTGATGAGGTTCCAGACACCCTCACCGATCGTCTTGATGCCATTCCAGGCACCTGACCAGTCACCCTTGATGACAGCGAGGACAGTCTGAATGATGCCCTTGATAACCTGGATTGCACCAGTCACGGTAGACATGATCGAGTTCCACGACGCCATAACCAGAGGCATAAGCCACTGCATAACCTTCCCCACCAGCTGGATCGCCGGGATTAGGGCGGACGCGAGCAGCACAATCAGGTTCGAGATTGGCGGCAGAATCTGCGGCAGATACTCGGAGATGATCGGGGCGAGCTGGGCGATGATCTCCGAGATGACAGGCACCAAGGCCTGGATCACCGGGAGAAGCGCCGCAGACAGCTGCTCGATGATCGGCGTGAGGATCGGAACCAGCTGCTGGAAGATCGGGGCCAGCCCCTCCACCAGCTGGGCCACCAGGGGGGCGATAGCCTCAAGCAGGGTGCCCGCGACAGTGGCGATAGCCCCGAACGCCTCACCCAGGGCAGGCATGGCCGGAGCGAGCGCCTGCACAGCCACTAGGAGGCTGTTGAAGAAGTTCGCCAGACCATCCTGGAACGCAGGATTCTCGAGGGCCGTAGCGAGCCCAGTGAGCGCAGTGCGGAGCGTCTCACCAATCAGGGGAAGCACCACACCAAGAGTCGGCTCGAGAGACACGAACGCCTCGCCGAGCTTCCCAACACCCTGGAACGCCGAGCTAGCAGCCTGCCCCATAGAGGAGAACAGGTTCGTCAGCGTCGCCTGGAACAGGGGGCCATTGACGGCCTTGTTCGCCTTGTCCAGGGCATCGGCAATGGAGTCGATCGGAGCGGACCCGTTCGCCATAGCGGTGAAGAGGCCGCCAATGATCCCGCCCAGGTCGATCGTGATGTCCTTGAGGGTGCCGAACGCCTGTGCGGCGCGACGAATGGACGCCTCCATCTGGCCGGATGCGGCCGCCTTCTCTGCCCACTGCTCGAACGAGGCGGCCAGGTTGTTTGCCCACTGGGCGATGCTGGGGAGGAACTTCGCCCCCACCTCACCCACCGTCAGGATGCCGTTAGTGAACGACGCCGCCCCCGTGGACCCGATCGCCAGCGCCTGCGACAGGTATGTGAGGGACTGCTGGAAGCCAGCAATATGCCCGCCAGCAGCCCCAGCGATGGCGGCGGTCATGGACCCCAGGTTGGAGGCGATCGTCTGGAGCGCAGGCGACAGCTCCTGGATGGCGACATTAGCGAAGTCGCGGATCGGCTGAGCCGCCTGCTCCCAGTAGGCGCCCGAGATTTGAGTCTGAAGGTTCTGGAACGACGGCCCCAGGTCCTCGAGGACAGTCTTCGTGTCCTTGAGTGCCGCAATCAGGACTCCCGCCCCGGCGGCGGCAGTGCCGAAGATGCCCGGCAGTGCCAACAGTGCCGGAGTGGACTTAGCGATCCCCACAGCCAAGGACGAGAACATGCCCAGGCCGGAGCCGACCACCGAGATTGCGCTACCAATCAAGGTGGACACGGTGCCCATCTTCACTGCGGCCGTATCCAGGTTCCGCAGGAAGTCGTTCAGGTTGCGGCCGATCGACTCGAACACGTTCCCGCCAGCGAGGGCCTTCAGCTGGGCCGCCACCCGCGCCATGGACGCCTTACCGAGGCGCACGTTAATGTCCACCCACCGGGAGCGAGTAAGGCGCTTCAGGTCGAAGCGGGCCTTACCGTCATCAAGGTCGGCGTTGACGGTGGCCTTACCCTCAAGCTTGTTCAGCTCGTGCTTGATCTTCTTCTTCTGCTCCTCCGAGAGCTTCGCATGCACATCCACGTCAGCCTTGAGAGCCTCAATGCGCTTCCGCAACTCCGCAGTGGCGGAAGGGTCGAGCTTCACGCCGACAGACGCGTCAGCCTTCAGCTTGTTCAGGCGGGCCTGGAACTGACGGAACGACCTCTCGTTCACCGTCAGGCCAGCCTTAACGTCACCGGCGGCCCGCTCAACGTCCCGCTTCAGCTTAGCGAGGTCGCCCGGGCGCGTCGACAGGGTGACCGCAGTGCGGATATTGTCGAGCCTCTCCTGGAGCTTCTTCTTCTGCTCCTCCGAGAGGTTCGCGTTAACCTTCACCTCGGACTTGATCTGCTGAATCTTCTTCCGAAGAGCCTCCAGCTGCCCCGACTTAAGGTCCACCTCAGCCTTGAAACGGACGTCCGACTTCGCAGCCTCCTCGCGGGCCTTCTTAAGGGACTCCTTGTCGAGCTTCACCTCCGCATTGAAGGTGATATCAAGGTCCTTGACCTGCTTCTGGATACGCTTCAGGTCGCGGCGAAGCTTCTTAGCGAAGTCAGAAAGGTCAGGGACGACCTTGACGGAAAGCTTACCAACTGTTCCCTTACCGGCCATCTCTAACCTTCCTCACCCCAGGGCAGCAAATAGGGCAGAAACCCCAGCCGCGTCACTCGATGATACCACCGACCCCGAATTACCCTTCGTGGGCCGCGGCATCATCTCCGAGTCCTTCAGCGACGCCTTATTGGTGGCAGACGCCTTAATCAGCAGCGCCAGCCTATCCAGGGCCTCATTCAACCTCTCAGAGTCATGCGAGTACCCGAACCACTGGTCTCCACCCAGCTCGTTCGCCCGATACAGACTCCAGGGCTCATGCGGTAGGCGCTCAAGAAGCTGACTCACGAGAGACACCCGATAATCGCCGTGGACGTCAATCCGGTACAGTGCCCAGAAGTCCGCCGCCGCGTCCGGGTGCCTCTCGAAGAAGTCATCTAGTTCTTGGCGCCTGCGGCTTCCCCCGCGTAAGCCATGACCAAGTTGATGATGTCCTCCATGTTGGAGTCGTCATAGAACTTGTCCCAGGCGCCCAGGTCATTGATGAAGCTCCCCTCCTCGAGGGCCTCCATGACGTCAGCGAGAACAGCCAGGAGGTTCACACCATCCGTATCGTCGCCCATGAACGGCTCCAGGACAGACGTCAGTCGCATCCGCTTAGAGGGCCGCAGAGAATGCGGGGGAACCAACAGCTCATGCCCCGGAAGAGAGGAGAACGGGGGGAGCTTGTCGGCCTTCTTGGTAGCCATGAGACATTCCTTCCAGTGGGGTGTATGGGGTGTTGGAAGGGGCGCCGCCACACACCCCTACATGGCGGCGCCCCTAGTATATCGGCGGTCAGTTGACGGTGAACGCCTTCGGGTCCGAAGCCGCGACGTTGTTCGTGACCACAATGTTCTTGGAGCCCGCGGTCACGCCGCGAGGAACATAGGTGGTGATCTGCGTAGCGGAGTCCTTCTCGAAGGACGCAACGACATCCCCGAACTTGACCTCGCGAACACCATCGAAGTTGGCGCCAGTAATCACGACCTTCGCGCCAACAGCACCGGAGGTGGGTACAGTCGAGGCGATGGTCGGCTTCGCGGTACCCACGCCGGTCACAACGCGAGGCTCCAGCATCTGGACGCGAGTCTTCCCGGAGCTCGGGGAGAGCAGGGTGCCTGCGATCTTGACCTCAGTGAAGTTGTCCAGAGACAGGGAGGGCATGTTTCCGGCGAGGGAGACGCGGCGGAACAGGTAGCCGGAGACGATGCGGCCGTCCTCGACGACAACGAGGATGGCGCGCTCACTGGAGGCGTCGAGCTCGATGTCCCAGGCGCGCTTCGTCGGATCGTAGGTGGAGCCGGGGAACGCCACCTTCATGACGTCCTCCCCGAGGTTGACGGCGTTGATGGTGACCTTGTTGGTGACGTCCTCACGGGTGGAGCGGACGCCCTGACGGTCCCAGGTGCGCTTCGTGGAGGTGTCGCCACCGTCGGACTCGAACTCGATGAGGTTCTCCGAGGAGGTGTCACCGAGCCAGGTCCACCCGTTAGCCTCCAGGGTGGTGCCGTCACCGAAGGTGTACCCATCGAGGTTCGGGGCCTCCGTGTCATTCACGGCGTAGTAGACGTGGCCGCGGCCCGCGATCTGAATCTTGCTGTTTCCGAGGTTAGCCATCAGGCTCCCTTCCTGGCCGTCACCTGAAGGGACGAAACCATGTTGATGTAGTCGGCAGTGGTTCCCATATCCGTTTCCGGTGTGGGCAGCTGGGTCCACTCGAGGTAAGTGGCCCAGCCTTCGGAGGTCACCATTCCTAACCTCCAAGCTTTCTCAATGGCCTGCACGAGTGCGTCACTCGCGTCGGACACCTCATCCCCGTCCGGGCCGGTCATGTACAGGCGTGCCCTGATCTGGGTTGCCGCGAACGTCGGCCCAGACGGGTGAATACGGGAGATGGTCATCTGGACGCGGCACACGAGCTCATTCATGGGGTCGTCCACGTCACCGTGAGTGCGCCACACGATCCGGGAGAGGATGGGCCACTCAGTGGCGCCAGCGGCGGCCGCGTCCTGCACGTACCGGTAGATGAACGGGAGGGGATTCACGTAGGCCATCAGAACCCCCCGTTCGCGTGCACGACGCCACGCATGATGTTCAGCCCCGGCACCCACGTGCGATAGCGGGCTCCTTGGCGGCCAGAGCGGCGACCCTGAGCATCCTGATACACGTAGTGGCCGAACTCGACCGCCACGTCATGGTCTGTGGACGGGGAGATGGACCAGTCCACCTTCCCCTGCTCCAGGCTAAACGAGGAAGACAGCTCCCCCGTCTGAATATGCGGGGCGGCAGCAGTCTCAATCTCCGCGTACACCTTCGCGGCAGCGGCAGCGAACTCAGGCTGACGCGCCACCACGGCGGCAATCTCCTCGTGCGTGTGCTCGTTGTCGTACACCTGGATCATCGAGACTCCGTTCCGAGCGTGTCGCATCGCACGGACCAGTGGCGGGTCATAGGGGACGCGTCATAGGTGAGCGGCTCGCCTGCCTGCTGGAACGTCTTCCCCACCAGTGACTCGGGCCCCTTGACGATCTTCACCCACGAGTGCGGGCCGCCCGGCCACTTCCGGCCGGTACCGAAAATCTTCAGGGCGGTCTCGTCCGTGAGGTCGCCGCGGATGACGCGGTTCTCCGTCGCCTTCACGGCGTTGCCGGCCGAAGGCTGTACGAGCACCTTGTCGATCGTGAACGTCTCGCCACGCTCGAAGCGGCGCCCAGTGCGCCCCTCCTTGACGACAGCAAGCGTCACCTCCACCACGTGGGGGCCATTCTCGAGGTAGCGCCCACGGCGAGGCCGGAACCCTACCACAGCGTCACCTCATCCTCGTCATACACGGGGTGATCCCCCGCGAAGTCCAGGGCAGACGGTCCCCGCAGGTACGTGGGATCGACCGTCAGGGGCCCCTCCAGGGCGCCCAGGAGGTGAGTGCGGCGCGCATATCCGTCCATCTCAGCCCCAGCCACACCCCACCCTGAGGTACCGGCTGACAGGGCCTGCCAGTCACGATCGGTGATCTCCAGGATGCCGGACGCGACAGCCTGATTCACCGAGTAGGTGTACGTGCCCTCTGTCTCATACTTGTAGAGGCCGCCGCCAGGGGCCCTGAGGACACGGGAGACCGACTCAGCCTCCACCATCCGCATGATGACAGAGAAGCTGTAGTCAACTCGACACCGGTTCACCGCGTCAGGCATGCGCAACAGGATCAGGGCCTCAGCCCTATCCAGAAGAGCCTGCACCCAGGTCTTCTCATCGTCCTCCAGGTACCGCATAAGCGACCCCTGAACATCCTCCAGTGTTGCTACCGTCACGTCTCCACCTCCTCAGGAAACCAGGCCACGGGGTGGCCGCCAACCAAAACGCTGGCGGCCACCACCCGGGTCACTTACTGGTGATCTTCACGAACGCGCGCGGGTCACGCAGAACCCACCCGAACTGGGCCTCAGCGAGGATCGCACCCATGTTGCGGTCGAAGAGGTCAACACCCCCGGCGCGCTCAGTCGCCTTACGGTAGGTGATGGTCTCAACGAAGCCGAGCCGCAGAGCGTCCTTGAAGTCGCCACCGATGCCGAGAAGCTTAGCGGCCGGAACCTTGGCCTTCTCGTAGCCAGAGACGGCGCGAGAGTAGGTGGCCGGGACGCCCAGGACGGTACCGAACTTCGCGGTAATGTCGGGGGACTGCTGGTAGAGCGGGCGCCCCTGGGCATCCAGGGCATTCACCAGGTTGCTGCGGAACTTCGGGGCCAGGAGGAAGTGGTCGAAACCGAACTCCGCCTCGTCAGTGTCGTCCAGCACAACCTTGTCGTAGGCGGCGGACAGCTGCTTGGTGAAGTAGCCGGTAGCAGTGGAGGCCAGGTCGAGCTCCTGCACCTTCGTGGTGGAGGTCAGGGCCTCCTTCCCGGTGATGGCGGTACCGGTGTTCGCGTCGATGCCGTGGATGACGGCAGTGTCGATGGCGCGAGCAATAGCCTCACCGAGGGCGCGCTGGATACGCGAGTACTCGCCGAGCGGGTCAGCCTTGGCGGTCTCCTCCGAGTAGAGGATCATCACGGCAGCCTTGACCGGGGTGACGGTCTTAACCTTGCTGGACAGGGTAGCGACCGGCTTCAGGCCACCCTCCTGGACGATACCAGCGGTGGGCTGACCAACCGGGATCGGAATGGCGGTACCGTTAATGGAGACCGGGACACTACCGGCGAGGCCCTGAACGACAGAACCCTTCATGGCGTTGTCCCAGATACCCTTTACGACGGTCTTGGGAAACGCGGCCTCATTCCCGGCGTTAGCGCCGAGAATCTTGGATACGGTCTCGATCTTGGCTTCGTTGTCGGGGTTGTACGCGGGTGCAGGCATATGCCCTCCTTACTGGTCTGCGAGGCCGAAGAACCCGAGCGCCTCGCTCAGGCCGTCATCCTCGGTCTCAAGGTCTGCATCCACCGCAGGGTCGCGGGGGACTGAAGGCGCGGGCGTAGCGTCTGCCTGCTCGCGCAGCGTGGCGAGGGCGTCTACCTGCTCCTGCCACGAGTCTTTGTCTCCGGTGAGGAATGATGCGAAGCGGGCCGGAATGTTGGCCTTGGATAGGATCGACTCCTTCTCGGAGAGCTCGGCGGCGGCACGCTCGGCAGCCTCCTTCGCCTCCAGCTTCTCGGTGAGGGCGGCCAGCTGGGCGCGCAGTTCACTCACCACATCCGCAGGAGCTTCCGCATCATCCTTCGGCGTCTCCTCCGCAGTAGTCTCCTCGTTCTCCTCAGGACTCTCAACGGGGGTCTCCTCGGTGTGCTCAATGGGGTAGTCAGTGGTTGAGATAGGTCCGTCAGTCTCTTCAACGACGGAGGGCTCAGGCGCGGGGGTGTCGCTCATTTGCGCTCCTTCAGCTTCTCCCGGAAGTACTTGTCCATTGCGCGACGGGCATCCACGCCGTGAAGGTCCTGCTCGCGCACAACCTCATTGTACGTTCGTTCGAATGCGATCTGTTGGTCCTTCCCTTCCCAGTGCTTGGAAGTGAAAACCGCTACACACGTACAGAAACAGTGATCGTGGTACCTATCGGCTCTAATCCCCGCAGACTCGGACGACTTATACACCGGGCCACGAGATGCGAGCATGGCGCAGAAACCACAGGGGCCATTCTTGTTCGGGTGACACACCCTGGCGAAAGCGAAAGGCCTAGCGATGAGCTCGCCACGCGAATTGCGCCGATACTTGTCCGGCACATCGGAGAACACCTTCATGCTGCGGTGGCGCTCCTTGACGAGCTCTTCCTCGTCGAGTGTGCGAACGGCCTCCTCCACCCTGTCGGCGACCTTCTCGAAAGCCTCATCGAGTGTCATGCGGGGGCGTCGGCGGGACTCGACCTCCTCAACATCCTCGACGATCGCCTTCTGGGTGTACTCAGAGAACCCCTCGAGGTCTTTCGCCAGGTCATCCAGGGCGCCCTCAATGAGCCCGATGGAGGACGGTGCGGTATCCACTGCGTCGGCGACGGTTCGGCGCGCAGCGGCCAGCACATGGCCCTCCAGGGAGCGCTCCAGGCGCCTCATCCCCTCGGGGGACTTCAACGCCCCCTGAGTGCCCCGGATGGTGCGGGCGATCGTCTTCGGCGAATACCCTGGCTGCGGAGGCACCCACGACTCGGGGACACCAGCCTTGCGGGCCTGTCCCCTCAGGAACAGGGCGGCGGCCGCCCATGCCTGCTTCCTGGCCTGCCACATGAGCGGAGTCAGCAGGTCTCCCACATGCTCCACAGGTGGCGGCTCTGGGAGCCCCTCGAACGCCTTGAGCGCATCCTCTGCGCGGCGGCGGAACAGCATGACAATACCGCGCAAAATGCTGTAGAACAGGGCCTCACTCACCCTTAGGGTCCTCCTCCGCGTCCTCGGGAGCCTCAGGAGCCTCAGGCATATCCAGGCCAGCATCGGCGTCCATCTTGTCTCCACGGGCCTTCTCGCGGCGCAGCTGCTCGGGGGTGAGGTGCAGGAACTCGCGCGCCGTCTCATCCCCAATGATGCCCTGACTGTGGGCCTGGAGGGCGTTCGCCATCTGCGCCGACGTGGAGGGTGCGGCAGCGTCGCGCCACGTCACCTCCAGGGCCTCCAGCCCATTCAGGGGCATGCCGTTCGCCTGGGCGACAATCCTGCCGACACGTTCCAGGGCGTCACTGAACTGGCGCTGCTTGTTCTCGGCGCGAGCAATGAGGCGGTCCTTCGCCACGCGTAGGGCCTCCGCAGACGTCGGGTTATTGTCGGAGGAGACTCCCATCATCGACGGCGGGATACCCGTCATGGCGGACAATTGGAGCGCGTAGGACCGGTACGTGTTGATGAACGGGTCCAGCGCCATCCCGGTAAGCTGCTTCACGTCACCACCGGAGGGGATGGCGATCAGGTTCCCCATGTATGCCTGCATCTTGTCTGGGTGCTGGGCCAGCATCTCGGCCGCACCGTCACCAACCACGGCGCGCATGGGGGAGGACGCAACCTCCTGCGCCACCTGAAGGTTCGTCAGCGTGCGCGAGGCGGCGTCAATGACTGAGGTGAGCTCACGTAGATCGGAGCGCCCATACTTGTCGGACAGGCGAGCACGGTTGAACATGGGGACGATGGACGCCCCCCACTGGTCCTGGCGGCCCTGTCCGACGCTCTTCCAGTCGTACTTACCCTTCGCGTAGAACTCCACGCCATCGGGCGTGTAGTAGGTGGCGCCCACGTTCCCGTCGTCACGGCGATACAGGACAACTCCCTCCACGACCTCGCCACGGAAGTTGATACGCACACGAGCATGCTTCGCATCCACAGCTCGAATCGAGGCGAACTCATGCTCGTCATCCGGGGGTGCGATCACCCAGTACGCGGCGCCAGCACTAATGGCCTCGGCGGCAGCGAGGTTGAACTGGGAGTCCATGTCGTTCGCCTGCCATGTCTTCCGCAGAAGCTCAACCACACCCGCCTTGTCGTCATCTGCGACACGGTACCCATCCGGGATGAGAATCTCCGTGAGGACATCGACCGCCATCTTGGCGAACGGGGCCTGAATCTCCAGGACTCGCGCCTTCGCAGGCAGGCTGATGCCCACCGCATCGAGGCGTCGCTTACCCTCGTAGTAGCCCTCATAGGTGATGGGCCGGTAGGCGCCCGACGCGAACTTGGCGATCATCTTCTGGAAGCTCACATGAACACCTTCCACTCGCCTCGTGGAGCAGTCAGGTCCGCCCACTCCTTCGAGTTCTTCACATGTCTGTACAGCATTCTAGCGCCGATCATGCACACGGCGAGGTCGATCTTCTTAGACGACTTTGGAGACTCCTTCTTCACCGACCAGCGCCCCTTGAACTCATTCACTCGACAATTCGACACATGCTCACCCAAGGCCGAGTCACCGTCATGGGTGAACGTCTGCTGCTGAATCTCCGTGAACGCCGTCTCCGCCGCCTCAGCGAACTGGTAAGCATGCGACCGCATATCCCAAGCGATCGGGGATGCGGACATGCCGCCACGCACCGCAGGGACGATCAGGCGGTCTCCGAAGTCCTCAGGCCACGCTGTGCGGGTGAACGACTCCCACTCGCGCACGTCAGCCCAGAACGCGACCACGTTGTAGGTGTCGAACGCCTTCCTAACCCCCGCATCCACGGCAGCCACATTCACAACCCCAAGGGGCTTCTCGGGCTTCCAGTGCCCGATCTTGAAGATGTGCCCATCCTCCATGCAGCACCCCACGAGGGCAGTGTGGTCGTTCGACTTGGAGCCGTCGAAGAACATGACGATCCGCTCCCCAGGCTCCACCTTACGGTCCGGCTTACGCAGCTGCGTCCACTCCTCCAAGGTGATCCAGGACGCCTCAGCCGCGTTCGGGCGGTTAAGGAAGAAGCGAATGGAGCGCGACTCAGGGTACTCGGGGGACCAAATCTGCTCCTTGATGGACTCCAGATTCACCCACGGACAGTCCTCATACACGTACTCCAGGGCCTTCGTGAGCCCAACCTGCCCCTCCTCCGGCTCGTCCGTTAAAACCGTGTTCGGGGGCGCGATACGCGCATCGTAGAGGATCTTCGTCTTACCGCGCGTGAGACTATCCTCCTGATCGCACCACGCCTCAAAGATCGCCTCAGCCGACGACTGCTCTCCAGGCACCCACGCGTTGCAGGTACCCATGAACCGGCCACCCATCTTCGCCGCGTTCTGCTGAATCGTCTCCAGCATGGCCGGCCCGCCCTGCGCGGGCAGCCAGTGCTCAAGCTCATCCCCCACAACGAAGGACACCTCACCACCCTCCATGGAGTGCGCAGAGGACGTCATCTGCTGGAGCTTCCCCCCGCCCGGCGCCTCAATGAACGTCTTCGCCACCTCGAGGTCATACTTGCGGGCGAGCGATCCCTTCTTCTGGCAGAACGCCCTGACCATGCGGATGGTATTCTGAGTATTGTGCGTAAGCACGCCACCCTCAACCTGGAAGAGGTGATCCTCTGTGCCGATCTGAATACACTGCACTGGGACGCTCGGAACGGGCTCAATCGACTCGATTCGCCGATACGCCGACAGGTGTCGCTGCTCGCGCGGGAGCCTGGCCCTGTGCTGCGCCAGGCGAGCAGCAGGGAACCCCGGCTGTGGGATGAACTTCACCAAGCGAGACCCGAAACCGCCATCATACACGAAGCACTTCTGCCCCAGAGACTCGGCAAGCTCAATGAACGACGCCAAGAGGTTCGTGTTCGTGTTCTTGAACTGCACCTGACCCTTCTCAGTGACAGTGCCGTCGGAGTCAATGAGCCCTTGCAGGAGCGCCAGACGATCCTCATAGGAGGCGCGCAGGTACTCCTCAGGCACATGCTTATTACCCAGCACGCCTAGCTCACGCAGGCGCTCACGGAACGACAGGAGCTTCTGGTCCTTCATCCCCTCCCTGTCGCCCTTGTTGCAGCGGCGACACATCGGGTGACCAGAACTGCTCATGACTCGGTTCGGGTCACCTTCAGCATAGGAGTGGCCGCGGGGGCACATCTGCCTACGGCGACGGATATAGAAGCGCCCGTCATTGGCTTTCTGGAGGTCAGCCTTGATGTCGTCCCACCACTCCAGTTCACCAGAGAAGATCGCCTCCAGCTCGTCGCGGCGACGCCAGTCGAGAGCAATCGTAGAGCCAGCAGCGTCACCATCGCCCAACCAGTAGCCGAGCATGTAAGGAGAGATCAAGGTCGGAGCACTACCCCCGCCGCGGCGTGCAACAAGGGGGATACGCAGGCTACGTCGGCGGCCGCTGTGCAGGTAGGCTCGCATCTCCTCGGTGCTCATAGTCGCCACGTCGAAACGGTCACCATGCGGGCGCAGACGCTCCACTGTCCACCCGTGGGCGGCGTCGGCAACAACCGTCGTCCCATCATCAAAGGTGACTCGATAGCAGTCATGGTCAGTGAACACGCGAGTCTTACCGAGCACGGGAGTCGGGTTACCATCACTGCCATACACCATGTCACCGACATTCAAGTCTCCCACAGTGCTCCAGCCGCCCTCCACGGGCACCTTAGTATCTAGGGCGAGCGGCTGAGCCTCCGACGTAGCGACGATCTGCACGAGCGGCATGCTCATTGGCTTGGCGCGCACCCCGAACGGCTCATGTCGGTCGAAACCATCGAACCGGCAAGGGCCGAGGAGTTCGAACAGGCACAACGCAGCGGCGAATGGAGACTTCCCGGATCCTTTGCTTAACCTTCTAATTCCCTGCCTGTACACAAAGGAACCCTTATGATTCAGGGCGTAGAAATGAGCAAGGAACTCGATCTGCCTGTCAGTCGGGATGAACGGCTGACCCGCGCGAGGCCCGTTAGGCTGCACGAGGTTGTCCATCATCCATGCGGCAGCATGGTACCCGAGCGTCCGTTCAGGGAGCTCAAGGGGGAGCGTGTCTGTTCGCTCCCGGGGTGCGGGGAGCGCCTCGGTCACTTCGCGGCCCGCGCCTTCGCCCACGCCTGGAGAGCGACCACGCCAGCAGACTCGGCCTCGGACTCGTCAACGCGGTTGATCTCAATCTGCACGCGACGCCGATCTCCCTCGGTGAGAAGGAGGCTCGTGAGCATCGTATTCACAGCCGCCAACATCGTAGGGGAACGCCGATCCTGCATCTTGTAGTTCGACAGGTCATCACAGGTTGAGTAGAGAACAATCCAGTCCGACGGCTCATAGTAACGCGTGAACGTGGACTGCTCCACAGCCTTCCACAGCTTCTTCGCGATCGGATGCCAGTCAGGGTCAGGCTTAGGAGGCTTCACCTGCTCAGCAACCACATTCACGGGCTCCACGCCACCATCGAGCTTCCTCGCCTGCGTGGTGCGGTGACCCTCCGTGCTGCGCTTCGGGATCGGTCCCTTAACTCCCATCGTCAACTCTCCTACAGATATCCGGGGTGCTTACTCTTCGGCCTTGGACCACGAGTCTTATTGCGACCAGTATAGCGGCGCTTTCTTGCCTCGACGGACTGCTGCTGCGTCCTAGCCATATGGCAGTGCTGGCAGAGGCTCCTCAGGTTGTCTGGGACATGCGGCCCGTCAGGGAAGATGTGATCCACCTGATTCGCCTTATTGCCACAGAACACGCAAAGCCCGCCGTCACGCTTAAGGACCGTGCGCCTAATCTTCTCCCAATCCTTAGGGAGCTCCTTACGGCGCCTAGACTGCCTACTCCACGCCATCTACTTCGATCCCATGCAGTTCGACGACAGCGCGCACATCACACCTTGCGAGCAGGTCACTGAGGACGCTCTCAACCTTGTTACGAGCGTCAATGAACTCACGGTCAGCCTTATCCTTTAGGTCGCCATCTACTCCCACCCGCTCACACGAGTCACAATAGCGGGCCGCCAAGTACAGTTCATCTACGGCGATCTCAACCTCAGCAGCCAAGCTCTCGTCAATCATTCCACTCCCCCAACGTGTACATTGGAAATCTGGGCCAGGACGTAGAAACCACTCAGCTCCTGCACTAGGTCAGTGATCGCATTCTCAGTGTCAATGCGCGCAGTCAGGTACGCATTCCACGCATCGTCGATGAAAGGGTCACCGAGCTCCAGCGACTCGCAGTCATCCAACTCCATCCGCGCAACCCTCAGGCGATCAAGGACACTGCGGAACTCATCCACACTCATCACAGCACCTCCAATGCGACACTAGAGTCGAAGCCGTACCGGTCGCCCACAAACATCTCCAACTGCCCCTCCAGGGCCTCCTGAGCCCCCTGAACGCGGATAACCGCCTCATCCTGCTCGGCGTCACGCCTATGCGCCGGAACATCCCACGCCCCACACTGGTCAGCATCATTCAAGGCGTCACGCAGCTCATCCGCAGCACAATCCATGGCGGCCAGCGCCACCTTCTCATGTACCGACGCGATCTTCTCCACGGCGCTCATCGCACATCCCCCGGATAGGTCATAGACACACCCTCATTCGAGGGGGAACCCTCACGAATATCAAACAGGAACGACGGCTTAGCATCCTTCCCGCCGAAGTAAGCATGCTGGATCGACAGGTAGTCGCCTGGGTAGACGTACATGTCCTTCTGGCCCTCATTCCTGAAAATCAGGGTGCCATCATTCGTGCGCTCGGGGTGATTATCACAGAGGATCACGTCAACCTCGGGGGACGCCTTGTCGCCATAGACGAGCAGATACAGCATGGATGCTCCTTTCACCAGATGTCGGATCGCTTACTGGACGGGATGGGGCAGGGCTCAATGCACGGGTGACCCATCGCAGCCAGCTCACGGACTGTCGGATACGTCTTCCGAACCTCCTTGGCGCACGACGAGCACTTCCCCTGACCTGAGTAGAGGCGCGTACCCGGCCAGTCCTTCACGGAAGTTCGTGGGGGGCGCATCTTCTGGCCGCACGATGAACACTTGTGCTCGACCGTCCAGTCGATGAGTGCCTTGGGAGTGTATCCCCGCAGTAGCTCCCGGTAGCAGGGATTGCAGGTGCCACGACCACCGTAGGGCTTCGTGCCTGGGAACTCCTTCGCCGTGGTGCGCGGGGGCCGGTAGGGCTCGCCGCAGTGGGTGCACTTCGGGAACGTCCGCTCTTTGGTCTTCGATGCCATTAGGTTTCCTTTCGTTGGCTGACCATCGCAGTCTACCACGGCGGGGGCCTGTAGGTAAAGGCGAGGCCCGCCGGGCATACGGAGAAGGAAAGGAAACTTCACTCCGACCCATCCGGCGGGCCTCTATCAGCATGACCATCCTACATGCGACGACGGAGCGAGCGCAACCCACCGGAATCTCCAGACAGTTCGACACCCCAGGTGCGCCCGAAGCCATGTAAGCCAATCTGAGCGCCTTTCGCGACCCCACCCAGGCCAGCACACGCCCTCGCCCCCATTAGGCCGCCCACGAGTCCACTGACAGCCCCCCTAGGGTGCACGCCGCCCGCCGCCGAGGCCCAACCCTCTCTGGAGAGCGTCAACCAACTAGAGACGATCAACCCAACGTAACCACAACCCAACCCACTGCTTGGCGCTAGAGCAAGGAAGTCCTCAAGGTCAGGTTCCGTCTCGGTGCAGCAAGGAAGGGCAAGGACAACGAAGGCGACTAGGGGCGCTCCAACTCGATCAGGCGACCAAGGATCAACTAGAGCAAGGTACGTGACTAGCCAACGAACCATCTCCTCGTCCTTGCTCTCGTGGACCAACTCAGCCGAAGGCCAAGGCGACGACCAAGGACCAACGGTCCGACGGTCGGAGCGAAGCGGAGCCGCACACACGAGCCCGAAGGGCGTATGAAGGTTAAGTTACTGGTTAAGTTACTGGTTCTATGGCCGGATTCCGACCTACCCTAGGCCGGATTCCGACCTACCCTAGGCCGGATTCCGACCTACCCTAGGCCGGATTC
>ERZ773212.142-NODE-142-length-38005-cov-5.376680_pt1 | contig 38005 bp, 46 predicted proteins | sample MGYA00581005_ERZ773212 | MGnify/ENA primary metagenome ERZ773212 (study PRJEB29015, sample SAMEA2738154) | human oral metagenome | biome: human oral; feature: human-associated habitat; material: saliva | place: China | collected 2196 ... | reverse complement strand
TATTATTTACAGCCGTTGTTTTAGTTCATGCATATATACAATCTATTTTTTCACAGGAAGAATTAACATTAGCTAGCGGTTCTGTAAGTACAGGCTTTTCGATTGGATCGATATTATCAATAACTATATTTACAAACTTAGCAAATATATTACCACTACATTATATATTTTTTATATGTGGACTGGGAATAATTATAAGTACAGTTATTATAATAGGCTATACTCGATTAAACCAAGAAAGATAGATTTTATGATAATTATTTGATTTACCCTTATATAAATAATACACACATAATATATAAAAAATCCGCAGTGCAACGCACTGCGGATTTTTGCGCCAAATTATTTGGAGTACAATTCTATCACCACTAAAATTTCTTATTATTATTGAGTTTATAACGTTAAAACTTTTAAAAGGTTGAGCAACAGTTGAGCAACATTCTAAACTTATAACAAGTTTTAACGGTTTATATAATATATACTATTATATAAAATTGGTCAAAACATCCTACTATCTTACATAAAAATTTATGGCAACGTGTTCCATTTTGGAACATGTTCACATGAGTCCACCTACTCAACTGACAACTAATAGTTGATAGTTGCGTGTATCCACCATTACACGCTATGGAGATGTATGGATCACCTCAATCTTTAGCGACTAAATATATTACAGTACCGCCCAATAAGATATTAAGCAATTTACTATTTCGTTGTTGCATCTTCGCTTTTTTGATTTCGTTCTTCTGCTGCTCTAAGTATATTTCTGCTTTCGTTAATGATAGCTTTTGCTCGTTCAGCATCTGCTCTTGCTTTTGTAGTAAGTTCCGTGCTTGTGTCAATTGCGCTTTCTGTTCGTTGATTAAGTTCAACGCTTCTATTAATTCTTGTTTCTGTTCGCTCGTTGAGAGTTTGGCTACTTTCAACTGCATTTCTAATTCGTTGATTGTAGTCAATTGATTGTTGATTGTACTCTCTAGCGTGTCGAAGTTCGTTTTCAGCGTTGCGTATTCCTGTGGTGTCAATGTTACTGGTTCTGTTGGCGTAGAGCCATATACAGATGATGCAAACAACAAGCACCATAAAAGCAATACAATAGCGCCGATTGGCAGAAAATATAACTTTAAACTTTTCATACATAGATACCCCCTATATATTGCTTCCCCATTGCTGAGCGTAATATTTAGCTTTCATTCGTATTACATCGCCACCACTACCAGGTTCATCACCTTGGGTAACTACCCATAAGTCCCAACGTTCACATGTAGTTGTTGGCCCATATGGATCATGTGCGTAAAACCCGTCCATGTTATCCGCTGCCTCAGCATGGGTTAACACGTTGCTAATGCTAGCAGGTAGTCCTAGGTCTACGCATAATACGGCAACCACTTGCGCTAGCGTTTCAATTTGCGCAGCAGTCGGTGGATAATTACCTAAATCATTTACCCATTGAGCACCATAGGCGCAATCTAAGGATATACCTACAGCCCTGCCATTACGCATCCAAGTGTGACTTTTATGGTCTGTTAGTTCGCCGTCAATGTAAATATTACCGCTACCATCAATATTGATGTGGTAATCGTCAAATTGTTGATTATATCGTCCTGCAGTCCAGTGTAGGTATACTTTATCGATGTAACCTACAGCCCTACTGCAGTAGTCGTTTAAGTCGCTTAAACTAACGTTTATCATCCGCACTCCCCCTTTCCATCATAGGCGGTACCTTTGGTTGTTCTTCTAGCTTATCAGGAATACCATTATTATCTTTATCCAGCCAAAGCCCCAAGAACCCTACAAGGGCCATTAAGACACTAGGTATGAATATGTGGTCAATAATAGTAATGCCTACATTAATCAACTTATTAGCTTCGTCTGACACGTACCCACTAATAAAGGACATAACATATTGAGTGACCACCAATAAAATAGGTACTAGCATGACGAGGACTAATGCCCTCGTCGCTAATACACCTGTAGGGTGGATGTTGGCCACCCTTACGGATTGAAATACTTTCTTAGCGCTATTTATGAGTCGAGATGTGATCATGTAGTTCCTCCCTTAACTCATTAATTCGCTTTTCCATGGATTCTAGCTTCGTGGTTAACATCATGAAGGTAGCCTCCGATTTTACACGTTCAGCACGTGAGAGTTTCATATCCTCTTTTAACTCATTGAGAGTATCAAAGAGTGCATCCCACTTACTCGTGAAGGATATACTATCCTGTATTCGCTGAGCTTCTATTCTGTTTAACAATGGAAGTATTAGTATCCGGTATAACGCTCCGGATACTAATCCAACAATCGTGAGCGTTGTGAGTATATCGTTTAGCTCAAACTGCCACGTCCACATACTACTCCTTTCTCCAAAAACCTATAATATCAATAATATATCGAGTGTTCGCTGGTACACCCCAACCCTTAATTATGCGACTATTTCGTTCAACATAAATACTATTGTTATTTACATCAACGCTTCTTTCAATTAGCCGCACAGCAACTGGTGCAGTTGGTGGAAGTGATGCGACCATATTGCCATTGCCGGAAGGGTTCGTCAATCTGCAATCTAAATGCAAGTATCCCCAACCAGTTAAGGGGTCAAATGCTAAATACCCTCTATCTTGACCACCTGCTCCAGGTTTAGCGTTATCCCAAACCACTTCATATATTTCGACTGGTTGTGAAGTGGTTTGTCCACCACTTCCAGGGTCTCCCTTAGGGCCTTTTAATAAATTAAGTTGCTCCTGTGTAAAGTCGCTGTATCTAAACGGCTCTCCTTTATCACCCTTAGGTCCTTTTAACGCTTGGAGTTGTTCGGTTGTGAAATCGGAATATCTAAATGGCTCGCCTTTAGGGCCTTTAGGACCTTTAAGCGATGCTAATTGTTCGGCAGTGAAATCGGAATATTTAAACGCTTCACCTTTCGGCCCAGGTTGCCCAGGAGTTCCTGGCTCACCTTTAGTTCCGTCTCTTCCTGGAGGGCCAGGAGGGCCTTGTTCCCCTTTTTCTCCGTTAACTCCGTCTTTACCAGGAGGTCCTGGGGGCCCTTGAATACCTCGCTCGCCGTTTACACCATCAACGCCATTTTTACCAGGGTCACCTTTAGGACCGCGTAGGCTATCTAACCAGTCTTGTTCGGAACCTTTGAAGCCATGAGCTACTGCGATAGCGTATGCACTTTTACCAAGGCCCTCTAATAATGGCAAAGTTGTATCTTTATCAAGTTTGATATTTAACGTGTTATCTGTGCCCGCCATGTTTTCCCTCCTTACTCATGCATTGAAATATCCGGTACGATCGTAATCGTACCTTGACCAATCTTTAGCCAGTGTTCGTCATTATAAAGAAATGCGTCATAGATATAGTCGCCACCCTTTATTTTCTTCTCCGCTGACTCTTGGCCAGAAATAAAAAACCTTACCTGTTTCGACTCTACCACAGAATGCAACTCTAATATCATATTGTCATATGGGCGCTTGCGAATTTTACAAGCGCCTTTATAGTTACTTAACGTCATATCGCTATCTGGCGGTACAACATAACTGATACTAAAGTCTTGTCCGGCGTGGAGTGTTAAATCTTGTTCGACCATATAGCCTCCTTATTGTCTAGCAATAACTAATACATATAGCTCGCCGTAGGAATATGTTTCAACATCCTTAAACCCAGCCTCTTTGCTTCCGTCACTACCTGATGTAGACATATCCAAATAACGGCTTTCTGCAATAGCTTGGCGCTTGCCTTTAATGCCGATATTAACTTTCTTAGTGCGATTAGTACGAAAATATAAATCACAGCTACCAATCCAGCGAGCCTTTTGTTGATTGAATTTATCTGGCTCAATTCGTTCACCGACTGCACCTAGCCCATCATCTGTAGGTTTTGGAATATAAGGCCTACCGGTATTGCTTGCATAACAATAGCTCTCTGTCTGAACATATCCAACTGGTACAAACGTACATTGAGTTTCGTTAAACCCTTTTGGTAGTGGACACAAGTCACCGTGACGTACTTTGTAGATTTGCACGTCAATATTCTTAATCTTATAGCCAGATTGGAAAATCGAGCTTGCGTCAATTCGTGAGCCTGTAATGTTAGCCCCTACGATGTTCCCGTTAGCGTCGACCTTAAACGAGCCTGTCTTATTTTGAAGCACACCGCCAATAATCTTACCGCCTGTTATAGTCCCAAGGTTACCACTGATCGCGCTTAACTCTCCGACGTCCATCTTATCTGCAGACACGGCTTTAGCAGCGAGCATCTGTCTAGTAATGATGTTATTGTCAAAAAGAGCGTTCCCAGTTACATGAAGCAACTTGCCGTCTATCCTTGTTCCTGTAGAGCTTAGATTGATGCGGCTTATTATTTCATCGCCATTCAATGCTTTTAATTTTAGGTCAATGCCATTTTCTAATTGACTGAATTGAGTAGCCATATTAGCGGTTAAATTATTAACCTGGGTAGAATAAGCATTAGCAGTCTTTGTAAGCTCCTTAATCTTGTCGTCCATAGCTTTAATGCCAAGAGCTTCCTTATCAATTAAAGCCGGGTCAATACTAGCCAGTACAGAGCTACCAATAATATCGGAGTAAGCACCCTCACCGAACACATCAACATAAGCGACTTTTACATCAAATACACCTGGGTCATGAGGTATCATATTTACGTTTGTGGTAACGAAATACTTCTCTGTTCCGATGTAAATATTAGCGCCTATACAAGCATCCGGTATGCTATCAAAGACTACGCTCACGCCTGTAATATTGCCTTTTACTTTGACGTTAGTTGGAGCACTAGGAACAGGTGCATTATAGTCTAGTCTAAGCGCAGGACCATATCCTTTAACAGGATTGTGCGCATACACGAATACCGCACCTCTGCGAGCAGATAGCTTAATGTCAGACCGGATATCTGTAGTCTTGGCTAGTAGTTTATTGGACTGTCCAATATTGCTATCAAGGCGTACCTCGTAGTAATCGACGTAGGTGTTCTCTACTGGGTCCCATGCAGCAGTGATCGTCTTACCGATTGTTACCTCACCACGAGCCGGTGCTTTAGGTGTGGCCACACTCTCAGCAGATACAGTTGCAGTAATACGAGCCTCAGCCTTACCACTTTCATTACCAGATGTATCAATAGCTGATAGCTTGAATTGGTAATTACCAGTATTAGGAATGAAGTACGAGTACGATGTACCGCCTATATGTTTAATAAGGACTACATCGTTGCCGTCATATAGAGTGTATCCATGTAGGTCAGCCTCTGTATTAGGCTCCCAAGATAAATGAAGTACGCTACTATTGACTGCGTCCTGCGTTACCTTAAAGCCTTTAGGTGTAGCCGGTGGTATTTCCTTACCACTCACATATACCGCACGCTCTACACCTTCATACTCAGCACCAGCGTTATTTGTACATACAATCTTAACGTCGTAATTGACGTCAGTTGCTACACTTGGAATAGTCACGCTAGTAGCACTACCATCTAATACCTTGAACTGTTGCCATTCCTTCGTAGTTACAGGCTTGTAATATACGATAATATTCTTGGCCACTTTACCCCTTGGTAGTTGCCAAGTACCATTGATATCACATAGTACAGTGCCGTCCTTTAAGGTCTTAACATCAGCAAGTAATACTAAGTTAATAACCTTAATCACATCAGACTTAGTTGTATAGTCGATGATTGGTACTGATCCATCATCACCTGCGTACAACTCAGGGTAGTATTCGATACAAGATATCTTGCGAGTCATTTCAGAGTTAGACTTGCTAATGGATAATACCCTAAATGGCTTAGCTTCCTTGGTCGCCTCGCCATATGTGTATAAGTCGTCTGTCTGAATAACCGCATTACTAGCAAGCGTTACGGTTTTACCAGTCACACCAGTTACGTTGTAAGACTCTAATGCATCCGTTTTAGCGTTACGCACCATAAGCCTGTAGGACTTGCCTTGCTCAAAAGTAACCTCTCTATCAAGGACTACTTTATTACCTACAGCAGACTCTACACGGCCGCCTTGCCCCCAGTCCGTCACATCGTGTTGTAGTAGGATTACATCCCCTATTGTGCACGCTATGGCGTCTGTAAAAGCTTCAAAGGTACAAGTTCGCACCTCGTATTTATTCGCTCTTAGATAGTGCTTAGCGTAATTGTATGCCTGGTCTACATCCACACATCCCATGAGCTCGACTTGTGCCGGACTAGTGAGAGATGTAGTTACGTCATACTCTTCGCTGAATACAGGGAGTACGTCACGCTCGTAGTCTTTAGCTTTATTGAGGAAGGATACCTCGATAGCATTTGCCCTAGATGATGTAGCTTGGAACTCTTCCATGAATGAGTCCATCTTGATATTGCCAACAGTAAATAACTGAGTAGGTGTAGCAGCATAATCGTAAATACAACTAAACCGAGTACCTAAAGGTATTACCTTACCTCTACCTACATTCTCAGCGTATTTAAGCGCATCCCATACCTGGCTAGCATTGTCATAAATGTAGTTAAATGTTATGTGCTTTTCGTCGCACTTATCAGCCCATGCCTTGAATGCGTCATATACGAAGCGTTCACGAGGGGCACCTTTAACTACATACTCGTCGCCAATCTTACGGCAATGATGTAGGATATCGTAACAAGCCCATGCCGGATTATTAGCCGGTTTTGACTCATACGCTCCTGTGTAAGTGTTAAATACCCATACTGTTTTACGCTCTTGTATCCAAGTTACGTTGGGATCATTACCATTTAATTGGTCAGTGGCTAGTGCTTTAATACCGATAAGCACCTTCCCTGGATGAATGAAATCATCATAGACAATTTGAGTTAACTGTGACCAGTATACTTTGTTCACATGGCGGTTAGAGTTACCATCCTTATGTGCACATCGCATACGGACTTCGTACTGTCCTGGTTCTTTTACATCGAACCGGAACACACGATAGATAGCCTTGTTCGAGCTATCCTTAATAACACCAGTATATTGACTATTGTCGATAGACGTTCTGGAATGACTGTTCCGTTTAAACCAGCGATTATCTGTCTTTTCAAGCACGGCACTTTGGCCACCATTGTTACTAATCGGTAATGGTATCCACTCTGCAGAACCTACTTTACGATAACCACCTTCAATAGTGACCGAGGTTTCACTTAGTCCGCCCTGGTCGTTTGAATAATACAAACCATTAGGGAGTGATATAGTAACCTCTAGCGCGGTAGATAAGTTACCTTGCGTTTGGTGGATAGACCAATCGTTGGTAAGTTCATACGTCAAAGGTTGGTCAGCGTAGTTATCATTGAAGTTAGGGATAATCTCTTGGTCATTTGTACCAAGTCTTACATCGAGTTGAACTTCCTTATAGTTACCAATAGGGTTACCATTTAATTTAACGTCCGTTATAGCGTCAATAGGGCCCTCTCCAGCACAGTATAATAGATTGAGATATTGCTTACTTCCGTCGCTCGTTACGTGGCGTGATATAAGCATACCTGCACTTTTACACTTGCCATAGGTTATGGCCAAAGGATGCCCTTGGCCAATAACAGTCTGTGCACCTTGCCATCCATAAGTAGCGGACTGCTCGGTATTAGAGCTGTCTGTCTTAGGTGCAGATATTTTAGAGATGATTGCGTTACCAATCATACCGATGGCCATTGCTGCTAACGTACGACCTAACACGCTAGTAATACCGAATATCGCACCGGAGGCGATACCGGCAGTCGCAATAGATAAACCAATCGATAACAAGATAGCGAATGCTTGCTTTTCAAGTTTAGGTAATACTACCACATAAGCTTCATCTGTAGGTGATGCTGTATCATCTACTAACTCACCATTAATGGAGTACACCCACTCACCTGGTTCAGTAAAATATTGGTTAAGCTTTTTACCGTCAACAAAAGGCACAAGAGTCTCTTGTCTAGTGGTAAGGTCGAATGGGTTTCGAGCAATTACTAATCTAATCATTTTGAGCCTCCTTGTGCCTGTACACTCCTAATATACGTTTCCTTAATCTGTCCATTGGTACGATACATACCCCCGCATACTCGGTAGAATGTATCATTTTACCTTCGCCTACATATACTGCAATATGATCGGCGTTATTACTGTAGAGGTTCATAACAATTATGTCCCCTACTTCTGGTTCCTTGACTTCGTGCCAAGGAGAGTTCATATCTGGCCAATACGTTGCATATGGCTCAAGATGAATACCGGCTCTCTTGTACACCTCTACCACAAGCTCCCAACAAGGCAACTCCTTCCACGGAGTACCTATTAGGTTATTTAGAGTTAGACGCATATAAGCCCCCTTGTGGTATCGTTGGCTCACCGCCAAATCTAACGCTGTTATTTAACTCACGACAGCGTTTTAGAGTTTTGTTACATGATTGTGCGTACCCTTTGTATCCGCACTCTACAGACTTAAATTTGAAAGGACAGTAGTCTTTCATCACTCGAACAGGCGGGAACCTACGAGAGAATGAAAAGTCTGTACCTAATGTGAACACTACCCAATCTGCTTTAGATTGAGATGCATTAATAATGAACGTTTCTTCTAATTCAATGATGTCCGGTAAGTTAGTATTAAATATGCGAATATTGACCTCACAATCTGTGAGGCCTTTATTCTTTTCTACCAACCGTTGGATAGTACCGGTTACATTCGCTACAGAGAGTTTAACGTTAGGCATCTGCTTAGTGTCCTCGTTGATATCCTCTAGCTTAAATGGGAAGGCAGTGTATTTCTTACCGGCTAAAGTTAAGTCCTCAGTGTTATTCACAAGGAGAATATTCCCTTCCGGATGATGAAGTTCAATAGCCATTACCCATGCTCCAGTGGAGGATATCTTATTCTTTTCGATGATAGATGCAGTTGATAGCGTTAACATCTAAGCCTCCTGTAATTGAATAGAACCATTCCATATACCGTAATCACTAGCGGAGAAGTGGAGCTGGTCCGCAAACCGTACTCTTACCTTCGCTCGTGTCTCCGGATGTGTCCAAAGGAATATCTCTGCAGTATTTACCTGGTCAAAGAAATCCCTTAACTTGATGTATTCCGAAGTCGGTATCTTATAATTTACTGAATACGATCGTAACGCTTTTGTAGTTTTGCGATGGGTTAGCATCGTCATGTTTTCAACTTGAGCCTTACGACTCACATCAGGTGTTGTTTCATCGATAGGGTATATCGGATATCTTATGTTTGGAAATTCTAACATACGCTATACTGCGGCCGCTTTAACAGCGTCACGCATACCTCCTTTGTTCGTCACAAGACTAGATACTACTACGTCAACTATCATTTGTTCGCCATCGAACTTAGTTTCTTGTTGTTGGCTATCTAGCTGTTGGCCAGATTGATTGATGATGTTAACCGTTACTTTACTAGCTCCTTCACCGCCAACCATCTTACGTGTCTGGCTTGCATTATAAATCCGATGTGAGGAGTTAAACTGTAAGAGCTCTGGACCATTCTCACCAACTAATGTCATGCCAGCTGGAGCTACACCGCCACTTGCAAACTTACCAAAACTATTACCTGTAAATGCTTTGCTGAAAGAACCTCCACTAGCAAACGAAGATACATTGCCACGACCGGCACCTATAGCACCAATACCGCTTACTACACCACCATATAGACTTTGTAGCTTAGGCTGTACGTACTGTTGGAAAGATAAGTTAACAAGCATTTTAATAATGCTATTCGTAATATCTTTGAAGATATTCTTTAACCCCTTACCAAATGACTCAGTACCAGTTGCCATTGCTTCTAAGTGGCTAGTGAATGAAGAGTTAATACTACTCATCGTACTATCAAAAGTAGACTTCGCTAGGTCGCCATAGTTCACTACCTGTAAACTGTATTGTCTAGCACCTTCCTGTAGGCTAGTGCGTAGATTACGTCCGGCAGCTTCCCATAGTTTTTGTTGTGCTTCAACGAGGTTCTTTTCCACCTGTAAGCGTTGAGTAGCGCTTAACTTAGCTTCATTTAACTCACTTTGTGCATAAGCAATATATGCTTGCAGTTGTTCGTTAAGAACCTTATCAGCATCTGCTTGAGATATCCGTCCAAGTCTTACTAAATTAGATTGATGTTCAGAGTCCTCGTTGAGTTGCGTATATGCTAACTCTCTGATTTTCTGTTCCGTATCAGCAGTAATCTTTAGCTTCTCAGCATTAGCTTTCTTTTCGGCTAATGTCTTATCGCCTACTGCTTTTGTATACTCACGAACGTTATCATCAATTTGAGCCTTTTGAGCCTCAGCTTCTGTCTTAAGTAATTGCAAGCGATCGCCTGTACGTTCAAGGTCAAGCTTCGAGATTTCCTCGTTCATCTTACGAACACGTATCTTTTGATTACGGTCAGCTTCTTCGAGTTTCTTTTGATATACCTCTTCGTTCTTAGCCTTAGCTTCTGCTACTAGATTGGAGCTTGCTAACGCTTTAGCATTTGCGTTTTTAAGAGCATCTGCAGAACCAGCCACACCTACTAATTTAGACGTATCAACGTAGCCTGTAATAGCCCCAAAGTCACCTGTGATAGACTGCTTAGCAACTACCCCTGTACTAGAGTTAGCTCCTGTATACCCGCCATTACCATCTGCAATAACAATATGGTTATCACCAAGTACAACAACACCATCACCGGCTTTAGGAACATATCCGTCACCTTCTGGGTGCCATGCTCCTGCTTCTGCCGCTGCATCCATAATAGACGGAACATACCGAGGTACATCCTTGCCGAATGTTTCTTTTACGCTATCTGCGAACAACTTACCGCAATCTGTAGCCCAAGTTCCGTCTGCACCCAATACGTAGGCTTTACCTAGTTGAGCGTTAGCGGCATCTAGTACACCAGATGCACTACCAGAACCACCACCAATATTACCTAAGCCGGCTGCAGAACGGATAATCTCACGAATATTTTTATTATTCGTTTCGTATTGGTTCTTAGCGTTGAGCTTATCGATTTCATATTGGCTACCGTCAATCTCTAAAGATTGAAGCGTAAGACTACGAATAAGTTCATTAAGGCGTTCTACAGAGCTTGCCAATTTCTCGGCTGCTTGTTCTGCCTTCTTAGCTGCAGCCTCTTGGGCCTTAGCTGCCTTACTAGCTTCTTCATTAGCTTTATTGATAGCTTCGTTATTAGTAAGACCGTTCTTAGCATTCTCAATCTCTTGCTCCATCTTAGCTTGCTCTTCTTCGGCTTTCTTCTTCGCAGCATCTGCCGCTTCCTTAGCCTTAATAGCAGCTTCTATTTGAGCGCCTTCTTCTTTCGTTGCTAAGCGATCGTTCTTGATTAGTCCAAAGAATGAACTATCCTCAACCCAATACCGCCCATCGTGGTTAGCCATGTAAGCGGAGTTCGTACCAGGTGCGTTTAAGTTCTTATGAGCTCTGAGACCGTTAACATCAACACCTAGGTCTGTGCCTTTGGTCTGTTCCTTATAGCGATAATCTAGTAACGCTTTACCGGCTAAGCCGATAGCGGTTGCTAATGCAAGCCACGGACCGGCGGCTGCTATAGTAGCCAATCGCATAAACTTCAATGCACTTGTAATGGACTGAATTCCTGTGATGGCTATACCAGCTTCTAAGCCAAATTTAATAAGTCCTGAAATAGCTTCCTTTTGCTCTGTTGCTAGATTGCTATATGACTTTGTTAGATTGATTGCGCCTTGTGCATATTCCATAACCACCGGTAAAAGTTCTTGACCAATCATTATAGCCAATCGCTTCCCGGTCTGTTCCATGTCTTTCAATTGACGATTAAAGGAAGCGGACTTTCTAGCAGCTTCGTCATCAATGACTAACCCCATTGCCCTTGCACGGTCCTCGACTTGCTTCATGGCGTCTGCTGACATATTTAGCATTCCATGAAGTTGGTATCCGGTTTTACCGAATAACTCCATCTCAATCCGTGTCTTTTCGGCACCGTCCTTCATGTTCCGTAATCGGTCTTGAATGACTTTAAATACTTCAAGGGTATTCTTACCCTCAATCTGATCAATGCTAATACCTAGCCGACTAAACATATCAGTAGCTAGTTTTCCTTCTGCGGATGCAACTTGCATTTTATCTTGCGCATTAGATACAGCCTTCGCAAATTTAGCGAACGCTACAGTACTAACGTCAGTAGCCACACCCATATAGTTTGCAACGGAGAGGAATGTACTTGCTTGCTCAGCAGTGGCACCCGTTAAGGATTGCATCTTCTTTACTGATAAGTTCCAAGCTAGTGCCTCTTTTGCGAGTTTAGAGCCTAGACCAGCAATACCGGCACCCGCACCAATGGCAAACATTTCATTCTTTAACTTTGAAAGCTCTGCAACTGTTCCCTTAGAGGTAGCGGCGATTTTCTCTAAACCGGCTTGAGCATTCTTATCGGTCAGTTGCACTATGATATCTACTACGTTATTCGACATCCTTATTCATCGCCTCCATTTCTAATCCCTCCAATATCCACATTAGACTAAATAACATCGGATTTAGGTTAATGTTATTTATCTCGGCCACTGTACGTATAGCCGGATAGTCAAACCCGGCTAGTCCGCCTGAGTGGTAATTCCTTTGACTGCGTGATAGGTTATACAGTTTCATAGCCAGTTTTGAACCAAATAATAGGCGTGGTGGGTTAAAGTCACACTCGGAGCAGTCGAAGGACTGCTTTGTAGCGGATTGCAATTCCTTACATCCCTTGCAGTACTTCGGCTTATCCGAGGACATCCACCTCCACGCCTCTTCTAGTTTTTTTCTGTTTCTTCTTGTAACTGATAAGTTAATGTAATGACTTTACCGGCGAAGTCCATTGCTTCCTTATCACTTACTGTATTGAGTTCCTCATCTGTGAGCTTATATACATCTGTTAAGATGAAGCGCATAATGTCACGACTACGTACAATAGATGCTACTTGATCATCAACATCTACTGGGCAATACACGAAGTCTAAACCAGCTTTGATTAATGCATCACGTTCAGTCCATGTAAGGGCTCTCGGTTTTAATTCTTTACCTTGAATATTCATAGTTACCTCCTAAATGAGTTAGATTAGTAAGATACTTGGCTATTAACCAATTCAAATACTACTGCAGATTGACCAGCATCATCGCCATAATATGCTTTGAATGGAAGCTCGATATTAACGCCTTTAGGACCATCGATACCAGGAGAGTTACGTTCGTAAATCAATTCCGGTAACTTGATGGTTAAGGAGTTAGTACCTTTAGTAAGTGTTAATTCAAGACTGGACTCAGTGCCATTTACAGCTTTATTTAATAGGTCCATATTTTGGAAGAACGCTTTAATAGTACCGGATACGCCAATAATACCTGTATCAATGTATGTACGGAAGCCTTTACCACCGATAGCATAAGAGTCACCGTCTAGGCCAAAGTCGATATCAAGGCTCATGGACAATACATTAGCTACAGTTACGCCACCTTCTTTTATGGTGGCTTCAAGGTTTTCGAAGGGAGTAAACACAATGGATTTAGGCGCTGTATCGAACGGTACTGCTGCCATTGTTTCCTTACATCCCATTACATCGATTGATGCAGTTAATTCAGAGTCACCACCGAAGTTTAAGGACATCTTATTCATACGTACGCCACTGAATTGTTGGTAAGTACTGATATCCTTATAACCTTGTTCAAAGGTAGCAGATAGCATATCTGGACCAATTTTAAATACGTGTTTCTTGCCAGTGCCTTGCGCTGTTGTAGTTGGAGCGCCAAAGCCTAGCTTTAACCAATAGCCAAATCCCAATACATCAACTGGTGGCACAATGCTACCGGATGTATCGATGTTACCGCGACTAGGTGCCGCTGGATTACGTGTACCTCGAATAACAGAGGAGTCATTCAAGTTTTGGCTAGCCTTTAAGGAAGAACTGATGATAGGCATTATCACGCCACCGGTAGATGGTGTAGTACCGAAGTCAGTTTCAAAGGCCATTGTAAGAGAAGATTGTGCACCTTGTGCACGTTTAGCAACTGCCATGTTTAATCCTCCTAATATTCAACATTACCGCCAATTACGTGCGGTATTTCTATAGTGAGTGTGGCTTTACCCGGATACACCGGACGCCACGATATATTATCTGTTTCGTAGTCAATGTTAATGACAGGATAGTTAGGGTTAACTGCCATGATACATTCGATGAGTAATTGGCCGAGTTCGTCACACTCGAACGCTCCTGTGTATTTCACTACACGTCCTTCACGTTCTGCCTCAGCTCTTATTATTCCCCATACGAGTTGTAGGGTGTAAGAATACGAACTAGCCAAACCTTCAGACTTGTTATCCATCATGATGATCACGCACGGACAATCCTCCTCAAGAGGTGCGCCGGCGTCGTCATAACCGATGTAAATAGTTAAGTCCTTTCCGAAGTGCTCCATGCAGTAGTCGGTAATCTTCTGATTATCCTTAACCGCTTCCGCCCATCTGTTAGCAATGACCGCTAGTGGAATAGTTTGCATTGCTACCTCACTTTATATGCTCGCCTGCTCGACGCAAATTGAGTATTTTTGCCTAGCGCATATTCACCGATTTTAGACTCTAGGTAAGGTACCAACTTAGGCTGTAAGGCTGTTCTCATCGGACCAAACGTTTTACGAGGTTTAATCCTAAATGATGTTTTACCTTTAGCAAGTTGAAAGCCACCGGCAAATAATGTCCTACGCATTGGTTCTGTGATTTGTTTCGTGTAACCACGCTCAATCTGTTCGCCTAATCGTTTAGCAGACGATGATAACCACCCTACTTTGACTGATTGCGACCTGGCGTCGTATTGGTAACCAACAGCTCGGAACATCTTACCAAGTGGTGTATATCCGACTGTGGTTTCTTTAACGCCCCCGGCTATAAGTTGGGCTCTGGATTTTAGTCCCCAACCTTCCCTATGCGCCTTACCGCCATCTTGATATGCACGCCTTACTTTAGCGCCAAATGCTGCCTCGAACTGTGCCCTCATCGTAGGTGGCATGAAGTTAGCATATTTATGGCCACCAGGTGAGCCGGATTTAATCCCGGCCTTGATTTCCTTCTGCATCATCCACCCGACTGACTTCATAGCTTTCCTAGTCCAATCTGGTTTAGTATGAGCTATAAATTCAAGATACGGTGTGGCTGTGTCAGTGATGGTAATTGGTGAGTTACTCATGGCCTTACCGTCCTAACGTTGGCCACAATTTCAAGACAATGCATTTTAGCATCGCTATCGGAGATATGATCTACGTACCACTTCTTGCCATGGATGTAGATTATATCTTTAGTCTTAGGTAGAGGCACGTCTTTAGTTCTAACCCATACCTTGGCTTTATCAGCAAGGCCAGTTACGAATCCAGAACCTTTACCGTCATACTCACCGATTTCTACGCTAGCCTTAATCTGCTTACCTTCATATGTTATTTTTTCGCCAAATACATCGAGTAAGGCGCTTTCATCATAGGTCAGCATATGTTATACCTCGTAGAGTGAACGCGGACCGTGTGGCCCGCGTTTCATTAAAAATACAATAATTAGTTTTTCAGCATTACTGTCACAGTATCTTGCGTTGCAGTCTTAGGTTCTACTGCGATACCCAATGCTTTACCACCAGTTTTCACAGCTTTACCACCAGCGAAGTTCACTGCGTCACCTACAGCGTATGTATCAGCTTTATTAGCATCTACTTTGAATACGCCTGTTACTTTCAATGCACCCATTTCGCCAGTTTTGATATCGGTAACAGCTACACCATGAAGTGCACCTGCTTCTACGATATCGCCGGCTTTAATATCTGCTGTTGCCACATAATTGATGCGGTCTGTTTCATATACGAATTTTGCCATATGTGTTTATCCCCCTAATTATTTACCAGCGTTTTTATAAAGACCACGGAAGTCAAGAGCACTTACGCCACAGTCAAATGCTACTTTGTATTCGATACCATCTACATCGAAGCCTTGACGAGTTTCAAGACGTGGAGTTTCAACGCCATTCAAGTAAGTTACTTCAATAGTGTCATGTTGAGTTGCGTCAGCTACTAAGTACCATGCATCTGGGTCAGTTAATTCTGCATCTGCTACAACTACGAAGCGACCTTTGTAAGGGTTAACTACACCGGAGTTTACGCCGTCTACTGCTGCAGTAGAGTTAACGATTTGGTATGCAACCATTTCAAGTTCTGGAGGAACTACCAAGTATTTAGGTGTGATGTTAAGAGTAGCTTCACCTGTAATACCTTTTTGGCGACGCATAGCAGTAATTGCTTTCGCGATAGCTTTAACGGATAACGCTTCACCAGTTGTTGCAACGTTACCATGTTTAGCGTCAAACAACGCTACATTATCTTGCATTTTAACGTTACCAGTTAATTGAGCGTATACCATTTTGTTTACTAAGCGTTTAGCAGCAGAACCATATTTAGTAGCAATTTTGGAGAATAAGCCCAAGTCATCATTAATGATCGCTTGACGAGTTAAGCTGAACAATTTACCATATGTAGCCACTTTAGTACGAGCAGATGCTTCACCTAAGAAGTCTTGTTGGAATTGGCCACCTTCTGGAACTAATTCAAGGTTACCTGCTTCGGACAATGCTACGCGTGCAGCTTCTTTGAAGTCACGATTAGAGCCTTTACCTGCCCAGATTTGGAATGTAGTTTCTGCCTCGTTGAAGCCTGTCATTACAGATTTGTTTGCAAGATTGGACATGATTGCTGGGAATGTGGATGTAGAGTTAATAGCTTGACGAGCCAATTCCATGTTATCGCCAAAGTTAGCTTTCACGTTTTCACGTTGTAAGGACTCACGAGCCAGCTCAATCATGGAATAGCCACGCAACTCATTAGCACCTGGTGCTGCATCTGCTACAGGGATACCTGCTGCCATCAATACAGCGTCTTGCGCTGCTGCACGGAATTTATCGCTTTCAGCTTCGCCCATTGTTACAGATACGCCTTTATTACGTGCACGTAATTGGTCCATTACCATTGCACGAGCTTCGTCAACGGATACGCCCATTACGATTGCTTCATCAGCACCTTCTACATCGAAGTCACGGAACAATGCAGTAATTTCGGAAGTACGTTTACGTTCTTGCTCCATAGCTTTTTGAAGGTCCTCTTGTGTGAGACCAGTTTCTACTGGTGTAGATTTTACTTCTTCAGTTGTTACAATTGCTTTTTCATCCATACGTTTTGTTTCCTCCTGTGTGTCAATACTTGTATGAATTTCTTCAGCACTACGTCCTACGCCGACAGTAGCGTCAGCCGGAACAGATACAATGCTGATTTCTAAAGGTTCCCAATCCGTTACTACATAAGCCGGACCATTAAATCTACCGTTAGTGGATTTAGTATCCTCATCTTCCAATACTTCATATCGGTAGATTGCATAGCCTACACTTACACCTTGTAGCGTACCGGACTGTACCTTTTGGAATATTGTTTCGGATTGTTCATCTGTGTCAAAGCGTACTAGCGCTTTACCGCGGTTATCTTCTAGCCATACCTTCTCGATATGACCTACGACCGCATCACGATCATGGTTAAACAATACCGTGCCTAAGCCATTATTAAAGCGCTCAAGGTTGATGCACTCTTCGTCATGGCAAAGGATTTCATCGCCGAACCAACGGCCATATGGCGTTTCGGAAGAGAATGATAATTCTACTGTCCGACTATCGGTATCGACGTGGTCAATAGTAGTTTCTCGACAGTAGTTGCCAAGAACACTACGCTTTTGATGTTCACTCATTACTAGCCATCAGCTCCTTCCTGTGTAGTGTCATCATCGCCCATCGTTAGCGGTTGCAACTCACTGGAATAATCAAGTAACACCCCAAGCTCACGAGCCCTATCCTGTTCGAGCTTCCGTTGTTCAAGGACTTCCTCCCAATCACGACCGGATGCTGCGCACACATCCTCTAGGGTTGTAAGACCAGATTTAATAGCTTCCCTATTGGCGTTAACCTCTTTTACTGGGTCAATCCAAGACCACCCTGGAGCAAGCCAAGATACCTCTTGGTATTTGTCTTTGTTCGCTAGGTAATCTGGAGGTAGCTCACCAGATAAATAGAGGGCGTCAATAAAGGCTCTCCAAATCGGCATACAGAAGTGTGCGATAACAAACTCTTGCAATTGACGGAACGTCTTTTGGTCCTCCAACAGGTTCTGACGTGCGGCCGAGAAGTTACCGGATATATTACGCGCTACGATGTCAGCGCTCATACCAAGACCGGACGAGATACGTCTAGTCTGAGTTGCCGAGTATTCGCTTGCAGTACCAGCGTTACGCTTAGGGTCTGCAAACTCGATAGACTCACCAGGACTTAGGTGTCTAACCATGCCTGGCGCCATTGTTATGCTAGGTCTGCCTTTACTATCACGAGGAAGCATTGTAGCTTGTCTAGCAGAATTTTGAGAAGTGATGAAAGCACTAAAACACGCTGATACACGTGCGGCGATTAAGTCTGCATCCATGTACTCATCGATATCATGGATCCGACGTAAGACTAACGCCAAGTGACTCATACCACGAATTTGTGTTGGTCGATTCGGTTTGAAGAATAGGAACGCTTGGGCTGTGGTTAACCGCATAGCTTCAAAGGTTCTTACACCCATAGGGTCTGCTTGGCTAACATGGTAAGCCACAGGCTTCCCATATTCGTTTACCTCAACACCACTAATGATGTTATTATTGCCATATTTGATGTCTATGGCCCCTATGTTCTCCGCCTCGATTAATTGGATAGCAAGAGGAAGGTAATCGCCTTGTGCTGTCTTATTTACTAAAATTTCGCCATCATATAACATCCTACGTAGTGCCATTGTTTGCAACTCATAGAAGTTAGATAGCCCGCGCACATCTGCATTACTGGCTTCCGTCCATTTCGCCCAAGCACGCTCAATCTTGTTATTAAGTTGATTGTTAAGCTTACCGCTTTTATGACGCACCTTAGCTTGTGGTTTGATACCAGGTCCGATTACGTTACGCAAAATTGCAATAACTGCGGACTCAGCTAAGTCACTATTCATTTCTGCAGCTCTTGCACGTCCACGGATAATATCACGTGAACCGGTGGCAAGTTGCTCAGCTGTACCAAATGCCGGTTGCCAATCACTATTCAGCCTGTCCATAGATGCCGCATCATATTGACGTAACGCATCTCGGTAAGCTTGGCGTTCATACGCACGTTGTGGACTAACCCAACTGATTACTCTATCAATAATGTTCATCGTCCACCCCATGTTACGAATGCATCTGCTTGGTAGCCATTAGACTCTTCGTGCACTCGTTGCATCAAGGTTTGTTCTCGTGCGTAAAGTACAGGTAAGTCAATTGTCTTGAACCGCTTGCCACCAATCTGTAACTCGGAATACCCTTTAGTTTCGATATCCTCGATGACTTGGCGCACACGTTCAAGTTGTTCATTTACATCGCTCATGGTTCACCTCCCTTATCTAAACCAATGGCCAGTATTCCCTATGCCTCCGCTGTAGTCCTCATATGTTTGGACCTCTTCAGTTTCCTCATAAGGTTCTGGCTCCATTAAATATTTAACGCCGGCAATATCTGCTACTGCTGCGTTGTAAGTACATGTATCAAGCAAATGGTTGACCGGATGACTTGTTAGCGGTTTCCATTGAACTGTTACTGCCCCTGTTTTCACATTTCTGTGCTCCTGCTTTTCCTCTGACCTTAGATGGTCTGAGTACTCTTGCGGGCAATCCTTGTACAAATGGATCGTGCCATCTTCGTTTATCGGCCTTACCATTCTTGCGAATATAAAGTCTTTCCAATAATCGGTATTTAATACGTATAGCTTTAGTCCACCGACAACGCCCTTCTCCAATGATGTCATTGTGTATGGTGCTGTCATCGTAGTATGGTTTGACGAGCCTTTAAGCGGTATACATACTTCCGGGAATCGTGAACAGAATTGATATACTTCGTCTGTTCTAAAGCCGGAGTCAATACCCGCTTTCATTATTTGACGAGGCTCTCCAAACTCCGATGGATACTCTCGATGAATAATGATTTCCTCTAAATCCTCCCAAGTGCTTGCCTGTCCGTAATCAATTAGGTAAGACTTAACACCTGGAGCATAGGCCCTTACTTCCCACCAGAAGTGGTCGAGCTGTACGTCTACGGAAGCGATAAGCAATACTGCCTTATCCGGCACAATACCGCACGGATATGTGGATTCCGTAAATTGCATATTTTGTGTGCTTTTAGTTTTAGCACTACGCCAAGGTTCTGCTAGCCATGAATTAATGAAGTTCATCAATGAAGCTGGCGTACCTTTGGAATTCTTAAACTCATACGCAACGTCTCCGAACGTGACCCACGGCGAATATATCGACGATAAGTGATACGAAATTGAGCGGACTTTGCTTTGCGATGCATTAACCGCTACCCATTTTCCATGTCTTAACATTTCCATTTTGTGCTTATCGTGGATGTGTCCGCCGCAATGTTCACATTCGTAGTACGCTGTATCACGTATCATATCCACATTATCGTTGTGTTCTTCCGGCCATTTTATCTGCTTAAACTTGAGGGTCTGCGACACGCCGCAATGTGGACATGGCACGTAATACTGCCTGCGCTCATTTGCATTCATGAACGCCTGCCAAATATTACCCGACTCAACGGTAGGCGTGGATACCATTACTATTTTCTTATCAACGAACGTTTTAGTACGTTCCTTGGCAAGTTTAATTGGATCCGCTTCCTTACCTGAGAAGGCGGGGTATTTGTCTATTTCGTCGAAGAATAGATACTTGATTGACCGGCTCGATAGGTTACTAGGTGAGTTCGCACCGACCAGTACCATGTAATTGCCGTTGTTAAAATCCAGTTCAAGTAATTTACTATTCTCGTCAAAATTATCACTAATAGATTTAACCGATTTAATCATCGGTTGCACTCTCTTATCGCTGGCAAATTTAGCAATAGAGTCTGTTGGGTATACCATCATAACTGGTGATTGTGTTTGGTCTAACGCATACCCTATCATATTGAGCTCTGCTTCAGTTTTACCAATCTGTGCACCGAAGCACAGTACAATCTGTTCAATCAGAGGGTCTGTAAATTTGTCCATTGGCTCCTTTAGGTATGGAGTCCGATTGGTTCGCCATCTACCTGGCTCTGCGGATATATTCGTTAATACCCTGAAATTGTCAGCCCATTCTGATACGGTGTATCGTTCCGGTGGTTTAAATGCGTCGAGCTCTTCTTGGAACCAATTAACTTTTGGTTCTGCTTTTACCGGTTTTGACTTCCGGCGTGTATTCGCCTTTGCGCGAGTAACTTTCGAGGTAGTCTTCGGCAACTTCGCTCACCACCCTTTCCACCGTCGCTCGTTCCTCTGGATCAGTGAACTCACTACCTACTCGTTTACCGAGTTTAATGAGCGAGGACTTTAATTCTAAAATACGAGCAGACCATTCTTTGGCCACATCTGCACGAGATACGTACTCACCGTTTAATACGTCGAGTAATTTCTTCTCGCGTGCTGCGCGAGACTCTTTATAGTCAGCTTCGGCAATAAGCTTTCGTGTTGCTGCCGATTGGTCTTTAGTTTTATCTGCCTTAGCTTGGCCAAGATATACGAGAACTTCTCGTAGGTTCCACCAACCCGTTGCAGCTTTAGGCATGCCCGATTTGTGGTGTCTCGAAATAATCTCAGGAGTTACTCGAAGAAGGTCGCATAATTGCGCACTAGATACTAGCAAATCACCCGCTTTATTAAATTTCACACGTGGTTTTTCACTCGTCGCCATGACCTCTCCTTTCTGTCCTTTGGAAATAAACTTTCAACTGTAAAAATTCTCCTACACAGAGACAAACATCGCGCGGAGCCGACCACCGCTGGTTTTATCGCTCGGAAGTACCTTTTATCATTCATTCTCAAAACAAAAGACAAAAGGTCAATGGTCGAACTTTTGGAGAAGTAAGCAAAAGGGACTACGTAGCTGTGCGTAGTCCCTAATGATACTTCTTGTGCTGTAAAGCCCTGTGGAGGTGTTGTACAAGAAAGGTATTCACTATGAACGTACCCTACAGTGTGTGGTAGTAGAGGACTTTCCCCGGTATCCTCTGCTCCACACTTGTAGACTATCATAAGTGTTACCTCTAATTGCATATTGTCTTTATTTATTTTTAGAAAATACTTGACAAAAGCTTTTCACTGCGTTCCGTTGGATATTATATATTTGTGCTTCACTATAATTCATATCCTCAATGACCTCTTTCATGCTCATTCCAAAGTAGTATCTGTTCTCTAAGAACGTACGCTCAATGTCATTAGGTATCCTACATATCAATGTCCATAGCTCATATCGTTCTTTAGATAATGTACGGAATTCATTATTAAGGTCACTCTGCGCAGTGTTTAAGTTAAGCTGTTGCTCTGGAGTATTAGACCTTTCATCTTGTGCTTCGACCTCTAGGCGTTGCAGATGGGACTCAATGTCCTTCATACGCCTACGACTATTAAGTAATCGTTGTAGCTTTCTAACTCCAGGATGTGCACTCCCTGTACATGACGATCTACTCATAGGCATGCCTACGATAAATGTGCTGGGGATACATCCTGCTTATCAGACTTAAGTTCAATCGTAGCGTTCCTACATTGGTCATGAGCGGCTAACATCATAGCGTTAACCAATAATGGTAGATGCTCTTCTGATTTAGAAAACTGTTTAGCTACAGCAGTTACTAATTTAGTGGCCATATAAATTGCCGATGTAGGACTTGCATTTTCAATAATGATGTCACAGGTTTCGCCTTTATCATTAGACTCAACTATAAGTCGCATTGTTTTATCTTCCATAATAGGCCTCCTATACTTCTTGCCATTCTTTTAAGATTTCACTATATCTATACATCGTGATATTAGTTAGCTGATACGCAGCATCGTTTAAGTTATATCGATTAATCCACGCACGGTAGACATCAGTTAAGTAGTCTTGCAACTCAGCCTTTTGGCTAGGTGTAACCATATTGTCGTGAAGGTAATATACCTCCTCGCCTTGGTCTACCTCTGTTTGACATCGTTTAATATCATACCCAATCACTTCATCTACGTTAATGTGACCTGGGTATGGTACAGCACGACCGATTACAATAATCATACCTTCACATGGTTTACATTTATCAGCTATCCAATGTAGCTCCTTTAATGCTTCGTCCCAGGTATCGCACATCATAATATATTCATGACGATCTAATGTGACGTATCCGCCAAATAGTGGTTTCATTTCATCACCTCATTAATGTACCTGTCCAAATACCATCGTGCCTTCTTTAGGTCCTCTAGCTTATCGCCTTTGTATCCGGCGCGTGCAACATACTTGACCACATTACCAAGATGATATGGTAGTTGTTGATCCTCAATGAAGTCTATAACTTCAATCTTGCCTCGAGTATAGTGGGATGGATGATTAACCGCATCGTGTACTTGTGGTTTATCGGCAACAACAGGTAAATCTTTGATGTCAGCCCGTTTAATAGTAATTTCTTTCACTGTAGTTTCCTCCATAGTCTTAGAATGTTCTTTGGTTTTGGTATTTTTTTTTGACCATTTCTCTGATGTGCTGATATTCTCTGCCTTACATGTCGGACAGTTTACAGAAGGTCTACCTCGACGGTTTTGCTCAAATAGTTTGCCACACTTCTTACAGGTTGCAAGGCGTGGCTCTGGATTGTTATCAGTCGTACTCTTTTTAACAATCGCCAATATTTCAGCTTCAGCACAATGTTTACAATAGCGCTCGTCCTTTTTAGCCAAGAACGTACGCTTGCATCGGATACATTTTCTAGCTAGTGCCATAACATTTACCCTTTCGTGTATTTATCAATTCTCGCTTTCAGCGACCGTAGTACATATTCTTGTGCCTGGTCTTTACGATCCAAGGCCTCCATCATATCCTCATCACGTGTACCTTCAGATATTAGGTGATGGATAATAACCTTCTCATTCTGACCTTGGCGGTGTAATCGCTTATTGGCCTGTTGATATAATTCAAGACTCCAGTTAAGTCCGAACCATATAACGTGGTTACCTCCATCTTGAAGATTAAGTCCATAGGCAGTTGACGCCGGATGGGCCAGTAGTACATCAATCTTACCTGCGTTCCAATCGAACTCAGCCTCCGCACCTTTTAACTCACGAACACGTAAGTCTGTTTTATCAAGGACGGCTTTCAATCGTTCACAGTCATGCTTGAAGTTGTAGAACACAAGTACCGGCTTACCATTTAACTGCTCAATAAGTTCCATAAATGCTTCTATTTTACAGTTATGGATTTCGTGTACATTACGTTCATCATCATAGACCGCTCCGTTAGCAAGTTGCTGCAGCTTAGTGGATAACGCAGCCGCACTCATGGCTGTGATTTCTTCGCCGGCATCGAATAATTCTAATACGGCATCTCGTTCCATTTCCTCATAAGCCTTTTTAGCTTTACTATCAAGGACTACCGGTACGGTGTTGTATACAATAGGCGGTAGTTCTAAATAATCACTAGCTTTCATCGATATACATAATCCGGATATAGCCGCCATGATAGCATCGTTAGAGTCTGCCTTTGGCTTGTAACTGTATATTACATCCCTTCCTCGTTGGTCGGGGTCAAAATAATGTTCTCTAAACGATGTATATGTTCGTCCTAATGTCTGCCCCCGATCAAGTAGGTAGACCTGAGCCCATAAGTCGATTAATCCGTTAGGTGATGGTGTACCAGTTAGTAACACCATACGCTTAATGTGATTGTACATATTGGCCAAGTCTTTAAATCGTTTAGCTCGATAAGATTTAAAGGAACTTGATTCATCGACCACCACCATATCGAATGGCCAATCATTCTTATAATGATTGACTAGCCATGATACGTTCTCACGATTGATGATGTAGACATCCGCCGGTGTATTTAAGGCTTGTACACGTTTGTTTAAACTACCCAACACAGTAGATATACGTAAGATACCTACACCATCCCATTTAGCCGCCTCACGTTGCCAGGTAGCCTCGGCCACCTTCTTAGGCGCTATGATCAACACCTTACGTATTTGAAATAGGTTGTATTTCAACTGATATATCGCTGATAGTGTAATGATAGTTTTACCTAAGCCCATATCCAGAAACAGCCCTATCTTTGGTTGTTTAACAACGCGGTCAATACAATATCGTTGATATGGATGTGGCGTGAATTTCATTTCTTGCCACCATGATGCTTGCCCTCGCTTTGTAAGTACCCTGTAACTTCATCTGGTCCGTAAAGGGTAAATACAGTCTGATTAAGGGCAAGTAACATTTTTCGTTGAATATCTTGTAACTTAGTCGTACGCCCTCGGACAGTCTTAAGCTCTACGAAGTGAATGACTCCATCGGGCCAAATTACAATCCGATCTGGTACGCCTATATTTCCAGGAGATACAAATTTATAGGCCTTACCGCCCAAGTCTTTGACTCCCCTAACTAATTTAAATTCGATTTGTTTTTCTAACATTCGAGACACCCCTTTCGCCACTCTCAATTAGGAGAGGTAACAAAAGTAACATTCTAAATTTAAGTTCTCTATATATACCCTATTTAACCCTTATTAACTCCTTAAACGCCCTTAAATATATATATTTTTATTATGTATATAAAAGAATGTTACTTTTATATATAATATGTACTATAAATATAGGTATTTACTGGGTTTATGGCGGTAACATTCTTGGTAACATTCGGGTAACATTCGGTAACATAGTAACATTCTGGGGTAACATTCTTAATTGAGAATAGCAAGGAATGTTACCTGAATGTTACCGTATTATTGCATCATTTCGGGTTGGATTCTGAACCCTCTTTGTGCTCCATAAGGACCGAATTTTTGAACCTTATCATACCTTAATAAGAAGGTTAAATTATCTAAAATTTGGTTAATTTCACGGGTATCAATCTTCTTCATCCAGGATATATCCTTGTTAAAACATTCTACCCAAACTTCTGCAGCGCATATCCGATCACGGTATACAAGTTCCTGTTCTGGTTGCATTGCCGAAGTAGATAAGAACATTTGACGTGCACTAGGCGACATCGTATTCCAGTTAGTCGGAACTTTCTTTTTAAGATATTCCTCGATAATACCGGCTTTCGCATTGCCTTCCATGTGGCTTTGACGTGCTGCATTTGCAAGTTCCAATACATCATGGTTATCCTCTATGATGAGGCTCTCCCCTTGACGATACCTATGCACTGCCTCCGCCCACAACTGGTCAACTTCACCCGGTAGATTTTCAAATACACTTTTACTTGGTTTACTAAAACCAAGTTGAACAGGCCAGAACCGGCGATTACCAGTAGCATCTTTTAGGAATTCATGTTGGTTAGTGGATCCAAAGAATACACATTGGCGAGGATACTCTTGTGTACGTCTACCATAGGATTTACGAAACACGTCTACCTGGCGTGATAAGAATTGCTTAGATGCATTCTCTTCCGCCTTAGAATATCCGGCCATTTCACCGGCTTCTATTAGCCATAGACCTTGAATACTTTCAGCAGCTTCCTTACCATCAAAGGTATTAAGCCCATCTGCGTACCAGTCCTTACCCATGATGCGGATAAGGGAAGATTTCCCGATACCTTGCGAGCCTATAAGTACAGGCATGGTATCGTATTTACATCCAGGGTTGTATGCTCTAGCTACTGCCGCTACGAAGGACTTACGTCCTACTGCTCGCGTGTAGACATTATCCTGAGCCCCTAGGTAGTCGATAAAGATACTATCTAAACGTTCTACACCATCCCATATAAGCCGAGATAAATATTCAGTAACAGGGTTAAATGAGTTCTGTTCAGCACACAATAACACGCTGTCTAGGACCTTATCCTTACCTGTAATATCGTACCGTTGTTCTAGGTACCACTGGATACCACTATCATCCGTGTCAGTCCAAATACGTACACCGTTTTCTGTAGGAGACCAAGGCAACGCCCCCATCGCCATATAGCGACTTCCAAACTTGTCATAGGCGATACGCCCCGACAGAACTGGGTCATGCGCTAAGATTTTAAGGATATTATCCCGTGTTTTCTTAGGCTTACCGTTCTCGTCACAAGCTAATTTAGCGTTGGCCATCCAACTTACATCTGTTAATGCGTTAGCATCAAGGTCTGTTAATTGCGCCCGATCCGCATCAGTAACAAGGTCAGCGAATACATTTGACGCAGACTCTCTCGCCCGGTCTTGTTGTAGTGCTAATAATACATTAGCGTCTGACTGAGCAAATTTAGCCATAGCTAGGAAAGAAGGCAGCTTGTGTGCAGGCGTTCCGTCTTTGGCGGTCTCATCTAAATCTCTAAACTTATGTAACCGCACCAGGTCGAACGCGTTCACCAGTTGACCGCCACACGGGTCAGTGTTGTGGTGAGAATATAAGAACTTGTCATCATCATAGATGACTGCACCACCTACCGTGGTACCTTCTGCGTACGTTAGTCGGTCGTTAGTACCATCTACATAGGTGTATGCGTGAGGGATGAAATTATCTATTGCTTCGCGGATACCATATGTCTGACAGAATGCTCCGACTATACCGTGTTTCGTTAATGGATCTTGTTGTTTAGTTAAAAGCTGTTTAACTTTAACCGATACCTCAGACCCAGGGACTTGTGGCCACGTTGATACATCACGCCAGTCAGTGTATTGTGCGAGCATTCCATCGGCCGATAAGAATTGTTTATCTGCGTAATGGAACACATATTGAGCGTCCGAAGAACACCCTGGCCAATACATCAAACGTGAGGCTTCAAACGTAGTAGAATCCATCATACCTATACCGATGAGCTCCGCCATCTTACGAGCGATTGGTTCATACTCATCTGGAGTCATAGTACGGTCAGTAGGGATTACAACACGTAAACGTGGACGATGCTCAGTGTGTGAGCGAGTGCTGTAAATCACATACGCCATACCGAGACTATCTACCGTGCGTACTACGTTATCCGTCTCACCCGGCATAATGGAGTCTAGATCGAGTGTAATAAGGTCACGTCCGGTAACATTAATAGCCTTACGTTGTAGACCATTAAGGCTACCACCGACGAACCCACCGATGTCTTTAAGCTTACCCTGTTCCGACTTAGATAGTTGGTGGTATTCCGCCACAGTTTCTTGAGTCCGAATAGGTTGACTTAATCGGTTGATGAACTCTGACCACATGGTCTCTGTACGAGTCCACTGTTTAGAGGTTCGGCTCTGACCTATGCTTATTATTAACTTCCTGTCAGTATTCATACCGACCTCCGAATTAATCTTTCATATAATAATCATTGGTGAACCCGGCGGACGATAGGTGTAAACCTGGCGCCCACGAAATGGGTTCAGAGAATAAGGCGTTAACCTTATCTAGTTCTTCTTTAGAGTTAGTGTTAGGTATCTCCATAACTGCTTCATCGTGGATGTGCATGATGATTTCATATCCAGCATCCTTGAGTCGTCTTAGAGTTACCGCTAGGCAGTCACGCGCAACCGCTTGTGTAATGTTCTCGACAAGTTTACCGCCATAAGTACTATCTTGTACCCAAGCTGTATTGTATTGAGTGTAGAAGTGTACAGCGTCCTTGCCGAAGTGGTTTTGTTCGATATGCGGACTCGGGTAGAATAGCTTTCTACCACTTGGGAGTTCTATGGTTAAGTATCGGTATCCATACAATGGATCTAGTTCAAGTCGGAATGTAATTCCATGTTCTACAGCCATAGGGTTACCGGTTGTTACGGTATACACCGCCGCATTTTCAACTGCGTACCATAAATCACGAATACGAGGAGAGGCCTCACGCCATAAATTGACGATACTTGGAAGTTCTTCCTCCGTTAAACCCATGTCTAGCGCACCCATAGCTTTAAGCGCATTAACACCGCCTTGATACCCTAGGGCAAGTTCTGCAACTTTACCCTTTTGTCGTAAGTGACCGTTCTCACCATGCTTAACAACGGGAACTCCAAACATTGAGGAGGCTGACGCACAGTAGATATCCCCGTCATTGGCGAATACATCCTGGCGCCACTGCTCGCCGCTTAACCATGCGATAACCCGTGCCTCGATTGCCGAGAAGTCAGCTACACATAAGGTCTTACCTGTAGGTGCAATAATAGCGGTACGGATTAACTGTGAGAGCGTATCCGCTACATCGCCATACATGATTTCAATACCGGCTCTGTTGCGAGATTTAATGAGGGAACGTGCAACATCGAGCGTTTCAATGTAGTTTCTTGGCAAGTTTTGCACCTGTATGAGCCTTCCGGCCCATCGCCCTGTACGGTTAGCCCCATAGAACTGTAATACTCCTCTGAGGCGAAAATCAGAGCCCATAGACTCTTCCATCTTGACGTACTTTGATAGTGAGGATTTGGCCAGTTTCTTACGTAAGGTAAGTACCCGTTTGGCCACTTCGTTAGTTGTTGTTTTGAGTGTATGATCAACGGAGTCCTTAGTAAGGTCTCTCATATTAACTCCGGTATTCACATTGAGCCAATTAAGTAAGCTCCTAGTGGAGTTGGGATTATCAAGTCGTGTTATCTCTTGTGCTTGCTGAGTTAAAAGATTAGTATTCTCTTCATCGATAGCAAGGGCACCTTGTACTAGGTCATTATCGATAAGTACACCCCGCTGATTAATTTCAAGGTCTAGGTGCCAATCATCCCATACTTCTTTAGGAACAGGGAATGACCATAAACGTTGATAACACTCCATTTCAGTCACTACGTCTTGTCTGTTGTACTCAACGTAGGCTTTCCATTTATCCGGGTCATGGTGAGGTAGATTTCTAGTTCTACCTCCATTCGACTTAGTAGGTTTACATGGAATACTGAAATATCTTATTAAAGCAGCACCGGCTTTATCTTTCAATTTATCTTGAGGCAAGCCTAGCGCATTGCCGAGTTTAGCTAAGCCCATTGGATACCCTAGGTACGCACCGTGTATCATTGTGCATTCCCATTGATACGCTTCGGTACGATAGCCGGCCTTATTAAGGCACGTTATCTCAAACTGAGCATTGTATGCGTGTTTGGTTACATATGGATTACCTAAATCTGATAACACTTGAGGGGGTATTTGTTCACCTTGTGCTAGATCCACCACCGTGACATTCTTATATAAATCATAAGAATATGCGAAGAGGAGGATTTCAAAATCCTCCGCCTCTACGTATTTGTGAACGCCTGCGCTAATATCGTTTGACGAGTACGTTTCGATGTCGATACTTAAATGTCTATTACTGTCGTAGCGCATACTGGCCACCGATTATAGCGGCTGACCAGTTAATGGATTAACCGGTTGAGCCACCGCATCAGCACCGCCAAATACATTTGCCGCACTGCCTTGAGGTGCACCGAATACGGATGCAGCAGAAGCCGGTTGACCCCCGCCAAGTGGTTCACCATCACGTACTTTTTGAACAGGACCTAATCCGGCGGAAATTCCGGCAGATTGGTTATTGTAGAAGTAGAAGTTAACTAAGATATTGGCGTACATGCCAGAGTATACTTGGCCTGGTTCCGTTAATCGGTTACCTTGTAAGTCCACTACTTCAGGCTTGAACTTCATGGATTGAGAAGCGTTGAATACGTAATGACCTTTACATTCTGGCCCATACTCTTTACCACCAGGTGTATACCCGTCGCCATCATGAATAGGTGTTTTAGGTTGAGCCGGTACTTTTGCACCATGTTTAACGCGTGCATCTGCGATAGTAGCTTCGATTGCTTGTTGAATAGCTTGCACTTGTGCCACATCAGATTTAGGTACAAGGATCATGGCGCTATATTTAGGTTCGCCCACTTGATTAGGGTTAGTGTAAGGTTCGAGTAAATGAACAAAAGATAAACGTACGTTTTGTAAAAGAACTTCATTAGATTTACATTGGAAAGCCATAATTAGTTACCTCCATTGGTATTAAATACTTGCGCCGCACTAGGTGTATTAGTGATACGAGGGCGCTTATCCGTATCGACTACAAGAGTAGGTTTACCTGGGTTCTTAACAACTTGGTCGCCTACAATATCGTTAAATTCTTTCTTACCGATTGCTTTTTCTATTTGAGCCAAGCTAAGCACTTTCCGCTCATATAAGATTGACTCATCTACGCCTTTATCGATTAATGTTTGGATGGCCACTTCGCCATCTTGGAATACACGAGAACCTCTACCCTCTACTGCCTTCCAGCCTGGCACCTCAGCACCGGCCAATGACTCGGATAGTGCGAACTCTTTTAGGTCTTTGACCCAAGCCTCGATATCTTGGCCGTGTTTTAGGAATTTACCTAAATCCTCTAGGTTAATTAATCGAGGGTCTTGATGTTCTGTAGCGTAAACATACATAGCATCGTAATGTTCACATCGAGTTTTACATTGGGCTCTAGCTCTACAGAAGCCACACCAGGAGCCGGCTTCAAAATGATGTCCATCCTCGGCATAGGCTTCTTGGGCTTTAGCCTTAACTACTTCTTCGCCCCATTTACGAAGCTCGTCAGTTGACATTTCAAACTCAGAGATGTTGTTGACTCGAGGTTGCACGATCGTCATCTTAACCGTTTTGAATTGATACAAGAGACTGTAGTCATGCATCGCACCGAGTGCGTATAACATCATCTGAGGGTTGTGGTCCGCATCAACTACTACACCTTTACCGTGTTTGTAATCGATTACATGGAGGGTATCACCGGCTAAGATGATACAGTCCGCAGTGCCAAACCCTTCTGGAACATAGGCGCTAAAGTCAACTCGTTTTTCGATAACTACAACTGGAGCCACAGGGTAGCTCAACATAACACCTTTTACATAGTCGAGGTAGGTTTCTGTGGTTTCATCCATTTCACCTTGCCATAACTCATGTTTTTTGATTTTGTTGTACGCCCTGGTGTACGTAGCTTTTGCCATAGCAGTTGTATATTTCTTTAATTTGAGTTCACATAGTTCGTGAGCAAGTGTACCCTCTTTGGCGTATACCGACGTTGTATCAGGGAACTTCTCCTCTAATCTAGGCGCTCCGGTACAGTGCAACCATCTATGAGAGCTTGATGCGCTTAATAGCGCATGAGCGGCGCACATTAGAGGCGCGCCCCTAACGCTCTAAGGTCAGTAATGAGTTCACCGTATCGGTCCTTAGTGATTTCTGGCAAACTAGATACGCCATATCGTTGTAATAGAGTGATGATTTGGTCTATCTTGCCGGCATCCATAAGAGGCTGCATTGCCACCTGGATTTCTTCTAAGGTGTACGCCTTAACAGGTGCTACAGGAACTGCCGGAGTTACTGGAGTTGTAGGCTCAGTAATTGGAACTGTTGGAGCTACGGTGGATACAGTAGGTTCCGGTTGCACGGAGGGCTGTTCTACCGGTGCAGTAACTACAGGTTCTACTGCTATGTTTTGAACTGGATCCGGAGTAATGTTTGCCGGATTAATAACTACTGTAGGGATTGTTTTAGGTTCGCTAACGTGGAACTCACTAAGATACGTTTTAATTTGCTCATGTAGGTCATGAGCGGTGTTTGCTTCAAACGAAATTTTTAACATTTGTCTACCCTTTCATACGAATAACCGAATTACTTTTTGATTGAGCCTCGTCAGATATTTGCGGTACTGACTGAGCCATTCCTAATCGTGTACATTCATCCGGGATGCAGTAGTCACGATTAGGGCAGTTTGAACAACTTCCCATAGGATTCCTCCTTTCTTGTAATAACACCTCAGTAAGGGCTCCGCGCTAACCGTAGCGCATCATAGCCCGTTAATAGTCTTGTGCTTGGAATATGGACTCTATCGGAACTCGTAGAGCATCCGAAATAAGAACCGCCGTCTTAAACCTTGCGACCTTTTCTTCATTAAGATAGTCGTATATGCTAGTGGCCGTTACTCCGCACTTTTCGGCCGCCTGGCACACCGTTAATTTACGTCTAGATAGCAGTGCTTTAAACTCTTTCACTTTGAGCTTATACCCAAAACGATTGCCCCAGGTCTGCTGCCTCCGAGATGTTACATCAAATATAGAGTCAAAAGGGATATTCAGCCCTTTAGCTATTCGTTTAGCAGTGGTCATGCTACAGGTATCACCATGATTAAGTTTACTGATACTTGTACTGATACCAAATTCATGGCACCAGGTTACAAAGCCATAAATCGTATGATCGTATATAAGTTTTTTAATGGTTAACCCTTTTTTAATCTGGCCATAGGGATAGTTGGCCAAGGTCTATCAACAACGTTCATAACTAATCACCTCACCAAATAAAACGGGGATTTGCACTTGAAATATCGATGCTATGGATTTAGCAGTGCTATAGTCTACTCTGTTACCGAGTAGTAATCTTCGCATGGTAGATTTCGACAGCTTCGCAGCGTCTTGTATGGACTTCTGCGTTTTATATTCATCGGCCTTAGTGTTCCATATCTCATAGAACACATCCTGGCGGAGTCTGTAGTTACGCTCAGTGCGTGCCATACAAACATTCCTTTAGATATTTAATGCATTCATGTTGGCTAGCAGATATGATCAACAAGCCACCTAACATGATTTGCATCAAGAACCCTCCGAATGACACTCGGTCAAGTTCTAGGGAGCCCATAGCACCGATGATTAGGATAAAACCAATTACTTTTATTACAGACATCATTCTTGCACCCTCACGTTATACAACTGTTTTTAATATCCATGCGCAGAACGCCAGTCCTGTACCAACGGATATAAAAGTACCAAGTATTAATAGGATAATTCCGAAAAATTCTTTGAAGTTAAAGTCCATTTTTTTTTACCCTCGTATGATTAATGAATGTGAGCTTCTTTGAATTCTTTATCAATTCGGCTAGCCGTCCATCCTAGTGTGTTAGCGAGATAGAACCGAAAGCCTTCCTTATCAATGGAGAAGGTGCGACCCTTCTTTCCTTGACAATTCCAACATTGCGCGAATGGGAACTTATCCCTGGCGATACATTCACGTACCGCCGTTAATGTCCATCCAAGTACGGTAGCCATTTGGCTAACCGCAATAGTTTTTTTAATCATGGTCATATACTCCTTAATGATGTATAATCATCTTAAATCGAATTATTTTTTGATTGAGCCTCTTCGGTATTTGCGGTACCGAGGGGGCTATTTGTTTATAGATCGTCTACTGAATAGAGGTAACCCGTTTTGTCTAACAGGTAACGCCTTTTCTTTAGTCGTTAGCGCAAGGTGTGTCGTCACCAACGCTATGCGAGCGTTGACTAAATCAGCCACACATTGAATCTCTTCTGGGTAGCCATCATCTAAGGTATTGATGATATACCGGTCTAACGCCTCTACTACAGGCGCGATATCAGGAAATTTGGTTTTCATAGTACGATACCTCCTCTTCCGGCATATTTATTAACAAAATACACTTGACCTTTACCGGTTACTTTTGTTGTTCTGGTAATTCGAGTACTTCCATCTGAATTTACCAGTGTACTTTCTTTAACCTCAAATAGGCCCATTTCCATGGAACGCTGCGTCGGCATGTTCTTGCTATTGCCGCTTTTGATGAGATACCCATCAGAACGTAGTTGTTCAAACAATCGCTTCTGTCCAGTGTCCACACCGTTTTGTTTTAGTAACTTTGCTAAATCACCTATTAAAATACTCGTATGACTAGTTGCGACTGCATCAGCGAATAAGACTTTCGGGGCTTGCTGTACAATAGTTAGCTCAGCATGTCTACGAGCGTCTTGTTCAGATTTAAGCTGAGAAGCTAATTGAATAAGGAAGTCTGGACTTTGTATCGCCTGTTTCAATACATCGCTGGTCATGTACGCCCCATGCATACGTATACTTGGAAGCACTTCATGTGTGATCCATCGTCTAAACTCTTTAGCCTCTGGTTTTCGGCTTGACATTACTAAGCTATACAAACCATATTCATTTACTACTGACTTCTCAGGGTTGCCTGGGGTTCCGTCATTTAAAATGACACTACTTTTTTCATCTGCGTCTAATCGACTTAATGCTTGTCTTGAATTGTTAATTTCTAGGCAGTCGCATACATCTTTTGCTACGAACCAAGGCTCGTTATTACGCATTAGAATTCGCACATTACCAAACATCGCATTGTTAAATACCTGTAAATCATTCATAGTGATTACCTTTCTAAATTAATACCGTCTCATATTATAGATTTTGAGACAATTAGGGCAAAAAAAATATCTACAACTTCAGCTGGGGATAGGTCGAGTTTAGCTTTAATTGCTAATACCTCGGCGATTGTAAACGTGGCCCCATTCCGAGAAAGTCTGCGGTAGAGTTTGGATCTATCCATCTCAATGATTTCCGCAAACTGCCCGATGTTGTACCCACGTTCAATAATTGCTGCTTTGAGCTTCTTGGTATTCATCAGGTCACCTCCTTTGCGCATCAATATTCACTTCCTAAACACAGTATAATCCAGCTCAGTCTCAAAGTCAATCATTTTGAGACAAAAATGCCACATTTAAATTATTTTTAAAACACAGTGTTGTATTTTTGATACTTTTGTTATATAATTAACTCATAAAATGATATTAATATAAGAGGTGTAATCATGAATACATTAACTATAGGTGAACGCATTAAGGCTCTGCGCCAAGAACAGAATTACTCCGTAGATGAAATGGCCAAACGCGCCGGAATTTCTCGTGCTACATATTACAGATATGAAAGCGCTGATGCAGAAAACTTGCCTATCAAAACTATAAAGGTAATCGCTAAAGCGCTCAATACTACGCCAGAGTACATCCTAGGTCTCACTGACGACAAACGAACTAAAGAGTGGTCCATGATGGAGTCCTATAATGAAAATTTAAAACTTAGACACGAAGCATCTTTGAAGCTCCGCCAGGAGATTTACGAATTTATCGCTTCTAATTCGACTAACGTTCCGTATCTACAACTTCTTAATTTGATTAAGTTTGTTGGTAGAAAACACCCGGATTACCTCGAAGGGATGTATATAGTTTTAGATCAGTTGAACAAAGATAATCAACTTCATTATACTACATATGACAGAATTCTCCGAAGCCTTACCAATGAGATTGAGGGCATTAAATTATTCATTGGTTCTATGGAGAACTCAGACTTGAAGGATAACCAAACTTTGGCTTTAGGTTTTCTAAAGAACTCTCTTAATCACCTACTCGAGGTAAAACGCGAGCTTGAACTTAAAGCGAAATATGAACGCGATTGTAATATAGTCACCGAGAAGACTCGTAACGAAATTTATAATGACTTACAAGGCTATATTATTAACAATTCTAACATTTAAGGAGGGGCGATATGAACGCTAAAAGGGTATCAATTACAGTTCTTATTCTTATTGTTGTTTGTATATCTGCCATTTTCTTATTGCGCCCCTCTCCGTCTATTGAGTTTAAAGACGAAGTAGTCATGGGACATACGACCACTCAAGTAGTACTAGAGGACTGGACGATACTATCTGCTACAGGTAGCTATGACTCTAAGATTACCTTAGACAATGGTAAATCTGTAGACGCTAAATGGTTAATTGTGAAGGATGTTCCGCCTAGCTATCGACTAGATATGTTCCCTCACTCCTTCTACCATCACCATATCTTTATCGCACCTGTACAGCCAGGTGTGGCCAAAGTGATGACTGAGTTAAAGCCAACAGTTACCTACTATCTTGGCGGTCAAGAAAAGCAGATTAATATTAAATAGTAACAAAATAAGCCCCTATCCTGTTATCAGATAGGGGCGTTAGTTTAGGGAGAATGTGTTGTTATGGCTATGAAAAGAGCAAACGGTTCTGGATCCGTTTATAAAATGAAACATAAACCTTTACGCAAGCCTTACCGTGCAGTTGTAACGACTGGCTATGATGAGACCGGCAAGTGTAAGCGTAAGACGATTGGCTATTATGCTAAATCAAAAGAAGCATGGGACGCCTTATCAGAGTATGGTATCTACCCTGAAAAGTTTGAAACAAAGAAAGTCTTATTCAGTGAATGTTGGCGTTGGATGATAGCCGATAAAGAGCGAAAAGGAATAGACATCAAAAAAGGCGGATATTCGACCGCACAAGCGAAGTTAACATCGGTTTGGAATAAACCTATACAAGAAATTAAACTCGTGCACCTACAGGCTATAATTGATGAAAATAGCCATTTAAGTCGTTCATCTATAGCTATTATATTAAAAGGTTTGAACGGTGCCTTTGAGTCTGCTATTAAGAACGATATCATCGTTAAGAACTATGCAGCACTCCTCGAGTTAAAACCGGCTGAGAAATCAGACATACATAAGCCATTTACAGAGGCTGAAATTCAAACCATATGGGAACACGCACACATGGATATAGCCAAGCTATTATTAATGTATATCTATTCCGGTATGCGCCCGATAGAGCTATTATCCGTTAAGCTTGAAAACGTGCACCTGGAGGAACGCTATATCATTGGTGGTGTAAAAACAAAAGCCGGCAAGGATAGATTAATACCTATTGCCGACTGTGTTATGCCTTTTTATCGCGAAATTTACGCCAAGGCGAGCGTTTCTGAGTCTGATACACTTATCCCTCAGGGGTACACTTCAAAGTACCTAGGAAAGCCAATAAAACGATTTTGTAAAGAGGTGGGTATATCTGACCACTTACCACACGATACTAGACATACGTTTGTAACCTTGGCCAGTAATTATGGAATGGATCGTTACGTTCTAAAAGCGATTGTTGGCCACACACAAAGTAAAGACATTACTGCAGATGTGTACACACATAAAACGATTGAGCAGTACATCGAAGAAGTAAATAAAATACCATCATCATTTAGTTAAAAGTTGTGCAACGGTTGAGCAACGCACACAAATTTTAACTAATTTTAAAAGAAAAAGCACAGTACCTATACGCATAAGTACTGTGCTTTGTGCATTTGTAGAACTGTATGTATTATTTGGAGTACAATTCGACGATAAGTGTTTCGTTAACTTCGATAGGAAGTTCTTCACGTT
>ERZ773212.130-NODE-130-length-40138-cov-11.580795_pt1 | contig 40138 bp, 49 predicted proteins | sample MGYA00581005_ERZ773212 | MGnify/ENA primary metagenome ERZ773212 (study PRJEB29015, sample SAMEA2738154) | human oral metagenome | biome: human oral; feature: human-associated habitat; material: saliva | place: China | collected 2196 ... | reverse complement strand
TTGTTGCGAAAAACCCGAAGTTAATGCTTGATACTGTTAGATCTCGTTGCCAGACGTTGACGATTCATAAAACGACATCCGCCCAAGACAAAAAACTGCTTGAAAAGTACAATTTAGACCCAGCTTCCAGCCAACAAATCCTTTTCCTCGCGGCTGGGCGACCGTTGTTAATAAAGGAATTGGCGGAAAATCCAGAAAAATTCGCCGAATATCGACAATTAGCCACCGACGCAAAGCAAATTTTAGCCACAAATCGGGAATACGACGCGTTTAAGAATCTCGTCAAATACTTTTCTGATCGCCAAAAAGCGATATTACTGACGGATATTATAGTAAATATGATTCGTTTTCAGGCTTTATCTCGCGGGATGAATTCGTCGCTTGAAGAGCAACTTGAGAAAACTACCTCTGTTGCGAGCGCGTTAAAATCTAACGCCAACGTCAGGCTGGCGCTGACGCAACTTGTGATATAATAGTATAGATATGTTTGGATTACTCCTCATTCTGATTTTAATGATTTGGGCGATTTTTTATCATCCATCAATCAAAGAAACTGGCGATTTGCCAACTAAGATTACTAATAAACTTGATCAATTATGGGAAATTGCCCAAGAATCGATTCGCGAGAATAAGTACCTGCGCGCAGAAAAAGCTCTGCTAACAATCTTACGCGTTGATGAGAAAAACGCCACGGCATACAACCGTTTGGGAATTTTATATGCTAAGCAGCGCGCATACAAAGACGCCATCGAGTGTTTTGAGATTGCTCAGAGTTTGGAGCCAAGCGCCTCCAGCCTTCATAACGTCGGCTTAATTTACTATGAGACAGAGAATTACGAAAAGGCGTCGCTAGCGTTCGAGCAAGCACTGGAGATGGAAGATGATTTGGCGGCGCGCTACATCGCTTACGCTAAGGTTCAAGAGAAGATAGGGAATACGAAGAAGGTTATTAATGCCCTTGAAAAGGCTGTCGAATTAGAGCCAATTCCTCAGACATTGAAGATTTTAGCGGAAGCATATGACAATGCTGGACAGACTGAGCTAGCTGAAGAATTGCGTAAAAAAGCTACAAAAATGCTAACTCCGACGACATCATCAAAGAAAGCCGACACGCCACGTCCACGCCAGCAGCGCAAAATACATCAACCACGAAAAATAGTTATGTAAACTCTTGTCACAGAGAGAAAAAATTGATAAAATAAATTCAGTTGCCGCTTTAGCTCAGTTGGCTAGAGCAACGGTTTTGTAAACCGTAGGTCCTCGGTTCGAGCCCGAGAAGCGGCTCCACATCACGCTGGAATCGTGTAGTGGCAATCACAGGAGACTGTAAATCTCCCGCCGTAAGGCTTCGTAGGTTCGAGTCCTACTTCCAGCACCAAGTTTGAACTATCGCCTTTACGGGCGATTTTTTATAATATCTAGCAACTAGCCTAATATATTTAATATGCCATAACAGCAAAAAGTTAGAAACAGGCTGGAGAATTGCACCTTTTTTGATTATTCAATAGTGTATGCTATAATAAAAAAGTTAATACTTAAATACTTCGTCGCGAAGACACCTTAAGATCTAAAAAGTACTGCGATTACATACGCAAAATTAGATTCTTGAAGTTCGCGTTGATAAATTTTAATGAGAGTTGTGTATAGTCGCTTTTTCTGCTTGTAGATTTGGCTATCAAAAATTCATCAAAGCTATGAAGCAATTTAATTTACAGAATCGAAGATATATTGGCAACAAGTATAAATTACTAGACTGGATATATGAAAATATAAAAAAAGAATGCGACGGTAATTCTTTCTTTGATATTTTTGCTGGCACAGGTGTTGTATCTGAACGATTTTTGACAACATACAAGAAAATAATCATCAATGATTTTCTTTATTCCAACAACGTCATCTATAATGCGTTTTTCAATTCCAATGATGTTGATTATAGGATTCTATATAAAATCACTGATGAACTAGCAGACTTAGCAGAAAAAAACAAAGCGCAGAATTATTTTGATAAAAATTTTGGCGACAAATTCTTTAGTAAAAGAGATGCTCGTAAAATTGGATTTATTAGACAAAAGCTAAACGACTATTTATTGGAAAAAAAAATCAACAAAACAGAGTTCAACGTTCTACTCGCATCGTTAATTTACTCTACTGATAAAATATCAAACACTGTCGGTCATTATGACGCTTTTATAAAAAATAATGCAATAGTAGATCGATTTGAATATCTTTTAATAAAAAATATCAACACAACAAAAAACGATATCGAGATTATCAGAGATGACGCTAATAACGTTGCAGGAAGTATAAAAGCAGATATTGTTTTTATAGATCCACCATACAATAGTCGTCAGTATTCTCGTTTTTATCATATTTTAGAAAACCTATCAGAATGGAAAGAACCAAAATTATACGGCGTAGCACTAAAGCCTAAGGCGGAAAATATGAGCGACTACTGCAGGTCGAATGCCAAGAGTGTTTTTGCTGATTTGATTAAAAAGTTAAACTGCAAGTACATTGCTGTTACATATAACAACACTTTCCAGTCAAAGAGCTCATCATCTCAGAATAAAATTACACTCGAAGAAATAGCTGGAATCCTGAAGAATAAAGGTACAACAAAGATCCTATCGAAGAATTACCGATTCTTTAATTCTGGAAAAACAGATTTCAAGGATCATAGAGAATACCTATTCATAACAGAGGTAAATAATGATTAGATCGCCATTCTTCTACGTCGGAGATAAATATAAATTAATGAGCCAATTATCTCAATTGTTCCCACCAAAAATAGACACCTATTTTGACGCCTTTGTAGGTGGTGGAAGCACCTTTCTTAATACAAGGGCTAAAAAATATGTAGTAAACGATATAGACGAAAATATAATTTCTTTACATAGAGAGCTATCGCTATATAGAGACAAAAAAGATGAACTTTTTGATAGAATTTATAAAATCATTGACGATTACGGCCTGACATGCTCTTTTATAGGCAAAACTATCCCGCGACAACTAAAAATAGACTTTCCAAAAACTTATTTTGCTAAATTCAACAAGGAAGCTTACGTCAAGCTACGCACCGATATTAATAAAGAAAGCCCAAAAGACCCACTGAAGCTTTATATTCTCCTTATCTACGGATTCAATCATATGCTTCGCTTTAACAAGTCGGGTTTGTTTAATTTGCCAGTTGGCAATGTTGATTTTAATAAGAACGTCGCTAATGCTTTAGAGAACTATATTGATTTTATGAGAAATAATGAAGTATCTTTTGTGGTTAGCGACTATTCAGAATTTATTGCCAAGCAAAGATTCAACCAAAATGACTTTATTTATTTTGACCCACCTTATCTAATATCTTCTAGCGAATACAACAAATTATGGAGTGAGGAGCAAGAGATTGAGCTATACAACTTAATAGATAGTCTAGATAGTAGAGGTGTAATGTTTGGACTTTCTAACATGCTAGAACATAAAGGGATAAAAAATAATATTTTAGAGGAGTGGTCATCCAGATATAATGTCTATAATATAAAAAGCAACTATATATCATTTAATGACAATTCTATCAAAAAGGGCTCAAGAGAGGTTTATGTAACGAATTATGAACGATAAACGAAGAATAGAATATAAGCCACTATCATTTACAACGACATTACGAAATCCAGAGCGCATCGCAGGCTTCCTAACCTGCTTGAAACAATTCGATGGGCAAGTCTTAACGAATGACTTAATATATGAAATCGTAAAGGTAATTATAAAGGAGAAGCTTTATAAAACCATGTACGAAATGAGCGTCTCTAGGTTGAAGGCAGTTTATGATAGCGAAGACGTAATATTTAACGATAAACAACTGGAAGAAATTATCAAGAATTCACCGCAAAATCACAAAGAATCCGGGTTTGATAGAGGCTGGCCTAGTAGATTTGATACCTGGTACAAGATCTGTAAAGAGTTAGGTTTTGTCTACTATAAAATGGGTGAGCAAATTAGAATATCACAGACAGGATACATGTTGTGTGATGCATACAAAAACATTGAAGATAATATGTCTAGTAAAATTCAAAATGTATTTTTGAATGCTCTCGTTAAATATCAGTCAGATAATCCGTTCCGACGCAATGCAAACAAAAATGTACCTGTAGTACTTTTGATGCGATTATTAAAGCTTCTCAAACAAGATAAAAGTGAGAACGGCGCTGGAATCTCTCGTAAAGAAATATCCTTTGTCCTATGCTGGGGCAATAATGATGCTATAAAACTCTTTTATTATATAAAAGAGTTTAGAAAAAAACACGGATTCAGGGCGAGCGATGACACGATTTATGCATCATGCCTGTCATTGCTAAATAGTACAAACCAAAAGCGTTTTAAGAAAGTGCAGATAACGAAAGAAGGAGTCGACGATTTTTTGCGTAAAATTAGAATTACTGGTATTTTTTCAATAAGAGGCATGGGCCGATTTATCGATTTTAATGAACTAGAGCACGATAAGATCAATTATATTTTAGAAAAATATGGTGAGTATAGGGCTTTTAATAATGAACTGGAATATTATAATTTTGCCGGCCTAATGGATGCAAACATCATCTCTATTAAAACAAACACTGCTACATATAATATAAAAAATATTAGACAATCTAAGCTCGCTGAGGTTGCCGAGAAATACACCAATGAGCAAATCATAGAAGAGCTTGAATTATTGTCGAACAACAGAAAGTCAAAAGATATATATTTTAGCGATATTGATGAACCAACAAGGCTAGAATTCCTTACAAGCATAGCTCTACAGCAGTCACTCAAAGATACACATATTGAGCCTAATTATGCAATTGACGACGAAGGTAATCCAACTTTTACAGCTAGGGGTGGCATTGGTGATATTGAGGTTTATGATAAAAATTATAAATCGCTATTTGAAGTTACGCTAATGCGCGGAAAGCAACAAGCAGTTTCTGAAATACCTGCAATCACCCGTCATCTGGACGAATTGAATGATAAAAATAAATTTGCAGTATTTATAGCACCGCTACTACACGCAGATACGATCTATATGATTGGCTATACAAAATCGCAGCACAAGTTAGATATTTTCGGTTACACCATCTTTGACTTTTGTAAAAAACTAAGAACAACTACAAAACTGGAACATTTTGTTACACTATAATTATATAGTAGGTGAAATATGGTTTTACCAATGAAGTCGCCTAGTGTGACGCTTATAAAATACTGCGAGTGATAAAATTATTGTCGTGAGGCTATATAATAACATCTTAACAACTATAAAAAATAGCTAAGCCCTACTATATCCGGCTACCAATAATTTAAGTAACTTGAAATAAACCGTGTCTATACTGTGCATTATGGTTTTCAGGCTATTGTAGAAATTAATAAAATCCTTAAGCCCTTGGGGCTCACAGCTCTATAGAATAGCCAGAATCTAATTATTGAAAATTGAGATATAATTTTCCAGTCTATTTCTATTTTTTGCTTTTTCATATATATATATATATATATTGTTTTAGTGATTTTATTGCTAGTGTATTTCCAGTCAATTATTGAAGATAATTTTACCACTACAGCACGTCATGTCTCACGGTTTAACATAAAAGAAAAATACTTTAACCTCTAGCGTGACATAAAATCCCACCAAATTCGAATCATCGCCTCCTAAATTGGCGACTTTTTTTGATAGCGCAAAGTAGTAATATTGACTTTTATAAGCATATGTGCTATTATATGAATATGTTTGAATTTACAAAATCTATTCTGGCATTATGGAATAGCGAAAAAAACCAACGATTGAAATTACAATACGCTTATATTATGTTAGCCATAATTGGTCTAGCTGTAGCGGGATTATTGACATTATTTAACGCTTCATCAGCGCACTTGGCGGCATCAGCTTCAGGAATATTGTTCGTTACATTCTTAGTCAATAGCGTAGTGTGGGGAATAATAGAGGCATTTGTTACACCGAAGTTACCAAAAGAAGCCGGCACGCCAGCTAAAAAGTCCACTCGTAAAAAATAGCCCGGTTGATTAAACATGGCTTAATATGCTAAAATTAAGCCTGTTACGCCGCGATAGCTCAGTTGGTAGAGCGCTACCGTGGTAAGCCAAAACGCTTACTGTGGACGTTTTACGCTGACTCGGGCATATTAATTAATAAATCAGATGCCGCGATAGCTCAGTTGGTAGAGCGACGCCATGGTAAGGCGTAGGTCTCGGGTTCAAGCCCCGATCGTGGCTCCATAAATACGTAGATTCGCAGAAATGCGAGTCTTTTTTATTAGACCAGCATTTCGTTGGTCTTTTATTTTGTCAAATGAGGCTATCTATCCTACAGATAACTTCATAGACAAAATAATCGAAAATAGAGCATTGTAGCTTAACAATTTAGCCTGAATATAAATGTTAACTAAATTGTCAGTGTTTTGCCGAACGCTGGGTAAAGGCGAAGAAGTTGTGAGCGACTGCGAGCGCTCGTAACCAGAAGCTGGCGGTGAAAATCCGCTGGGTGTTCGCGACACCGACAACCTTGAGGGTCGGCAGATCTCTGACAATTTAGAGAAAAGAGAGGTTAAATAATGGATAACATCAACCATTTTAGCTACTCAATGGCGAAGAATATTTATCGAAAAGGGATCGATTACGCTGTGGCTCTCAAGCTTGGTGTTATCGAAAAACCTACAAGCAGAGCTTTAGATTTAGGAACACTAGTTCACGCTCATTTGCTCGGTGGCAAACAGGAATTCGTAGTTAAACAATACTCAGATTATCGATCGAAAGAAGCAAGAGAATGGCGCGACGCGCAAATTCTACCGATTATCGACGAATCTGAATTTGAAACAATCTGTACAATTGCTGAACGGATTAAAAGTCATCCACTAGCGAGTAAATTGCTACTCGGCGAAAATACGCATCACGAAGTCAAACTTAAGGCGAAAATCGAGAAAAAAGATTGGATTGGCTATGCTGATTCGCTCGGTGTAATTGGCGATGAAGTAAAATACGGAGTTGACTTAAAGACTACCGCTCAATTCGATGACTTCAAATGGACGAGCGGCCGCAACGATTACGATCTTCAAGCAGCTGTTTATTCATTAATCGCTAAAATTGAGAGCAAAGAATTTTACTGGGTTATAGCAGAAACCGTCGCTCCTTATCGAGTCGGCGTGGCTATAGCATCGCCAGAATTCATCGATAGCGGATTCCAAAAGCTCGAAAAAGTCGTGAGTGCGATAAAAGATTTCGACAAGCGAGAAGGTGAAACCGACAGAGATAAATTAAACTTTAACTTAAACCAAACGATGGACGACATCCTCGTTCTTGGAGATTGGAGCTAATAGTGACAGAGTCAACAGTTCAAAAAACAGATAGCGCGCCACTGACTTTACAGCAACTAGTGAAGTCTGACGCGATTATGAAGTCGGCTGAGCGCACGCTCGGTGAAAAAGGCAGACAGTTCCTGACAAGTGTTTTGGCGCTAGCAAACAGCGACAAGAAGATCGCTGAGTGTAATCCAATGACAACCTACAACGCTTGTTTAACGGCAGCAACGCTAGACCTTCCGATCAACCAAAACCTAGGATTCGCCTACATCGTGCCTTACTCGAACAAAGGCAAAATGGAAGCACAATTCCAAATGGGCTGGCGCGGATTCGTTCAGCTAGCAATGAAAACTGGACAGTTCCAGAGCTTAGGAACAAGGGCAGTTTATGAAAATGAATTTGCTGGTGTAGACAGCTTCACTGGCGAGCCGAAGTTTAATTTTCAAGTAGAAAAAGAAGGTAAAGTGATCGGCTATATGGCTTACTTCATTTTACTGAATGGTTTTCGCAAAGCTGAGTTCATGACCAATGAAGAGCTTGAACAGCACGCTCAAAAATACAGTCAGACATTTAAGCGAGGCTTTGGGGTTTGGAAAGAGAATTTTGAAGCTATGGCAAAAAAGACGGTTCTAAAACTACTCTTAAGTCGCTACGCACCGCTAAGCGTTGAAATGCAAACAGCAATAGTTGAGGATCAAAAGGTCAACGACGAATACGCAGACAACAAGCCTGGCTCATCACTAGAGATTGAAGAAGCTGAAGTTGTTCTGGAGGATGTAAATGAATAACAAAATGATAACGAGCATATTAACAGAGATACTGCTCGATAAGTCATCTGAGGAATTAGACGAACTCGCCTTGGATTTATGCATAAACAAAGACGACGCTTTGTCGAACTTCTGCGACAGATTCGATCTCGGCGATTGGTTCTACGAGAAAATGATCATGCTAGACATAGATATCATCGACGAAGTTTCTGTTATAGCAGATGAGCATAGAAAGATCGAAAAAGACGATCTTCTCGACGCTGAAATATTAAGAAGAGAGCTTCAAGCTCAGAGCGCATTATGAAAAAAGACAATCAATCAAATCAAGAAAATAAAAAGGAGAATAAAATGAAAAAACTTAATATTGAAACTATCAAAACTATCATCATCACGATTTTAATTACAGCAATTATCGCTTTTGTCGGCGGTATGCAATATCAAAAGAATCAGACTGAACAAGTCAAAACTGAAGCTGCAACAATCGTCAAGAATGTGAAAGTTGAAGTGTCAAAACAGTAGTGGCGGCTAAGCAGCAACCGCCGCTAGAGCAAAAAGCTGCGCACATTAACAATCAAGCAATTCAAGCACCACCTGCGAAAAATGTGGCTGCAGCTCAAGGTTGTGAAGCTTTTCGCGGGTTGGTTGCTCAATATGACTGGGACGTACGCACTATGTTAGCGATTATGAGAGCTGAAAGCGGATGCGATCCGAATGTGACAGGCGACACGAGTCTGACATTTACACAAAACGGAAGAACGTATGGATATTCAGTTTCTCTGTTTCAGGTGCGGGTGCTGCCAGGCCGCGAAGCCTGTGACAATCACGATCCAGCAACTAACATATCTTGCGCATACAGGATTTGGAAGTCGCAGGGCTACAAAGCTTGGTCTGTTTATACGAACGGCAAATACGCTAAATTTTTATAAAACTTAACTCAGTCCCTCGAAGCTGCGGGTAGTATCGCAATTTTAGGATAGTTTTTTTCAAGGCACCTAGTACATTTTTGACGCTATCCGCACTCAACTAAGGTGGGGTGTACATAGAAGAGCCCGCAGCTTCGAGGGACTGAGGACCAAAGGAGGGAATATGAAATTATTGAAATCACTAATTAATAAAATACGCAATTGGCGAGCTCAACGAGCTGAAGACGAGAAGATGTTAGAGAAGTTAGAAGATCTCACTGGTGATTATTTTGATTACTACTGCGGCGGAAATCGCGGATGATGGATGTTCAATTTATCGTTCGCTGGAACGATGGAGGAAAGGTTCACTCTAGAGCATATGGCGATGAGAATGTTGCTCGAAAAGCCAAAAAATGGCTTATGGAAAACGGAGCCCAGAATATCGACATTGCCGTGAGGATTAATAAAAAGCAGACTGAGGAGGATAAGGCACAATAATGTACACGCTAATTTGGATACTATTCATAGCACTAATTCTAATTCTCGTAGCTATCTCAGAATGCGAAATAGCTAAACAAGACGCAGAATGGCTAAAAGAAGCAAAGGAGAAAAATCAATGGAAAAAGAAGTAAAGCCTTATTATGAGGACGACTATCAATCACTAGATGAGGTCGATACAGTAGACTTGCTAGAGATGAAAGAGGGTGCACTAAACGACTTGAACGAGGGTGAGCGTACAATTCATCGAATTAACCAGATATTAGCTAGTCGTGCAATCTACGCCACGCAATTGGAGCTATTTTAAGGAGAAGGAACTGATGTTCATATTTATAACCATGAAACTATCGGAACTTATATGGGGGTTCAAAATATCTGATGATACTACAGGTGGTGTATATGTGATATATGCTCTCAGTACTCTTGAACTTTTAGCAGAGTTGGTTATGATTACGTTTACTTTTCTATATTGTGTGTTTAAGAAAGGAGCAAAAAAGCATGAAACGTTATAAACTACTTAAAGATTTACCAACATTCAAAGCTGGACAGTTAGCATATATCTCTAAAACAGGAAATCTTATTGCTGGTACTCCAGAAAACCAAAAGACCACAGAAACGGGCTTAATAATAATGATTTACCACGAAACTACCCTGAAAAAGTTCCCGAATATTCTCACAGAGTGGTTCGAGGAAGTAGAAGAGCCGACGGACAGTATTCACTGGAAGCCAAAAATAGGCGAGGTTTACTGGTCGCACTACTCGGACGGAGAAATTGGGTGTTTTACTTGGAGCAAAGACCCCTGGCACGCTTCGATGTATAGGATAGGTAGGGTTTATCACACAAAAGAAGAGTGCGAAAAAGCACGCGAGCGTGAACTAGCCGAAGTCAGACTACGCCGAACTTCAACATTTAAGCCAGATTTCAAGAATGATAGAGGTGGCTATGTCGTTTTTTACAACCCAGAAGAAGATAAGCTCGAAACACATAATGTTTATTGTTATGACTACGGAGAAATTGTACGTTACGAGACCGTAGAAGAAGCTGAAAAATCCATCGAAGAAAACGAGCGAGATTGGAAGATTTATTTTGGAATTGAGGAGGAAGAATAATGAAAGAATTTAGTATTCCAGTAAAAATAACCTTGGACTGTTATTTATCAGTGAAAGCTAATAATCAAGATGAGGCTTATGAAATTGCCGATGACACCATGTACTGGGCATACCAAAATGGCGCACCAGAGCAACACAAGGACTTATCTATCCTAGACTGTGAGATAGCAGTGGATGGTGAAGATATAGATTTAGACGAGTGGAGAGACCCGTCAGATACAAATGAAAGCTAAATGTACCCTACGGGGGTAAGGAGGAAACAATGTCAGGAACCAAGCAGGGCGGACTGAAAGCCGCTCAGAAAAACCTAGCAAGCAACCCGAACTTTTATGCAGAAATCGGACGAAAGGGTGGCTCTGCTACATTTGCAAGTCACGGAAGTTACAAGGGGTTTGCACAAGACATTGAATGCGATTGTGACCTAGTAGACGGTCCTCACTTCGTGAAGAAGTGTGCAGGTAAAAAGGGCGGTCGTATAAGTAAACGTAAATAAACGGGTACAATTTGTACCCAGTAGAACATTAACATCAACCGCAGAACTGGCAGCATAATCTGAGGAATAAAGCTGGGTTCCCGAACGGGAGTAAGCCGAACGGCGAGAAATCCTTTGCTCTGTGATTGTGCTGTCAACTGGACAGATGACTATTTTGCCCACCCGGGTCATCTGTTCAACTGGTAGCATTAGTGTCTAGGCTTTTCATTTGCCTATAGAATTGAGTGCAGGTGGAAATCGGCTCAATCTGGTGCTATCAACTGGCAACATCAAACCTTAAAGTAATTAACTCACTTAATGATATACAAATTGGTGTTGTCAACTGGCTATATAAGTGGCGGAATAGGTATAGACAATCTATCTTTTAAGATTGGCGATTTAACCCTGATGTACGAGCATAAACGAGTTGACCCAGACGATTTTTTCAAAGAAGTCAGTTGTATAAAGAGCGATTCTGTCGAAAGTATTATGGATTTGATTATAGAACATGAGGAGGAGCATAAGAAATGAAAGAAATCATAGTTATAGACGAGAACAACAAGATTAAAAACGAACTACCAGAAGAGTACAAAGATATTAAAGTTAATTTTTCTCGATATTACAAATATGAATTCTGGTACGAAAATGACGACATGCAAATCATTATGAGCGGCTGGGAGGGCGACGTCTATATTGCTGAACTGTTCGCCGAAGAAACCGTCGAGAGCCTCTTTAGAGAAATACCTTGGAGCTATTTTGTGATATTAGACAAGCGTAAGGACGAATAATGAAGGTTAACTTCGATATCGCGGGTCAGGTTCCGAGTAAGAAGAATAATAAACGACTTCTAAAAAATTCTCGAACAGGGAAAATGTTTATCGCGAGTAGCGAGAAGTTCAACGAATGGCACAATCAAGCTATGATGGATTTGTGTTTCAGACTGAATAAAGACAGAGATGTCTTTCGCAATAAGCAGGTGGAGATAGAATTGACATTTTACAATAGTGACAATCGACGGCATGATCTCGACAATATGACTAGTAGCGTATTGGATTTACTAGTTGACGCTGAGTTTATCGACGATGATTGCTGTAGAGTAGTAAGTAAAGCCACTGTTATTTTCGGCGGAGTAGATAGACAGGCGCCTCGCGTTGAAGTTGAGATTAATAGTGTTGATACTAAGTAAATATGCACCTAAAACTCATGTAGCGAGTTATGCTATAATAATCATAGAATTGCGGATCGAAAGGTCCGCTTTTTATTTGGAGAAATATCATGACAACCAAGAAGACAGTGAAAAAGCGCGCTCCCAACAGGGGAGGACAGCCGACAAAATACAAGCCAGAATACTGTCAACAACTGATTGACTATTTTTCAATTGATCCTACAAAAATCACGGAAGATGAGACAGTTTCGTCCGCTGATGGAGATAAACTTATATCTAGAAGGATGCCTCAAAGAATGCCGTGGCTTGAAGGGTTTGCTCGAAAAATTGGTGTACATCGCAATACTTTGAGGGATTGGTGTGACCTTCATCCAGAATTTGCGGAAGCCTATGAAACCGCCAAAGATTTACAGCGCGAGTTCATAGTCGATGTAGCTTTGAGTGGTGCGGCTCCAGCAAGTTTCGCTATCTTTACTATGAAAAATGTGTGCGGTTGGCGAGATGAGCGCGACTTAAAACTGAAAAAAGCGAAGGAGGAGGGTAATATTGATGACGAAGAACTCCGAGCAGCCATCTTTGAATAATCTGACTAGGGAAGATATTGTACGACTATGCGAAAAATACTGGGAAACGGATAGAAATAAGCTCCGACAATACTTATTAGCGATATTCAAGCGACGAGAGAATATTCATCTGTTTGGATGGTTTATCGCACGGCCGTATTTCCCATTAGAAACGCCACCGTTTCATAAAGAGATATTAGATCTTATTAGCGACAAGGACAATCGAAGAATAGGCGTTATTGCGCCACGTGGACACGCTAAATCGACAACGGTGGACATGACGTATCCGCTTTGGGCTGGCTGTTTTGAGCAGGAAGAATTCGTAGTGATAATTAGTGATACGTATACGCAAGCGGCAGAGTTTATCAATGCGCTTAAAGATGAATTCGAGAATAATCCGAAAATTAAATGGTTATTCGGGAATATGAAGGGTGACGACTGGCAAGACGGCGAGTTCGTGCTGAGTAACGGCATTAAGTACGCCGCTAAAGGATCTGGCATGAAAATCCGCGGTATTCGCCATCGGCATACCCGACCGACACTGATGATATTCGACGACATCGAGAACGACGAAAACATCAAGAGCGCTGAGCAACGTCAGAAGCTTTATCATTGGTTCACCAAAGCAGCTATTCCAGCATTAGCTAGAGGTGGACGTGCTGTTGTTATCGGAACGATTCTTCATTTCGACAGCCTTGTGAACAAGGTTATGAAACAGCAAGACATTTTCAAAAGTTGGCAGACACGAGTATTCTACGCAATCACAACTGACGAAGATGGAACTGAACATGCCTTGTGGCCAGAGCACCGCAGCCTGGAAAAACTGAGGGCCATGCGAGATGATCCGAGTGATCAAGAGTTCGTTGGAAGTATTGCTTTTGCGCAGGAATATCAGCACAAACCATTCAGCGAAGAAGACGCGATAGTCAAGCCTGATTGGATTAAAGAATGTGAACCTAGCCAAGCACCAGACGAATATTCGCGTCAATCTAGAGTGTTGACAGTTGACCCTGCCGCAAGCGAAAGACAGACTGCCGACCCGACAGCTATGATTGTTGCTGACCTAGGAGCTGACGGCAATGTTTATGTGAGAGCAATTCGAAATCAGCGAACATCACCAAGCATAACAGCCGAAACTATTCAAAATCTTTACGAAACATATCAGCCTCAAGTTGTCGGAATTGAGCAGGGTGCGTTAGGATTAGTATTCCGCGACTTATTAGCAGGATTGCCAGTCATTGGATTAAAACCAGATAAGGACAAGGTGCGACGATTATTAGCTGTCAGTAGATTTTTCGAGGCTGGAAAGGTGTTCCTAGTCAGGGATATTCAAAACGGACAAGCACTAAGAGAACAGCTAATAGAATTTCCAAAAGGTACACACGACGACATGGTTGACGCGATTGTATACGCTATTCGAATGTTGCTTGTCGATGGATTAAATCAAGGTGAAGAAGGATTTGACGAGAGCGGATCGTATGCGTCAAAAGATGATGATTGGTCAGAATCGGATTTCGTGATATAATCTAAGTTATAAATTGCGGTTACTTAGCCGCATTTTTCTTTTTGGTGAAGTAACTGCTTTATTTCGAGGAGCGAAAGAGTGGCACTATTCAAGAAAGACGAAACACCAAAAAACCTGACTAGCGAAATTGGATTTGCTGGAGACATTGTTTTTGAGAGCTTTGACAGAGAAGAATCTCGTACCGATGAAATCAGTATTAAAGATTATCGAAAGATGCTCGACAGCGACACGACAGTTGAAGCGCTATACAATATCTTTACTATGAGCATTCTAGCAGCAACATATCACATTGACGCTGATAGCGAAGATGCGGACGAAGCACAAGCTGAGTTTGTTCGCCGAAATCTTCTAGAGCCGCCACATAAAGGTGGAATGCAAACGCCAATGAATCTGTTTATCGATCAGTCGCTAATTGCAATTTATGAAGGATTCGCTTTATTCGAAAAAGTCTATGAATTAAGAGATGGCAAGCTCGTGTTGAAGAGGCTCGCTCATCGCGACAGCACTACATTAACTCTAATCAGAGATGAAGTCGGTGGATTTGGCGGAGCTAAACAACGAACGACAGACGCAGCCGGCGCTTTTCAAGAGGTGACTCTTCCAGCCTACAAGTGTTTTTTGTTTACATACGGCAAAAGCCGCAATTATCTCTATGGCCGTAGTGCTTTTAAGTCGCTATATCCTCGTTATGACAAAAAGCGTCGACTCGAATATTTGGACAGCGTGGCTCTGCAGGCTGATGCTATCAAGCCAAAAGTTTTGAAACGAACTGTTGATGGTGTTGTATCTGAGCAATTGAAGAAAGCGCGGAATAAAGCGCTGGAGGTGCTTGGTCGTCTAGGAAAACACAACTCTGTAGCGTCTATTCCGTATGGTTATGAATTAGATGTGCTTAATACAGAAGGACGCGACCCACATCAATCAATCGAGCGGCAGAACTCAGAAATGGCGCGAGCATTCCACGCTAGCGTTATTCTGACCGCGACTCAAGGTTCGGCTAGCAATGTAGGCTCATATAGCCTAAGTACTAATCAAAAAGACCTATTACAAACGGCCATCACTGGCGTCATGCGGATATTGGAAGCACACATCAATCAATATCTCATCGCTGATCTCATTGACTTAAATTTTGCTGAACGACACTATCCAGAGTTTCATTTTGACACACCAGATGAGTCAATTGTTTCAGCAGTATTTGAGGCGTTTAAGTTACTTGTGCAGAAAGACAGGGTGTCTGATGATATCGCGGCTGGCATTGAAGAGTCAACAGCAATGCGATTAGGAATTGACATAGACGCGATTAAAAAACGTCGTCAAGAGGATTCGAAAGACGATTTAAAAAAAGCAGATGACGACAACAATGACAATGACAAAAGCGGAGGTAATGGCGGCAACGCCGACAAATTTCTAGACGAAAATGACAAGATTGACGAAGTTGTCCCGTCTGAACCTCACGAACACACTACAATCGATCGAGATTTAACAGATGCTGAAAAACGAGTCAAGTTCGACGCTATTGAAAAGTGGATGGCCGAGCAGGAGGCGAGTTTTGAAACCGTGGCGACCGAAGAATTGCGTAAAGCTGTTGCTAATATTTCGCTTGATGAGGTGTTCTCGCTGCCAGCTAGCTATACGTCATTAATCGCAAAATATTATCGCACGGCTTATAATTACGGCAAGTTGTCGGCTGCAGACGAGCAGAAACTACCTGCACCAGCTCTCAAAGCTGAGCTTAAAGCTCGCGAGAAACAATACGTGGATTTTATTATCAATCTACAAACCGAAGACGTACGCAATATTATCGCTGGTGAGAAATTGAAGCGACCAATCAATTTAGCTGACGACGACGTTGACGAGGAAGTTGTCGATACTACTGGCTCTAACAGCATTGACGAACCAACCCGCCGCGCAATGCTTGAATCAATTGAATCACTGGCAGGAGCCTGGATCACTCAAGCAGTGCTCGGCACCAAGGGTACTATTATTTCTCAAGGCATGAATGACGGGCGCGATGATAGTTTCGCTTCATTTGACGAAGATGACGACACGGCTGTTTATCAGTGGTCGGCACTGATGGAAAAAAACACCTGTCCAATTTGCGCAGAATTAGACGGCAAAGTAATATCTGCTAATGAGCGTAAAACGATGTTTCAGCGTCCGCCAAAACATATCAACTGTAGATGTATCTGGACGAGAATATCGGCACTGAACAAGGATTATAAGTTGCCAGAAATAACTGGGATTGATAAAAAAACAATGAATCGCATAGAGACCGCTCAATTCCAAAGCAAAGCGGCTATTGGTTTACCCGATGGAGTGAGTAAAAAGGCGGCAATTGAGGCAGCTCGCTTAGACCCACGAAGCGCAGAATATATGACACCTGCCGAAATAGACTTTTATAATAGATGGAAAGATCAACTAAAATTAAAGCGCTTACCGAACCTAAAAGACAAGCCGTCGAACGATTTTATATCTAACGACACTCAATACGAATTGAAAAGCATTATTGTTGACAGTTTAAGGCCTATGACAATACCGAATGCAATTTTTAAAGCTACAGACAAGGGAAAGCGCAACATATTCATAGATATCACATCTAAAAATATATCTCTCGAGGAAGCTGCGGCTAGCGCAAAGCGTCATATTTCGATACCTAAAAATAATGCTGCCATCGACAATCTAGTTGTTTTTAAGGGGAATAAGTTTGTCGCTATAAAAAAGAAGTAGGTCCGCTTTCCCATCCAATACGGGTGGCGCTACCTACTTCTATATAAATATTACCACGACCGCTATAAAAAGTCAATAAATAGTTGTTGCTAATATCATTTTTGTGCTATAATGTCGGTAATGAATTGCGATCGTATGTGATCGCAATTTTCTTTTGAAGATCAGGGCTTCACCCGCCAAAGTAACCACTAGACTTTTGCAACACAAACATTTTTGACACTGTTACAGGTTGATATTTGTAGAACTCACACTTTTCTTACATACGATCGCGGTTCATACAGGAGAAAAAAGTATGTATGTATTTATCAATCGAGATGTGAATGTCGAGCTAGCAGATAACACTAGCAGTAATTTTAAGAGGTTCAAAAAACAGATTTGCCGATTTGGCGAATATGTAGATCCTAATAACTCATCACGAAAGATGATTTTGGATAAAATTTTTGGTAAACGCCTTAAAGAAAATTTTGATAGCGGAAAATATGGCGTTGTGGCTGTTCCGTTGGGACATCCAAAAAGCGCGGCTGAGCTAGCGGCGCTAAATAAGGGTGAAATGGTAGACATGGAGCTTACAGATGAAGGAATTGACGCGGTCATTGAAATCCGCGACGAAGAAACTGCCAAAAATATCGAAAATCACAATATTCCTGACGTTTCAATGGGATTTGAAGACAACTACCTCGATAAAAGAACGGGTCAGAGAGTTGGTCCGCTCTTGAAACATATCGGTCTAGTTGTCGATCCTTACATAAAAGGAATGCAGCAGTTTATGCCGCTTGCTGACGAAACGCCAGCAATATTGTTTAGCGATAGTCAAGATTACGAAAAGGAGGAAGAGACTATGAAGGTAAAAGTTAAGAACGACCGCGAATTTGACGTTCAGGTTAAATTCCAGGAAGACGGCGAAGAGAAAGTTGTAACAATCGCCGCTGGTGCTGAAATTGAAGTACCAGAAGATCAAGCAGAGGCTGTAAAACAGCAAATTGCTGACGCTGAGGCACCTGAAGCAGAAGAAGCTGAAGAGAAAAAAGAAGAAAAAGAAAATGAATTTTCCGATCGAGAAAAAGCGTTGGCTGATCGCGAAGCAGCAATTGCAGAAAAAGAAGCTGCTCTAGCGAAAAAAGCTGCTGAGGCTAAGTTTGATAAGTTGCTGAGTGATGGCAAGGTGGTGCCAGCTCAGAAGGAAGCATTTATGGCATTGAGCGAAGTTGCTAGCCAAGAAGTCCACCTATCCGATGACGAAACCAAGACTGTTGATACGTTATTAAGCGAGTTTATCGAGTCAAGTCCAGCGCTGAATTTGACTGACGAAAAAGGAGCTGAAAGCGATGACAACGGTGGCGGCGAAGAAGTTGAGCTTGGCGACGAGGATAAGAAAACCATCGAGCGCTATGGCTTGAACGAAGAAGATTATAAAGAAGTAAAGAAGGAGAATCAATAATGACTTTTCTACGACAAGACGGCGATTTGATCTCAGCACCATTTGGCACCAATGTGATCAATCGCGGACAATTAGTTACTGTTGACGCTGCAGGCAATGCTAAAGCAGCAGAGGCAGGCACAAAACCATTTCTAGGTGTTGCAATGGAAGGTACTAGCAGCTTAGTTAAGAATGAAGTACGCGTTTATCGAACAGGTGTGTTCCAGTTGGCGATCGACTCAGCAGCTGCTGCTGACTTAGGTAAAGCTGTTGCAGTTGCTACACCCGACAAGGTTACGACAACTGTTAGCGCTACCGCTCCTGCGATCGGACAGATTGTTGAAGTAATTGATAACAAAACTGTAGGTGTTCGCCTAAGCTAAGAAAGGAAGAAGAGATGAACTTGAATCAAGCTTTGCAGAATCTTGATACTGTAGTTAAGACAGTATACAAGACTACTAAAAAAGAATACAAAGACCCTCTAGCTGGCATTCTTTACGACGTTACGACAGTTACAGGAGCTGTAAACAACATCGTTACTTTGAACAGTGTTCCAGGAATGCGAGAATTTAAGTCAGAGCGCAAACATGGCGTGGCTGACAACACCGTCCACACAATCGCTCCACGAAAATGGGAGTCAACCCTGGACGTTGAACGTGAAAAGATTGAAGACGATGACCTCGGCCAGATTCCAAACCAAACCCGCGTGATGACTACTAAGAGCGGTCGTCACTACGGTGCATTGGCTGTTGCAGCGCTTCCTGTTGGCTTTACTGCTAACTTGAGCGACGGCAAGCCATTCTTCCACGCTGATCGTGGCAACTTGGTCACTGGTGCATTTGGTGTCTCAACGTTTAGTAAGGCTTTTAACGCATTAGTCGGCATGAAAGACGCTGACGGCGATTTGATCAATCCGATTCCAACCCACTTAATTGTTGGCTTGGAAAACCGCGAGGAAGCTGAGAAAATCTTGCTCAGCGAGAAGTTGGACAATGGACAGAGCAACACCAATTACAAACGTGTTGAGCTGATTGTTGACCCACGTATCACTGGCAAGGCTACATTCTTGGTTGCAGCTAAAGAGGGTATGTGCCCATTGACGATTGCTGAGAGAGTAAAGGTTGGCGAGCTTGTTGCTAAGACTAACTTGAATAGCGACAAGGCATTCGAAACTGATGTGTTTAGCTGGGGCTTGCGCGGTCGCTATGACGCAGCTTATCAGGCAGCACAGTTTATTGTAGGCTTGAAGGGCGTTTAGTCGTTAGTCTTGAGGCGGAGGAGTTTATCGTCCGCCTTAGTCTGAATACTAAGAAAATAAAAGGGAGTTGCGATGATATACTACACGACATTACAAGATATACTCGAAGAAGCTGGACTTCATCACGTTGAAAATGGCGTTGGTCTTAATGGTGTGGTTGATGGCGTAAATAAAGTGTTTACTACTGATCGCAAGCCGATTACAGACCGCAATTTTGACGATTCGGTTACAGTTGATGATTTTGTCGTGTTTGTTGACGGAACCCCAGTGAAAGCCGTAAAAATTGATCCTGTTTTTGGCGTGATCGAGCTAGAAAAAGCACCGAAAGCCGATTCTGTCGTTACTATAGATTATTCGTATGCTTCAGTATCTCTAAGAGTCGTTGAAAAAGCCCGATTGGCGGCTATGGAGTGGATTAACAAGAATATGTCTGCAGTTGATCCGTGCGCACCGTACAACAGAGAAGAAGGTAAGCCTATTCCTGGAAAAATTGCTGAATTGTGCATGAACTACGCCGCCGCGAGACTTTTAATTCGAGAATATGGTTATAATCAAGACATTGAAGGCACAAGTAAGGACGGCTACAAACGATTAGAGACTGTTAAAGAAGATTTGCAGGAGTTTATGAAGTCTGGTGGTGTTTGTGGCGAAAGTAGCAGCGATTCTACTATTGGATTAGGCTCTATCTCTGCATATTGCGACGGCGACTTGTTTGGAAGATTCTCAGGCACAAGTCGAATTCATGGCGATCGATGTTATGAACGCGAGGATTAATCGTGAGCTTGCAGATCGTATTTTCAGTTGAAGGACGCGACGAAGTCATGCGCGAATTGGATTTGCGCGGACGCAAAGCAAAAAACATACAGACATCACTAAGAGAATCTGCTGAATACATGACAAATGTCATTGATCAGAACTTTGGTTCACGAGGTGGTGTTTGGGGCAAGTGGAAAAAGCGAAAAAAAGCGTACCCGTGGCAAATACTCGAAAAAACTGGCGCAATGCGTCGAGGATTTCGTAGCAGAATATCATCAAAGCAGGCTGAGATATCCAACTCGCGCTCGTATTTCAAATATCATCAATCACGTCAGCCGCGTAAATATATGCCGCGCCGCGTAATGATGGCGATTGAAGAACAACAAGCGAAAGAGATAACTCGTATATTTCAGCGTAATATTTTTAATTAGAAGGAGAATGTCATGGCGAAATATGTAGATCCAATACTAAAACAGATAAGAGACATCCTAGAGAAAGATGGACCAGAAATTTTACGTGGTCGATATGGTTATGGCGACCCTGTTGTTATAAATAAGAGCCAACTGACGCGACCGATGGCGTTTATCAGTTTTGACAATGACTACGAGGTTCATGATTCAGCTGGCGGTGAAATTGAGAGCAACATGGCAATCGTGTTGTGCGTGGTTGTGGATATGACTAAGGATTTCAATCAGGGAACAGATGCACGCAGTCATCTCGAATTAGTAGAGCTAGTAGCAGCCAGGCACGATGACATGACGCTTCGAAAAGGTAGTATTATTGGCGCTCTAAGAGCTAATCAAGATCCAGGCGAGCGTGTGTGGATTGACGCAGGAGAAGAGACGACTGTAGAATTTGACGCTACTCCACGCGACAAAGGATTATTCACGGCTGAGGCTATTGTTAGATTTAAGGTCAAGCACGCACAATTCCGTCCAGATTTATTATCTTAATGTGGTATAATTAGAGTAACAAATTGCGGTCTCGAAGATCGCAATTTTTCTTTGAGCACGCTTTTGTTTACCTAGGTAAATAATAAAAGGAGAAAGCAAATGGCTACATTTAGCGGACGAAAAGTTGCTGTTGGTATTGGGCTGGAAGACCCAAACGCCAAAGGCACAGCGGTAGCACCAACTTATGGAGCACCACATCTGGATATCAGTTTTAAGGATTCGCCAACAAGTAAGATGAACGAGTCGGCGCTCGGCACAATCATTAAAAATAACGGTAAAACCGACGTTTTGGTTGAAGGAGATGGCTCAATCTCGACAAAATTGTGGGTTAAGGGCCTGTACTACTGGCTCGCGCTGACATTCGGTCAGAAACCAACAACTACAGCTGTACAAGGCGACGCTACAGCTAAGGAGCACGCATTTACACTACGAGATGACAACAACCACATCTCAGCAACGATGGCGATTAAAGAGCCAAATCTATCTGCTCGATTTGCGTATGCAATGGCTGATACAGTGACATTTACGTGGACACCTGACGATTTTCCAAAAGTTGAAGTAGCGTTTAAGTCTCACAAGAGCGTTACAGCTAGTGACAATATCACTTACACTATCGATGACACTGAGTTTTTGCCAAAGCACGCGTCATTCAAGATTGCTGATAATTTAGCTGGTCTTGACGCCGCTCCTGAGGCTAAGGATATTAAGAGCTTGACGTTGACTATCAGCAAGAACTTACAGCCACAGCAGACAATGGACTCTAAGGACACTTACGGCGAGATTCTAAACGGCGAGTTTGAAGTTTCAGTTTCTATTGAAAAGCTATACCGCGACAGCACTTATCGAGCTATGAGTTACAATGACGAGCGTAAAGCATTACGTCTATCATTTGTAGACGACAAGAGCAAGGCTGGGTCAAAAACTAATACAAGCTTGACATTCGACATTGCAGTTGCTGCGTTCAGTGGCTACGAGCCAAGCTATGGCGTGAGTGACATCGCGACTGAAAAGATTGACGCTGTCATGCTGCTTAATACCGCAGACTTCAGCAAGTCATTTACTGCAAAATTGGTTAATAAATACACTTATTAGTCTCAAAAGCAAAGAAGAGCCCGCGTATTGCGGGCTTTTTTCTATCTTCTACGGCTTTCGCAGGCAACTCCGTCGCCATCTCTGTCTAAATCTGGTGAATATCCAGGTTCGCCACGACGCATATTGCTATATCCAGCAGCACGCGCCTCTTTACAGCTGCTAAAACTTACATCACTAGGTTGAGTTTGCTGCGGAACAGGAGCGGCAGGCGCAGTTTGCTGTGTTGCTGATTTTTCTGTATTGCCAGAGCAGGTGCTTGGCGACCACAAGCCCTTATTTTCTTCACGAGCTAACCTCTGCGCCTCTCTAAATTGAGACTGCCACCTATGAGGGTTTGAATTATACGTATATTCATGACCGTAACCTTCGCGAATCATCGTATAGGCTACATTTGTGCCGTCTTCGAGATAAATATAGAATAAATCTCGTCCGTATTTGTCTTTGCTGCTTTGAGTAGGATCTGCAACTAAGTAAACTGTTTTTCCAGCGACTAAATCACTCATCTTTTGAGATGCTTCTCTACCGAAACATTGGACGGGCTTGCGTGGGTGCTTTGTTTCAGGTGTATCAAGCCCGACTAGACGAATTTTTGCGTGGTTCGACGTGCGAATCGTATCGCCGTCTATTACCTCCGTTACAGTATCTTTTTCACCTTGCTGAAAATTCGCGTCTTGAGCTAATGCTGGATTAAATTTTGGAGCTTCTGGCTGTTTTTCTGGTTGTTTTTGAGTTTGCTCTGATTGACTTGTTTGAACATTGGATTTTTGCTGTTCAGCCACATGAGTATTATTCGATAGCGCGCCGCCAATACAAAAAGCACAAAAAACCACACACAAAGCTACAATACGAGAAGTGCTATTTAGCTTTTTCCATTTGAAAGCAGCATTTCCTAATAATAAAATACTCGAAATCATAAAAGTGCTCGATATAGCATCCATAAGACCGCTCGGTAGCCGACATATGAAAAATATAATAGCTATAACGTAGAACCAGGCAGGAAATAATTCTTCCAACTCAAAATTAACATTCTTTTTATCAATTGGTGATATTGTAGACTTCATATTATGAATTATAGAGTTAATTTGGTATAATACAAGTAATAAATTGCGATCTTGTGTCGCAATTTTTATTTTGCCACAAAACGATCGCTTTAATACAAGGAGGTTACTTCAGTGGAAGATACGAAAACTATTCAACTACCTAGCGGAGGCGAGGCAGTTTTGAAAACGGCGATTACTAACCGTACACGTAAAGAATTCGCAAAAGCAAAAGACGACGTAGACTTAGCTATTGAATTAGGTATAAAGGCTGTTCTTATCAGATATAAAGACGCTGACGGTTCAGATGCTGCCTATGAGGCGCTAATGGATTCAACGAGCGGAGAGGATTTTAACTTAATATCTGAGCAGTTGCAAGAAGTCCTAGATCCTCAAGCAAGCCCAAAAGAATAACCGCGCTCGCACAAGATTATGAGCGTGCTTATCGAACAAAAACTGCAGCTCCAGAGCCAATCGTTATAGCAGGAATTCTAAAAGACTATGGCTGGACTTACGAAGAATATTTGGACACTCCTGAATGGGTTATAGAAGCAATCATGGCGAAACGAGCCGTCGAAAATAAAATAGAAAGCGAGTCTTACGACAAATTATCAAAAGGACGTAATTAACAATGGCAAGTAACGAATTAACACTAGTAATTAAAGGAAATAGCTCACAATTAGTCTCGGCTTTATCAAAAGCTGGTCTTGCTGTTGATAATTTTACTAACAAGTCAAGTAGCTCTAGTGATAAGACGAAAAATGCTTTCAGCGGAATCAGTGGCGCGGTTACAGTCGCGGCTGGTAATTTAATTTCGGCTGGAATTCATAAATCTTTTGATATGATTAATAGCTCTGTTGATGGAGCTATCCGTCGCGTAGACATTTTGAATAATTTCCCTAAGGTCATGAGCAACCTTGGAATATCCGCTGACGCCTCAAAAAAGGCTATTGCTCGAATGTCTGACGAGTTGAAGGGATTGCCTACATCACTAGACAGCGCCGCTATGTCTGTACAGCGATTAACATCGAAAAATGGCGATGTCGGCAAATCCACAGACATGTTCTTAGCGCTTAATAACGCCATTCTAGCGGGTGGCGCACCAATGGACATTCAGGCTACAGCAATCGAGCAGATTTCGCAGGCATACGCAAAAGGTAGACCTGACATGATCGAATGGCGCTCGTTACAGAGTGCTATGCCAGCCCAATTAAAGCAAATTTCAAAAGCATTCTTCCAAAATGGCGCAGCTATCGACAAATATTTAGCAAAAGCTCGTGAATACGCAAATAATAATCCGATGTCTTCGACAGGAAAAGAGCTTGTCGAGCAATTAGAGGCTGTCAAGAACGGCACTGGCGATATGACGACTGCGCTCGGCACGTCAATGCGAACTGGAATTGTGTCAATGGACGAATTCATGGACACGATCACAAAATTGAACACTGAAGGTGTTGACGGATTCCAAAACTTCAAAGACCAAGCCAAAAATTCCACTGGTGGAATTCAGACCTCTATAGAAAATATGAAAACAGCTGTTGTTCGTGGTGTGAGTAAGATTATTGGCGCTATTGGTGGTGGAAACATAACAGGAGCAGTGAGCGGCTTTGGTTCTGGAATTGAAAAGATGCTTGGTGCGATTGCTGGATTGATCAATTTCGTAAAAGATAACAGCACCGTATTTGCTGTGATAGCTGTGGCCGTCGGAATATTTGCTGGCGCGGTAATTACCTACAATACAGCCGTATCTCTAGCTAGTGCAGCTTCTAAGGCTTGGACGGTGGCTACGCAAGTGGCGACTGGCGTTCAATGGTTATTTAATGCAGCGCTCAACGCTAATCCGCTAGCGATAGTGGCTGTAGCTTTAGCAGCAGTTACAGCTGGATTAGTTTGGTTCTTCACACAAACACAAGTCGGACAGAACATCTGGAACGGATTTGTAGGCGTTCTATCGTCGACTATTGCTTCAATGGGTCAATGGTTCGGCGGTCTTTGGAACGGCATTGTTGGAGTTTTTGGCGGTGCAGCAGGCTGGTTCAGCGGTGTTTTTCAAGGCGCCTGGAACGCTATTGTTGGGGTATTCAGTAGAATGCCTGGATTTTTCGGCGGCGTTTGGAATACTGTCGCGGGCATGTTCGGAAAAATAGGTAGTTTCGTCGGCAATTCAGTAGGTGGAGCGGTTAAAGGTGCTGTAAATGGTGCGCTTGGCATGGTTGAGCGAATGGCGAACGGATTTATCAATACGATAAACGGCGCTATTGGATTAATCAATAAAATTCCAGGTGTGCACATAGGCAATATCTCACAACTGCATATTCCTCGATTAGCGACGGGTGGTATCGTGCCGCCGACAAACGGAGGATCGATAATTTATGCTGGTGACGGCGGACAAAATGAGTGGGTTGTTCCTGAAAGTAAGATGGCAAGCTTGGTCGCTCAAATTAATAAGCGCACGAACGGCGATGTTGGGGGATTGACGAAGCATATCGTAGTTAATAACACGTATAATGTTCGCGACAAGGTCGATGCTCAAATGGTAGCTAGCGATTTGGGGTATTTGTTAAGTCAGGCATAGGAGGATAAAATGTGGCAAGTATTTTTGAACGATTTTCAGATAAATGATCAGCTAATAGGTATGCATTTAGACGAGCCTATTGAAGGATTGGCTGGACTACCTGCAATTCGAACATCTCAAGGCACGAATTTAGGAGCAAATGGTGGCTGGACAACAAAGCAGCTATACGAACCTCGTTTTATATCATTCAGTGGACGAATTTTTGGTAGAACAGTGGCGGAAGTTGAGAATAGACGACGAGAATTTTCGACTATTTTAGCTAAGATAGTCAGAAACAAAGGCACTCTTCGCATTATCACGCCAGCGGGACACGTTTATTCTACAGAGGTAGTACTGATTGGCGTTGATATGCCGATTAATAAAGTGTTGAATCTGGTTGAGTGGAAAATAAACTTAAAGGCTGACGACCCGTTGCTATATGACAACAGCGATGGAGAACTTCTAGCGACAATACGAAAAACTCGACAAGGCGGTTTTATCATACCATTCGAATTTCCGCTTTATATCAGCCCAGACGAACAGCCAGCGACTGTGAATAACTCTGGAAACGAAACAATACTACCGAATATCATTATTAGCACCAAAGCCACCAACCCGAAAATCATCAACCGAACGACAAATCAATCGATGGAAATTACTGCAGTAGTTAAAGACGGCGGCAAATTAGAGATTGATATGAAAAACAAGACAATATTACTTGACGGAATGAATATTTACGACCTACAGACGGCTGGATCGAATTTTTGGGGATTAATTGCTGGAGATAATCGAATTGAGTTGCAGACAGATATCCAAGATGAGCGAACTGAGGCAGAATTAAGATTCAGAAGCGGATTTATAGGTATTTAGAAATGGCTGATTACAAAATTGAGGTTTATAGCAAGAACGGTAAATGCTTGGGCGATATTCGTCATCTGGCCCAAGGCTTGAAGTGGACTGAGCAGAGAAATGCCGCCGAAACTGTCAGTTTCCGTATGGATTTAGCGAGATATGAAGAATATGTCAAAAAAACAGGAATGCGACCGTATGATTTTATGGACGCAGGTACGACAGATATTCGGATTGTTAGAAACGGTAAAGATAGAATTGGTGCACACCTTATTAAAATCGATTTTTCACCAAACGACCCCTCAGTAGACATTGAATTGAGTTTTACTGGTTATCTCAATTACTTCAAAGACGCGTATGTTGATGCGGCCTACAATAATGTCCGCCAAGGAGATATTATGTGGGGCGTCATTAATCAGTATCAAAACAAACAGGACGGAGATTTTGGCATACGTCGCGGCGAATTTACTTCTTTAGGAAAAAGTCCTCGTCAACGTAATCAGACCAGAGCCAACGTGAAGGATTTTCTGGTGCGGCTGAGTAATGTTATCGATGGACCAGATTTTCAATTTACACCTGACAAAAAGTTCAATACTTTTGACACGATGGGTAATTATCGACCAGATATTAGACTAGTTTATCCGAAAAACGTTGCAGGATTTGGTTTTGAGCGCTCGGTGGATAGTTTAGCCAATTATGTTATTGGAATCGGAAGTGGAAATGGTGACGACGCTATTGTCGCTACAGCCACAGACCCATTCTCACGACAAGCGTTATATCGTCGCGAAAAAGTCGTTACATTTAGCTCAGTTGAGAGAGAATCGACACTTCAAGAAAATACGAATGGAATTTTGGAAATGCTGAAAGATGTTCGCGAGCTACCGAGTTTTACTCTGTCTGACGGTATTCTAGACTTAAATGACGTTGGTTTAGGAGATACGATTTACGCCGAAATGAATGGCTACATTATGTTCGAGCATATTCACGGATTTTACAGGATCGAAAAAATCGAGGTAACGGTTGACGAAAATGACGCAGAAGAAGTAAAGCTGACATTCGATAATTTAAACGTAGATAACATCATCTCACAGCAAGAGTAAATATGAACAGATTGACGGAATTAGAAGAGCAGAACATAGTCGGTGTTTTATCTAGAATCAGAGCCAATCACGCAGATTCAAAACTAATATCACAACCGACTAGTGTTACATCTGGCGTTCGTACCTATCAATCCCCAAACAGCGAAAATTGGGATACTTTTGAATTCATGCGCAGAGGCTCGTCAACTACGACCGACAAAGTGCTATTAACTAATACTGGCGGACCGCTGAATATGAGACTCCTGGCTATAACGACGATATTCGAGCCAGCCAATCAAAATTCGCCAGTCGTTTATCCGTTTCTCGATATTATGCTAGGAAATCAGCGATGGGAGCCGTTTTATTCGCCGTCTTTAGGGCTGGTATTCACAAATAGAGATAGTAGCTTCACGAGCATCTTATCCGCTGAATATTTGATAGACAATACCGATTACGGCGCGAAAAAGTTAATTTATAAATACGAAACTAACGTCAACTATGGTGTCGGCAGTAGCTCTGGAGAATACTTAAAAATGAGGTTTCGAGTGCGCAGTACTGACCGCGGAAAAACTAAAATCAAGGTGGTCTCGTATGAGTAGAAGCAGAATTAACGTTGGAAATATCATAGACGAAATCGCCAACATCAAAAGAGAAATGAACGACGAGAAAACGCGCCAAATTATCGGTGGCGACCAAATTAAAATGAAGTTATCCGTTTCTAATTCTCAGTGGGATATGTCTGTCGCTCCAAACAGACCAGGACAATCGGCTAACAGCAAGGGCTGGACCGTAGTTATTGTTACAGCGCGATCAAAAAACAGCGGAAATTTAGTTGGTAGACTAGCGATTCAATCAAGCGCGCTTGATGCAGTTTATTCAGTCATAGGAATACCTCTGTCGCCGTCTCAGAACAACGTGATGAAATGGTTTGTTCCAATTTTCGGCACAATGGGGCAGCCGATAAGCTTAAAGTTTCAAATTATCGCTAATGATGCGTGCGATATTAGTTTCGAAGAGTGGACACCATGGCAATAAATAGACTTGAATCAGAACCTGACATTCTATATGAGCTTAAACAGCTAGAGAGATGTCAACGCGAAAAAAAAGAACGTCAAATTGTCGGAGCTGATGCTGTTAAAGTATTTAAGATATCGACAGAGGCTAATTGGGATTATGCTCAACCGCTACCGATGACGCCAAACGGATTGCAAGGAAAAGAATTTAATGTGACATTTCGCTCAGATAAAAATGTGGCAGGATTATCCGTCCACGCGAAATATGAAATTGTCGGCGCGCCAAACGCTCAATTATCGATAAACACTATCGGTCAATTCGTTTCAGATCCAAAAAATCAGAAATTCACAGTGCGAGTTGAGTATTTTGGAAATGAGGTGGTCAGGATTAAGTTTTTCGTCATAGCGACAGGTAGAGGTTCACTTAATGTGATATAATTATAGTAATAAAATTGCGACCGCTCGGTGGCAATTTTTCTTATTCAGCCCTTCTGGCGGCGCGGAAAGGTAGAATTATGACAAGGCGAGTTTTCAATTACGGCGGCGGAATGCACAGTCCTGCGGCACTAACACAACTTATGCGCGATGCTTTAAGCGGAGAAGTAGCAGACGGATTAGACGTAGTAGCTGGAAGTGGAATGAATGTCACAGTCAACGCAGGCACTGCGCTTGTTGGGCGTGACCCATCTTACAGTATCAATGTTATCGGAACGGAAACAGTTAACGTCGGAGCAGCATCTCCTTCAAATCCTATAAATGCAGTTATTGTAGCTTATGTCGATAGAAATGTAGCAGGGGATCGGTCTGTAACAGACAATACTAATGATGTTTTCAAGCTAAAAGCTATCTCTGGAGCTGCAGCGTCAAATCCAGCCGATCCGACAAATTCTGCAATTCAGGCGGCCATTGGTGCATCAAACCCATTTATTATATTAGCTAGAGTTAAAAAGCGCGCTGGAGCAACATCAATTAGCAGCAACGATATTGCCGACTTGCGAAAAATGATGACTTTGCCAAACGGCAGAATCAATAATGCTAGTTTAATTTCAGATGGTACTATAGAATCAAAGAACATTAAAGATGGTTCAATCCTACCACAGAAACTTAAGACTGCTGATATGCTGTCATTCAGTGCTAACAACTCAGCACAGGCTGTCTCTGGTTCGCTGGTAATTCAATCTGGTTGGGTGTCATTTTATGGAAATGGCGGAAAACAACAAGCTGTACAAGTTAATTTTCCTAAAAAGTTTAAGGAAGTATATGCAGTTATTCCGACTCTAATAGGATATACGCGGAACACGCCAACATCTCCAGCAAGTTTTGACCAGAAAATTGGTGCTGGTACAAATATTGAGTGTGGGTCGTTTAATCAAACAGGCACAACTATCACTGCCTCGACATCAGGTATTTTTGGTGGTGCTAACCACGGCATAAGCTGGATTGCGATAGGTACGGTTTAGTTACTTGACATATTCCATAACAATACTCACCTCTGACCATCCCCACGGATAACTACCACAGATACTTACAGTGGACTGCGTTATAGTAGCGGCACCGGCTTGGTGTGTGCTTTCGATATATGGCAGTGCCTGTTTTCCGGGGCTGTTTGAAAATGTGCCAGACAATCTCATATTGCCCGACCACGACACAACTTCCCAAGCCGGTGTTAACCCATTGATGCCATGAGGTATACTTGAATATCCATTACCAGTGAAATTAACTTTTCCACGTACAACCTTACGATAGATTGGACGACCATCAATCCATTTCTTGCCAGTATCCACCTCGTCGGTAGAATAATCACCTCTGGCAATTGACGATAACTTCTGTGGTAGGATTGTTTTATGATAAAATAATAGGTAGAAATGCGAGCAAGCACGCGAGGGTTTTTGAGGTGCTTTATCTCGCATGTTTGTTCGTATTTTTTAAGTTGTCTGTGTTATAATAAAGTCAATAGATTGCGATCACTTCACGTGGTCGTTTTTTTATGGGAAAAAATTATGAACGAACAACCAGAAGTATCAGCAAAAGAATTTGGAGCGTTACAAGCTAAGGTCGAATATATTAAGGATGGCGTAGACAAACATACTGTCATGCTAGAGCGAATTGAAAACATCGCACAAGCTAATGTTACTCAAGCACAGCTAGCAAAACACGAAAAAGAGGCAGAAGTAAAATACGTCAAGCGTAGCGAAATCGAAGGCGTTATGAATTTTTGGAGCCTTGTAACAAGTAACTTAGCGAAATTATTCGCAATCGCACTTGTCGGATTGGCTATTTACGCAACCAACAACTTAATTCAGCAAAATAAAGCAGTTACGGAATTAAAAGAAGAAGTTCAAACACAAGTGAGGAGTAAATAATGCCAGTTCGACAAACTTACAATCCAAATATCAATGTCGGTTCTCAGAGAGGCTGGTGCTTACAATACGTAGATGACGCGATTAGCTCACTAACTCGCTCGCCAAACGCTCAAACAGCGTACTTAAACGAATTAAATGCAGGTCGAATAAATACAGGTCCTGCACCAGTAGGTATTTGGGTGGTAGGATTTTTGGGCTTTTCAAGAGGTATTTATGTAGATGACGGACACGTCTTTTTGATGAGAAAACGCGCCGACGGTTCAATCGAAATCCACGACAGCGAAGTCCACAGTGGAGCGCGAGGGATTTACAACAGTATTGAAGAATTGATGAACTGGATGGGAAATTATGCACCTGATTATCTAGGCTTCTCATACTGCTGTGATGGACGCCGAATTGCCGAAGATTACGACGAAACTCAACCTACAGATAGAAAGATGGAAGAGGACGGCAACGCTCGCGACGAAGCTAACACAAATTCAGCTATTTTTCAGGAATTAGAAAAAGGCGATGTCATCTCGATGAAAGGTTATGTTACGAATGGTCAATCGGTCGCTGGAGATACTGTTTGGTACGTTACAGCTAGGAGTGGAAAATATATGAGCCGTCAGCTATTCGAGGATAAAGATTTGCACGACTTGCCAGACCTAACGCCTCAATCTACATCTCAACCAAAGCCAGAAGAACCACAAGAAGACTACAGCAAGATTATACTAGACGTCTCAAATCATCAAGACGACGCTATTGCAAATCATTTTCATAAGTTCGCTGGCGTTATTCTCAAGGCTGGACACGTCGGTCAAAGCTACGGAGGTGATGTGAATAAAACTGACCCTAAATTGGTCAAGTTCGCTAAAGTCGCAGGTGATAAGCTATTAGGCATTTATTGGTTACCTTATTTTTCAACCGAGGAAGAAGCAAAGGCTGAAGCAGAGCGTTTTATCGAAGCTCAAAAGCTTGTCAACGCACCACTATTATTTGTCGACTTAGAGCCAAATTTTGAAGGGGCACTCGAGCAATTAAGGCTATTTAAGAACCTAGTCTTGCAGAAAACTGGTAAGCAGGTCTTTACTTACGCAGGCGAAACTATTATTCAGAAATTAGGGCTAGAACGCGTTGACTGGTATCCGAATTACGGCACGAAAGACAATTACGCACACGGCGCGCTAATCCATCAGTTTATCGATACCGGCAAAATTGATGGCTATGGTGGCAATCTGGATTTTTCGACGGCTAGAGTATCAATTGACGAGCTAAAGACATTGGGTAAAATAACCACACCAACACCACCAGAAGAGCCAGAATCACCAAAACCATCTGAATCAGAAAAACCACGGGAAGTGCCAAATAATAGACTAAAGGAGGAAAAAATGGCAACACCAGTATTCACTAAAGAAGACATCGAAGCAATCGAAAAAGTGACCGCCGAAGAAGCTAAGCTAGTACAAGGATTGGCTGAGACAGATGAAGCTCAGGAGATCATCAAAGGTGTCAGTAAACGAACCAAGCTAGTTGTGTATATCATCGGTGACCTGCTCTTGGGTGCAAGTGCAATCGCACCACAGGTCGCAATCGCCATTCTTTCAGATGAGCCTTATGTAAAGATTAACGCTATCAGTGGGGCTTTAGCCACGGCAGGGCTATTCTTATTAACTATGTTCGGGATTTATAAGAGCGGCAAAAATAAATAATCTAACGCTAGTTTATGAGCTGTTCGGAAATCCCGAACAACTGAAAACTCTACCTTTGATTAAGCTACTGTGTTTGCAAGCCCGGTAGCTTTTTTTGTTTTGTAAAATAAAATTAAACTATTAAAAATGGATATTTTGTCTAAGAAAATAGAAAAACCGCTCTAATCTTGCGGTTTGATCTTAGATTTTATAAACTGAGACACTCTGCGGCTACAAACCACGCCGTTTATTATGCGCTCCATATCGTCGTCGTTGAGGCTATTGTCCATCATTATCAGGTTGCCATTTTCAAAATGCTCTGGATTTATGCGACATGTTTTGACCGAGTTGCAGTCTACAAGGGTCTTTTCTGGAAAGAAAGGATATTTGCCCGCTTCGAGTACTACAGTAGTGTTCTCTGGGTTGAGGTTTGGGTGATACTTGTTGTAGAAATCAAGCCGCTTATCTACCTGAGATGTTCCATTTACTAAAATGAGAGCTTCGTCTGTGTTTGGATCGTAATTGAGGACTATGAACACATGGTATTTACTACTTGGAAATGGTTCGTCGCCTCGCATCCGAAACAACGTACCTTGACGTAGTGATGCATGAAACGAAGCTGATTGAATGTCTGACGGTATTTTTATCATCTACAGTGTACCGAGGGCGGCTAGCGCGTTTTTATCGTCAATATAAAGCTCGCGGGTTGCTGCTAGCTGATCGGCATCCTGATTAAAAAACTCGTCACCGTGTTCTGGGTTATCAAAAAACTTGATAGGATCAATGTCTCTACGACCGCGACCGCCGCTACGAACAAAGAAGTTCTCAAACTGTGCCCATTCAGGGTAGAGGTGGCTAACGTTATTGGCGATATCGAGACCCTTTCTATCTCCGAAGGTATCCCATGCCCATTTCAGAGCTTCTTTGTCTGTTTCTGATAGATGATCGTCCTCTATGCTAGCAGCCGTAGCCATGGTGTCTTTTTCATCAGCGGAGAGATAATAGCCGATATATTCCATATCTTCTTCATCAAGTGCGAAGTCATTCTTAACCTGGGCTATATCAAGAGCGAGAGATGAAACAGGGCCGAACCTCATAGCGACATAGTTGCTGTCAGACACCAAACGTCCATAGTGTCGCATATGATAGCGATCCGCTGCCCATAACAGCTTGATTAGCTTGGTGCGGTTCATTTTTCCATTATCATCAAAGGACAGCAGATATCGTAGTATCTGTGTCATTTTTACAATATCGCTGCTTCGAGATGATATATTCATATCGTATATTCTATCATAGTTTTGCCATTTTGGCAATCCTACGCCCCCTTTCTATAGACTATACAGCCTACATATAGTTTACCACAAGCATATTGAGGGGCGCAATCAGTCTTTGTTAACTATGGTCTTAGAAGTAGTTCGAATGGTTGACTACAGACAGCGTAACTATCACTAAAAACTGCTTAATTTTATAAAAAAAGTTCATAAAATGCACGCAAAATGCTTACATTATGTATGTAACTTTTGCTATAATTAAGACAGTCAAGCGAGGCACATTAACAATCAGAGGACATAACGATGAAACAAATTACAATCAAAGCTTTTATCGGAAGCAATAACAAGACTAAAGAACTTGAAGTCGACAAGATAATATCAACCGTAAACGCTAATCACGAAGCTTTCACTCTCGACTATCCAGTCATTGGATACTGGAGAGGTGAAGCAGAGGAAACGGCAGTACTCTATCTATCAGACGAACGTCAAAAGGTGATGAACACACTCAACGAATTAAAAGAGGTGTTAGACCAGGAAGCGATCGCCTACCAAATAGAGAATGATTTACAACTAATATAAACCAAACGCCTCGCTTGGCACTAAGGTCCTCTAAAAAGAAAGGAAAGGCTATGCCAATAGTAAATCGAATTGTAAAAAAGAATGGTAAGATTATCAAATCTAAGGTTGAGATACCTGCACCAGTTTATAATGTCAGAATTAAACAGCAAGTGTATGAACGACTTGTAATGCTTGCTGCTGAAAACGGTCGTAGCGTAACTGGTGAAATCAATTACAGACTTGAACAATCTCTTAAAAAGTAGTACTATGGCTGGGCGATTGTTGTAATTTGCAGTCGTCGTTATGTGAAGACACCTCATTTTCGGGGTGTCTTTTTTTTGATCGCTAATTCGATTGTTCGCCTATCGCGATCCAGTTCACATAGTACGTCCCTAGAAGTTGAGCGCCGTCAAATCGACGGCATCGAGCGGTAAATGAGGTATTAGTAACACTTACCGCGCTAAAAGCACATCCGCCCCACGAAGAATTCGGTGTATCCGTCCAGCCGTCCCCAGGCAGACCATACCCACCAAAGCTACAAACTACTGTAGGAATTGTTTTGAATTGCTTTGGAAAAGTGATTTGAACTGTAGCCTCGAGAGCGTTTGATGGAACGTTGAGCATCGCTACGCCGTGCTGAGTAATTGAGCTAGATGATTTGCTGGAGTTGTTTCTTTTTGACTGAATAAAATCAGACCACGACAAATCACGCGGTAGGATTGGACCGTCTTAGCTATTGACAAAAATTAGAGCAGGGAATAAACTATTGACGTAGGATAGATCAAAATAGCCTCAAAACTATATTTAGTTTAAGGGGCTATTTTTTGTTTTGAAATAGCTCAGAGGGTAATTTTTACAGGGGTGAACATTACAATTGATGAGCGACGTATTGAAAAAATGCAGAAAAAATTAGGTAAGGCGACAAAGCTTATTTCTGATGATAAATATCTGCCGATGTTTCGAAATCGACAAATTAATTACGAAAAAGAGTTTGAGTTTTCTGTTAAATTAGCAAAAAGAAAACGCGATCCACGCAAATACTTTGCCTTTATTTGGTCCAGAAAAAATTTGTCAAAAACTGTGGATTGGTTGCGTAAATTAATAGCTCAAGCTAAAGCTAAGTTAGCTAAAGAGCGCCACGCACAACAGACGATCGAGCAGCTAGAAGTGCCTACAAATGCTGCGAATCTGCATAAATTAACAGAGATAAAACGTCAATATAATCTTTTGGCGTAAGTTGATATCATTTTTACGTACTGTCGCTCGCGTAGCGGCTTGTTTGCGTTTGCTCGCACTCAATTATTATGTAATAATTCTAAATATATGCGAGTTTTTTGGAGTTTTGCATAATTGGAGCGGTCGTTTGACCGTATTTTTATTGTTTTTAGAGCAACTCGAGCACCTCCGCGCTAAATATGACAATTAATTATTAATTTTTCGTTCTATATACAATATTTTTCAAAAATATGATTATAAAGAAATTCTATATAGAACTGTTTGAAAAGTGGAGTTTTACAAATGAATAAACCTATCTATGAGCAAATCGAAGAGTACTTGAATTATTGTCGAGCTCGTCAGTTTACAGAGCAGACGATGGATACGAAAATTAGAGTGCTTAATAAATTCGCGGAACTAGAAATTGTTGATGATATGCAGAAATTAACGAATAGAGATATTAATAGATGGATGGCGATGCAGTCGTCTGGAGCGGCTACTGGAAATGTAGTCTCAGGAAGAACTATTAATAGCAGACTTAATCATATAGTAGCGTTTTTGAAGTACTTGAGAGATATGGATTATGACATCTCTGTAAAAATTAGACTTATTGAGCCAGCGAAAGAGAAGCCTCCGCGTCGAAATTGGTTCACACGCGATCAAGTCGAGAAAGTCATCGAGAACGCTGAGCCTATGACGCGGTTATTGATATCTCTAGCGTTCGATTCAGGCTTACGCGCTACAGAGCTAAGAAATTTACGACTTAAAAATATAAGTGGTCGAGAAATTCATATTATAGGAAAAGGGAATAAAGCAGGTACAGTTTTTATGACGCCTCGTACGAAAAAGTGGATGGATGAGTGGATTACTTTCAAAGAAATTACAGATTATTTATGGATATCTCCAGCTTACGACGACGGACGGCCGTATAGTATTGACGAGCTTAGATATAAAATGCGTCGAGAATTCGAAAAAGTAGGAATTGACGGATTCTATCTGCATGCGCTGAGGCACAGCTTCGCTACGGATATTCAGAAGCGCGGTGCGTCAATCTCACAAGCGCAGAGATTGTTGAGACATTCTAATTCTGCAACGACTGAAGTTTATCTGCACGCGCTTGATAGTGGAATGATAAATGTTTATGACAGACTAAAGATAGGAGCTGTCGCTTAAATTTAATAAATCCATAGAATCTTTATTTAATTGCGCTTAAGCTATTGACAAAATAGCTCTTGTTTGCTAATATAGGAACATATGATTGCGATGTGCACAGAGCCTTCGCAATGTGTACATTGAAACCTCTAACCTTACGAAATCTACAAAGGTAGAAATCATTTACTGTAATTATTAAGTGGATGAGCGCATCCATGGTAAGGATGAGGTCTCGGGTTCAAGCCCCGATCGTGGCTCCATATGAAACACGGATTCACAGAAATGCGGATCTTTTACTTTATACTAAAGATATATTAGCTGTACATTACTAAATAATTTTATTAGCGAAGTATATAATTGATAAAATTAAGCATAGGGTCTAGCATTTTCACTTCACCCATGCTATAATTAGTCAAGACGTTTTATAAAATCTAACGAGTAAAGAGATGGCAAAGAAGAATACGAAACGAAAGCTGATTGGTTTGGTGAGTAACTTGAGCAACCACCGAACTTACTATACTACTGTTAACACCCAGAACCGCACCACAAAAGGTCAGGGTAAATTGACACTACGTAAGTACGACCCAATTGCAAAGCAACACGCTACTTACACTGAGACTAAGAAAAACCTTGGTCGCAACGAAGTTAAAGCTCGCAAAAGCTAATTTAACAGGATTATACAGAAACTCCCTCGCATTAAGAGGGAGTTTTTATTTGTCAAGAATGTCCGACTATTTCCTTAATCGAGATTTCATATCACGAATGGTATTCATATAGTAAAGAAAGGCGTCATATGGCGAATTGTACGGACTAAAATAAGCATGGACGTCGCCGTCGGTGAAATTCTTTGTTCCCATGTAATAGAAGTGGTCTGAAGTTTGCAATTTTCGCCAATCGCTAATTAGACCTTCGTCTTTACTATTCAAAACCTCATCTTCAAGCTCATAGACATATCGCAAAGCTTCTTTCTGCAGGCTGTTTCCGTTCCAAGCCGTCAAATCTCGCTCGGCGTCCGCCCACGTTACAGGCGACGGCATACTTATTTCACCAGCAGGCGCATTCGCGTCCAGTGCTTCGCTAACGGTATAGAAAGTATTGCCACTAACGCTCAGCCATTTATCAACAAATTCCTCAAAGAAGCCGAAAATCCCAGATTCCACCCATTGGTGTTCGCCGAAAGTTTCATAGTCCATAAACAGGTTAAGCAGTGGCGCGTAACGAACAGAATCTTCCACCCACGTATTAAACTTATCAGCAGTCAACGGCCATTCATTCCATTTTCGATCACTAAACCTAAATGCCAAATCATCGCTCAATCGATAATTCTTAAGCAGTAATCCAATTTTCTTCGTGCCTCTCGGGCGATATACATAATTCGGACTGCGCCAATTCAGAATCGGATCCCAGCCTTCAGCTAGCACGCCCCTAAAGCCATCCCGCTCAGCCCATTTTGCCAAGTCATCGCTATATGCCAATTCCGTATTTGCCAAAACTCGCGTTTCCGCGCCAAAAATCTCGCGAATCTTCCAGCGGTGAAGCTCAACTTGACGCTCGAATTCCTTGCGTGAATAGAAAAACGCCAGACTGTGATGATACGGACTTGATAATATTTCTACTTGACCAGTTTTTACTAGACGCTTGAAACTTTCCAAAACTTCAGGATTAAACCTTTCGGCTTGCTCTAAAAACGTTCCACTAAAACTCAGCGAGATCTTAAAATCAGGATATTTTTTCAATAATTTTTCAAGTAAAGCATTCATCGGCAAATACGACTTTTCTGCAACTTTTTGGAATATTTTTTGATTGTCCTGATCTGGATTTTGACCGCCAGAGAAATAATTATGCTTCCAAGCCACGTCAAATATACTATACTCGCGTATTCGCCACGGTTGGTGTACGTGCAGATATAAAACTATTCCTTTATTTTTATTCATGCCAGCGCTCCTTTGTATAGTTTCAGACATTTTCTAGCGGCGTCTTGCCAGGAAATTCTCGCGTATTCGTTCTTAACGTTTTTCTTCAGAGATTTCTGTAAGGCAGGTGATTCAGCGATATTAACAATTTCATCCGCCAATTTATTCACGTCCCAATAATCAAACCGCATAATATTATTCAGAACCTCGCCGACGCCGGATTGACGGCTAATAAGTAACGCCGTGTCATGATGTGCCGCCTCCAAGGCAGTCAAGCCAAATGGCTCAGAAACCGAACTCATCACAAAAACATCAATCAAATAGTAAATATCTCGCCACTGTTTTCCGCGCACAAATCCCGTAAAAATCATCTCATCACTAATCCCTAAATCTGCCGCCAGTTCAATCAGTTCATCTCTTTGCTCGCCATTTCCAGATAAAACAAAAACAATTTTCTCATATTTCTCAAGCGCCTTCGCTGCAGCTCGCACAAAATACGTCAAACCCTTCTGAACCGTGAGTCGTGTCAACGCGCCAACAACCGTATAGCCATCCTTTTTCAACTCCTCCAAATATCTGTAAGTGCTGGCGTCGTACTCATGTGGCGGCAAGTCAGCCAAATCAATCGCGTTATAAACCACCTCAATTTTCTCTGGCGGAATGTGATAATTCTTAACAATTATTTCCTTCGTGATTTCACTAACAGCGATTATCCGGTCAGCCATCAACAAGCCTTGTTGCTCAATCTCGTGAACCAGAGGGTTTCCTGACTGCTCGCCAGAACGGTCAAATTCCGTCGCGTGAACGTGCACAATTAGCGGCGCGCCCGTCATTTCCTTGGCAATTATTCCAGCTTCCATCGTCAACCAATCATGCGCGTGAATCGCGTCAGGCTGATGATTTTTCACAAACTTCCGAACGTATTTAC
>ERZ773212.128-NODE-128-length-40914-cov-5.221616_pt1 | contig 40914 bp, 40 predicted proteins | sample MGYA00581005_ERZ773212 | MGnify/ENA primary metagenome ERZ773212 (study PRJEB29015, sample SAMEA2738154) | human oral metagenome | biome: human oral; feature: human-associated habitat; material: saliva | place: China | collected 2196 ... | reverse complement strand
CGGCTATTATAAAAAATCCCAGACTCGAAAGAAAAAAGTTTATAATACTCACCTCGACTTTAACTATTTACCCTGTTATTTAAGACATGACAAAAATGCTATCACTTCCTTACCGGCAAGGCGACTGCCTCAACGTGGTTCCAAGAGCTCATCTGGATGTTTTGAATATATTTTCAGTGTGTTTTTGACACCTATTCGTCCTTGGAAACAAGTCCACGGCATATTGTGCTTTTGTCCGTTCTTGGGAATATGTCCAATTTTATCCTTGAGATGGTGACTTGGATGTTTTTGCGAGAACGGAGTGTATCTAACAAGACGTAATCTTTGATACAATGCCCTTATGTGTTTTTAGCCCGGAAACCGCTCTATTTCTGGGCTTTTCTGCGTTTCGAGGCGTAGAGCGGGAGCTCACTTCCGGCTCTGTATTCGTATGCTGCTGCGGTTGCTGTAGCCAAAAGCGACACCCCCAATCTGCAATCGTTTAAAAGTATGACTATCGTTGAAAGGTTCTTGTACACTCTGTCTATACCAGTAGTAAAGCCTTACATTTTCGAATAACCTTCTGTTTATGACTTAGCAAGAATAATAGAAATAATCTTTTGTATTTCATTTCCAGATAAAACTGCATAATCTTGCATATTGTCCATAATTGTTTTTACATTCGTATATTCTCCTGCTGTGGCAGAGATTCTTTTCCCTTTCACTTCTTCAAAAACAACATTCCCTTTTTCATCTATTTTCGGGAATGTGGCCGTCACATTTTTTTCTTCTAAAATGGTATTATGGATTTCATTCTCTGAAATTCCATGAGCTACTGCCGTTCTATATTTATTGGCATCTTGGAATATCTTATCTTTCCGCAAGGCATCCAATTCATCATATAAATTTTTCTGATTGTCTTTCAACCACTTCAAGACATTACTTTTTAGCCGGTAATCAGATCCATACTCTAATCCATAGTAATAATTCAAAAGCTCAACAATTGAATCCCACACAGCGGCCATCTTTAAATAATACGTGTCGGAAAAATACGTGAACCAATATTTTCTCATCCAATGTTCTTTTTTAAAATAGGGAAAATATTGTATTGATTCTCCGTTTTCTCCTGGAGAACTATACCACGGATCATCCGGTATCCCTCTATCGTAGTAGTGTCTACAAAAACAGTATGTGATTTTGCAATCGCCAATTTTATTGTTATGCTGTTGAATTATTTCTGGTAACTTTGGCTTGCCTATACTGCCAATAAAATCATCGATAATCCCAAATTTACTGCCGTCTATTATCATGTTATCAAAATAATTTACAGCTAAGAAATCATCCCATTCTTGTTGGGACAACAGTTCAAATGATTCCTCAATTCTTACGTTCATACGATACCTCAATAAAAATGCTTATTCCACTCCCAACGCCTTGAACACTGCGTCCTCCGCGCTCTGATAAAAGATAATCTGAAAACTTCCCATCAGCTCCGGCGGAACAGTTCCCATATCCGCTGCCGATGTGATCGGAAGCAGAATCTTCTTCGCTCCGCTATCAAGGCACACCTGTAGCGCATTCGCCAGTTCATCCACCTTGATCATGGAACCGGCGATGCTGATCTCTCCCAGAACGGCCAGAGAACTCTGCGCCGGTCGGTTCAGTGCAATAGAGCAGATAGAAATAACCGTCGGTAGAGCCAGCTTGTCTGTGATTCCGATGCCCTGCAGATCCTGATAATTGATGTTGTAATCCTTCGACGTCATGCTGATGGAGCCGCTGATCCGTTTTGCATTCACCTTCAGGAAATTGAATGCCGTATTTGCCGCCTCTTTTGCGCCGCGGTCACTTCCAAGCCCCGTGCATACGAGCTTTCCAGTCCCCGGAAGCATTTGCGATTCCAGACGGAACACGCCGAGCATACCGCTCTTGCCACGTGAAACCGTATAGACCTGACCTGGATTGCAGATTCCTTCTGGGATCAGCTTCCCGCCGCCCTGCTCCAGCACGGAGACATACTTCTCCTCAAATGTCTCATTGTCGATATAGCTGAAATTCACATCATAGAACTCCATCCCGCCGAGCTTCTTGAGCTGCTCTTTGACACGGCGGCGCATTTCAAGAGAAATCTTCAGGACTTCCTCTACATTGTCCTTCGTGAATTCACCGTTCGGATACATGAGTTTCAGATATCCGTCCACCATTCTGCGGACCGCAATGACGTCGCGCTGGTTCAGATTCTTTCCAAGATGGAAATAGTGATCCAGAGCGTCGCCGAGCTGTTCTTTACGCATCTCGCGAATCCATCCGGCCAGATAATCTGTGATGAATCCATAGTCATCTGTAAAATGCTCCGGGCGGAACTTCGGTACTTCCCATCCCGGAAGATAGCAGTGAATACGGTCAAGGAACGCTGTATCGGTTCCCATTTCCGGTGGGAACGGATCAAAGAGGCTGGATGTCTTCAGGAGCACATCGACACTCTGATTGATGTTGCCGACGAAAACCGTTGATGCAGAAGCGGCCTTTTCTTCCTTTCCACGGGCAAAAGAACCAGATGCCATGTAATCTTTCATGATCTGAATGCCGTCGTTATCCTTGAATTTGATACCGGCGACCTCATCAAATGCCACGCAGTCCCACAGCCCGACAAGCCCGATAGTCTTTCTTCCCATATTGTAGAAAAGATTCGCGACCGTCGTCTGGCCTCCGGAAACAAGAATACTGTTCGGCGATACCTCTTTATAGAGATACGACTTTCCGGTCGAGCGCGGTCCCAGTTCACAGAGATTGAAGTTATTCTCGACCAGCGGAATCATACGGGTCAGAAGCAGCCACTTCTCCCTGTAGGTCAGTTCATCAGGCTCCATTCCTATAGAACGCATCAGAATATCGAGCCATTCATCTTTCGTGAAGTCTTTCCGGCCTTCTTTCAAGCCATCCATATCCACACTTGGCAGCTGGATCGGCGTCAGCTTGAGGATGCTGATCGGTGTCAGATCTTTCTGCTTTTTCCGTTCTGATTGAATGCGATCCTCGGAAGGCGAGATAATATCCGGCACCGCATCCTCACCGGAATCATATTCCAGCTGAACAATGCACCATATTCCGCCGCAGAGCAGACGATCATACTTCTCCGGATATTCCTCACTGATAGGAATTCCGGCAATACCAAGATTTGAAAAGCTCGCCTCATACTCGTCATAACGAAGATTGAGATTCACCGTCACCATATCAATAATGGTGTGGCTTCCTCTCTGGCGGAGCTTCGACAAAACCTTCTGCGCTTCATCCGGACGGACAAAGTTGTCCGCCAAAATCCGCTTCACATTCTCAATGCCCTGTTCAATGACTTCCTCGTCATCAGAGCTGCAGTACTGACCGAGCAGGAATTCCAGAACATAGACCGGTACATTCGCACCTTCCTTGATCTTCTTGGTCAGGTCCTTTCGCACGATCTTTCCGTCAAAGTTCTGACGGAGTTTTTCTTTTATGATTTCACGGATGCTCTTTTCCCCGGTAGAAATATCATCCATTCGTATCACATCCTTTAACTGAAGAAATCGAAGTCATCCACAGCAAAGGCAATGTCTATGGAGAATTCTTCACGCTGTGGTAGCTGCAGACCACTTTCGTCCACAATCACCAGATAATAGCTTTCTTTATTACTGTATTTCATTGATTTCAAGTAGAAGCTCACACGGAACGTCCTATCCCGATTGTTGCCGCTCGTCTTATCCGCAATCACACGCTGCGTATCGCTAACCTGTTTTCCTTCTGAATCGACAAAGTACAGAAGGTAATTAGCAGCCTCACGGTTATCGCCGACTACTTCCTTCTGATAGAAATTCAGAGAGCAGATCATATTGCTGATCTTGCGGCTTGCGGAGAGAAGGCTCAGCGTTACAGGCTTTGTATCATACTTTTTCTTATTCTTCTGATATCCGGCGCTGTCCGTACGCATGTAATGATAGTCGATCACCGGCACAACCATTTCCTGCAGGCTGATGCCGCCATGCACGAAATTCAGGCCACCGCCTTTCTTCTTGATCCGGGTATTCCCAATCGGCGCAAATGCGTCATACTGCGTGCCGTCAAGGAATTTCACTGGAAGCAGATACTCCGGCTTCGCGCCTTTTTTCGTAATGAGATAACGTCGATCCACTTCTATATCATCGGCTGAAGATGTCGTCTTATCCACCTTTGCATCTTCTGTCAGCGGTTTATAGGTGTAGATAAAGCCGTGGTCAGAAGTGATGTATATTCTCGTGCCGCTGAACTCGTTTACGATGATACGCACCATGTTCTTGAGCTCGGATATTGCGTCATCACAGGAATCGAAAACAAGTGCTTCATCGGTATGACTCGTTTCATCGATCTTATCGTGATAGATATACACGACATCCATACCCTTAAACAGTGTACTGCGTTCGGCGCGTTTCATCTTGATGAGATCTTTGTACTTCAGCGCCACGCTTGCCGGATTCGCCTTTTTCAGGATTCCGACCCGATACTGCGCATCCGTCGGCTGTCCATCCGCCAGAACACCCACGACGCCGTTTGACTTCAATTCTGCTTTTAGTTCCTTATGCGGCAGAAGCGCGGTCACGCCAAACTTCGTCACAGTCGGGAAGATTCCCTCGCAAGACGATAGCTTAACTTCCGCCTGCGTTTCCCGGCGCAATTCCTCCGAAAGCGTAGCAGCTACCTCATAGCGCATCGCATCGGAGATGATCACAAAGACACGCGTATCCGCATTCTGTACATAGGTTCTATAGAAATCCCGCTGCTGCGGAACTTCCAGAATCCTTCCATATTCCTTCAGGTTATCCGCTGCCGCGATCGCCCAGCCAGAGCCGAGATTATCCAGATACCAGTTCGCATACAGTCCTTCCACATTATCCGCTACATGCTTGAAGGGATCATCCAGCAGCGGATTTAAAGAATTCAAGGATTCTCCGAAAGCAACATGGAACAGCCTGTAATAGGTGTCCATCTTGTAATAATCCGTCGTGTATTCCTTCCAGACCTTATGCGGCTCCACCGTATGGAACCCCGCTGCATGGTCAAGATAGAACTGCTGCATATGAGCGACTTCCAGAACGCCTTCATAGATGTTCTGTACCAGCTCATACCAGAGCATCGTCCGGCGCTGCTCCACAGTCTGCGTAATGACATCCACATTAATCGTATGGTCGATGATGTCTGTCATCAGTTTTTTCAAGATGCATTCGTCGATGCATGGGAAAATTTCTGTCTGGGTCAGCTCTTCAATCGGAAGCTGGCTGAACCTTGCTGGAAGACGCAGTTCGTCTTCCGTTTCTCTTACGATGCGGTAAAGCTCCTGAACCTCATCCGAATGCATCCACTCCGACATAAAGTCATAGCAATAACTCTGATGCGGAATGGAAATGAAACTATCCAACCCGACCAGATTATCCTTGCACATCGTACGCGTAGCGGCTGTCATCAGAATATGGCATGAAAGCCTGCAGAGATCAGGCGTTTCTTCACGGTATCCGGTCACCTGCGCGACCATCTGCCAGAAGACAGAATCCGCGCCGTATTTCACCAGTGACTGATAAATACTGTTCTGCTCCTGATTCGTCCCGGCACGGAGCACCGTCCTGATCAGAAGGTTTGGACCAGTATCCTTCACTCCGCAGAGCACCGCAATCACAGCCTTATGCAGATGCACAGGTGCCGTGATCTTCTGATTGAGATTTGCTACTTTCGTGCGGTGAGCCTTCGTCTTGAAGAACGGGCGATAATTCTTTACCGTCTTCCGCAGGTTCGCTGTATTCTCGATGCCCATCTCTTCGAGCCAGATGGAGACAAGATCCGCGCGAAATTCCTCGCTGTAAAGCTGCACCGGCAGAAGCCAGTTCTTTTCATCCGGGTAAGTGACCGGGCAATAAACGCAGAAGTTGCTCATCTTGTCATCATGTGTCAGGAGCTTTTTGACTTCAAAATTATTCGTATCGTCGAGTGTGATTAGCTTCGCATCCGCCAGCTGAATCTCCCCGCTCTGGATTTTCTCTTCAAAATCCCGATCTTCGTCGTACCAGAAGATGATCCGGCGGTCATAAAACTCAGGAAGAGGCGCGGCAAATCGTCGGTTTAATTCCTGTATTACTTTATCTGAATCAGGCAGAGCCATAAATCTTATCTCCTTACTTTATCCTTGCAGCATCAGAACCTAATATATCCAATAAAGTTGCAAGTTAGTTTCAAGTTTGTTTCAAATTAGCCTCAGACTGAATTCCGGCGGGGAACGATACGCCCGCAAAAATCAGCCAAAATCAGCATTTTATCGATTCCAGGTTAGTTGCAAGTTTAAAGCAAAGAACAATCAAAAGGACTCTAATTGTTTATAAACCACCTGGCGGCACTTGTTTTCCCTATGCAAATAACCTTTCCGTCTTCTCTCAATTCTCTGATTAAAACATGTATCTGACTACGGCTCAAACCCGGCAGAACTTGCTGCAATTCTTTGAACGGAGTACCTACTTCATTATTCTTACGAATGTGTTTTAAAAGCAAAGCCTTATTTGTATCCCTGTCAAGTCCTACTCGTCTTGTATGAACACCCGTCTTGCCGGCTGCTGCATACAGACTCCTTGCCAGGACGTACCTTTTTCTGCCAATACGTTCGACTATTCCCATATCTATTAGACGATCGATCCTATTCTGCATCTTTGGCGTAAGTTGATGCTCATGATACAGTGCATTAATCGTAAGAAAATCTTCCGTCGAGAGCATTTCAGAGTCTTTCTCACTGATTCGCCTGATCACCGATAGCATCGCCTTGTCTAAAATCAGACCATTCAAAGTGACGCTGACAAAGAATTCATCCGTTCCGGCAAAATCCGGAAGCGCCTTTGCCTCCTGCACACTAAGTTCAAACATAAGGTTCATGCCCTGTCCTGATCGTTCGACCATTCCACAAAGAGACAGCATTTATGCAATACAACGATTCCGTGGAAGCTGCCTATCAAGTATATTGTCAAGTGTTATACCGTAGGGTAATCCACCTGGGCTTTCCACAATCAGTCTGTCACGGAACTGTCGTACAAATATGCTTCCACCTGATTGATAATTTCTATGGCTCACCGCGTTCAGGATAGCCTCTCTCACAACACGTTCATTAAAAGTAGGCATATCAAATACAAAGAATCCCTCCTGATAGTGCTGTTTGTCATTTCTCAGATTGATCAGTTCCCAGACACGATCATAGCAGGAAAAGAATCCCTCCTTGAGCTCTTCCCTCTGATTAGCCGGTCCCGAAGCCTCTGATGAACGATATTCAAAAATGATCTCAGCCTGCGGGATATACCTGACTATTGCATCATGTTTTCCAAAAAGTATTAACGCAGCATATGTCACACCCTGATCCGTAATTGCTCCGCAATCATGAAGAAGCTGCTCATTTGAAAGGGTCGCAAGCAGCTTCTTTCCGCTCTTCTGGATCCATTTACTCCTGAAGTTCTCAATAGCTGTTTCATCCAGGTCATCAACTGTCGCACCGGAGCATATCGTCGCAGAGAAATCTTCACCCGATTCCTCATATATCCTACGACGCATACTCTCAGGCATAGATTTTAGAGTATCGCCTTCATAGACCCAAGCTACTCCATCGTATTGAACCGGCAGTCCTATCGGACGGCTATTTACATAGAAGACCAATACTCTTTTGTTGTTCACATCATAAAGAATCCGAAAGTCTATATTAATTTTCAGTTTGTCAATAAGTCCCATACGCGTGCGCTCCGGCTGCTCGAACGCCTTGCTCCCAACCACACTGCGAGATCTCTTATCTGTAATACCAAAGACAATCTTACCGCCACCATTATTGGCCAATGCGCAACAGCATCTTGCAGCTTCTCCAAAATCGAAGCGGTTTTTGGCTTCTTTAAACTGCGTCTGTTCGCCTTCTTTTTCTTCCAGAAGTTCCTGAATACTGTCTGTGTGCGTCATATATTTTTTCTCAACCTTACTTAATCTTTGCCAGGACATCCTGGAATATCGCGTAGTTATGCTTCACGCCATCGTCAAGATCAATCGAAATCATCTGATCAGCGAGGTGATGGATCTTTTCCTCATAAAGCCGCGTCTCTTCCGTCTGATCTTTGAGTTTGTCGAGCTTCTTATTCAGGCGTACACGATCAGAAGTCGATGCTCCGCTAATCTGACGCTCCAGACCGGAAATCGCGGTCCTATAGCGTGCCTGCTGCTCATGTACATAGTCTGTCCGAATCCTAGCAATCGTATCCGGCTGATAGCGATGCATATATACCAAGCACTTGAATCCGTTCTTCTTGCCAGAATCAAAGAGCCAGTAAATCGGGCGCTTCTGGTATGTCTTCAGATGATCTTTATAGAAATCGTTCAGAAAATAATTTCTGATCTTCTCGCGGGAAGTCGAACCTTTCTCATCCAGTGCATCCGCGATAAACTGTAAATTCTCTTCAAGAGTATCTGTGCCGTAAACCGCTTTGACGAACTCAACAAAACGTCCAACAATATCATCTGTGAAATACTCATCATCCGCAATCGGGATAATGGCATCCTTATCCGGAATGAATGTCTTGTATTTTGAGCTGTCCCAGTCTCCGCCTGCGTAGGCGCGACCATCTACATCAAGTGAATAGCGCCCCATCATACAGCCTACAGCGTACGAGATAAAGGAGCGGATGTCGCGACTGAGATCAGCCTTGCGGACAGTTACGTCTTTGTCATCTTCTTCCGGCGTCAGTTCATCCTGCAAGCCGTAGATGTCGATGAAGATGCGGTTAAGTTCTTCCTCGTTAGCCTTTAGCCGGTTGAAACGTTCGGTGCATTCTTCCTGCCACTGAGTAAAAGCTTCCTCTATGTTGTGAGTGTTACGAATTAAAAGGTGACGCTGAAAATCCCAAGATGTTTCAAAAGAGTCCCAATCTTTTTTTGATAGCAAAATACACTCTTGTGCCCGCGACACAATATTTGCCTGTTGATTTTTTTGAGCCATTATTACTGGAAAATGCTTAAAATATCCTACATGTAAATTGATAGTCGGATTTAGCATTTTAAAAACATAGTCAGCAACAGGTGTCGATAAGAGAGCCAATAAATACATTAAATCACATTTACCTGTAGAAAATGCCGACATCCCTGAAACATCATGAATTCCTCCGGCCGTTCTATACCTTATACTGAAACCGCCAGATGTGATTAACCCCCAGGTAATGGCCTCTTTGAAATATGAAGCTGGATTCTGTGGACGTGATCTTAATTTACCATGACTATCTACAAAATGTTTTATCTCAAAACCATCATTTTCCCAATTAACAAGATAATCATAGTTTCCATACCATTTTCGCCTTTCTCCTCCCTTGTTATAAGGGACCCATTTTTTTCCGCTCTTAAGAAGTTCATCGGCATTGACCGAATTGTACTTGCAATTATTAGGATCAACTTCATACCAGAGTCTTAAAAATCTATTATTATCACCAGTAACCAATCCTTGTTTAACATCGACTAATGTTTCTGTTGGAAAGCCTTTTTCAAAATCCATCAACATATTTGAGCTTGCCCAATACGCCACTGGACTCCCAGGAAGCTTAGAAAAGTTAGACTTGGAGGATTCAAATCTATTCTCTCCGCTCACGAACATGTCTTCTTTGCCTTGCTGCGTAGTTGACTCAATCAGTCGGCAATATACGCCTTTATAATCCTCAATTGAGTCATTCATCAGGACAAAACTTGTCGTCTGGACAACCTCGCCGCCAATCTCTTCAAATGCACGTGCCCCAAGATGAGCCATATTAACCATCGTCTTTTGAAGCAATTTTTTCCGAAGCTTCTCAAAACTACTGAGGAACATCCATGCGTGCTGCGTAATCATTGCCTGATAATAGTTGCTTATAACCATCTGTCCGCATTTTTCAATGAATACAGCAAACAGATCAGATTTGCTATCCGGATAATGTTTTTTAATAAACTCTGACATTTTTCCGCTCATACCAGATGAACCCATGTATGGCGGATTCGTCACGACAATGTGATATTTCTGTGCCATCGTCTCTGCGACCTGTACAAACGACAGAAGCTCATCCAGAATCTGATACGTATACATATTCGGATTCTGGGCTCTGATTTCATCAAAGCGTGCATAAAGCGCATTGAAATCAACCGGCTTCACGTCCAGAATAGAACCATATTCCTTGGCATCGTGCAGATCAGAAACAAGCGAATTTATAGCAGCTTTCATTTCCTTGCGTCCATCCGTAAAGAAATCGACCATATTCGAGTCAAAGTGATTGCTCTCCATAATTGTATAGACATGCGGCTGTATTCCTCGTGAAAGGAACCTGTGGTCATACTGGCATGCTTTCATCATTACGGAAAAGTAAGCGAGCTGCGATGTGCGGTCGTCAATATCTAACCCATAGAGATTATTCCTAACAATGCTTGAAACAGCATCGCGAGTTGTATATCCGTATGCCTCGTAAATCTGCATCAACACGTCAAATAGATAGCAGATAATGTGGCCACTGCCCATGCATGGATCCACGCACAGGATGTCTTCTGGCATGAGGGCAGAATACTCCCTGTGAATTTCATCAAGCTGTTTCTGGACTTTCGGCTCCTGCTTGGCTTCTCCCAGATAATATTTCCAGTTTGCCTTCAAATCATCGTTCGGATGTCCCTCTATCCAGAGTCGACCGAGGGAGTTCTCCACCATGTAACGGACAATCCAGTCCGGCGTAAAGAGCTGTGTAGCAGCGGGAATTTTATCCTTTGTGATCTTCTTGTTCTTCTTCAGGTCAGCGAAGACCTTGTCCTTGGGTTCGGTATTGTAATACTGGTACAGCCATCCGATGATCTGCACCTGATCTTTCCAGTTGTCCTCCGAAATCTTCGTCACCATCTGTTCCACGACGCTTCCTTCCCGCAGCAGATTGTCCGGGAAGAGCAGTTCTGTATAGTCCGCGATCTTCTGAAACATCCCCGGCAGAATACTTGAAAGCGCATTACACTGGGTGATGATCAGATATTTGAAGAGGGCTTCATTGTCGTTGGCTTCCTTCAGAGCATAGACTTTCTCCATATCCAAACCGTCAAGCTCCAGATGGATCGCTTCGGTCAGAATCTCCGGCTTGAAGTTCCCTTCGGCATCAGTAAACACACGTATCCGTGACGGGAGATAGTTGTTAACCTCCATGAAACGCAGCGCAGAAAACCGGTTGAACCAGGTATAGGAAACTTCCTCCATCACCTGATTGAAACCTTTTTCCTTCACCTGTTCGATCATAGCAGCCCGCTGAGATTTCTCTTCTTTTGTCAGGACGACACCTCGTGCAGAATCTGCATAAGGATCCGCATCCGCACTAATATCATATTGATCGGCATTCTGTGATACGCGTTCAATAAGTTCTTTCCGCGCCCAAACTGCATATTTCTTTATCGCATTCTTATCCATGAAAGGATCCTTTCGTCAGTTTAATTTGATTCCATCGCTGTCCTTTAAAAGGGTAGTCAGATAGGAGCGCATTCTCTCAACATAGGCATCTATATCCGCCTGACTTTCCAGCGTCGCCTGCTTGAAGATTATCTGCCGGTACACATTCTTGATGTGCTTCTTAGGCTGATCCGGCTTCGAAGGCGTTATCGGCTCCGGCGTTTTTTCTAATTCAATGGCTGCCACAGTATCATCCTTGTAGTTCCACATCTGTGTGGTCAAGCCATCAAGCAGAACTATCGTCTTTGTTGTGGCGATACGCTCCTTCATCTGCGTGAAGTAGTTGTCTGCCTTTTCAATAGCGCTCTTAAACTCGCTGCCTTCGCCGCCAGCCTGATGGATCTCAGCAAGACACTGGCGGACAATTTCCAGAAGCTCCTTACGCTTTTCTTCAAGCAGCTTGTTGTGTCCCGCACGAACTTTATCCATTAGCCCGTTGAGCTGCGGGATTTGCTTATACACTGCCGGATTATTTCCGTTCACCATTGTGATCTTGCGGATCTGATTCAGCGCAGTATTAGTCTCCTCATCCTTCTGGATATAAGGCAAGTCATTGCGGAGATCTGCTTCCATTTTCACAGCAGCATCAAAGACTGTAACCTGATTCTTAAAGAATTCTTCGACCGGCTGCAGATCTTCCTTGCTGTCAAGTAACTTTGTTTCATCCGCCACCAGACGGTCGATCAAAGCAATATTGTCCTTCTGCTGCGAAAGCACATCATCCATCAAACGGATTGCTTCCCGAACCTTATCGTGATCTGGATATTTATGGCCTTCATATCTTTGGTTCAGATCTTCGTAGTAATTTTTCTTTTTATTGAACAGATCAATAATCTTGATGACAAGGTTATCCTCATCATCCGGCACATCCATGATATCAAAATACTCTCGCATGATTTCCTTTGCAGCTTTCATCTTCTGTGCAGAAGCCGACTGCTTCATGGAGATCATAGCCTTGCCGCGTTCTGACTTCTTGCGGAGCATATCCGGCAACTTCAGATTATCCGGACGGATCGTTGCACCGCCATATTTGATTGTGACCTTCTGCTGATAGATGAGGAGTGCCACCACAGCAGCAACGTCGATTTCCTTCCATCCATATGGAATCTTCTGATAACGTGTCTGGATGTCCTCCATCGAGGTCGGGAGTTTCTTTGCAGACTGCATTTCGAGATACTCCTCTACCTTAGCAGCTGCATCCCGGTTGTCCTCCGTGCCTGCTATCTGTGGATTCGTGCCACGGAGAATTTCAATTACATCAGCATCGGTTTCCGCATTCTTGGTGATAAGATCCAACTCGCTGTAAACATGAGCTACCAGATATTTCAGAGCATCATCAATCCTTGCAGAGGCTGTGCTTCCGGTGACTTCAATGTGTTCACCGTCGGTATAGAACTGAGCGCCGATGATAGCTTTCTCCAGTTCTTCTTTCGCTGATGTTTCATATTTCCCGGCTTCATCCTGCTGATCGCGGATAATGTCCTGTACGGATTTCGCCAGCTGATTCACATTGCGCTGCTTCACATACTGACGTATCTTCATGGCGTTTTCCAGACATTCGTAATACGGCGTGTCCGCAAGCACAATGATTGCACTCTTGCCTTTGGACTCCGTCATCAGACGGAGTTCCTGCTTATCGTCAGGGTCTGCTGCCACAGTCAGGAAGCGAAGCGTCATTCCACCAGTTACCGCGCCGACAGATGTGGAATCCACCATCTCATCAAATGGGAAATCATACTTCCCATAGCGGTATTTCTTCTGTGTATAAATGTCGCCGAAGATCATCTGCCCGATACGTTCCACGATCTTTGCGGTATCCACAGAGGTATTCGCGATGTCGCGTGCAATATCCTGCTCCTCATCTGTAAGGAAGATATAAGCGTCACCGCGGCGGTCAATATAGTTCTGGCTTTTCAGACGGTCGAGAGACTTCTGCACAACCTGCCGAAGCTCGATCTTGTCGGTACGAATGTCATCCGCCATGAGAATGACGATGTTATCGAGATTAGCCTTTACATCATCGATGTACCGAATAAGGTAAAGGAGCTTCAACACCTTGACATCATAATCCTCGATACCGTCATGGTTGTCTGCCGCCTTCTGGCAGCGTTCAATTACCCGGCGAATCGATCCGTCGAGGAAAGAATGTACACTGTCGTAGAATGGGTAAAGCGGTGCAATCGCATGCTCATCCTTATCCTCGATAGACTTCGCTACGATCTGAAAGCCATCCAGCATCGAACGTTCTGCTCCGGAATAGTGCTTTCCGGCAGCTCCGTGCTTTCTTATTTCAGAAAAAATCTTCTGGATCAGGATGAACTGATATGGCACAAACGGATAGTTCTCAACAAATTCCTCCGGTCCGCTGTATCCTTTGATATCCAGAACGGAATCAGTAAAGCTGAAGAGGTTCTTCAGTACATAGTCGTTTCGCTCATACAGATCCCGGAGGACAGTTGCGGCTTCCGACTTCTTGGTGAGGAGTCGTTTCTGAATGACTTCATCAACCGCGGAGGAGGACAGGGAAAGCCGCGTCTTGAAACGTGCCTGAATGCGGGAGAACTCATCCATACGGACCTTAATGATCTCATCGATGGCTTCCTGACCTGTGCAGACGATCCACACCTTGCCGCCGCATTCGCTGCCGACTTTTTCTACGAGCGACTGAAGGTTCAGGAGCAGATTCGTATCGGTACCGATGTACTGGCCGACCTCATCGACCATGAAGAGAAGACGGAAGTTCTTTGGCTTGCTATTGACATATTCCTTTATCTCTGATACGAGCTGCGCAATGCTGATCTCGGCTGTTTCCGTCCCGTTGAACCAGTTGCGGGCAGCCGTCTCGCTCATGCCGAGCACTTCTTCCAGCGTCTCTACAACATCGTCTTCAAAGAAGCCGAAGGAATCGCGGGTCTCCACCCACGGAGCACCATTCTTTTCTTCAAAGACACGACGGAATTCATCCGTCTTTCCCTGTCTGGCGATAAACTGCTCGAGCTTTGCCACCTTCAAATCTTCACCGAGGAAGCCAAGATGGTTATAGAACATCTTGGCAAAGACCTTCAGCACGGCAGTATTGTCCTTGTTGCTGAAGCCCTCGATGTCGATATTGAAAAGGATTGTTTCCGTTGGAACTTTCGTTGCCTTGTCGATCAGCATGAAAGTCGCCGGATCATCTGCGAATTTCTTACGGAACCGCTCAACCGTCGGAATGCCATTGATGGTTCTGTTTTTCAGAATATAGGAGAGCATCTTCAGAAAGTGAGATTTACCACTTCCAAAGAAACCGGAAATCCAAACACCGATATCCGCCGTCGGCGTATCAAAAGCGTCGTCGTAATAATTGAAGAAGGTGATAAAGTGCCTCTTCAATTCACGCGTAATAACATACTCGTTTAATTCCTGTTCGGTTGTCGTGTCTTCCTGGTCTACCTTGATGACACCATTTATCTTTCGGTTAATGTCATCGACAAACATGTCCTGAATTCTCATATGGCGGCTCCTCCTATATCACATTGAACGCCCTGTAATAAGGGTTCGGTTTTAATCGGTCAAACAGCTTCACATGCCTCCCGTCGAATGCCCCCGGGTACATTACAAGAATTGGAACGCCGCCGACTCTCGGCTGCAGGGCTTCCAGAAGCATGTGGATACGCATAAATGGGAACATATCTCCCACACCAGTCAGAAGCAGGACATCTCCCTTTTCCGGCGGCGTACTGCAGATCTTATCTACGTAGGCCTGCACATTGATGGATTTCTCGATCATCTTTTGCAGCTGATCCTTCCCGCGTTTTTTCTCCTGATCTGCCATGCGGGAAAGAATCCTCTTATCCTCACAGCACTGCAAAAATATCTCATAAAGGTTGTTTTCTTTCAGACGGCACGGCAATGTCTGGTCTGTCAGAATCTGCCGCACAAAGTGACGGACACGCATTTCGTCCTTTGCCTCATAGCAGAACATCCTGATATTCACTTCGTTGGACAGCCCGTTTCCTTTCAGAAAATCCGGGTCCTTCAGGAGTTCACGCACCCTGTCCAGACGCTCATCTATATTTCCTTCCATGTTTCCTCCTACGACAGGCAGTTGAAAGCAGACAGAGCCTCCGTCATCCCGTCGTTCCTAATTGCATTTTCAAGTACCGGGCTGATCAGCACCGGATTCAGATAATCCGCCTTTGTGCTGTCCAGATATTCATTCTCTACGAGTGTTTTTGTCAGCACCTGCCGGACCTTCGTAATAGTGGAATCACTCCATGTGGCCACCCAGTCATCCTGCTCCTGCAGCCGCATGAAGAATGTATTCAGATCCACTCTGCCGAATGAGCTGTCGAGCTTCTGGTATTTCTCCCCGATGACCGTCAGCATGAAATCCCATACCAGACGGTACTGCCGCATCATGGCATACAGGCATATCTGCTTTGCCACGTCACTCGGCTGTGTCGCAATGGCCGTAACAAGCGAATCATCCTCCATTGCTTCAAGCCTCCGGATGCAGGCAAGCGCTATCTTCCGGACAGACTTTTCCGTCGGATACTGAAACAAATTCTCCGCCACAATATGTTCAACCACGGCATCCTTATCAAGCCCGTCGTTTACGAGCTTTGCCGTAGTACGCATTTCATAAAACAAAAATTGTTCCCGCGTAATCGCGGCATTATATGGACTGGCTTCTTTGAGTGCCTTGTTTGTACTTTGCGGCATTCTTCTTTTCCTCCGGTTTATTGGCGGCTCCCTTTTCATCATCATCCGGAACCGTTTCTACAATTTCATTGATATTGCAGTTCAATGCTTCGCAGATCTTCAAAAGCACATCGGTCGTCAAGTTTTCGCCTTTGCCAAGCTTCGCAAGGGAAGCTGTGCTGATTCCGCTTAATTCCCGCAGATCCTTCTTTGACATTTCCCGTTCTGCAAGTATTACCCATAAGGGTCTGTAACTGATACGCATACGCACCTCCTTCAGTTTATTTCTCGTCATCCTCTGACGGCACTTCGCCTGATTCGTTTTCTGTCTTCTTAGCCCATGACCATCCGAACAGCTCACCGCCGTCGCTATGAAGTTCGATCACGCGGGTATCATAGACTGTCTTTGCTGTATATTCCGTAAACGCCTTATGCTTATCGAACGATATGAAGACCTGCTTTCCGCTGTTCACATAGAGCTGCATAATCTTGTCAATGGGCAGGTCAGCTATGTTCTTGAAGATCAGGGAGTCATGAACGATAAACGGAAGCGCAGTGGTCTTGAATACGCTCAGGTCAAAAATGATGAGATTCTTATAATTTTCTCCTGTGCCGGAATTCCAATCACAGCCGAAGGTGTACTTCGGATTTCCATTCTTTGCATCTGAAAATTTGATCTCAGGAGCATACTGTTTTCCGTCGTATATAAAATCGTTCATCCAAACCATTTCCTGATTGATTATGGTCTGAACAGTATCCAGCTGGCTCTTTCTGGCGTCCTCCATGCGGGTCTTGGCGTCTTTAGTCTCATTGGCAAGCTTCTGGGATTCATCGTATCCTTCACTCTGCGTCTTCAGGAAATTGATCCTGCTGCGCAGCCGGACGGTCTCATCCAGAAATTTCTTCGAGACATGTGTCGAAACGCCAAGCTTTCGCTGTTCTTCCTCCAGCCGCTGCATTTCCTTTGTGGATTCAGCGATCAGTGCTTCCAGCCTCTGTACTTCTTCCGACATCTCATCTGTCAGGATGGTCTGCATCTTCTTGTGGAAATGCTCGATGGTTTCGAGCTTGGCGATATCCGCGTCAGGGAAGAACTCCCGAAGGTCCTGAATATCGTCCGACGTCGGCGTCAGGTCTTCTTCAAGGTTCGCCTTGACGGCATTCAGCTGTGATACGAGTCTTGTTCTGCGCCGCTTCAGAACAGTGATCTGTCCCTTGATTTCCGCTGCCTTATCAAGCTGAGCGGTATCTGCCTCCGCAAGAGAACTGTCTTCTTTATCACGCGCCGGTACAGCTCATGCACGCTTAAAGGCTCTTTCCGCAGTTCCTTCAGCACGACAGGAAACTTAGAAAGTGTGCTCTCGTTATATGAGTAAAGCTTATTCGGCAATAACATCGAATGCCTCACATTTCTGCGTGAAATATGCGATGACGATCTCGCAATCACGCCATTTTTCATTTGTTGCATCATACAGCCATTTCGTCATCTCATAAAAGATCTGATCCTGACTGTATCCCTTATCACGAAAACTCACATACATATACCGGACCTGCTGGCAGAACGGATTAAACCGCAGCTTGCCCTCACGGCCCATCTCCTGAAAGACTTCATGCACATCATTGAAGTAGACATTCACGTCTGTCTTGATACGAAGATACAGTGCAAAATCACTGATTTTCTGGCTGACCGGGACCGGATCATAATTCAGGTCGATATCTGTAGGCGGCTTGATGAACGGAATCTTTTCTATCACACGCCTGACGCCTTCCTGCACATGCTGATCGGCTCTGATCTCCTGATCATCATGAGCATTGACAAGCGCTTCTTTTATTTTCGTCATTCGGGCAATATCATCAGGAGTCTTAAGAGCAGCGTACTTTGCCGCGCATTCCGGGCAAAGCGCGATTAGATTGGATTGCTCATTGGAAGAATTGCTTGGACCAATAACTGCGACGTCATAGATCAGCTCGGTATGTCCGTCGCGGTATGTAAACAGTGATTTCTGACATCCGTCATTTGGGCATACGCTTCCGGTTTCGGCCACAAGGCCTATGCCGTATTTTTCTTTCAATGTCGCCATTTGAATGGCAGGGACACCGCCGCTTGTTGCTGCAAGAGTGGTGTCTTTTGTTTTTGGCGCAGCCGCATGGTCGATGATGTCCTTGAACCGCTCTGCTATACACGCGCAGTAATTGCTGCTGTCAATATCCGGAAACCACGGTCTGAACGAATCACAAAGATACTCAATCGTGTCATCGAAATCCGTCTGAATGTATTCAGCAAAATTCCCGGTATCAAGAGAACCGGAAATCTTGGAGGCAAGTTCCGATATATCATTCTGCCCGTAGTAATAGGCCTTGTAAATCCGTGGCAGGGTTTCATCAACGGGATCGTCTTCAGATTCTGGCAAATAGATCTTTTCAAATAATTCTTTGGCAAAAGCCTCAACTTTCCTGTTCCGCCGATACTTCGTCGAAAGCCGTTTCGCGAAGATTTTGAATTCAGTATCTGCCAATAGAGACCCCTCCTTCCATGCGTACATGTACGGTCAAGTCGTGTACTCTCGGGAGCGGTGAAAAATGCCGTTTCCCGTATACTCAAGATAACAGGAGAGAGATGAACCGTCCGACATGAAACCGATGATAAATTATTATATCACATTTTCGCACGATATTCAATCTTATATTTGTCATCGCAAATTATTTTACAGCGATGCAACAGCTTATTCATTTCTTGCAAATCGCCCTGAGCAAGGCGTTAAAAGGCTCATTGCTATAGCCGTTCACCCGGCATGCAGAGGTGGCTCGAGAATATGCCGATACGCTCCAATTTACAACGGCTACCGACTTTTTATATTATGACGGGATATGTTGGAACGAATCTGATGAACAGGCACTCGCTGTGGTGCAGGAATTAACAGATAGGCAGCTACAAGAAGCGGAAACTGCAGAACGTGCTGCTTGGCAAAAGCTGAAGCAATCCGGTGGTTCTGATGTGTTAGTCGGCTCGGGTGCAGCTAAGGCAAAAAAGCAGTTTGATGTAACACAACTGGCAGCCTTTACCCAATACGCGATTGCAAAGGAATATAAAACCTTCGTCATCAAACGTCGCGATACCAAGTATTTAAACTCCTGCCTGCAGGCAGCAAAACCCATGCTGCAATGTAAACCGACAGAACTCGACAATAATGAGTTTTTACTGAACACCCCACTAGGAACATATTATCTGCTAGATGGATTGTGTGGTATACATCCGTCAATAGCAACGGATAAAATTACCAAGGTAACGGAGGTTTCACCCGGTGATGCGGGAAAAGATTTGTGGCTTTCTGCCATCGATACCTTCTTTTGCAAAGATGCAGAGCTTATCGAGTATGTCCAGCAAATTGTGGGACTGGCTGCTATCGGAAAAGTATACGTGGAAGCCCTTATCATCGCTTGCGGTGAAGGCCGCAATGGGAAATCCACCTTCTGGAATGTTATCTCCCGTGTACTTGGCACCTATAGCGGCAACATATCGGCGGATACATTAACTGTCGGCTGTCGCCGGAATGTAAAGCCGGAAACGGCCGAGGCTAAAGGAAAACGGCTGCTTATTGCCGCCGAGCTTGATGAAGGCATGCGGCTCAACACCTCCATCATCAAGCAATTATGTTCGACGGATGCAGTTTTTGCGGAAAAAAAGTATAAAGATCCCTTCCAGTTTATTCCCAGCCATACCTTGGTGCTCTATACCAATCACCTACCCCGCGTCGGTGCCAACGATCCCGATACCTGGCGCAGGCTCATTGTGATACCCTTTAACGCTCGCATTGAAGGAAACAACGATATCAAAAATTACGCAGACTACCTGCTGAAAAATGCAGGCGAGTATGTACTGGCTTGGATTATTGAAGGGGCACAGAAAATCATTCAGAAAAAGTTCCAGCTTACCACACCAGCCTGTGTGCGGGAAGCCATCGGCTCGTACCGTGAAAACAACGACTGGCTCGGCCATTTTCTGGATGAGTGCTGCGAACTTGGCGAAGCCTATCAGGAAAAATCCGGTGATTTTTATACTGCGTATCGGAACTTTTGTAATGTTACCGGGGATTATGTGCGAAATTCTGCCGATTTTTATACCGCCATTGAACAAGCCGGAATTGTGCGGTTCAGAAATCGCCAAGGCCGATTTGTTCGCGGAATACGACTGACAGAAAAAACCCTTTTAAACTAAAGCGTGACACCTCCGACACCTCCTACCCTAAAGTCTCTATAATAGACCCTTAAAAATTAACCCCTATAGGAAGTTATAGTAACCAGGTATCGGGGGTGTCACACACCTTGATGAAAATCCAATACTAAACACCCTGACGGAGGAAATCATGCGAGAAAAAATAATCGAACAACAGCTTGTACATGCTGTAAAACATAAAGGCGGCATCTGTCCCAAATTCGTCTCCCCCGGATATGACGGGATGCCGGATAGATTGGTGCTGCTGCCCCATGGACGCATTGCCTTTGTGGAGCTTAAAGCCCCGGGAAAGAAAATGCGACCGTTGCAAGTACATCAGAAGCGCCAGTTAGAAGCACTGGGCTTTCCGGTATACTGCATCGACAATAGTACGCAACTAAGAGGAATGCTGGATGCAATACAAACCTCATGATTATCAAACCTATGCCACAAACTTCATCCTAAAAAATCCAATGGCTGCCATTTTGCTGGATATGGGATTGGGGAAAAGCGTCATTACCTTAACCGCCATAGAGCAATTAATGTATGACAGTTTCGACGTCCATCGCGTGTTGGTGATCGCACCCCTGCGTGTAGCACGAGATACGTGGCCAGCAGAAATCCAGAAATGGGACCATCTGCATGACTTAACGTATGCCGTTGCTATTGGTACGGCTACGGAACGAAAAGCCGCACTCTTGCAGCAGGTCAATATCCACATTATCAATCGCGAGAATGTGCCTTGGTTGATAGAAGATTCCGGCATCCCCTTTCATTATGACATGCTGGTAATTGATGAACTCTCCTCTTTTAAATCATATCAAGCAAAACGGTTTCGGAGTCTATTAAAAGTTCGTCCCAAGGTAAAACGCATCGTAGGACTAATCGGTACGCCTTCTTCGAATGGCCTGATGGATCTCTGGGCAGAGTTTCGCCTGTTGGATATGGGACAGCGACTTGGTCGCTTTATCACCCACTACCGGAGTGAATTTTTCCAACCGGATAAGCGGAACCAACAGATGATCTTTTCTTATAAGCCAAAACCCGGCGCGGAAGAAGAAATCTATCGACGTATTGCAGACATCACCATTTCCATGAAAAGCAAGGAGTATTTGACTATGCCAGCATTAGTACGAAATAAAATCCATGTACAGTTATCGAAACGAGAACGAAACATGTATGATACCTTGTGTTCCCAGCTTGTACTTTCACTAGATGGGAAAGAAATTGATGCCGTAAATGCGGCTGCCCTATCGAACAAGCTATGCCAGATGGCAAACGGTGCCGTCTACGATGAGGAAAAACGAATCATTCCCATTCATGACCGAAAACTCGATGCCCTGGAGGACATTCTTGAAGGGGCCAATGGCAAACCCGTATTGATTGCATACTGGTTCAAGCATGATCTGATACGGATTCAGCAACGGTTTACGGTACGAGAAATCAAGACTTCACAAGATATAACAGATTGGAACGCTGGTGTTATTCCTGTTGCTATTTTCCACCCCGCCTCTGCCGGACATGGTCTAAACCTGCAACAAGGCGGATCCACTCTCGTCTGGTTTGGACTAACCTGGAGCTTGGAATTATACCAACAAACGAATGCCAGACTCTGGCGGCAAGGACAAACGGATACGGTCGTCATTCATCACATTCTGACTGCCGGAACCATAGATGAAACCATTATGAAATCATTGAAAGAAAAAAACAAAACCCAGGCTGCACTGATTGAGGCAGTCCGGGCCAGCTTACGAGGAGGCAGCCTATGAGTATTATCTGGAAGTATCTGAATAAACGAAGCGGTGCTATTGATGCCATCCGGGATTACGACAGCATGAAGTTCATCATCGAAAATATCAGCGAGGACATTAAGCAGGCATACGCTGCCATGACCAGCCTGCATCCGTCCGGCTTTGATGGGATGCCACACTCCTGCAATCCACATGCCGCAGAGGAACATATTATCTCCGGTCTGGCAGACATTGACATCTTAAAGGAACGGTACCGACAGGCTATCGAATACATCGCTTGGTTCCAACCTGCATGGGAGAAGCTAAGCGATGACGAGCAATACGTACTGGAAACCTTTTATGCCGACGAGGATGCACAAACGAGCGCTATCTATGCTATTGCCGACCATTTTCACATCGAACGGTCTTCTGCCTACAAAAGGAAGAATCGTGCATTAGCTAAGTTTGCCATTCTTTTGTTTGGAAAGACATGATGTCCAAAATCGCGGACGCATTTATTCATTTGACGTGTTATACTAATAAGCATGAAAGTATGAGAGAAGCCTTCGAAGGAGCAATCCTTTGAAGGCTTTTGCTATGTCTGGAGATGAACATTGTGCCTTGGAAACCAAAGAAACCGTGTGCCTACCCTGGTTGCAGGGAGTTGACCGTGAACCGGTACTGCGAGCAGCACCAAAAATTAATGGACAAACGTTATGACACCTACGAGCGCAGTCCTGTTGTCAAGAAACGATACGGCAGAGCGTGGAAGCGCATCCGGGACCGGTACATCGGAAAACATCCTCTGTGTGAGATGTGCCTGAAGAACCACAAGACCACAGCGGCAACGGAGGTGCACCATATCCGTCCCCTATCCCGCGGCGGTACCCATGATGAAGAGAACCTCATGGCATTATGCAAGCCATGTCACTCGAAGATAACCGCCGAGATGGATGACCGCTGGCATCATGCCAAAAAGGAATACCGTTACTAATGACTATGCTCCACTGGGAGGGGCGGTCAAAATCTCTGGCGTGCCGAAATGCTAGACCGGTGCTGGGGTCACACGCACAAAAATTGCGGTTCAAACGGGGAATTTACCGCATGGGAAAGGAGTTGAACAGCCATGGCCAAGGACGGAACTAATCGCGGCGGCAGACGGATCCGCGCCGGGGACAAGCCAGAGGCGCTGGCCGATAAAATTGCCAAGGGAAAAGCAGCCACCATTATCGATCTGCCGACGCCCACCTTAGAAGGTGCCGAGTTAAACGATGCCGCAGATCTTACTGGCGAGGACATGCCGAATCCCAGCGACTATTTGTCCGCCCGGCAGCGGGACGGCAAGCCGCTTGGTGCCGATGACCTGTTCCGCCAGACCTGGCAATGGCTGAAGGACCGCGGCTGCGAACGGCTTGTCAATCCCCGGCTGCTGGAAGCCTATGCCCAGGCATTCGCCCGGTATATCCAGTGCGAGGAAGCCATCAGCACGTATGGACTGCTCGGAAAGCATCCCACGACCGGTGGTGCCATTACCAGTCCATTTGTGCAGATGAGCCAGTCGTTCCAGAAGCAGGCGAACCTGCTCTGGTATGAGATTTTCGATATCGTCAAGCAAAACTGTACGACGACTTTCGTAGGTACCCCACAGGATAACCTAATGGAACACCTGCTGCAGTCACGGAAAGGAAAATAACCATGGAATTAATCAAAAAGAACATACAAGACCTTATCCCGGCAGCCTATAATCCGAGAAAGGATTTGCAGCCGGGCGATCCGGAATATGAAAAATTGAAACGCTCGCTGGACGAGTTCGGCTACGTCGAACCGGTTATCTGGAACAAGCGCACCGGCAACGTGGTCGGCGGGCATCAGCGCCTGAAGGTACTCCAGCAGGAGGGCATCTCGGAAATTGACTGCGTCGTCATCGACATGGACACCGAAAAGGAAAACGCCCTAAACATCGCCCTTAATAAAATCAGCGGCGATTGGGATACGGATAAATTAGCCCTACTCATTACCGACCTGCAGGGCAGCGACTTTGATGTATCGCTTACCGGGTTTGATCCGGCGGAACTGGACGACCTGTTCAAGGACGATATAAAGGATGGTGTACACGATGATGCCTTTGATGTGGATGCCGAACTCAAAAAGCCGGTATTTTCCAAGGCAGGTGATATGTGGCAGTTGGGAATCCATCGCCTGCTCTGCGGCGACAGCACCCAGCCGGAAACATACCAGCGATTGCTGCAGGGAACACCGGTCAATCTGGTGGTCACCGATCCGCCATATAATGTCAACTACGAAGGCCGGGCCGGAAAAATCAAGAACGATCACCTGCAGGACAACAAGTTCTACCAATTCTTATATGATGCGTTTTCCTGCATGCACACCGTCATGGCAGACGATGCCAGCATCTATGTGTTTCACGCCGACACCGAGGGACTTAACTTTAGGAAAGCCTTCTCGGATGCCGGTTTTTATTTATCCGGCTGCTGCATCTGGAAGAAGCAATCGCTGGTGCTGGAACGCTCTCCCTATCAGTGGCAGCACGAGCCGGTGCTCTACGGCTGGAAGAAGAAAGGAAAGCACGAGTGGTACACCGGACGGAAGGAATCGACTATCTGGGAGTTTGATAAACCGAAGAAGAATACGGACCATCCCACCATGAAACCAATACCGCTTTTAGCCTATCCCCTCCTAAATTCCAGCATGACCGGCTGCACTGTGCTGGATCCGTTCGGCGGCAGCGGTTCGACGCTGCTGGCCTGTGAGCAAACGAAGCGACGCTGCTACATGGTGGAGCTGGATGAAAAGTTCTGTGATGTCATTGTGAAACGGTATATCGAACAGGTCGGCTCGAGCGAACAGGTAACCGTGACACGGAATGGAAAAACGTATACCTATACTGAAGTGGAGGCAACATGATGCGTGTATTTATCAACCCCGGGCATGACCGGGAACGGGACAGCGGCGCGGTGAACCCAAACACCGGACTGCGGGAATGTGATGTGGCTGCTACGATTGGCAGTCTCGTCCAAACATATTTGGAGACGGCAGGCTGCGAGGTGCAGCTCCTGCAAAGTGATAATCTGGCTGGGGAAACACCGGATCTGCCCTGTGTGGTGGATACAGCAAATACATGGCCTGCTGATGTATTCGTCAGTTTGCATTGCAATGCCGCCAGCGGTACAGAAACGCTTATCTATGCCAACAACAGCGGTTCGTCCCCGCAACTTGCCGCCTGCATTCAGTCGCAGATTGTGCAGAGCCTCGGCACAGTGGATCGTGGTCTGAAGGAACGGCCCAACCTCATCGTGCTGAAGGACACCACGATGCCCGCCGTTCTGGTGGAAACAGCTTTTATTGATAACGAGGATGATGCCGCGCTGCTCACAAATAACGCGGATGATTTCGCCTGGGTCATTGCCCGCGGTATAACAGATTTTGAAGGGAGATACTAATATGGATATTGAAACGATTAAAAACGAACTCAAGGAACACATTCTGGACTCGGTGCAGGAGGATGCCAAGAACGCCACCATTTCCTGGCTGAATACGACGGTGCTTCCGGCAGCCAAGGAAGTAGCGGATGCCTACACCGCTGCGTTGCAGGTATCCGCTGACAAGGAAACCGGTTGGAACAAGTTCCGCGACCAATGCTTTCTGCCGACGCTGATTGATGGCGGCCTGTGGCTGACCGGAAAGCTGCTCGGCAAAATGGCGACAGTACAAGAATAGTACGTGTAATTTATGGTACAAACCCCTTGCTATAATTGCCGGTTAGAGTGATATATGTACATGATAAAAAACGAAAGGGGTTTACTACCATGAAAATTTTGTACCATGCACAAGGAAAAACACGCAAGGAACTGGCCGATGCCATCAGCACCATTACCGGAGCCGCTAAAATGTATCAGGGGATTCCCAGCTATGCCTACGAAATTGATTGTTTTACTGTTGACCGCGACGGCAATCTTAATTTTGATGACATGATTGACAGAAAGGAAATCGAGGATTTGCTTGAAAAACTCGACAGTATGGGATTCCATGCAGAACCAGCCGAACCAATAGTGAAAGAACCTGACGATTCGGCGTCTAAGCATGAGAATATAGACGACTTGGTGATTGCCATGCCGCGCTCCTTCTTCACCGATACGGCACTGGAAAACCTAAAGAAACTGATCCAGGCCAAGAGCAATCTTATGCTAAAAGTTTTTCAAATCGATGTGCTGCGCATGCAGGTAACGGAAGATAAAGTGTTATTCCCTTGGTTCACCGGCTGCCTGGATACCGATACGGTCAAAGCCTACACCCATTTCATTACGGCGCTCTGCCATCTGGCAAAGAAGCAGAAAAGGGTACTGGCAACGGAACACCCATCAATCAACGAGAAATACGACTTCCGCTGCTTCCTGCTGCGGCTTGGCTTTATCGGTACGGAATACAAGGACGAACGGAAGCTGCTCCTGCAGCACCTTTCCGGTTCCTCGGCCTTTAAAAACGGCAGAAAGGAACAATACCTTGATAAAATATCCGAATAAATTCAAGAAAAAATAATATATACCATTACACTCTATACCAAGACTGCCAACATCGGCGGTCTTTTTTGTTGCAGCAAAGGAGGTGACGCTGCTTGCGAACGTTGAAACGCTATCGATCCACGAAATTCAAGGCCAAAGATTCCAAATACAACAAGACCATGGCAGACTATGCTGTTTCCTTTATCGAATGCCTCTGCCATACCAAGGGCACCTGGGCCGGTAAACCGTTTGAACTGATCGACTGGCAGGAACAGATCACCCGCGATGTGTTCGGCATCTTGAAGCCGAACGGCTACCGGCAGTTCAATACCGCCTACATCGAGATTCCTAAAAAGCAGGGCAAGTCGGAATTGGCGGCAGCGGTAGCACTCCTCTTATATTGCGGTGACGGAGAACAACGGGCCGAAGTGTATGGCTGTGCCGCCGACCGCCAGCAGGCATCCATTGTCTTTGAGGTGGCGGCGGATATGGTGCGGATGTGTCCGGCCTTATCCAAGCGGGTGAAGCTCCTGGCCTCGCAGAAACGGCTTATCTACCTTCCTACGCACAGCTTTTATCAGGTGCTGTCTGCCGATGCCTATAGCAAACATGGATTTAACGTAAGCGGCGTGATCTTCGATGAGCTGCACACGCAACCGAACCGGAAGCTGTTTGATGTCATGACCAAAGGCTCCGGCGATGCCCGGACGCAGCCGTTGTACTTTCTTATTACGACTGCCGGGACGGATACCCACTCCATCTGCTATGAAGCTCATCAGAAGACGCTGGATATTATCGCAGGACGGAAGATCGACGCCACCTTTTATCCGGTGATATACGGGGCCAAGGACACCGATGACTGGACGGGTGTCAAGGTGTGGAAGAAAGCCAATCCCTGCTTGGCATTACGGTCGGCATGGACAAGGTCAAGGCGGCCTGCGAATCCGCCAGACAGAATCCCGCCGAGGAAAATGCCTTCCGGCAGCTTCGCCTGAACCAATGGGTTAAGCAGGCAATCCGCTGGATGCCGATGGATAAATGGGACGCCTGCGCGTTTCCTGTACAGCCGGATGAACTGAAAGGCCGTGTTTGTTACGGCGGGTTGGACTTATCCTCAACCACGGATATTACGGCCTTCGTACTGGTATTTCCGCCGCAGGATGAAGCAGACAACTATGTCGTGCTTCCCTACTTCTGGATACCGGAAGAAAACGTGTCCCTTCGCGTCCGGCGGGACCATGTACCCTATGACGTATGGCAGAAACAGGGATTCCTGCACACAACGGAAGGAAACGTCGTCCACTACGACTACATCGAAAAGTTTATCGAAACGATGGGCGAACAGTACAACATCCGCGAGATCGCCTTCGACCGCTGGGGCGCGGTACAGATGGTGCAGAATCTCGAGGGCATGGGATTTACCGTCGTACCGTTCGGACAGGGGTTCAAAGATATGAGTCCTCCCACCAAGGAACTAATGAAGCTGACACTGGAAAAGAAGATCGCCCATGGCGGCTATCCGGTACTGCGCTAGATGATGGACAATATCTTCATCAAATCCGATCCGGCAGGCAATATCAAACCGGACAAGGAGAAATCCACCGAAAAGATCGACGGTGTCGTAGCTACAGTTATGGCACTCGATCGTGCCATCCGCTGCGGCAATGACAACAGTGAAAGCGTATATGACCAAAGGGGGTTATTGATTTTATGAGTATATTCCAACGTATATGGGGAAAAAAGTCACGCGACAAGCCGAAGAACTACCTGTCTACGGCCTTTACGTTCCTGTTCGGCCCGACCTCCTCCGGAAATGTGGTGACGGAACGGACAGCTATGCAGACAACAGCAGTTTATGCCTGCGTCCGGGTGTTATCAGAGGCTATCGCCGGACTGCCGCTTAATCTATACCGTTATACACCGTATGGCGGCAAGAAAAAGACCATCAATCATCCGCTGTATAGGTTGCTTCATGATGCCCCCAATCTGGAGATGACGAGCTTTATCTTCCGGGAAACGCTCATGAGTCATCTTCTCTTGTGGGGCAATGCCTATGCACAGATCATCCGGAACGGCACCGGGCAACCGATTGCACTGTACCCGCTGCTTCCCAGCAAAATGGATGTCAGCCGGGCCGCAAACGGTCAGCTTATCTATACCTACTCCAAGGACTCGGACGAGTTCGGTGCGGATAACCGCTGCCAGCAGATTGTCCTGTCGCAGGATGAGGTGCTGCATGTTCCGGGACTTGGGTTTGACGGACTCATCGGCTACAGCCCAATTGCCATGGCCAAGAATGCCATCGGTATGTCGCTGGCAGCCGAGCAGTACGGCGCATTATTCTTCGCCAATGGTGCTACACCGGGCGGTATCCTAGAACATCCGGGCATCGTGAAGGATCCGGTCAAGCTGCGGGAAAGCTGGCATGCCCAATTTTCCGGTACGAACCGGCACAATGTAGCCGTGTTGGAGGAAGGCATGACCTTCCAGCAGCTATCCATCCCGCCGGATCAGGCGCAGTTCCTTGAAACACGAAAGTTCCAGATTGACGAGATCGCCAGTATCTTCCGGGTGCCGCCGCATATGGTCGGGGATCTGGAAAAATCCACCTTCTCCAATATCGAGCAGCAGTCGCTGGAATTTGTCAAATATACCTTGAATCCCTGGTGCGTCCGCTGGGAACAGGCCATGAACCAGCAGTTGGTGCTGCCGTCGGAACGCTCGCAGGTCTTTACGAAGTTTAATGTGGACGGTCTGCTGCGCGGCGACTACCAGAGCCGAATAAACGGGTATGCGATCGGCAGGCAGAACGGCTGGCTCTCCGCCAACGACATCCGGGAGCTTGAGGATATGAATCACATTCCTGCCGAACAGGGCGGCGATACGTATCTGGTCAACGGTAATATGCTGCCGCTGGACAAGGCAGGAAAATTTTATACCGAAAGCGAGGGGAAAAACCCATGAAGAAATTCTGGAACTGGAATACCGATGACGATACCGGACGCATCCTTACCATTGACGGTACCATTGCCGAGGAAAGCTGGTTCGATGACGAGATAACGCCGAAGCTGTTTAAAAACGAGCTGGCATCCGGACAGGGCAATTTCACCTTGTGGCTGAATTCGCCCGGCGGCGACTGCGTAGCGGCTAGCCAGATCTATGCCATGCTGATGGATTATGCCGGGCAGGTCCATGTCAATATCGACGGGATTGCGGCTTCGGCTGCCTCCGTGATTGCCATGGCAGGTACGAGCGTCAATATGGCACCGACCGCACTGATGATGATTCACAATCCGTTCACGATCGCCATGGGCGACACCGATGAAATGGAACGGGCCATTTCCATGTTATCCGAGGTCAAGGAATCCATTATTAATGCCTATGAATTAAAGACCGGCCTTTCCCGCACCCAGCTATCCCATCTAATGGATGCCGAGACCTGGATGAATGCAGGAAAAGCAATCGAGCTTGGTTTTGCCGACAGTATTTTAACTGATAGTGATAGTAAACAAATGCATGATGCTGCCAGTATGGGAAGCTATTCTTTTTCTCGGCGGCAGGTCACCAATGCATTACTCAATAAGGCCATCGCCAAGCAGACCAAGCCAACACCGGCAGCAAACAAAACAACTATATCCGTAGCGTCGCTGCAGCAGCGGCTGTCGCTCTTAATACATTAAATGGAGGTACCAATATGAGTAAACTATTAGAACTGCAGGAAAAACGTGCTAATATCTGGGAGCAGGCCAAGGCATTCCTGGATGAAAAACAGACAGCCGGTGACACGCTTTCCACCGAAGATGCCGCCACCTATGACAAGATGGAAGCCGATGTCATGGCGCTGGGCAAGGAAATCGACCGACTGAAAACGCAGGCGGCCATTGATCTCGAATTAAGCAAACCGACCTCGAGTGCTATCGTCAACAAGCCTGCAAAGCAAGATACAACGAAGCATGGCAGGTTCAGCGACGCCTATGCACCCGCCTTTTGGGACAGCATGCGCGGCAAGTCCCGTCCGGAAATCCGCAACACCTTAAAAGAAGGAGCCGATCCCCAGGGCGGCTACCTCGTACCGGACGAGTTCGAACGGACGCTGATCCAGATGCTTGCCGAGGAAAATGTGCTGTGCTCCCTGTCCCATGTGATCCAGACCGCCAGCGGCGACCATAAGATTCCGGTCGTTGCCAGTGAGGGAACCGCCGCATGGACGGATGAAGAAGCCGCCTACACCGAAAGCAACACCACCTTCGGTCAGGTGTCCATCGGGGCGCATAAACTGGGTACGCTCGTCAAGGTATCCGAAGAACTGTTGAACGATTCCGCCTTCTATTTGGAAGGATACATGGCGCAGGAGTTTGCCAGAAGGCTGGGCAATGCCGAAGAAGAAGCCTTCCTCACCGGAACGGATCGTCCGTCCGGCATTCTCGTTGATGCTGCCGGTGCTTCGGATGGCTCGACTGCCGCCTCTGCTACGGCGATTACCTTTGACGATTTGATCGAGTTGTACTATTCGCTTCGTGAACCGTACCGCAAGTCGGCTACGCTGCTGCTGCATGAAAGCACTGTCAAGGCCATCCGGAAGCTGAAGGATACGCAGGGCCAGTATATCTGGCAGCCTTCCGTCAGTGCCGATGTGCCGGATAAGATTCTGAACTGCCCGGTCGTCACCAGCCGATATATGCCGCAGATGGCAGCCGATGCCAAGACGGTGCTGTTCGGGGACTTCTCCTACTACTGGATTGCCGACAGGCAGGGCCGCACCTTTAAGCGTTTGAACGAATTATACGCGGTTACCGGTCAGGTCGGCTTTCTCGGCTCCCAGCGTGTCGATGCCAAGATCGTTCTGCCGGAAGCCATCAAGACACTCAAGCAGGCCATCAAATAACAGAAGGAGGGTGGCAGCATGGCAGTAACACGGGATGAAGCTAAATTATATCTGCGTATTGATAATGATGTGGAGAATGCTTTGATCGACAGTCTGATTCAGTCCTCCACGACGACGGTGGAAAATGTACTGCGCCATCTGTTAAGCGACTACTCTACATTGCCGGAGGACATCAAGACGGCCATTCTGTATGGCGTGGCCTATCTGTACGAGAACCGGGATACGACGGACTTCGATGCCATGCTCAAGCTCATGCGGGCCATGCTGTTTTCCTACCGGGATGAGGTGTTCTAATGGATATCGGGGAAATGAAGCAGCGGATCGAGCTGCTGGTGGAAGAAGATGTCTCCGACGGGCAGGGCGGCTATGACAGCACCCTGGTCAGCAAGGGCAGCACATGGGCCAAGGTGACCAATATCCACGGCGGGGAGTATTTCTTCGCCGCAGCCGTTCATCTGGAAAAGGATGTGTCGTTTGTCATCCGATACCGCTCGGATATCTCAGAAAAATGGTTCATCAAGTTCCGAGGGCAGAAGTACAACATCCAGTTTATCGATAATGTAAAATACGGGGACCAGTATCTTGAAATCAAGGCTACCTTGGCGGGGTGATGAAAACGACCTGGAATGAAATACGAATCGGGTGTGCGGCAGTCGGTGCTTGGTTGGGCTGGTTCATCGGCGGCTTTGATAATCTGCTCTATGCCCTGCTGACGTTTGTCTGTCTGGATTATATTACCGGGGTGCTATGTGCCTGCCGGGAACGGCAGCTATCCAGTGAGATCGGCTTTATGGGCATCTGCCGGAAGGTGCTTCTTTTTGTACTCGTCGGTGTAGCCCATACGCTGGATGCGACGATGCTTGGCTCCGGCAGCGCGTTACGGACCGCCGCCATCTTATTCTACTTATCCAATGAAGGTCTTTCCATTGTGGAAAATGCTGCACGGATGGGGCTTCCCATACCGGACCGCTTGCAGGAAGCATTGAAGCAGCTACGAAAACAGGAATATATGCCGTTGGCCTGCTGGAGTTTCATCACTCTGGCAGGTCTTTTTTTATGTCTTGGGTTCGAATAGCAGCTTGTTTTATCGACTACAGATATAGAGGCTAACAAAATAGGTTTACTTTCCCCTATTTCATGGCCTATCTGTAAGGAGATGATTCGCTATGAACGACAGCCGTACACCCGAAGCAAGGTCAATATCACAGGAACAACTGCAGCATGAAGTCGATTATATCCGTGCCAACACATACTGCAGTCCCTATTCCATAAAGGCCTGCTTTCTACCAATGAATTTACCAAAATAACGGCAGTAAACCGAAAAACATTTTCACCAGTATTAGCGGCCATATTGCCCTCTATTCCTTGATATATCCGGCATATAGAGGTACTATGTCACACTACAAGGAGGTGAAAATCCATGAAAACGGTGACAAAAATCGGAGGCCAGCTTGTATTTCCTACACCAAAACATAAGCTGCGGGTAGCGGCCTACTGCCGGGTATCCACTGATAGTGAGGAGCAATTAGTCAGCCTTGCCACACAACGAAAGCACTATGAAAGCTACATTACAGCAAATCCGGACTGGGAGTTTACCGGTATTTATTATGATGAAGGAATTACCGGCACGAAAAAAGAAAAGCGTCCGGCCCTACTCCGCCTGATAGATGATTGCGAGCATAAAAAAATAGACCTTATTGTTACAAAGTCTATCAGCCGATTTGCCCGCAACACCACCGATTGTCTGGAACTGGTCCGTAAATTACTGGGGTTTACCGTTTATATTTATTTTGAAAAGGAAAACCTGAATACCGGATCAATGGAAAGCGAGCTCATGCTATCGATTCTAAGCGGCTTGGCGGAAAATGAATCGGTATCGATTGCCGAAAACAGCACCTGGTCCATACAGCGCCGTTTCCAGAATGGCACCTTTAAACTTGCTTACGCCCCATATGGGTATGATGTAATAGAGGGAAAACTGGTGCTGCAGCCGGAGCAAGCTACAATTGTAAAAGCTATGTTTGATCAAACACTCGCCGGTATTGGCACAGATGCCATTGCCAAGGAATTAAATGCAAAGGAAATTCCGGCTAAACGTGGTACCCATTGGACTGCGACAACCATTCGCGGCATATTAAAAAACGAGAATTACACTGGAGATGCCATCTTCCAGAAAACGTATACTGATTCGCATTTTAATCGCCATCATAATCATGGTGAAAAAGATAAATACCGGGTGGAACACCACCACGAAGCTATCATCACCAAGGACATATTTGAAGTGGCCCAGCAGGTCATCCGGCAGCGTGGCAAAGAAAAAGGTGCACTGCCACAGAATAAAAAGTACCAGAACCGGTATCCGTTTTCTGGTGTCATTCGATGTCATCAATGTGGTGCTACTTTCAAGCGTCGTATCCAAGGCGGTCGCAATTCCTATGTGGCATGGTGCTGCGCCACCCATGTAGCTGATGCCACAAAATGCTCGCTAAAATACATCAAGGAAACGGCACTGGAATATGCTTTTGTTACGATGATGAATAAGCTCATCTTTGGTCATGCTTTCGTTTTAAAGCCATTACTTGCCAGTCTGCGTAGCCTCCATTCGGACGACAGCATCACAGTTATTCAAGATCTAGACACAAAGCTAGCGGAAAATGCCGAGCATCAAAAAACACTGGCGTACCTGCTGGCGAAAAAATATCTAGAACCTGCGATGTACCAGAAAGGAAATAACGAACTGCTGCAGGAAGCTGACCAATGGCAGCACCAAAAGGATTCCCTTGTAGATTTTTTGAATGACGATAATAAAACAGTACGCGAAACAAGAAAATTACTGCAGTATACTTGTAAGTCGAAAATGCTAATGGGCTTTGACGGAGCAGTATTCCAGCAATTTGTAGAACAAATTCTGGTCTACTCTCGAACGTACATCGGCTTTAAGCTAAAATGCGGCATTACACTACGGGAAAGGATGGTGTAAGCTATGAGCCATACACCTTTGGGGTATCGGATTAAAAATGGCAAAGCGATAGTAAACAAGGAGGAAGCCGAAAAAATACGAGTGCTGTTCCAAGCCTATCTTGCCGGGGCTGCACTGACTACGGCTGCGAAAGAAGCAACAATCCACGTTTCCCACAGTGGCATCCGCCATATTCTGCAAACGACACACTATATCGGGGATGATTATTATCCGGCTATTATTGATGCCGATACGTTTACTGCTGCACAAAAGGAAATCACCAGCCGAGCCAAAAAACTGGGGCGTATCCAGGAACCTAAAAAAGCGTCACCGGTTATATACCCCACCACCTTCTCCCTTGCAGAAAAAACACAAACCTATACTGATCCGTTTCAGCAAGGCGAATATGCATACAGTTTAATAGAAAGTGAGGAATCCATACATGGAATTACAGACGCGGAATGTCACGATCATTCCAGCACGAACTTATCTACACCGAAGCCATACTGAAGAAAAGCCAAAATGCCGTGTGGCTGCATATTGCCGGGTTTCTACCGATAGCGACGAACAGGCCACCAGTTATGAAACACAAATCGAGCACTACACCACCTACATCCACAATCATCCGGACTGGAAACTGGCCGGAATCTATGCTGATGATGGGATATCCGGTACCAATACCAAAAAGCGGGATGAATTTAACCGCATGATTGAAGATTGCATGGCAGGTACGATTGATATGATTATTACCAAATCCATCAGCCGGTTTGCCCGGAACACGCTGGACTGCCTGAAATACATCCGGCAGTTAAAGGACAAGCACATTCCCGTCTTTTTCGAGAAGGAAAATATTAATACAATGGATTCTAAAGGCGAGGTACTGCTTACTATTATGGCATCCTTGGCCCAACAGGAAAGCCAGTCCCTAAACCAGAATGTGAAGCTGGGCCTGCAATATCGCTACCAACGTGGCGAAGTACAAATCAACTGCAATCATTTTCTTGGGTATGCCAAGGATGAACATAAACGCATGGTCGTAGTTCCGGAGGAAGCAGAAATTGTAAAACGCATTTACCGGGAATACCTCGAAGGTGCCAGTATGTTAAAAATCGCCCGCAACTTAACAGCGGACGGTTTAAAAAATGGTGCTGGCCACACCAAATGGCGGGACAGTAATATCAGACAGATTTTGCAGAATGAAAAATATATGGGTGATGCCCTCTTGCAGAAAACCTATACGGTGGATTTTCTTACCAAAAAGCGCGTCAAGAATACTGGCATCATGCCACAGTATTATGTAAAAGATAACCATGAGGCCATTATCCCCCGCAACATTTTCCTGCAGGTGCAGGAAGAAATGGTACGGCGAAGTTCTATTCACTTGAAAAACGGCAGGAAATTGACCTACAGCAGCAACCATTGTTTTTCCCAGCGGATACGCTGCGGTAAATGTGGCGAGATATTTCGCCGGATACACTGGAACAACCGAGGAAAGAAATCCATCGTCTGGCGCTGTGTCAATCGAGTAGACCATACAGGTAAATGCGATGCCCGCACCATATCTGAATTTGCACTCGAGCAGGTCTGTCTAACAGCCATCAATCAGGTGCTATGCGGAAAGAAGGATTTTCTTGCCATGCTGCAGCATAATATCGAAACCGTTCTCAGCCATAACAATGATGAAACGCTGGCAACTATCGATACCCGATTGGAAGAACTGCAAACACAGCTTGTAAAGTTAGCAAGTTCCAAGGCTGGCTACGACGATGTTGCCGAAGAAATCTACCACCTGCGCGAACAAAAACAGCAAACATTGGCGAAAAGTGCCAATCAGGATGAAATCCGTAGCCGCATAGAGGACATGACTGCCTTCCTAAAAACACAATCCACTGCCATTACCCAGTTTGATGAGCACCTTGTCCGGCAGCTAATTGAAACCATTACAGTGTTTGAAGATAGCTGTACCGTAGAATTCAAATCGGGTGTGACAGTGGATGTGGAGAAATAATCATAAACATAACAAAATGTTCCCTATAAAATTTTAAACATAAGATTGCTCACAAAAGTATTAATCAAATTGCTCAAGCAAGACAATCTTCAATACCATATTTTAAAATCAATCTTGCAAACTGTGTCCCATTAATAAGAATAATATCATGTGATTCAGCCATCATTTTGGCTTCCTTGTCAAAACAGTCTGTTGTATTAATCAATATGCAAATAGCTGATAAATTATCAGTCCTTTTCTGTTCTATCAGTTGTTTAATTCCATCTATTGCATTAGCATCATGGCCTCGTTTGTTTTTAGCTTGAATCCAGACTTGAGGAAAAGGTGTATCTTCTAAAATACCATCTAAAAGTGGAACAGATGGCATAGCAAACACTAAATCAATATCGCCACCTTTGTTATTATGCCGATTTCTTTTGATGAGTGTAAAACCATTTTTTTCGAACAACGATTGAATTAACTTTTCTAATTTATCTGCTCCCCAATTATTAATTGTATTGGGAATCCATTTTTTTAAGTCTTTAAAGGGTTGAGAATCCTCCAACCCTAATGCTGCTAGTTCATCTTGGGATGTTGTTAAATTCTTATTAGAATCTTGCAATAACGTATTAATTGCATTTTGAAATTTTTTATCATATACACTGTTGATTGGAGATCGATAAGCACCAAATTTTTTGACTATTTTCCGGCTATCATCAGAATAGTCATAACCAACAGTTTTTTTATATTCCACAGGAATAATATGGCGAAAATCATCACTATTGTTAAATTTAGAATTTAAATCATCATCAAACCGATATGATCCATTTACAGTAAGGATTAAAAATTGTCGCCAATCTGATGCTTTAGGGACAACAATAATATCACCATTGTTAAAATCCAACATTTTGCTAAGTGAACTATATTTTCGTTTACAATACGATATCTCACTACCTGGCCATATTTTATCCCATGCTTTCAAAAACGCAGATTCATCTTGATCAACCCTCAAGCTGTCTGTTCCCTGCTGCATTCCCCATCCTTGACGAAGTTCACCTTTATCAATAGCGGATCTAACAAGTGGCTGCCATGACTCTTCATAATTGATTCTAAAAACGTAGTATTTCGGCATTTTATATGCATCTCCTATTACAAGAAATATATGAATAAATAAATATTATAAACCTAAAAATTACACCAGCAATTTTTGCTTGCAGCGTCAAAAAATTTTATATTCATAGTTCTATTTTCTCTCTTTAACATACTCGCGATCCGTTTTTGTTCATCTATAGGTTCCGGATTACTTCCGAGATACATAGAAATATATACATTGCTAATTTTGTCATTGCTAAATATCTTTTTTATAAGATGCTGTTCTTGTTCAGCTAATTTCCATCCATATATAATTACCGTAGGTTCCAAATGAGATAAAACATTTTCATAAACAAAATTCAGATATGTGCTTCGTCGAATAGCTTTTAATTTCTGTTCGGAACTTCCTTCGCTTACAAACAAAGGAACATACTCCTGTTTCCATTTTTCTCCAATTGCATCAAATAAGTTAGTATTATTATTTATTCTTATTTTTAACTCATCATTATTTTTGTTACTAGCTAATATCAAATTACCATGGGGGTAAAAAACCAACGTTGGATCTGGCCCACCATTATATGGTTCATGAAGTTTTTCAATGTCATATTCAAACCCCAAATTTCCATCAATATTGTTAGTAAAACAATCTTTCATTTTATAAGGCTTGCGGTCATTACTAGCCATTATGGCCCAATAAATTAATAAATCATAGTTCAAACTTATAACGGTTTTAAATTTTTCTAAAAATTTTCTTATATTATCTATTTGGAATATGGCATCGGCATATTGTACATGTATTTCTTTTATGGTTTTAATTAACGATTGTCTTATATTATCATAAGTGTGGAGAGCTACATTATCAGTATCTAATTGAAGTACCTCATTTATAATATAAGCCTGTCTTAGTTTATTCATTACTAGTTCGAAATCAGTTGTTTGCAATGTTTCAAATAAATTTTTAGAGGTCTGGTTCAAAATAGAATCATTGCATGCTTTTCCAAATAAATTGGTATAACTAAAACTGCTGCTAACAGCCATACTAGCTCCGTTACCCAAAATAAGTGTAGCATTTCCTAATTCTTGATCTGTAACAAGCTCATTAAACTCGTAAATAGAATAATCCGGCATAGCATTAACCCCTTAAAAACACATTTATATTCGAAATCAGACATAACATTTAGCAGAAATTACTTGATCTATGATTAGGGACTCGCCATTTTCACTTAACCATGTATTGGCTTCCGTTGAATAAGAAAAAATATATAGCATAGGTTTATCAAGACAATTTACTACTATACATAATCTATAAATATTTTTTTGTTCTTCCATTTTACTGTATTCATTAGGTGTAAGCTGAATCGCAATTTTTCTTTCAGATGTACCTTTAACTTCAAGATGTAAACTTATCTTTTCATTAATAAGAATAGCATTTAAATCCCACCCTAGATTCTCTGTTTCACACGAGTTAACAAAAAAGCCTCTATTTCTATATGTTTTTTCAACTAACTTAATGGCTATTTTTTCAATCCTTTTTTTTAAATAACATCGGTTTGATGAGATACGGGTTTGTAAGTACATCTGTTTTTTTCATCTTCATCTTTTTTATATATTTCAGAATATTATTTTTATAATCTATTCCTTTGCCACTATCTGCATACCAAATATTAGATTATCCCATTCCCCCTTTTCCTCTTGGAACTTTTGGGAAGATATTCCTTTCGTCAATACTTAATAATCTAATATTTTTAACATCAGCCACTGCATAATATCCCATATATCCGTCTTTAAATTTTCTTTCCTGCAATTCTGTATCTTGATAAGTCTTATACAAAATAGCATCTTTATACCGTCCTACAACACGAGACTTAGCTGTAAAAATAATTAGAACACCGGAGATATGATCATCTTGTTTATCTGCCCTTAATTTTTGAATATTTATATCCCCGTTGGATTGCGCAAAACCATATACTTTTCCCCGTATTTTTTTAAAATTATATATTTCTACTCCATAACCATTTTTTTCAATAAAAGATCCACCACCATAAATTCTTTTATCATTATCTACTAAGCCTTCATATCTTTTCATCCATGCAGTATTGAAAAAGATTATTGATCCCATTCCAGATCACTCCTCATCTAGTAGAAAAGGTTTCAATCCATCTCGTAAAAAGGTTAAATATGAACAGGTAATTAACCCTTGTTTTTTTGACCTTAATAAAACTCCTACATAAGGACTTCCAAAATTTGATGGCGTAATACCAGCACGATTTGTAATCATATTTAATGAACGAGTTACACAGTGATTTCCTGATTCTGTTAATTGGATTAATGCAATACCATGTTCTGTTGCATATTGTATTGAGCCAGTTTGAAAATTGGACGTTGAAATCAAAATTCCCTTTTGAGTTCCTGTAGCTCTTAATTTATCATACAATGTTTGAACTATTTCTCTCTCAATGCGTCTTTTATAATGTTTACATTCAATAAGTGTTTTATATTTTACGCCCATAACTTCAAATTCAATATATCCATCAATTTGATATTTTCCATCTGACGTTACAATTATTTTGTTATGCTGAATAATATAATTTTTAAGTCCGTGACACTGGGTATTTAGCACTTGTAAAGAATATTTTTCAAAATCTGTTGGAGTCATTTCCAAAACTTTATCCTCAGTTGGTATATACATTTTCTCTCCTGGTACAACTATTACCTTATAAGTAGCAAATATATTTATTATTCAAATTTATTGTTTAGCAGTTTTGTCATCCCTATCTCAATAACATATATTTCCCACATCCAACCTACTCACTCACCAAACCATTTTTCCGCAAAACATCCAACTCATACACTCATGAACCCCTTATCCAACTTACCGTCTAAACTATCAAAAAATGGATTGCGTTGATATGTTCCCATGGGGTGATGAAACTCTGATTTTTAATTTCTCACTTTTAATCTCAAAATCATAGAAATAGCTTATTTACTACACTTCCTAGCGTTTTTACTTTCCTGTTCTGGACATCAAACATACGCACTCAACGTGATGGGTTTGGGGGAACATGTCGACAGGTTGGACTTTTTTAGTTTCGTAGCCTCTCGTTTTCATGTATGCCAGGTCTCTTGCCAAGGTTGCCGGGTTGCACGACACGTAGACGACGCGTTTCGGTCTGACGCTTGCAATGGCGTTCAAAACTTTTTCCTCACAGCCCGCTCTGGGCGGGTCGATGACGATGACATCGGGTTTTACACCGCTTCTCAAAAGTTCGGGAAGTTTATACGCCGCATCGCCGCACATAAAGTGAGCGTTCTTCACGCCGTTGTCCTTTGCGTTTTTTACGGCATCTCGAATGGCCGGTTCGACGA
>ERZ773212.126-NODE-126-length-41193-cov-8.166391_pt1 | contig 41193 bp, 28 predicted proteins | sample MGYA00581005_ERZ773212 | MGnify/ENA primary metagenome ERZ773212 (study PRJEB29015, sample SAMEA2738154) | human oral metagenome | biome: human oral; feature: human-associated habitat; material: saliva | place: China | collected 2196 ... | reverse complement strand
AGTGCGGGCGAAAAAGATGCGTCAAGATGGTAGTGCCGAATTTATCAGCGTTTCCTTAACATGTTCACGGGAAAACTTGGGGATTACGCCATAATTTGCTATAATACGCATGGGAATATCCTCTGCCCGACCCCGATGGAGATCGCCGATCTGCTGGATATTCCCCTACACGAGGTTGAGTCACTGGCACGAGGAAAATCTGCATGACACAAAAAACGAAAGATAAGGTAAATATTCTATTTGTCTGCCACGGCAACATCTGCCGCTCGCCGATGGCGGAGTTCGTGATGAAACATCTCGTTCGCGAGGCGGGACTGACGGATCGCATCCGTGTCACCTCCAAGGCACTCCATACGGATGAAATCGGCAGCGACACCCACCATGGCACGCGTGCCGTGCTGGACGCACACGCCATCCCATACGAGAAACGCAGTGCGGCGCTCATGACACGCGCCGACTACGACGCCTATGACATCATCATCGGAATGGACGAGGAAAATATGCGCGACCTCGCCCGCCTCACGGGCGGCGATCCCAAAGGCAAGGTACACCGCCTCCTCTCCTACATCGGCGAAAACCGCGACGTCGCCGACCCGTGGTACACAGGGAACTTTGATGTGACCTACCGCGACGTGGATGCGGGATGCCGTGCGCTGCTCACGGAACTAGAAAAATAAAACAAAATAAAGAGCGCCCCATCGACATAGTATCGTCGATGGAGCGCTCTTTATTTTGTTTTGTAAATCTCAGCCGAATACCTCGTCAACGATGGTATAGACCGTGTCGTCGAGGACGTTGATATCGTTCTGACGGATGTCCACACCGTCCTTCACCACGTTGATGGCGGGCGGAACGGGGTCAACCTGTGCCGACGGCTTGCGGCTGTAGTGATTCGTGCGGTCGAGCGACGCATTCTCATACGCGTACTCGTCCGGCGTCATCTTGCTCACCTGCGTCATCGCCTTGTAGTACTCATAGTCGGGGATGTATGGACCGATGTAAAGTGCCGTTTTGTTTGCAGGGTCTTGGATGAAGCGATAGTTCCACGACACCGTGTCGCCGTCTGCACCGTTCGGCGCATGATACGTACCCTCAACGGCATAGTATCCGACGCGCAGACGCGCATTCGACGAACGATAGTCAATCGTGCCCGGAAGTGTTTCGCCCGATACAATTTCCGGAACCTCATTATGACTAAGGTTTTCGCCCATTGGCGTTCCCGTGTAGCTGGTGGGCAGTCCCTCGTTGATCCAGCGCTCCTGCGGGTCAGCCTTCAGCACGATCTCCTTCGGCGTGATCTTGCCCTTGCCGACATACGGATTCGGCGGTGTCACAGCAGTACCGTCCGCATGGACAATCTCATAGTTGGCGGCATCCGTACCGGTGAGATCAACCGTATATTTGACATTCTTATCGCCGACCACGCCGCGCCCCTGATTCCAGACGTTATCCTTCCACTCAACATCCTTGTTCGCATATTTTGTCGGATCGACTGCCATATAGTCTGCGGTGGTATTGTTTGACACGGTTCCCGCATCTACTCCGTAGAACACGGTATCCTCACCATCATCGGGATGCGTCGGTGTTCCGCCATAGTGATGGAACTTGACGAGATTGTCCCCACCCGCCGTGATGAGGGTGCCCTGGGCGTTGCGCGCCTTGCCGATGATCTCTGCCGTCCCATCGTACTCCTTCGTCAGATAGTTCGAGGGGTCAGCGATCAGCTTGCGCTTGTCGATATGTCCGTCACCATCTCTTCCAACGATGCCGTCCCATGTACCGAAATCAAAGTTCTTGTTGCTGATCCGTACCTTGTAATGAACCGTCGGATCTCCGGCGTTCTTATTGTCATACTTCCCGTCAACCGACACATAGTCGTCATCCGTGAGGGTAATCGTCGATGGCGTGCCACCGCCAGTACGTGATGCGTGGCTCGCCGTCTTGTCGAGATACTGCGCCGCATTGTGCACGTCACGCGTGCCGTCGTACTCTTTCGACGCCTTCCTAAAGGACAGGACAAAGTCTCCATCACTCATCGTCACCGGATTGATCGTCCCCTTGCCATAGCCGTCCACATCGAACTCATAGTTCCCCGCATTGCTGCCGAGCGTCGTATTCATCGCCGCACGGAGACCTGCGTACTGCACATCTTTGCCATTTAGAACGACGTTATTATTCGCATCGCGGACAACATTCGGGTTCGCGGTAAACTGCCCATTATTATCACGCTTTCCGTAGGCACTCGTGATGTTGCGAGCCGCGCCCGTCGCGGTCAGGTTCGTGAGCTTATGTGACGCATTTGCCAGACCTGCACGGTCAAGATTCAGCACTGCCGCATCGGCAGCCGAAACAGCCGCATCGATTGTCGTATTGGCCGCTGTCCCGTCATAGGGCTTGGACACAGTGTCAAAGGTGACATTAACCTTGCGCTTGGTGATTTCATTGTTGGACGGCGACGTAAGTCCTGTCGGCGGTATCGCCGCTCCCGACGCATCAACAAGGCGATAGTTCACAGCATCCGCACCACTGAGCGACGGAGTATAGGTAACTGTCTTGCCCGTCCCCACATTCTTCGTGTCGTAGAACGCCGTCGTGGTGTTGCTGACGCGATCCCCCGCGATGAGCCCCGTGAGGTTTACGAGATCATCTGCCGTCGTAACCGTCGCCCCCGATGCGTTCTTTGCTACGCCGAGCACGTTCTTCGTCGCATCGTATTCCTTCGTCAGAGGGCTCTTCACGGCAACGGTAACATCCTTCGCCGTAATAATCCCCGTACTGACGCTTCTCGTAAAGTCGTCAATGGTGAAGTTATTGCCTGTATACTTCAGACCGTAGGTGACGTTCTTGCCCGTCCCCACCATCTTGTCATCATAATGCGTCTTTGTCGGGTCAATGGCAATATCCTTCCAAATATTGACCTCTGTCCCGCCAGTGACAACACCGCCGACAACCGTTCCGCCAAGGATAACCTTAGCCCCCGTCAGATAGTTTTTCAGTGCATCTGCCGTACCGACGCCGTTATGTTTTACTGTCGCCGTACCGTCATAGACTTTGCTCGGTCCTGTCGCATCAAACGCCATAGACACGCGCGGATTCGGATTGTGCGGATCCGCGGGCGTGGGGTCATACGGCGTGATATTCAGCGGACGAATACGTCCCTTCGCATCCCCCACCGTATAGTTTTTCGTGTCGTCAACACGATAGTTTCCTGCCGTTGTATCACGCGCGGCACGGTCAATCAGTGCGGCGTTCAGTCCCGTGTAGCCGACCGCCTTATCCAGCACATTGCGGTGCACATCGCGGCTGACATTGGCATCCGCATTCCCGCTCGAGTCGAGGTACTGCCCCTGCACCTTGTTCAGTGCCCCACTGTCGAGTGACAGCGTCTCACTGCCTACGAGCCCGCTGAACGTAATATCGCCTGCAGCGAGGTTGTTGACCGCTGCCGTACCGTCGTAGTCTTTTTCCTTACGTGCAACATCGACCGTCAGCGTCTTCTTATAGATATCAGCAGCCTTTCCCGTCACCGTATTCGTCGTCGGATGTCCGCCGATCGTGTAGTTCGCGAGGGTATCCGCATCGCCCGAGAGCGTCAGTGTGTAGTCCACCGTACGCTGTGCCTGTGCGGGCGTGCGTGCCTCCGCCTCCGCCTTGGTGTTTGCCGAGGCATTCTTGGAGCTGTACGTTCCCGTGACTGCCAGATGAACCTTGTTGGCATCCCGCGCAATGATGCCCGTCAGCTTCTCATTTGCCATCGCATTGACGAAGTCTTGGTTGTCCTGATTGAACGTCGTCTCCCCGTCATACTCCTTGATGAGATGTGTCGGGAGCTTCGTCGCAAGGTCGCGCGGCTTGATCGTGCCCGCCGTATGACGCACATCATCACGCGACCCCGTAAAGTCGAAGTTCGTCGTATTGATGCGGATGCCATAGTCGACCCTATTCGCATCGGCAACATCTTCATCATTGTACGCCGCAGACAGGAGCTCAATGTCCGCCAGATTGATGTTCTTTGTCGCGATAACGTTTCCCGCACCGTTGCGGAGTTTCAGCGTACTCGACGTGAAGTAGTTTTTGACATGCTCCAGATCATTGTACGCCGTTCCTGTTGCAGTATCCGTCCAGACGACGGCTTTCGTCCCGTCATACTCCTTCTTCGCAGGGGCAATCTGAATGTCGAAATCATTCCGCGTTACCGTACGCTTCGTGATTGCTCCCTTACCATAGGAAGTATCCGCGATCTCGTAGTTTCCCGCGTATGACTGTGCATTGAGTGTATCCTTTAGGTTACGATACTGCACATCCTTGCTGCGCGGGCTGACTGTACCGGAAGAATTCAAAACGACATTTGGATCGGCAGTAAAGGTCGCATCCCTCGTTCCCTTGCCGAAGTCACTTGCAACATTCGTCATATCGAAGGTCTCTGCCGTGATACCGTCCGCTGTCAGTGTCGTTCCACCACGCCCGTCACTGTTTTCGGGCGTAACGGACGAGATGTTCTTCAACGTATTCTCAGACATCGTATCATACATCTTATCCGCATCGGCAAAGGCGAGCGTGATCTTACGCGGCGAGATCGTGCCCGAGGCGTTCATATCAAGACCATTTTCAGCATCGACGGTCGTCGTGCCATGCGAGAGCTTATAGTTCTTCCCGCCATTCGCGGCATCGATCCTGACGTTATAGGCAATATCCTTCGCTGTCACATTGCCGCTGCTCGTGTCACGGGCAACATTCTTGTCTGCCGCGCGGTTCGTGAGATCATCGACGTAGTTCGCAGTGATCGTCATCTTCGCGCCGTCGTTGACCGCTGCGCCGTTCGATGTCCGTACAAGCTTGTTGTCGTTCGTTGTTCCCGCCGCATAGATGACGTTACCATTCGCGTCGTCGTCGATGAATTTGTCATAGTGGCGCGTATTCGTGTCGATGAGCTTCGCATTTGCATCATAGATCTTGTCGATCGCCGAATCCTGTGCGAGCCCCAGTTTCAGCACACGGCGATCAATCGTGCCCTTCGCCGTCTTGGTAAATTCATTCGTACCGCCATTCACGATGATGTTGTTCGTGTTCAGACGGAACTTATACGTCACCGTGTCAGTCGTGCCATTCGTCGCATTCGGACTGGAGTACTTCGTCCCCGTGAGATCCATAACCACAGAGCCGCTAAGGTCAACCCAGTTGCCATTCAGCCTCACGCCGATGTTTGTGATGTAGTTCCTCACATCATTCGACGCCGCAGAGCCATTGTACTTCACGGCAGTCGTGCCGTCGTAGACCTTCGATGCGTCGGTCGCTGTGAAGGTAAAGGACGGGTCGTTTACATTGATTGTCGCCCTCTCTATATATCCCTTCCCGTAGCCGTCCGTATCGAACTCATAGTTCCCAGCATTGCCTCCGAGGGATGTATTCATCGCTGCAGAGAGCCCTGCGTACTGCACATCCTTGTTCGTCCCCGCATTGGCATCAGGGGTAAAGCCCGTGCCCGTACGCTTGCCATAGTCGCTTATGATGTTGGGGGGCGTGCCCGTTGCGGTCAGATTCGTGAGTTTGTCGTCGACGGCAAGCCCCGTCACATCACGGTTCAGCACTGCTGCATCGGCATCCGAAACAGACGCATCAATCGACGTGTTTTTCGAAAGACCGTCATAGGGTTTATGCTGCTCGCCAAAGGTGACATTTACCTTGCGCTTTGTGATCGTATTCCCCGTTTGCGTAATCGGCGCAGAAATCGCAGAGCCGTTGTATTTGAGGTTGTAGTTGCCTGCACTTGTGGTATCCAGTTTGATATCGTAGGTGACCGTCTTATTCGTCCCCACGTTCTTATTATCAAACGTCGCCGTCGTGGCGTTCGTCGCGTCGTCGCCCGCGACAAGTCCCACGAATTTCACGAGGTCGTCTGCCGTCACAACCGCTGCGCCCGTTGTCGCGTTCTTTGCCGCACCGATCGTATTCGCCGTCGCATCATAGACCTTCGTCAAGGGACCCTTGATGGTCGCCGTGACATCCTTCGGTGTAATGACGCCGTTGCCCTTACCGTCAAAGGTCGCCGCCCCGGGCGCGAGGGTAAAGTTGCCGCTTGTGCCCTTATATTTCATGTGATATGTCACGCGCGGCAGCGTACCGCCCACGACGTTTTTCGTATCATACTCTGCCGACTGCAGTTCGAGATCGGTGAGGACGCTGACCGGGCTGCCCCCGACGGTCACCGTCGCTCCCGTGATGTAGTCCTTGATCGCGCTGACGGCATCCGAGCCATCCTTCTTGACCTTCACCCCGCCGTCGTATTCCTTCGTCGCTGGTGTCGTCGTCAGTGTGACGTTCGAGGGTGTGAGCTTCAGCGGCGTGATCTCCCCCAGTCCCACGGCCGTCGCATTGATGGTATAGTTATCCGCAGACGTTCCGCCAAGCGAGAGTCCGGAGTATTTGATCCAGTTCTTCTGAACTTTCCCTTTCTCAGGCCCCTCGGTCGGCGTCCACGTATGGTTACCATCACCATTCACGTTCGCACTCTGGAATGCCTCCGTATGCGTAAAGGTAATGTTATCGCCAGCGATCACACCGTCCGCGCCTGTCTTGAACTTCACATCGGCGGCGGGGACATTCGTCGTACCGTCATAGACCTTCGTGACCTTTTCAAAGGCACCCGAAAGATCCTTCGGCGTGATCTTTCCTGTCGCCGAAAGTTTAAGTCCGTTCTCCGCATTCGTCGGCGTGGACGTGCCGTTGGCAAACGCATAGTTGCGCGCATCGCCCGTCCCCGCGATGTGGATGTTATATTCAATTGCTTTGTCAATGATATTGCGCGGGGTCGCAGAGTCATACGCGACGTTCTTGTCGTTCGCCGTGTTCGCGCTGTTGCGGTAGTTCGCCTCGATGTGGAAGGACGAGCCGTCGTTCACGAGCTCCTTTGAGCCTACGGTATACTCCACGTTGCCCTTTGCATCGGTCTTCGTAAGTGCTGCCCAGTGCTTTGTATCGGTATCAACAAGACCTGTCTGCCCGTCGTACACCTTGTTGATGTCCGTATCGTTCACGAGCGCGAGACTGAGCACACGGCGCGTGATCTTGCCCTCGCCGTAGACTTTTGCCTTGCCGTCCTCGAGTTTGCGTCCGCCGAGTGTGTAGTTCTTGATTTTCTCCCGATCACCGCTCGCGACGACGTTATACATGACCTTGGCTGCATCGTAGGCGTTCGGTGTCGGGTTATGTGCAGCGGTGGTGAACTGCGCTCCATCCGACGTCAGGTGGAACGTCACATCATCTCCTGCGATCACACCCGTTGAGGGCCCCGTCGAGGGATTGAGCTTCCAGCCTGTTGGGACGTTGTACGTCGTTGTTCCGTCGTACTCCTTCGTCGCATGTGACGTCACGTTGTGATCGTCCACTACGTCGAAGTTATTCGGGTCGATGTTGCGTCGGTTGATTGTCCCCTTGCCGTAGACATTCTTCTCAACGGAATAGTTTCCCGCCGAAAAGGTTCCGAACTCTTCGTTGAACGCCTTACGCATATTCGTATACTGCACATCGTGCGGCGTACCATTGCTGGCGTTGACATTCTCGACAAACGCCACATCGGTATTTCCACGCCCGTAGGTACTCTTGTAGTTGGCAGGTGCGGCCGTCATTTTCGACGTATATTTGGTAGTTAGGTCGTGTGCCGTCACATTATCATCACTCAGGATGTCGTCAATGACCGTGCTGCCTATCGTATCCGTAATTTCCTTAACAGACACCGTCGTGTTCGTTGCGTTGCCGTCGTAGGTCTTGCTCACGTCGTCCATGACGATCCTCAGCGCACGCGGTGTGATCTTGCCCGCATCGGCAACGGTCGTCGTCACACCCGGCGTCGCCGTCGCTGCGCCCGCGCCCTTGATGTCAACGATCTTATAGTCGTTCGCATAGTTCCCTGTGAGTGCTGCCGTATAGGTGACATCCTTCGTCGTGATATCGACCCCAAACGCATCGTAGGCAACGTCCTTCGCACCAACACTGTGCCCCGCCTGATACACCGCCGAGGAGTTGTTCGTGCGCTTCTCCGTGATGCCGTTATGTGTCACCCAGCCGGTAAAGGTGATGATCGTGTCCTTGTCCGCCACATCGGCACGGTTGCCGTCCGTATGTGCCGCAAGCCCGTCGTAGACCTTCTCGATGCTGTGTGTCTGCGCATGAAGCGCGGCAGGGGTAATAGACCCGTCTGCTGTAACGTGGGCGGGGTTTGCGTTGTTGACATCTTCGAGATTTTTTAGCGTTGTCGCCGCCGCCGAACCGAAGGTATAGTTCGTCAGTGGATTGTTCGTATCGTCACTCGTATGCGCGACGATGTCATAGGCGACATAATGTGCCTCTGAGACATGGGAGGTATGGTTGTTGCCGTCCCTATCGCTGGAGAAATAGCCATGTGAGCCATCCTTCAGCTTAAAGGTAATCTTGCCCGCGTCATGGGCAACGATGCCTGTATTGCCGCTCGTCGCCGTGGGCGTGACAAGCGACGCCCCCGATGGAAGGTCGGAGAGATCCGTTCCATCGTAGACCTTCGACGCATTGGCGATTGCCCCGCCCGCCTTTCGCACCTGGAACCCCGAGGGGTCGATACGGCGGCGTGTGATCGTGCCCTTGCCGTACTGCTTGTTATCCACAGCATAGTTCGTGCCGAGCACACCTGTAAGACCGACGTACTCTACAGTATGGCTGCCTGCATTGCGATTCTCCGCAAAGGAGGCGGCTGTGCCGTTGCCGTAGCGGCTGGTGATGCCTGCCGCCGAGATTGCGGACGCACTCTTCCCGTCGTCCTGCAGTACCGCCTTGTCGACAGCGGTATCACCAAGATCGTTGGCGGTAATATCGGTATTTACCGCCGTGCCGTCGTAGACCTTCGTCACATCGGCGAATTTCACCGTAACGGGACGCGGGGTAATGATGCCCGTCGTCTGAGCCCCGTTGCTGTCCGTTGTCAGCGTTTTCTGATAGCGGCTCGTCCCCGTCGCGGTATCATCGAGGATATAGTCCTCCGACGCCACGCCCGTACCACGGTCAAAGGATGCCGTATAGGTAACGTTCTGCTTCGTCGGGGTGCCGCTCACATCAAGGATAACATTCTTCGTTGCATAGTCCGCCGTCGAGGTGTTCGTGCGCGTCTCACCCGTCACAAAACCCGCAAGCGTTATAAGGTCTTCCCCCGGCGTGAGCGTGCGGTTGCCATCCGTCTGCTTCGTCCATCCGTCGTAGACCTTCGTGATGTTGCTGTTGACGACCGTCGCCGTGAGCAGTTTCGGTGTGATCTTTCCCTTACCGGTCACGTCAAAGGTATTCGTCAGCGCTGTATCGACATCGCTCCCATTGACCTTGACCTTGATGTAGTAGTCGCCAAGCCGATACTCCGCCGCATTGTCCGTGTGACCCGTGACGTTGTAGGCGACACCCGTCGTGTTTGAGACGTGCGTCGTCTCCGTCCCGTTGTCATCCGTGAAATGCGCCGTCTTTCCCGGCGTCAGCGAAAAAGTAATATGCCCCAGATCACGCGCGACGATGCCCTTATTGGGCTCTGTCGTCGTGATATTCGAAGTGAGATACGTACCTGACTCGGGCGTATAGGAGGAGGTTCCGTCGTAGACCTTCTCTGCATCGACCTTGACCTGTGTGATCGCGCCCGTTGATGGGTTGGTGACTTTTTTGTAGACTTCAAAGCCGGTGCTTGGAATCTCGCGTCGGATAATCTCGCCAGCGAGGTAGACCTTGCTGTTCGTGACCGCCGTCTTCGTGCCGCTATCAGGCGTATAGTAGAGGTCATAGTTCCGCGCATCTGCGCCCTGCAGTCCGACATTCGTATACTGCAGACTATGGTCACCGACGTGAATCTGTGCGTTCCCCGCTGTATCCGTATACGTCGGGTCAGTGACATTCGTTAGATCGACATCATCGACGACATCACTGTCGTTGCGCATGATTGCACCGTCGGGGATAGTCGAAGGCGTTACCCCAATCGCAGGGGCAATCTTCGACTTGTCCAGCGTAATGTTCGACGACGTCGTCCCCGTCTGTTTCATCGCGAGGTCGAGCACCGCATCCGTGCCGTCGTAGATCTTAGCGTCAGCCCTAGTCTTATTGATTTTTAGATAGAGTGGTGCCTTGGTGATGGTCGCTGTCCCTGTGATGTTGCTAAGCGATGCATTATTGAAGTAGTAGTTCGCCGCATCATCCCCCGAAAAGTCGATGCTGCCCGTGAACTTGACGGGCTTGTCCTTGCCGACGTTCTTGTCTGCATGCGTCCCCGCTGCAATCGTCGTCCCAGTGGTATCCTCGTATTCAAGATTATACGCCTGTGCCTTGAAGCTACCCGTAGTGAAGTCAAGATTAACGGAGTGCTCATGAATGTCTTCCGTGGTGAAACCCGAGGAGCTGATGCTCCCTTTTTTGAGCTCGCCAATAAACGCATCTGTAACGTCGCTCTTGCCGTTATACATGCGATCTGGTTTGATTGATCCGTTGTCGAGGCGCACCTCACGCTGTTTGACCGTGACATTGACGCCGCGCAGGTTCGGGCCATCCTGATCCGACCAGAGAATCGCCTTCGTCCCCGCGTTGCGGATGCCGTTCGTCTTGTCGAAATCGTGCGTTCCCGCGGTGCTCACATAGTCATAGATATGGTCGAGGTTCGGCGTGCCGTCGGCGTTGTACTGCATCGCCCCTGTGTAGGTAACCACGTTCGACTTGCCGCCCACGACGTCAGCACCCGATCCATCCTTCCCCACAATCTTGACATACTGGCTGTTGTAGGTCGTCTCGATATCTGCGCCCTTATTGGACTTCGCCGTATTCGCAGATTCCGTATTCAGCGTCCCGTTTGCGTTAAAGTAACGTGTATCATACGTCGCCGTCGCCGTACCATCCATGAACGCCGTCAGGAGCGGCAATGTCCGCCCCTCATAGATGCGCCACTTCGCTCCGGGCGCACCAGTGTTGTTGATACTCCACCCTGCGTAGGTGGCAGCGGAGTTCATGTCGCCAATAACAGGAGGTGGAGGAGTACTCGTTACCGCCGTTGCGCCAATGCGCGTTGCTTTTCCTGTAGCTCTACTGATCTTGTAGGTATCTTTGGATATATTTCCTGTTAAGTTTCCTTCATTCCACGACAACGTACCAGTCGCATAGGAGTTCTCTATATACGTTCCATTATCCGGGTCAATCACATAGATGAAATATATCTGTTGTGGTAAAGAAACCGTCGACAAATAGGAGGTATCACTATAGGTATTGTATATGTTTGTTCCCGAACCCGAGGAGCCAATGAGCCCACCTCCCAAGCCAATCGTTGCCAGACTGTAAACGCTGTCAAATGTTGTATCTTCTGTTCCGCCAACGATGCCACCCAGCTTGCCTGAACGACCATCCACTGTGGTATCTTTCTTGACATACACATTTCGAATCAATGTGTTGCCCATCGTATACCCTGCTATGCCACCTGCAAAATTATTCGCGGCAGTCCCGCCTGTAATCGTTGCGGCCGTGACACCGATATTCTCAATCTTTGCACCGCTCGTCCGACCAAACAGTCCTGCATACGATACCGTACTCGCCACGCTAAAATTTTTTACACGAAAGAAATTACCGTCCAGTTTGCCAGTAAAATCAGCGTATGTATTTCCACCGATCGGTGTAATCGCTGTCTTACCTCCTGTTGACGTAGCAAAGTCAATATCGTTTGCGAGCATATAGTTGCCCGAAGGATTGTTGTTGATATTCTGGAACTCTGTCGGCGTGCTGACCAATTGGTAGTAGTTATCTGCCGCCACCGCATTGGCGCCATTGACCTTGTATGCCGTCACAGCAGGTTCTGCCCCACTCTGATGCCCGATATGCGCATAGCCGCCATTCGCCGCTGTATCCGTATGGAGAATAACAGGACTGGTCGTCGCATGAACATTTGCCGCATCGAGGATACGGATACTCCTGCCGTAGACCTCAACCTTATTCGCCGACACGCTGCCCATATTGACGACATCGGCCTTGCCGACATCTCCCACTGATGTGCTGAGTGGAGATGCCCCGCCGCCCGTGAACGCTGTCGTGTTCAGCGTCGATTCCTCCTGTGTAGAGACATAGAGATTCCCTACGTTCACGGATGCTGTCTTGCCGAAGATTACGCCATTCGGATTGACGAGATAAACGTCACCGCCTGTATTCTTGATTGCACCATTGATGGCAGACGTATTCCCGCCCGTCACGATGTTCAGATAGTTCTTTCCATCGTAATTGACCGTCTCGCCCTGCTTGACAGAGTAGTCTGCCCACTTGATCACGTTATTCGCGGCAGTTGCCGTAATATTGGTATCCGTCCCCGTCCCCGACGCTGTCGCGGCACGTCCGACATGGACGCCTGACGTCATATCGTGCTCTCCTGTCGGCGCAGCGGCGGCAACCTGCGGAATCAGAAAAGCGCCCGCGACGCCTGCGAGCAGTGCATAGCGCACACGCTGTGTCAATTCCCGTGTCCGATACTTTCCCATGACTCCGATCTCCCATCTGGTACAATATTTCTTATCTATATTTATCGAAACTTATAGCTCATTTCATAATAGCATAGATACGCGAAGAAGACAAGAAATCCCGTCGAATAGTCCTAGGACAATTCGACGGGATTGACCTGTTATGTGCTCATCAGAGCATCGCTTTGTAACGCCCCCACTCGGAGCGTGGAATAGCGAGCACATCCATTGCTTTCTCCATACTAAGCTGAAGCTCCGACATCATACGGCGTATCGAAGAAAGACGTTCCTGCTCGACCCCTTTTTCGATCCCCGCTTCTCTGCCCTGCTCATATTCTTCCTTCAGCAGCTGTTCCCATAACGCACTCACGTGGCTCACTCCTTCCTCGTTCTGCTTGAATGCTCTCGTCCGCTGTGCAAGAACATCGTAGTACATCTTCTCCGGCTGGGCGCAACGAAAGTCGTGCATCAACCGCCCCAATGGTGTCGATGTGTCCGCCATCGCACTATTTACATAGATAATGTGCGAACCATCGTCAAACACATTACTGCATCCCTCTATCATACGGCGAATCACGTAGATAGGTTGTCCGAAGCCAAGGACATCGGTCTCCGTGATAAATATAACATACGACTCAGGCAGTTTCTCATAGTCTACCCCTGCCGGCAGCGCATTCGCATCCATGATACTGCTGTGATAGCGTGCTCTGCGCGGATCTGCCCCGCTCTTTGCGCGTTGGATTTCTATGTTAAACTCACGCCCATCGGCAAATGCGTGCACATCGAGCCGTACATCATGCCCGCGTAGATTCTTCACCGTATCCTGCGTAATAACACGCTCTGCACGAAGATTGGGCTGATCGAGAATAATCTGCAAAACCAAATCGACGCACGGGAGACTGTCTTGAAAGACTACGGTCATAAAGACATCATCAAGAAGTGTAAAACTCTGAATCACTTCTTGATATCGCATGCGTCGTGCTTCATCCAAATCTCGTGCCATCAAATCGCCCCTATTACTATTTTAGCTGATTCTATTTCTGCGCGCAAGATCGAAAGAGAAAAGCCTCCCCCGCTTTTGCGGGAGAGGTGAACCGCCTCAGCGGCGGCGGGGCGCAAGCCCATGATATTTTACTTTAACAGGCTGAGCACTGTGCTCGAGTTCTGGTTTGCCTGCGCAAGCATCGCCTGTGCTGCCTGCGTGAGGACGTTGTTCTTCGTGTACGCCGTCATTTCCTTCGCCATATCCGCATCGCGAATGGTTGACTCCGACGCCTGTACGTTCTCCGATGCAACGACGAGGTTGTTGCTCGTATACTTGAGGCGGTTCTGCACCGCACCGATGTTGACTGCCTCATCCGTTGCCTTAATCAGCGCATTTTCGAATACGTTGATGGCTGCATTTGCCGCCTCGCGCGTCGTGACCTGAATCTTCGGGCCATCACCGACGACATTAACACCCGCTGCGAGAGCTGCCGTATTATGATCCCAACCTGCACCGTCCTGCGACTGGAGTCCGAGCGCGACGGAACGCATATCGGTAAAGCCGACCTTGATCTCCTGATTTGCCCGTACGCCCGTCTGGAGGATGAGCGAGTTATCGGGCGAGGGATTTTGTGCTCGTACCGTTTCCTTGAACGCATCGAGGACAGCATTAACCTCTTTGCGCATCTTTCCTTCGCTGTCCGTCACACAGAAGGTAATGCCTGCAATCTGTCCATCGACACCGGGGTCATGGGCACGTATGGTGATCCCGGGCTTATTATCCGGTGTAAAGACATCTCGCCCATACTCATCGACACCGACTTTCGGTGTTCTGCTGTAATAGCCTGCATCACTCGCCGTAATAATCCCAATCGCTGCGACCAGCGTGCTATTTCCAATGGGGGAAAGCTGTCCTGTATAGGTAACACCATTTCGTGTCCATGATGCTGTGATTGTATCCGACGAATGGATTCCGACATCATTTCCATCTCGTCTCTTCAGCTCGGTCAAATAATCAAGAGGACCTGTTGATGGATCGAGACTCATGTTAGTAAAACTTGTGTAGGTGCCTTCTCCAGAAGGCCCCGCAACAAGCCCATTCTGCGACCCATCAATCAGATACTTACCGTTATACGTCGTCAGGGCGTTCTCGTCGATCTGGTCGATCATCTTCTCGACCTCGATCTGGATGAGGCGGCGATCGCCATCCGTGTTCGTATCGTTGGCGGCGTTGATTGCCTTTTCCTTCAGTGTCTTGAGAACCTCGATGGTGGACTGCACGGCCCCCTCTGCTGTACGCAGAAGTGCTGCACCGTTCTTTGTATTCTTATCATCCTGATCGAGGGAGCGCACCTGGACGCGCATCCGCTCGGAGATCGCCATCCCCGAGGCGTCATCGCCGGCGCTGTTGATCTTCATGCCCGAAGAGACCTTTTGCAGGCTCTGTGACAGCGCGCTCTGATTCTTGTTCAACGTGTTGAGCGTATTCACCGCCGACATATTGTTTTTGACCACCATCGCCATAAAGACTGCCTCCCTGACTGTTATCTATGGTTCGTCCATGCCATTCTATGATTGCGTAAATAGACGGAATCCGCCGTCCTAATATTTTTATCGACGAAAGGAAGGGACAACTTAACCATCTTTGCATGGTTTTTTCAGAGATTTACGCAACAGACTATCGAGATGTAAAATATACTGTTGCCCCCCAAAAAATGATTTGTTAAAATAGATACATCGGAGGTGAGCCTCATGCCAGAAATTACAAGATTTTACGGTATCGTGATTAAAATCTTCTTCTGAAGTAATTGTGTCATGGGAAGGAGTGCGCCCGATGTTCTCGATTAAGGTCATACGCGTGACCCCTTTAGACAATCTTCGCTTATTGATTCTCTTTGAAAATGGCGTTCAAAAAATATTTGATGTGAATGAACTTATAAAGGAAGTCCCTGCATTCGAGCTTCTGCGTGATCCTGCACTCTTTCAGCAAGTCAAAGTTGAACCTGGTGGCTACGGCATCTCGTGGACAGACGAGCTCGACTGTTCTGAGTGCGAGCTATGGGAAAAGGGTCACTCCATAACAGAGGCACGGAGGGCATCATAATGGTGGCATCGCTCGATGAAGGTACGATATACCTTCATCGAGCGATTTTTTCATAACATAAGCATCAAAAAAGGAGTCCCTTGCGGGGCTCCCAATATTTTTGATAAAAGAGCTTAGCCGAGGATCACGAGCGAGTCGCGTACCTTGACGGACTGGCCTGCCGTGACGTTGATCGCCTTGACCGTGCCGTCTGCATCCGCAGCGATCTCGTTCTGCATCTTCATCGCCTCAAGGATGAGGAGCGTGTCGCCTGCCTTGACCGGCTGACCGACCGAGACTTTGACCTCAACAATCTTGCCCGGCATCGGTGCATCCACCGAGCGCTCACCGGCGGCAGCAGCCTTCGGTGCAGCAGCGGGAGCAGCCGGAGCAGCAGCCTTCGGCGCAGCTGCCGGAGCGGCGGCCTTCGGTGCAGCAGGGGCAGCAGCAGCTGCTGCGCGTACTTCCTCAACCTCGACTTCGTAAGCAGTGCCGTTGACCGTGATGTTGAACTTTTTCATGTGTGATTCCTCCAACATTAAAATTGATGACAGATTGTATCTCGCAGGACGCTCAGCGTCTGCTGCGGTTGGCAAGCGTCCAGACCTCGGCGGGTTTGACGCTTACAGCAACGACTTTGTTGCCCGTCGTCGCCTGGACGGCGGCGGTGATGGCGGCGATGACCTCGGGCGCCACGTTGTTTGCAGCCATTCTATCCCTCCTGCTGAATCAAAGCGGAATGTTCCCGTGCTTCTTCGCGGGGTTGTCCTCACGCTTGCTCGAAAGCGCGTTGAGTGCCGTGATGATGTAGGGGCGCGTCTCACTCGGCGTGATGACCATGTCGATGTAGCCGCGCTCTGCCGCCTTGTACGGGGTCGCAAACTCCTCGATGTACTCTGCCGTGCGCGCGTCCTTGTCGGGATCCTTGCGGAAGATGATGTTTGCCGCGCCTGCAGGTCCCATGACGGCGATCTCAGAGGTCGGCCATGCCATGACCTGATCGGCACCCAGCTCACGGTTGCACATGGCGATGTAGGAACCGCCGTACGCCTTGCGCGTGATGACCGTGATCTTGGGCACGGTTGCTTCGCTGTATGCGTAGAGCATCTTCGCGCCGTGGCGGATGATGCCGCTGTACTCCTGATCGACGCCCGGCAGGAAGCCCGGAACATCGACGAGGTTGACGAGCGGGATGTTGAACGCATCGCAGAAACGGATGAAGCGCGAGGACTTGTTCGATGCGTCGACATCGAGGCAGCCTGCCATGACGTTCGGCTCGTTCGCAATGATGCCGACAGCGCGTCCGTCAAAGCGTGCGAAGCAGCAGATGATGTTCGTTGCGAAGTGCTGATGTACCTCGTAGAACTCGCCGTTGTCGACGAGGCTGCGGATGACATCCTTCATGTCGTACGGTGCGTTCGGGTTGTCCGGCACGACCGTGTTGAGGCTCTCGTCCTGACGGTTCGGATCGTCGCCCGTCTCCACGCGCGGCGTCTCCTCCATGTTGTTGCTCGGGAGGAAGGAGAGCAGGTAGCGGATCTGCTCGATGCAGTCCTCATCGTTCTCCGCCGCAAAGTGTGCGACGCCGGAGCGGGAGTTGTGCGTCATCGCACCGCCGAGTTCCTCCGCCGTGACTTCCTCCGCCGTGACGGACTTGATGACGGCAGGGCCCGTGATGAACATCTGGCTTGTGTTCTTCACCATGTAGATGAAGTCCGTGAGCGCCGGGCTGTAGACCGCACCGCCCGCGCAGGGTCCCATGATGACGGAGATCTGCGGAATGACGCCCGAGGCCTTCGTGTTGCGGTAGAAGATGCCGCCGTAGCCCGAGAGTGCATCGACGGCCTCCTGGATGCGTGCGCCGCCCGAATCGTTGATGCCGATGCAGGGTGCGCCCATCTTCATGGCGAGGTCCATGACCTTCCAGATCTTATGTGCGTGCTTTTCGCCGAGCGAGCCGCCCTCGACCGTGAAGTCCTGTGCGAATGCGTAGACGAGACGGCCGTCAATCGTGCCGTAGCCCGTCACAACGCCCTCGCCGGGCAGTTCTTTTTTCTCCTGTCCAAAATTGGTGCAGCGATGGCGCACGAACATGTCAAGCTCGACGAAGGTGTCCTCATCAAACAGCAGGTTCAGGCGCTCACGCGCGGTGAGTTTGCCCTTGCTGTGCTGCTTTGCGATGCTCTTTTCACCACCGCCCTGCATGAGATGCTCTTTTTTCGCCAGCATCAGCTCAATTTTTTCCTGGACTGTGGACATTCTATCCCTCCTGTATATCTGTCAAATCCTCGGACTTTCGATTCGTTCCATAAATGTGAATGTTGATAGCGCATCCCCCACGCGAACGCTTCGTTGCGCAAGTGATCGCGCGCTTATTCGCCTAAATACCTGCGGGCTTCTTAAACGCGCTGCGCTTGAACGACAGAAGTCCGCAGGGGGCGAAACGCACGCTTTACTCGCTTGCTTCACTAAGGTTCGCTTTGGGGAATGCACCGCACTTGTCTCACAAAGATGCGCAAAGAACCGACATCCCGAGGAGATCAACTGCGGCAGTGCGCTGCTCAGCGATCCGGATGCTCACAGATTTCGAGGAGAACGCCCTTCGTCGCCTTCGGATGAAGGAAGGCGATCTTTGCGCCGCCCGCACCGATGCGCGGCTTCTCGTCGATCATGCGGACGCCCTTTGCCATGAGGCCGGCAATCGCGTTCTCAATGTTGTCGACGCGCAGGGCAACGTGCTGGATGCCCTCGCCCTTCTTCTCGATGTATTTCGTGATCGGGCTGTCAGGCGCCGTGCCGATCAGCAGCTCAATCTCGCTGCCGTTCGGCGTCGGATGGAAGGTCGTCGTAACCTTCTGCTCTGCAACGGTTTCCTGATTCGTGCAGGGAATGCCGATGATGTCCGACCAGAGTTTCTTTCCTTCTTCGAGATCCTGTACGGCAACGCCGATGTGATCTACGCCAAGAATTTTGAACATGTCAAACTTCCTCCTCGGAGGAGTGCGTCTTGCTGCACTCGCTCACTTCGTTAACATTTCGCTCATGACCCCGCCCACCACGGTGTATGGGTCGGTCTCATGCGCCTTGATTCGTGCCACATAGTCGTCCAGTCGTCCCGTATCGACGATGCGGCTCTCGATGCTCCGCCGTACGCCCGCATGGAGGATGTCGAGCATCTCATCGCGCGTGCGGCGCGTGCGCCGTTCGGCAAGTACGCCGTTCCCCTCGATGTGGCTGCGGTGCTCCTCGAGCGTATCGACGAGCTCTGCGATGCCTTCGCCGCGGTTCGCAACGACCTTGCGGATGGGCGGACGCCAGTCAGACATGTGATCGTCCAGATCGAGCATCATGTTGATCTCGCGGACGAGCTTGTCTGCTCCGTCGAGATCGGACTTATTGATCGCGAACACGTCGCCGATCTCCAAGATGCCCGCCTTGATCGCCTGAATGTCATCGCCCATGCCCGGAATCAGCACGACCATCGTCGTGTCCGCCGCCCGCACAATATCCACCTCGGACTGCCCGACACCGACGGTTTCGACAAAGATGACATCTTTGCCGAACGCATCCATCGCCTTGACCGCATCCGCTGTCTTGTGGGAGAGGCCGCCAAGGCTGCCGCGTGTCCCCATGCTGCGGATGAAAACGCCCTCGTCGAGCGTCAGATCATTCATACGGATGCGGTCGCCCAGTATGGCTCCGCCGGAAAAGGGGCTTGTGGGGTCGACGGCAATGATGCCGACGGTCTTTCCGCGCTTTCTGTACTCCTTGGCAAGCTTGTCCGTCATGGTGCTCTTGCCGGCACCGGGCGGACCCGTGATGCCAAGGACGTAGGCATGACCGGTATGCGGATAGAGCGCCTTCATGATGTCGGTGGCATCCGCCCGCTCGTTCTCGATCGCCGTGATGGCGCGCGAGAGAGCCAGGCGATTGCCCTTCAGCACCTCGGCTGCAATATCCATACGCCCACCTCCTTCGCGCTGTGATTTCATAAGAACATAGGGAATGGATGACGGGACAATCGGATTGCCTGTCATCCATCCTTTCAGGAAAGCACCGCAGAAGCAGTGTCTCCAAGCAAATCAGACGCTTACGCCTTCACATGTTCCTTGATGAAATTCACAACGTCGCCGGTCGGTGTGCCCGGGGTGAATACCTCGGCAATGCCCGCTGCCTTCAGCGCAGGGATGTCGCCCTCGGGGATGACGCCGCCGCCGATGACGAGGACGTCGTCCATTCCCTTGCCGCGAATGAGCTCGACGACCTTCGGGAAAAGATGCGGATGCGCACCCGAGAGGATGCTCAGCGCAACGACGTTGACGTCTTCCTGCAGAGCAGCCTCGGCGATCTCCTCCGGCGTCTGGCGAAGCCCCGTGTAGACGACCTCGAAGCCGGCATCGCGCAGGGCGCGTGCGACGACCTTCGCGCCGCGATCATGACCATCCAGACCCGGTTTTGCAACGAGCACTCTGATTTTTTCTGCCATTTTTCTATTCCTCCTGAACGGAGCCGCCGCACTCCTCGTGCGGCGTCCCCTGTGCATTCATCCAACAGCCGTTCGCGCGTACCGCTTAGAGATTGACGTGTGCCTCGTACTCGCCGAACACCTCACGCATGACACCGCAGATTTCGCCGAGTGTCGCGTAGGTCTTGACTGCTGCGAGGATATGCGGCATGAGGTTCTCATGCTCGTCGGCGCAGGCCTTCTTGAGCTCGGCAAGGGCTGCCTGAACGGCGGCGTTGTCGCGCTTTGCCTTCATGGCCTCGACCTTTGCCTTCTGCTTCTCGCCGACGGAAGCGTCCACCTTGAGGAGGTTCTTCGGAGCTTCCTCCTCCACCTGGAACTTGTTGACGCCGACGATGACGCGTGCACCGGACTCGACGTCCATCTGCCACTTGTATGCGCTGTCCTGGATCTCTTTCTGGATGTAGCCTTTCTCAATCGCTGCAACCGCACCGCCGAGATCGTCGATCTTCTTGATGTACTCCCACGCCTCTTTCTCGATGCGGTTCGTCATCGCCTCGACGTAGTAGGAGCCTGCGAGCGGATCAACCACATCGGCAAGTCCGCTCTCGTACGCGACGATCTGCTGCGTACGGAGGGCGACCATGACCGACTCCTCCGTCGGAAGCGCAAGCGCCTCGTCGCGGGAGTTCGTATGGAGCGACTGCGTGCCGCCCATGACTGCTGCTGCGGTCTGGAGTGCGACGCGGACGATGTTGTTGTTCGGCTGCTGTGCGGTGAGCATCGAGCCTGCCGTCTGCGTATGGACACGGAGCATCATGGATTTCGGCTTCTCTGCATGGAAGCGCTCCTTCATGACCTTTGCCCAGATGCGGCGGGAGGCACGGAACTTCGCGACCTCTTCGAGAACGTTGTTGTGTGCGTTCCAGAAGAAGGAGAGACGGCCTGCGAACGCATCGACGCTGAGGCCTGCCTTGATCGCAGCCTCGACGTAGGCGATGCCGTCTGCAATGGTGAATGCAATCTCCTGCGATGCCGTGGAGCCGGCCTCGCGGATGTGGTAGCCCGAGATGGAGATGGTGTTCCAGTTCGGGACGTTCTTGGAGCAATATTCAAAGATGTTCGTGATGAGGCGCATGGACGGACGCGGCGGGAAGATGTACGTACCGCGTGCTGCATACTCCTTCAGAATGTCATTCTGGATGGTGCCCTTGAGCTTGTCCGCCGAGACGCCCTGCTTCTCCGCCACGGCGATGTACATCGCAAGAAGGACGGACGCAGGTGCGTTGATCGTCATGGACGTGGAGACCTTGCCGAGATCGATCTGGTCAAAGAGGATCTCCATATCAGCAAGGGAGTCGATCGCAACGCCGACCTTGCCGACCTCACCCTCAGAGATCGGATCCGTGGAGTCGTAGCCGATCTGCGTCGGGAGGTCAAATGCGCAGGAGAGTCCCGTTGCACCGCTCTCGATGAGGTAACGATAGCGCTTGTTGGACTCTTCCGCCGTGGAGAATCCTGCGTACATGCGCATCGTCCAGAAGCGTCCGCGGTACATCGTCGGCTGCACGCCGCGCGTGTAAGGATAGACGCCGGGGAAACTGATGTCCTCTGCATAGTCCGTCTCCTGGATGTCGAGCGGGGTGTAGAGTCCCTGCTCGGGGATGTGCGGACGTGCCGGGAACTTTGCCGTGGCTTTTTCTACGGCAGCATTGTACTTGTCAAGCTCCGCCTGGATCTTTTCATTGCTCATGAAAGTCTTCTCCTTTACCTTTTACAGTTCTCATTGGGTTATATACTATGGACGAGCAGCGCAGCAGATGCTGCACTCCCCGAAAGTACCGATGGATACGTCGGATTACTTCTGCATCGATCCTGTGGCCAGGAAGCGCTGATGGAAGGACAGCGCCTCGTCCAGCAGATGCGGTGTCTGTGCGCCCTTCGTCGCCGCAAGAGCACGCTCGTAGTAGTCGAGCAGAACCGGGCGATAGTCGGGATGCGCACAGTTGTTGATGATCTCAAGTGCGCGCTCACGCGGACTCTTGCCGCGCAGATCCGCGATACCCTGCTCCGTGATGACGATGTCCACGTCATGTGCGCCATGGTCGATGTGCGAGCAGAACGGAACGATGGACGAGATCTTGCCGCCCTTTGCCTCGGACTGCGTGTAGAAGATCGTGAGGTAGGCGTTGCGTGCGAAGTCACCGCTGCCGCCGATGCCGTTCATCATCTTCGTGCCCGTGACGTGCGTGGAGTTGACGTTTCCGTAGATGTCAACCTCGATCGCCGTGTTCATCGCGATGACACCGAGACGGCGGACAACCTCGGGGTTGTTCGAGATCTCCTGCGGGCGGAGCATCATGATCTTCTTATACTTGTCGATGTCCTTGTAGAAGCGCTGAAGACCTTCCGGCGAGGGCGAGAACGCCGTGCCGGACGCAAACTTCAGCTTGCCCGCATCGGCAAGGTCGAACATGCCGTCCTGAATGACCTCGGTGTAGACCTCGAGATCCGTGAAGTCGGAGCTGACAAAGCCCGCGATAACGGCATTTGCCACGTTGCCGACACCCGACTGCAGCGGAAGCAGCCCCTTCGGCATACGGCCCTCGGCAATCTCCTTCTTGAGGAGTTCGACCGTGAACTGCCCCATCTTGCGTGCGATGTCGTCAACAGGTGCGAGTGCACGCGTCTTGTCCGTAATGTCACACGGAACGATGTACTTGATCTTCTCAAGCGGGCAAGGCATGAACGTCGTGCCGATACGGTCGCCCGCCTTTGTGATGGGAATTGGCAGACGGTTCGGCGGATCGAGGGGAATGTAGATATCGTGCATGCCGACGAGTTCCATCGGCTGGCTCGTGTTCACCTCGACGATGACCACGTCTGCACTCTGGATGAACGACGGCGTGTTGCCGACCGAGGTCGATGGGATGATGCCCTCCTCGGTGATGGCGACCGCCTCTACGAGCGCAACGTCGATCTTGCCGAGGAATCCCTCACGCGACTGCTGCGCCACCTCGGAAAGGTGCATATCGATGTAGTTCACGAGTCCTGAGTTGATCGCATTGCGCAGCGGCGTGTTCGTCTGATAGGGAAGGCGCTGCTTGATACCGCCCGCCTCAGCGAGTGCACCGTCCAGCTCGGGCCCTGTCGAGGCACCCGTCCAGATGTTGACCTTGAATGGATTCTTCTTCATACGCTCGGCGATGGCAAGCGGAACCGCCTTCGGATAGCCGGACGGGGTAAAACCGCTCGCACCGATGGTCATGCCGTCGGCAAAGTACTCCGCCGCCGTCTCCGCACTTACAATACGATCCGTCAGGGACTTCGGCACGCGATCGGAAATATCGATCATAGAATAACCTCCCTCAGATACAGCGGACAGCACACGGAACACACGAATCATCACAGCACATATCTCATGACTGTGATTTTTAGGAATCACTGATAAAATGAAGCCCGTCAGATTGGCGTAGATTTTTTCGTCCGAACAAGGTGGAAAACCGGACGCAGAGTGGTGCTCTGTGGAGGATTTTCCGCCGAAGTACGGGCAAAAAAGATGCGTCAAGATGATGGTGCTGAATTTATCAGTGCTTCCTTTATTTCATGTTTTCCTTACCGCCGTCACCCATGAATACTCTCCTGACGCAGTCGGCATATAATTTTGACAGCAATCTTGAATCCCTCTGTTTTCTCGTAAATCCCCCGTAAACAGGGGCTGTATGGGGTATCCGAAATAACTGTAGATTATCGTACCTCTCTACGCCAATTATATCTTTCCTAAGAATATCACGAAAAAAAAATGCCGTCAAGATTACATTGACGGCATTTTCTGTGAATTTGTGAAAAAAGAGGAAAAGTATTTATTCTTCCTTTATTTTTTTTCAGACAACACGTCATTTTCCGTGCTGCGATGCGTCAGGTAGTAGGAGAGCGCGCTCAGTCCCACCGAGAGATCCTCGCTGACGAAGGGGACGGACGGCGGCACGTGCAGCTTCACGGGGGCAAAGTTCCAGATCCCGCTGATGCCCGCCGCGACGAGCTGATCCGCCACATGCTGGGCGTGTGCAGCGGGTACGGCGATCACGCCGATCTGGATGCTGCGCTCGGCGACGATCTCCGCGAGATAGGCGATGTCCTCCACACGCCGCTCTCCGACGCGCGTGCCAATGACGACGGGGTTGCTGTCAAAGATCGCCGCAAGGCGGAAGCCGAGACGCTCGATGCCCTGATAGTTTGCAAGCGCCGCGCCCAGATGCCCCATGCCGACGATGGCGAGACTGAGGTGCTGGTCGAGGCCAAGGATGCCGCCGATGCTCTCCTTGAGCTCTGCGACGTAGTAACCGACGCCCTTTTTCCCGAACTGCCCGAAGGCGGTGAGATCCTTGCGGATCTGCTCGGGATTGATCGAGAGGCGGCGGCCGAGTTCCTCGGAGGAGGCGATGCTGACGCCCTCATCACTGAGCTGCCGCAGACAGCGGTAGTAGCGCGGCAGGCGATCGACAGTTGCCTTGGATATCGATGGATGTTCCTGCATAGTTATCCTTCCTTCATCTCCCCCGCCATCGTGTGCACGGCCGCAGCCATCGCGGCGAGCATCCAGAGCAGCATAGAGGACGGTATATTAAAGAGAAGATGATCCGTGATCCCGTTCAGGGCAACGGAGAGCATGGCGAGCCCGATACCGAGGGCAAAGCCCTCCACAAATTTTTTACTGCGCCATGCCATGAGTGCCTCACGCACATCAGCGACGGCGTGCCACTCGTGTTCGTGTGCCGCGAGCACGTCCGCCCACGGCGGGGTTTTGCGCGGCAGGCGGAAGGCGAGCAGCAGCGAGCCGAAGAAGAACCAGAAGAAGGCGAGTGCCCCCGGGATGCCGATCTCCGCCGCATAGTTCAGATACATATTGTGCGCGTGAACGATCTTGACGGGTGCCCCCTGCAGATAGAAGTCGTACTCGGGATAGACCATGAAGTACATGGCCCAGCCAATGCCGAGAAAGGGATGGTCGAGCACCATCGCCACGGTGCTCTCCCAGAAGGCGAGCCGCATCTCCGAGGAGGTGTCAATCCGCGTAAAGACGGAGAGCAGACGATCCGAGAGCACGGGGTCGAAGAAGAGAATGCCCGCGCCGATGACGACGATGCCGAGGAGCACGCGCCAGTCGCGCAGGATGCCATAGCTCGCCAAGATGACGGCGATCACGAGGCACGCGCCGCGCGCGTAGGTCATGCCGAGGCACGCGAGCGCGAGGACGAGGATCGTGAGCGAGAGGCCGCGCCGCCAGCCCGAGAGGCCGACCGCCAGCCCGAGTGCCAGGCAGACGACGATGTCAAGGTAGCCCGCGAGGATGTTCGGATTTTCCCATGTCGAGAAGACACGCTTCGAGAGCTCGGGGAACGATGCACCGTCCACCCATTTCATCGCGGAGATGTCAATGCCGAAGATGAACTGATAAAAGCCGTAGAGGATGACGAATACCGCCGCCGTCGCCATAGCGATGACGACGGGGCGCAGCTCCTCTGCGCTCCGCAGGGCCTGCCCCGTAAGCAAATAGGTGAGCGCATAGATCGGCACGAGATGGGAGTAGTTGTAAAAGCTGAACGCCATGTCGGGCGCGACGGCGACCGACAGGAAGGCGATCACGACAAAGAGGAGCGCGGGGGCATCATACGGCAGACGCCGCAGGTGAAAGTCCGGATCGATGCGCAGGCGCACGCAGAGCGCCGTGCAGCCGACGAGGAGCACCGCCATCGCCGCGAGCGGCACGAGCGGAATCAGAAACGCCTCTGCGATGAGCGCATACTGCATCGCGCGCGCCATACGTTCGCTCCAGCGCGTGCGGCGCAGCGTGCGCCGCCGCTCACGGAAGTAGTCCTTTTCCTGTCCCATGAGGTCACCTCCCCGCAAGGAGCATGGCGCGGATGCCGCCCACGAGATAGAGCGAGCCCGCCGCAACGAGCAGCGCATCCGCCGCGCGTGCACGCACGCGCGCCTCTGCGAGCCCCGCCGCAGGATCGCCTGCCGCATGTGTGACCGCCCCCATGCCCGCCGCCACAGCGGCGACGAGATCTGCGCCCGCCGCACGCTCCGAGTCGGGGCGCACGGTCACGACCTGATCGCCGGGGCGCAGGAGGATCGCAAGCATGTGGTCGATGTCCTTGTCCTTCAGGATGCCGAGCAGAAAGACGCGCGGCTGTGCGGGGAAATAGGCATCGAGCCCCGCGCGCAGTGCCTGCATCCCGGCGGGGTTATGCGCGCCGTCCACGACGACGGTCTGCCCCCCGCAGGAGAGGACCTCAAAGCGCGCGGGATGATGCACCGTGCGCAGCGCCGTGCGTACAGCGTCCTCCGTGACGCGTGCGTCCTCGCGCGCCATGAGCTCTGCCGCCATGATGGCGAGTGCGGCGTTCTCCGCCTGATAGGGGCCCGCGAGAGCCATCTCAAACGGCGCCGGCTCACGGGAGACGACGGAGTGGAAGGCAACGTACTGCCCGCCACTCTCCGCACGCAGCATCTGTGCGGAAAAGTCCTCGCCAAAAACAAAGAGGTCGGCCCCCAGCTCCTCCGCACGCGCCGCGATGATCGTGAGCGGCTCGCCGCCGCCGCCGTGATGACGGGCACGCCCTCCTTGATGATGCCCGCCTTGTGCTCCGCGATCCCTGCGAGCGTGCCGCCGCAGCGATCGGCATGATCCATCGCCACATTGGTGATGATCGTCAGCTCGGGCAGGACGACGTTCGTCGAGTCGAGCAGTCCGCCGAGGCCCGTTTCAACCACGGCGACCTCCACCTTTTCCTCAGCAAAATAGAGGAAGGCAAGTGCCGTCAGTGCCTCAAACTGCGTGGGATGTTCATGTCCCTCCGCTGTCATGGCATCCGCCGCCGCACGCACGCGCGTGAGAAGCGCCGCAAACTGCTCCGCGCTGATCTCCTCTCCCCCGACGCTCATTCGCTCCGTATAGGAGATGAGATGCGGCGAGAGGTACCGCCCGGAGCGGATGCCGGACGCGCGGCATACAGCGTCCATCATCTGCGTGACGGAGCCCTTGCCGTTTGTCCCTGCGATATGAATGACGCGATAGCTGCGCTCGGGATGTCCGAGCCGCGCACACAGCTCCTCCATGCGCGTGAGGCCGAGGCGAATACCGAAAGTATTCAGTTCATCCAGATAGTGCAGTGACTCCTCGTAGTTCATCGAATCACCTCAGAGCTTCTCAAGATCCGTGAGGCGCGTCCGTATGAGGGCGATCTTCTCCTCGTAGCCCGCCAGTTTCTCGCGCTCTGCGGCGACGACGGCGGCAGGAGCCTTCGATGTAAAGCCCTCGTTCGAGAGTTTGCCCGTCAGGCGCGCGATCTCCTTCTCGAGATTTGCACGCTCCTTTGTCAGGCGCGCCGTCTCCTTCTCCACATCAATCAGCCCCGCGAGCGGCAGGTAGACCGCCGCGCCCGCGAGTGCCCCCGTCACGACATTTTCCGGATCGGGAGCATCCGCCGCGAGGAAGGAGACCTCCGAAGCGGATGCGAGGGCAAAGAAGTAGTCCTCATGCGCGGCAAACACATCGGCGAGTGCCGCATCGCGCACGCGCAGAATGAGCGTGCTCTTTTTGCTCGGCGGCGTGCCGAGCTCCGCACGCAGGTTGCGCGTCGTCTTAATGACCTCCATGATCGCGGTCATCGCCTGCTCCGCCGCCGTGTCGATGGCGGATTCCGTGACCTCCGGCCACGGAGCACGCATGATGCTCTCGCCCTCGTGCGGCAGCTTCTGCCAGATCTCCTCTGTGAGGAAGGGCATGAAGGGATGCAGGAGGCGCATCGTACGCTCAAGCACGGTACGCAGGACATAGAGCGCCGTATTCTTCGCGCGGACATTCTCCTTGTCATAGAGGCGTGCCTTCGTCAGCTCGATGTACCAGTCGCAGAACTCGCTCCACAGGAACTCGTAGATCGTACGTCCCGCCTCACCGAGCTCGTAGTGCTCGAGGTTCGCCGTCACGTCGCGCGTCGTCTCCTCCACGCGCGAGAGGATCCAGCGGTCGGCAAGCGTATAGTCCTCCGCCGTCGGTACGAACGATGCGTCCGATCCCTCGAGATTCATCAGCATGTAGCGCGAGGCATTCCAGATCTTGTTTGCAAAATTGCGCGCCGCCTCGACGCGCTCCCAATAGAAGCGCATGTCGTTGCCGGGCGTATTGCCCGTGATGAGCATGAAGCGGAGCGTATCCGCACCGTACTTTTCAATGACCTCCACGGGATCGATGCCGTTGCCGAGGGATTTCGACATCTTGCGCCCCTCGCTGTCGCGCACGAGTCCGTGGATAAAGACATCGCGGAACGGCACATCGCCGCCGAAGCGCAGCCCCATCATGACCATGCGTGCCACCCAGAAGAAGATGATGTCATAGCCCGTCACGAGCACCGACGTCGGGTAGAAATGGCGCAGATCGACCGTCTGCTCCGGCCAGCCGAGTGTCTCGAACGGCCAGAGGCCGGAGCTGAACCACGTATCGAGCACGTCCTCATCCTGGTGGATGTCCGTGCTGCCGCAGTGCGGGCACGCCGTGAGGTCGTCGCGCGACACGGAGGTCTCGCCGCAGTGCGCACAGTGCCATGCGGGGATGCGGTGTCCCCACCAGAGCTGGCGCGAGATGCACCAGTCACGAATATTTTCAAGCCAGTTTTCGTAGATTTTCGTGAAACGCTCGGGGACAAAACGGATCCTTCCGTCGCGCACCGCCTCAATCGCGGGCCTCGCGAGGCCCTCCATGCGGACGAACCACTGCTTCGATACGAGCGGCTCGATCGTCGTCTTGCAGCGCGAGCAATGTCCGACGGCGTGCTCATGCTGTTCCGTGCGCACGAGGGCGCCCGTTTCCTCGAGCTCCTTCACGAGTGCCTTGCGGCACGCATAGCGATCCATCCCCGCATAGCGTCCCGCATTCTCGTTCATCGTGCCATCGGCATTGATGACGATGATCTGCTCGAGATCGTGCCGCTGTCCCATTTCAAAGTCGTTCGGATCGTGCGCGGGCGTCACCTTGACTGCACCCGTTCCGAAGGCAGGATCGACGTAGGCATCGGCAAAGAGCGGGATGCGGCGTCCCACCACAGGCAGGATCAGCGTCTTGCCGACGAGTGCCTTGTACCGTTCATCATCGGGGTGTACCGCCACGCCCGTATCACCGAACATCGTCTCGGGGCGCGTCGTCGCGATCTCCACATAGTCGTCCGTGCCCTCAATCGGATAGCGCAGATGCCAGAGGTGTCCCGCCTCCGTCTCATGCTCGACCTCGATGTCCGAGATCGCCGTCATGCAGGAGGGGCACCAGTTCGTGATGCGCGTCCCCTGATAGATCAGACCCTGCTCATAGAGACTGACAAAGACCTCGCGCACGGCGCGGGAACAGCCCTCGTCCATCGTGAACCGCTCGCGGTCCCAGTCACAGGATGCGCCGAGCATCCGCAGCTGATACATGATGCGGTCGCCGTACTGCTGCTTCCAGTCCCAGACACGCGTGAGGAACTTCTCTCTGCCGAGGTCAAAGCGCGTCGTGCCCTCCTCGCGCAGTGCTGCCTCCACCTTTGCCTGCGTTGCGATGCCCGCATGGTCGCAGCCCGGGATCCAGACCACATTCTTGCCGCGCATCCGCTGGTAGCGCACGAGGATGTCCTGCAGCGTATTGTCAAGGGCGTGCCCCATGTGGAGCTGCCCCGTCACGTTCGGCGGCGGGATCACCACGCTGTACGGCGTACGACTCTCGTCTGCCTCGTCATGAAAGAGCTTATGCTGCTCCCAGTAGTCATACCATTTCCGCTCAAAGCTCTGTGGGTCGTATGTCTTTGGAATATTGGCACCGGATTCCTGACTCATCGATCTATTCCTCCCGAAAGAAACGCCCTCGTCCCGCGGGGACGAAGGCGTCCGCTCATCTATGAATTGCACTCGTTAGAGTAGCACAAAACCGCGTTTTTTGCAAGATGCAGACCTAGGTACGGCGTTTTCCGATGATTTACCGACGAAAGCTCTTGGTATAGTCCCACACGATGTCAAGGAACTGCCGCGCCAGTGCATCGTCAAATATCTCACGATAGTCGTCATTTCGCTCGTGAATATGGTAGGTATATGAATCCAACGATACCGTCCCATCCTCACGCGTAAATTCCGTCGTCTCGAGATGAAATGCATGCTGCTCCGTGCGCACGCAGATCTTATACGTCTGTCCGGGATAGATGGAGTTGCTGACCGTATAGGCACGCCGCTGTCCGCCGAGCACCTCCGGAAGATTCCCGTCAAGATACGGTGCATCAATCGGATAGCCCGCGAGTTTTCCGAGGATCTTGTAGATGTCCACCGTACTCGTCAGCTCGTCCACGCGCCCGAGCGCCGGTACCCCCGCGCCCCGCGCCATCAGTGCCGCACCCGTCTGCTCCTCACTGAGGAGATACGGACTGCGTGCATGCACAGAACATCCATGATCCGAATAGACCAGCACGATGTACTCATCGTCGTCATAGTGCGTGGTAATGTAATCAAAAAGATAGCCGAGCTGGCGGTCTGCTGCGCACACCTCACTGCGATTGACATATTGGCTCAGCGGGTTTTTCTTCAAAAATACAGAAGCGCCTCGATCCTGCGGCTGCAGAACATCAGCGAGCGGCATATGTACCGACGCATGAGCTGACATACTGATGTCCGCATTATAAGGATGAGTGTCTGCGCTGTGCATAAAAAGAAAGTTATCGCACTCATCAAAGGTCTGAAGATGACGTATGATCCGCTCCACACCGTCCGCTGTACGCTCCATCCAATGATTGACAATCAGACGGTCATGCCCGCGTGTTGCACCGTTGTAGATTCCCTCTCCATCCCCCTGAATATTGGTACAATAGTAGCCGAGATGCTTCATCTGCTCGGACAGCGTCACAATGGACGGGTCGAGCGCAAAGGGCACTCCCGGTCGTGCAATCTGCGTATGATGCTGATACAGCCCTGTCTCGATGCTCGCAAGCGACGGATACGTATACTCCGAAGCACTGAAATTATTTTCAAAAATGATCCCCGCAGAAAAGAAACGCAGAAGATTTGGCATCAGTTCTTCTGCCTCATCCCGCAGGGCATGCCATGCAAGACCATCAGCGAGAATATTCAGCACAAATTTCCTGCGCTGTGGGCTGTGTTGCAGAACAATCGGCTCCCCGACGAGAAAGGGGGAAGCCGAACGAAACGTCGTCGGCTCCTCCACGCGATAAAAATTAAACTCACCGCAACTGAGCTGCATCGTTCGATCCATGTTTTCCGCATGGATCGAGATTTTTTGTTTATCCTCTTTCGCCGCAAGCGGAAGAATCTCTGCGTGCCCCTGCGGCATGACACAAATCTCCGAGGTCTCATCTGCCTTCACGATATCGAAGACAAAATCATCCACAATTGGATAATTATATTGCTTCATTGCCGGATTCATTAGGTCAATGACTTTGCTTTTGATAAACATGACCCCATAGGGATTGTAGAGCCCGGTACGATAGCGCGGCAGCGCATCAGAAAAACGCGGAAGCTCCTCACACACATGAATCCAGAATTTTTTCGTGACTCCATGAGAATCTATGACTACATCGGTGATGAACGGTGCAAACTGTGCATTCGTAAAAGCTGCCTTGAGTGCATAGATACAATTCTCCATCGCATCAGGATCTTCCGGAAAGCTGAGATAATCTCGATCTACCGACAGCATCATAAAGAGCATGGCACGATCCGGACATCCCGTCTGCTGATACACACGGGAGAGCACAGCACACGCATGTGGACTCATTTTCCGTTTGTTGTACGCTGCCTTCCCATAGGAAAGTGCCGCCTCCATATCCTTCCGTGCAAGAGCTTCCTCTGCACGGAAGAGCTCATATTCCTCGCCCTCGGGACAGAGCCGATGATACTCCTCGGCACAGCGCTGCATCGTCGTACCAAAGTCATTCCGCTCTACCGCATCCATGAGCTGTGCGGCGCATTCTTGCACACGCGCATCGCGTACAGCGCGTGAAAAGCGTTCTGCCGCCCGCGTCAGTTCGTCCGCATCATCATGAGAAAAGAGCAGCGCATGATCGAGCATCTGCCAGCCGGCTTCCCGTTCCCCCATAAGAAAACGCCGATGCTCCTTTGTAAAGAGCACCGCGTTTGTATTGGATATGGGAAAGCAAAGCACAGGAAGATGATCGTAGTCCGGCAAAGCTGCATCGGGGCGCAGCAGGGCAAATGCACGGCAATTTTCGGTATAGTTCTCCCGCAGCGCCGCCTCATTGGGCTGATAGACAACGGCAGAGAGCAGGTCAAAGAGGCCCGTATTGCCGCGCTCATTGTACGCCGTCATCAAAAGGCGCACGCCCTCCGCATAGCCTTCGGCGTCGAAGGCCTCTGCCGACAGTGCGAGCAAGGTCTCACCGAGGCGCACACGCACCATATAGGCCGTATCCTCGTCCTGTTCCTCTGTGCTGCGTGCAAGATATGCCCGTGCCTCCGCACAAAGTTCCCCGTATGCGCCGCGCGCCGTCAGCTCCTCCAGTCGCTCCGCGATGTCCATCTCTGCCGTGCCCCCTATCTCTCTTAGAACAGTCCCGTGATCACACCGTCTGCCGTGATGTCCATGCCCATCGCGGCGGGCACTTTCGGCAGTCCCGGCATGGTGAGGACATTGCCCGTGAGAGCGACAACGAAGCCCGCTCCGCAGGAGGCGCGCAGCTCGCGCACAGTGATGCGGAAGCCCGACGGACGTCCGAGGAGTGCGGGGTTGTCGGAGAAGGAGTACTGTGTCTTGGCCATGCAGACGGGCGTCTCCGTCATGCCGAGCGCGTCCATCTCCGCGAGCTGCTTCTTCGCCGCATCGGTAAAGTCCACGCCGTCTGCACCGTAGATCTCCCGCGCGATGGTCTCGATCTTCTCCACGATGGGCTTTGCCGCGTCGTAGAGGGGGTGAAAATGCGCGGGCTGCCGGAGTGCTGCGTCCACCGCATCCGCTAGGGCAAGTCCGCCCTCACCGCCCTTTGCCCAGACCTCGGAGCGCACGGCAGGCGCACCGAGGCGCGCACAGAGCTCCTCGAGGAGAGCGAGCTCCGCCTCGGTGTCCGTCGGGAATACGTTGACGGCGACGACGGCGGGCACGCCGAACTTTCCGATGTTCTCGATGTGCTTTTCGAGGTTCGCCGCGCCGCGCCGCAGGGCGTCCAGATTCTCCGTGTCGAGGTCGCTCTTTGCCGCGCCGCCGTTCATCTTGAGCGCACGCACGGTGGCGACAATGACGACAGCATCGGGGGCGAGCCCCGCCAGACGGCATTTGATGTCGAAGAATTTCTCCGCGCCGAGATCTGCACCGAAGCCCGCCTCCGTGACGACGTAGTCCGCACAGGACAGTGCCGCCTTGGTCGCTGCGACACTGCTGCACCCATGGGCGATGTTCGCGAAGGGGCCGCCGTGGATGAGGGCGGGCGTCCCCTCGATGGTCTGCACGAGGTTGGGCTTCACGGCATCCTTAAAGAGCAGGGTCAAGGCCCCCGTCGCACCGAGCTCCTCCGCGTGCACAGGGCGTCCGCCGCGCGTATAGCCGATGAGGATGCGCCCGAGGCGCCGCTTCATGTCGGCGAGATCCTCCGCCAGACAGAGAATTGCCATCATCTCCGAGGCGACGGTGATGTCAAAGCCGGACTCCCGCGGCACGCCGTGGACGCGTCCGCCGAGCCCCGTAACGACGTGGCGCAGGGCGCGGTCGTTGATGTCGAGGACGCGCTTCCACACGATGCGGTTCACGTCGAGATCGAGCGCGTTGCCCTGAAAGATGTGGTTGTCGATGAGTGCGGCGAGAAGGTTGTGCGCCGTCGTGATGGCGTGAAAGTCCCCCGTAAAGTGGAGGTTGATGTCCTCCATGGGGACGACCTGTGCATAGCCGCCGCCCGCCGCGCCGCCCTTCATGCCGAAGCAGGGGCCAAGCGACGGCTCGCGCAGGGCAACGATGGTCTTTTTGCCCTGCCGATGGAGAGCATCGGCAAGCCCGACGCTCGTCGTCGTCTTGCCCTCACCCGCGGGGGTTGGGTTGATCGCCGTGACGAGGATGAGCTTTCCCGGTTTTCCATGGGCGCCCGCAAGGGATTCGCGCGTCAGCTTGGCCTTGTACCTGCCGTACGGCTCGATCGTATCCGCATCAATGCCCAGTGCGGCCGCAATTTCTGTAATGGGGCGAAGTTTGGCTTCGCGCGCGATTTCGACATCGGATTTCATGACGTATCCTCCTTATGCGTTCTGCGCTTTGGCTGCCTGTACTACATTCTCCATCAGCATGGCGACGGTGAGAAGTCCGACACCGCCCGGCACGGGCGTGATCGCCCCCGCGACAGCCGCTGCGGCGTCAAAGTCCACGTCGCCGACGAGCTTCTTCGGCGCGATGCGGTTGATGCCGACGTCGATCACCGTCGCGCCCTCCTTCACCATGTCCGCCGTGACAAAGTGCGGCCGCCCGACCGCAGCGACGAGGATGTCCGCCGTGCGCGCGATCGCGGCAAGGTTCTGCGTGCGCGAGTGACAGATCGTCACGGTTGCGTTGCGTTCGAGAAGGAGATGCGCCATGGGTTTTCCGACGATGTTGCTGCGGCCGATGATGACGGCGTGCGCCCCCTCGATGGGGATGCCCGCGTAGTCGAGCATACGGATGCAGCCCGCCGGTGTGCAGGGGCGCAGTCCCGGTGCGCCGAGCACCAGATGTCCGACGTTGACGGGATGGAAGCCGTCCACGTCCTTGCGCGGGTCGATATGGGAGAGGATCTCCTCCTCGTCCTCCGCGATCTGCGCGGGCAGCGGCAGCTGCACGAGGATGCCGTGTACCTCCGGATCGACGTTCAGCTCCTCGATGCATGCGAGGAGCTCCTCCTTCGACGTCTCGGCGGGGAGGGCGATGTGGTCAGAGCGGATGCCGAGCTCCTCGCACGTCCGCTGCTTGTTGCGGACGTAGACCTCGGAGGCGGGGTCGCTGCCGACGATGATGACGGCAAGGCGCGGCAAAACGCCCGCCGCCTTCAGCTCTGCGACACCGCGTGCGGCATCTTCCTTTATCCGTGCGGCAAATTCCTTGCCCGAAAGAATCCGTGCCATCATGCTCTCCTTTATACCATATAGCTGATCCACGTAAAGACGAAAATCGCAATCGAGACGATGCCGTTGCGCATGAAGTACACCTGCGTCACGCGTGAGAAGTCCGTCGGCCCTGCGATGCGGTGCTGGTAGACGAGGGTCGCCGCTGCAATCGCGACGCCGATGAAGTACGGCCAGTGCAGATGCATCATCGCGCCGAGGGCGATAAAGAGCAGGATCGAGAGGACGTGCATTGCCCGCGCGATCTGAAAGGCGCCGCGTGCACCGAACGACACCGCGAGGGAGTGGAGTCCCTGACTGCGGTCAAACGCCTCATCCTGCGCCCCGTACATCGCGTCGAACGCAGCGATCCAGAGGGCGACCGCGAGAAAGAGCACGAGCATCGGCAGCTCGATTTTCCCGCTGACCGCAACCCAGCCGCCCGCCGGCGCCATGCCGATGGCGATGCCGAGGAAGAGGTGTACCCATCCTGTCACGCGCTTCATGTACGGGTAGATGAGGAAGGGCACAGCAGCGAACGGCAGGAGACGGATGCAGACCGGATGCACCTGCAGCACGGCGAAGATAAGCACAAGGAGGCACACGCCGATAAAGACGAGCGCCTCCTTCTTCGTGACGCGCCCCTGCACCATCGCACGGTAGGCGAGGCGGGGCTGCTGCTTGTCATACTTTAGATCGGCGAGGTTGTCGAGGGCGAGTGCCGCCGACCGTGCCGCCGTGATGGCGAGCACGACCCAGCCGAGCGTCCCGAGCGGCGGATCGCCGCCTGCGGCGAGGAGTGCCCCCATGAGGGCAAACGGCAGAGAGAACACGGTATGGTGAAACGCTGTGTTGTTCATATGCGCCCGCAGGCGCTCCATCCACCAGCTCAATCCAGACCGAACTCCTTCCACCGCGCCGTCACGCGCTCCGTGATCTCCTTCGACATCGTGATCTCATCCGGCCACTCACGCGCATGGCCTTCCTCCGGCCACGTCTTCGTCGCGTCGATGCCGAGCTTCGACCCCCACTTTGCCATGGGCGAGGAGTGGTCGAGCACGTCGAGCGGTCCCTGCACGATCTCGAGGTCATATTTCGCGTCGATGTTGTTGAAAACGCGCCACCAGACTTCCTTCATGTCCTGCACATTGACGTGGGCGTCCACGACGATGATCATCTTCACGTTCATCATCTGTCCCATGCCCCAGAGCGCGTGCATGACCTTGCGCGCATGCATCGGGAACTGTTTCTTGATGGAGACGACGACGCAGTCGTGAAACACGCCCTCGAGCGGCATGTTGACATCGACGACCTCGGGCAGCATCTGCTTCAAGAGCGGCAGGAAGATGCGCTCCGTCGCCTTCGCGAGGAAGCAGTCCTCCATCGGCGGGCGTCCGACAACCGTCGCGGCGTAGATGGGGTCCTTACGGTGCGTGATCGCCGTGATGTGAAAGACGGGATAGTCGTCCGCGAGGGAGTAGTAGCCCGTGTGGTCGCCGAACGGCCCCTCGCGGCGCATCTCGTCCGTATCGACATAGCCCTCGAGGATGATCTCCGCCGTCGCGGGCACCTCGAGATCGACCGTAATGCACTTCACGAGTTCGACCGATTTATGCCGGAGGAACCCCGCAAAGACCATCTCATCGATGTCGCGCGGCAGCGGGGCCGTCGCCGCATAGGTCACGACGGGATCCGTGCCGATGGCGACGGCCGCCTCAATGCGTTTGCCGCCCTGCGCCTTCATCGCGCGGAAATTCTCCGCCCCGTTCTTGTGGATATGCCAGTGCATCCCCGTCGTGCGGCTGTCGTACTTCTGCAGGCGATACATACCGACGTTGCGCTTGCCCGTCTCAGGATTCTTCGTAAAGACGAGCGGCAGCGTCACAAAGGGGCCGCCGTCATCCGGCCAGCACTTCAGAATGGGGATCTCGTCGAGATTCGGGTTCTCCGTCTCGATGACTTCCTGACATGGTGCATTTTTCACGTACTTCGGGAAATTGATCGCCTTGCGCGCCATCGGGATGAGCGTCATGAGGTTCATCTTGTTCTGCAGGGAGATGTGCGGGATCTTTAGGATCTCCGTCAGCTCATCTGCCACGTCGTCGAGCTTCTCCACGCCGAAGGCGAGTGCCATGCGCTCATAGCTGCCGAATGCATTCATGAGGACGGGCATCTTTGACCCCTTTACATTCTCAAAGAGCAGGGCAACGTTCTCCGCGCCCTCACGCTTCGAGATGCGGTCCGTGATCTCCGTGATCTCGAGCTCCGGGTCAACCTCCGCCGTGATGCGGCGGAGCAGCCCGCGTTCCTCAAGTGCCGCGATGTATTCGCGCAGATCCTTATATGCCAAGGTATCCCCTCCTAATATATCGTGTTTCTTCTGCGTAACGTGTCCGCCAATCTCCTATTTTCGGAGGATAAAGCGGACGATCAAATACCCCACGCCGTAGAGCGCAATCATCGGCACAGCGATCATCGACTGCGTGAACACATCGGGTGTCGGTGAGATCACAGCCGCGATGACGAACGAGAGAAAAATGACGATGCGCGCGTACTTGCTCAGGAATTTTGACGTGATAAAGCCCAGTTTCCCAAGAATCGTAATGACGAGCGGCAGCTCAAAGACAAAGCCGAACGGCAGGACGAACATGATGACGAACTCAAAATACCGATTGACGGAAAAGAGCGCCTCGAGTTCATCGTTGCCGAACCCCTTGAAGAACATGATTGCCGCAGGGAAGACGAGGAAGAACGAGAATGCCAGTCCGAGGAAGAAGAGCACCACCGAGACGGGAACAACGATGGCGAGCACCATGCGTTCCGACGGGGTGAGCGCGGGCAGAAAAAAGCGCCAGACGTGATAGAAGATCACGGGCAGCGCAAGAAGGAAGCCCACGACGACGGCGATCTTGATGTAGGTAAAAAACGCCTCGGCGGGCTGCATATAGTAGAGTTTTCCGACCGGCAGGGTCAGATAGTGCATGATGTCGCCGATGAAGTAGTAGCCGACCGCCGAGCCGACAGCGACGGCGAGCAGGCACTTGATGAGCCGCGAACGCAGCTCGGTCAGATGCGCGATGAGCGACATGCTGCCGTCGTCATCCTGCGGCGCGCCTGCGTCCTCCGGCGGCAGCGGCTTGACCCCCGTTTCCTGCACCGCAGGCACCGACGTCTCTTCGGCCGGGGGCGTCCCCGCGCCGTCCGCTTTCATTTCCTCTGCCATGGATCAGATCTTTTCCTCTTTTTTTGCATTCTCGGGCAGCTGCTTCGTCTCATGCGTCACGTTGATCTCCGCCGGCGGCTCGTCCTTTGCACTATTTGCCGACTTAAACTCCTTGATGCTCTTGCCGAGCGCCTTTCCGATGTCGGGGAGACGGCCGGGGCCAAAGACAACGAGGCCGATGATCAAAATAAGTACGAGTTCGGGAACGCCCAATCCAAACATAATATCCTCCTAAACCATGCCGTTCGGCACAATATCATCGTGATGTTCTGCGCAGCCGTGTTAGGGAAGCTCCTAGGACTGCTTCGTCTCTGCGGCCTTCTGGTCAGCGCGGTGCGCCTCGACCGCAGCAGCTGCGGTCTCCGCCGTCGGCGAGGTCGCCGCCGGTGCGGGAGCACTCTGCTGTGCCGCCGCTGGGGCAGCCGGCTCTGCTGCCACTGGCGCGGCGGCCGGCTGCGGCTGTGCCGCCGTATTCTGTGCAGGCGGCGGATCGGGTGTGTTGATCGCCGCCGTCAGCGCGTTTGACGCCTTGCGGAACTCACGCAGTCCCTTGCCCAGTGTCCGCCCCATCTCGGGCAGCTTCCCCGGGCCGAAGACAATCAGCCCCACGATCAAGATCAATACCAGCTCCGGTGCACCGATGCCGAACATAATATATCCTCCTGTATGCGTACATCGGGGTACGCATGACGGAAACCCCAACGCTGTCAGTGATTCCTTAAAACTCTCTCCGACCGATAAAGTCCGCCGCCATGAGGCAGGTCTCACGAATCTGCGGGTCAAGGCTCGCAGGCAGTGCCGCCTTGGCGCGCGCCAGATAGGCATCTGCCTGTTCCTGCGCATAGTCCAGCCCATCCGAGGCACGCACGAGTGCAAGCGCACGCGCGACCTCCTCCAAGGTTTTCTTTGGATTCGTAATGAGTGCCGCGAGCTCCTCCCGCTCCTCCGCGCCGAGCACGGAGAGTGCACGGATGACGGGCAGCGTCACGTAGCCCTGTGCGAGGTCATGTCCCGCAGGTTTTCCGATGTCCTCAGAGCTGCGGCGGAAGTCGAGCAGGTCGTCCGTGATCTGGAACGCCATGCCAATATCGCGGCCGTACTCCGCCATCTGTTCCGTATCGGCAGGGCTCATTCCACCGATGAAGCCGCCGAGCTCACAGCAGATCTCAAGGAAATCCGCCGTTTTCTTGCGGATGCGCTCATAGTAGGCATCCTCCCCCGTAGGGATCTGGTAGGCCGTATGATCCTGCAGGATCTCGCCCTCGCTCAGCGTGCAGACCAGATGCGCCAGCTTGACATAGACGGACGAGTCATAGCCCTCCTCCGCGACGAGCTTGAACGCGCGTGCAAAGATATAGTCTCCGCTCAGGATGGCAATCTGGTTGCCCCACTTCGCGTTTGTCGTCTCAGCACCGCGCCGCGTATCCGCCTCGTCGATCACATCGTCGTGTACGAGGGATGCCGTGTGGATCAGCTCGAGTGCCACGGCCACGGGCATCGCACGCGCGCGATCAAACGACGCACCGCCGCGTGCTGCCAGCAGGAAGAGCGCAGGACGCAGCCGCTTGCCCCCCGAGGAGACGAGGTGCATCCCAACATCCGTGATGAGCGGCGTCTCGGAGACAATCGCCTCCTCAAGCGCGGGCTCAAGTGCTGCGAGATCCTCCTGTATGACATCAAACATGTCGCTTTTCAACGTTCTACCACCTACATTCGACGCCGCGCAGAGCGTCGCTTTCCATCCATTGTGACACAGACAAATCTCCTCACATTTTAACATATTGCATCTATAGCGTCAAAATTATTTCTGTCATGAAAAAAGGCGCAGTGCCCCGCGCCTTTGGATGATGATAAAACTTCCCCGTACTTTTTTACTTCCCCAGCAGAGCGACCAGACGCCGCGCCGCTTCCTCGGTGTCCTCGGGCGAGCCGAAGGTCGAGAAGCGGAAATAGCCCTCGCCCGCGCTGCCGAACCCCTCGCCCGGCGTACCGATGACCTGAATCTCATGCAAGAGGTAGTCGAAGAACGCCCAGCTTCCCATGTTCTTCGGGCACTGCATCCAGATGTAGGGCGCATTCTTCCCGCCGCAGTACCATATCCCTAGCGTGTCGAGTGCCGCCATCAGATGCGCTGCGTTCTTTTTATACACGCGGATATTCTCATGGATCTCGCGCTGTCCTTCCTCCGTAAAGACCGCCGCCGCGCCTTTTTGCAAAATATAGGAGACCCCGTTCGTCTTGGTCGTGCGGTTGCGTACCCACATCGCATTCAGCGAAAGCCCGCCGCGCATGAGCTCCTGCGGAATGACCGTATAGCCGAAGCGCGTCCCCGTAAATCCCGCCGTCTTGGAGAGCGAGCAGATCTCAATGGCGCAAGTCTTTGCGCCCTCGATCTCAAAGATGCTGTGCGGGATCTCCTCATCCTCGATGAACGCCTCGTAGGCAGCATCAAAGAGGATGATCTCATCGGTTTTGTTCGCGTAATCCACCCATGCTTTCAGATGTGTGCGTGAGAAGACTGCGCCCGTCGGATTGTTCGGCGAGCAGATGTAGATGATGTCGGCATGCACGGACGGATCGGGCAGTGCTAAGAAGCCATCCTCGCGGCTCGATGCGACATGGATGATCTCGTTTCCTGCAATGATGTTCGCATCGACATAGGCAGGATATGCTGGCTCCATGATGAGAACGTGCTGATCTCTGCCGAGGATGTCAAGGATGTCGCCCAGCTCATCGCTGGCGCCGCTCGAGACGAATACATCCTCGGGCGCCAGCTGCACGCCGCGCCGCGCATAATACGCCGCGATCGTCGCGCGCAGCTCCGGTGCGCCGCACTCGGGCATATAGCCGT
>ERZ773212.124-NODE-124-length-41356-cov-8.133144_pt1 | contig 41356 bp, 35 predicted proteins | sample MGYA00581005_ERZ773212 | MGnify/ENA primary metagenome ERZ773212 (study PRJEB29015, sample SAMEA2738154) | human oral metagenome | biome: human oral; feature: human-associated habitat; material: saliva | place: China | collected 2196 ... | reverse complement strand
AGGAGACAAACCACAGGCGTAGCGGTGCTACGTCGAGGATTTGTCGACGACGAGAGGACAGCGCAGATGTGTGAAGATGGGTGGCTGAATTTATCAGTGATTCCCTATCAGTTCTCTTAACAAGAAAGTAACCGCCCCTCGTCCCTGACGTGTGGCGGTTAATTCCTAAAACATATAGGGGCACTGACCGTCTGTCGGCAGTCCCTTTTCTGTGCTTATTGTAGAGCGTTTCCGTCCCTGCGTCAGCGTATCTTTTGCAGGAAGAGGCGCATGCCGTCGGTGACGTAACGGTAAATACTGATAGACCCTGCTCGGTATTCCCCGCTGTCATCCTGTACAAAGGTACCCTGCGTACCATCTCTAAGGTCATTGTCCTCAAGTCTGCCGTCAGAGAGGAACCGGCGATACGCATAGGGCTTTTCGCCATTATCGGTGTCAGGCTCATACATCGTGAACACGCCTGTCGCCGTATCGTAGCTGAACGCAGTCCATTCTGAGCTGTCGTTCGCATCGATGACCATGTAGCGCGCGGGAACGGCGGGGCTTGCCTGCGGGGCGCTTGCCGTCTTTTTTGTCTTGCGCACGACAAATGAGATAAACTCGCCATTGGCGTCACCGTCGAGCATGCACGTTTCTCCTTGGTCGAGGTTGTCCTTTATGCTACTGAACATCCTCATTACATTCAAGATATACTCAGGCAGGGTTCTTTCCCCGATACCCGGGATATAGGCAACATGGGCGCTGCGGTCTTCCTGCAACTCATAGACCGCGTCATAGGCGCTGCTTCCAGGGACGAGATGCTCCACCTGCACATCGCCCGGCTCCCACCACCCCTTCCGTGATAAAACTGTCCACCGCTCGGTAGGCCCCCCATCGTCGTAGAGAGTGAGCACGCCTGCTTTCGGATCGTAGTCAAACGACCGATTCCATCGGCCTGCCTCCTGCGTCGGGTCGACGATTTCATAGGTGCCCTGTTCGGGCTCGGGTGTCACGAGGACTACCCCGCCGCCGCTCCCGCCGCTTGGTTTTGCGTAACGCTTGAGGATATAGGTGCGTCCGTCGCTCGTAAAGCGCGTCTCCCCGATATCCCCGTTATAGGGCGCGGCGGAGGCGGTCTCCCCCTGCGCCAGCAGCAGTGCGGCGACAAACAGCAGCGCCGCCGTGCAGGTCTTCATCATCGCGATTGGATGTGTCATCTTCGTTCAGCTCCTTATCACTTTGCTTTCTGAATGGTAAAGGTATGCGATTTCCCATCCGGCATATCGGCCATGACGCTGATATCCTTCACACCAAAGTTGGTCTCCCCTCTGATAGCGCCATCAAACTGAGACAGCGCCTGTATGATATATGCAGGCAATGTCTGCGGGCCTTTTCCTTCACAAAGGGCGAACATTTCATAGACTCCGCTGTAGGATTTGTTCTCCGGCCGCAGTTCCTCCACGGTCACGCGGTTGTTCCAAAAGTCGCTGAAATCCAGCCGCCGCACCGCGCCCTTATCGTCATACAGCGTAAATATCCGCGTGGACGTGTCGTAATCAAACGACCGGTTCCATTCGGACGGCGACACCTCGTCCACGATGTTGTAGGCGCCGTGTTTCGGCGCGGCGGAGGCAACGCCTCCCTGCGCGAGCAGCAGCGCGCCGACGAGCAGCAGTGCCGCCATAGAGACCTTAAAAAAGTTCATTGTTTGATTTCTCATTTCATTCAGCTCCTTATCCTTTGTACCAACTTATCCAAGATACGTTTTTTCCATAGGCCGTAGTCTAAAAATCCTACCACAAGCCCTACTAACATTGCCTCCAATAGGTTAACTTCATCTTCGTTTCCTACCGGCTGTATGACAGTATGTTCTCCTAAAAGTCCACTGTATATCCCCAGCATAATCGAAACCACAGCAATGCCCATAAGAAAATATGCAGTTGAACTTTCTACTTCGTGAGCAATATGTACAAGATATAGCGTCGTGATGGCAGATAGAGCCTTGATACTAATACCCCATACCAGTTTATTCGCCGCGTATTCTGACATAAGAAGACCAAATACTATACACAGAATTACCAGCAGTGCAAAATAAATTTTGTATTTCCCTTTATCATGCACCCATCTCAAAGGCCACAATAAAACGACCAGCACAACGGCAAACGCTATGATTGGAATTCCCCACGTGTTTATAAAGTTCACGGAATCATCCCTTCATCCATGAGCGTTATCTTCTCCCCCTTTTGATGCGCGAGCAGCGCGCGCAGGACATAGGCGGCCTCGCCCGTGTAGGTCATCGTGCTGTACTTGCGTGCGCCGAGTTTCCGCGCAACAACCTTCGGCGTCATGTCCGGTGAGGTGACAAATGCTGCCCCGCTGTCATTCGCCCGCTCAATCGGAACGAGATTCCGGTCGCGGTAGTCATACGCGAAGTCCTCGCCCGGCGGTTTGCTCAGATAGATACAGCGATACTCTCCCGTCTTCGCATTGTACTGAAAATCGTAGAGCCCTTGATAGAGGTGCGGCTCGACTCCTTCGCCGACCCGACCGATGACACGTCCGCCCAGTACGTGATAGTACGTGATGTCCCCCTCAGACCAGATGTCAATGCCGTCTACATCCATGACGACGTTGTAGCCCGTAACGGGGCGCTGTTCATCCCCCGCGAGCATATAGAACCCTACCTTCACATAGTGCTGCGCCGACGCGACGCCCGCGCTTGCCCCGAGCGCGACGCACAGGGCGGCGCAGAGTGCAATCGCAAAACTCCATACACGCTTTCTCATAGAAATCCTCCTTGAACAAAATCCAATATACTTTAGATGTGGATATTATTCCCCCCCCCGCGGATTTTCCTGCCAATTCTAAAAATATTTTTCAAAATGATATAAAACTCCGCACAAAAAAGCCGCACACGTAAAACGCATGCGGCGGCTCTATCCTAAATGCCTTATTTTGAAGTGGTAAACTAAAACTGGACACAGAGGGGGTAGAAAATGGACACTGCTTGCAGTATCCTGTACACAGGATGACAGGCAGCGGACAGCCTATCTCCCGATGCAGACAGGAGGTTGCCACGTGAAGTACACCAAGGAGCAACGTTTGGACATAGGCCGTCGGATCTACGACGGCGAGCTTACGAGATATGAAATAGATACAGCGCATCTGTGCAAACCTGGGCAACTTCATTTTATCATCGTTTCCCTCGAATGCCCAAAAGGCGATGAAGATGCTATAATATGAACAGAACAAGGCGACAGGGCAGGCGCAGGATCGCCCGCCATAGGAAAGGAGCGTTGTCATGAAATACATATCGGGGCTTCATGCGCTCAACATTCCGTGCCGTTTGGAAACGAGCGGCGATTGGCATACGCTGTCGTTGTCATGGGAAAACATTCCCTTATGGAATACGGAGAAATCGCCGTTTGGCACAGAAGGGATCGAACGGCATCAAAGTCTTATGGGCAAAAAAGGGACTTTCTACATTGCAAACCACATCCGAGCCTGCCTTGATCTGCTCTTGGCAGGAGACTTCTCCAATTTGCAAGGTATGCGCCGCGATTATATCTGCACGGATATTTATGACGCAGATATTTTTGCCGCTGTTTGGAAACTGCACAAGACAGCGCACTGGACAGACATCGACCGATTCATGGAAAAAGAGTATCGAATGAAGTGGATTCTTTTCAGGAAGGAGCAAAAGGCGAATGAATACCGCACAAATGCGTCATATAGAAATCATGCGTAATTTCTTGACAGAACTCAACAAGGAAACCGATACGTTCATCTTGAAAGGCGGGACGAGCCTTCTTCTTGCTTATGGACTGGATCGGTTTTCCGAGGATATTGACTTGGATGGAGAGAAACGGCGTCTCAAGGGATTCATCGAGAGTTATTCCCAAAAGCATGGATTTTCTTTCCGTATCGCCAAAGATACGCCAACCGTCGAGCGATTCATGCTGGCATATGACCCATCCATACAGAAACCATTAAAAATCGAAATCTCCTATCGCAGCCGCAGCATTCCCGCGAATACGCATCATCGCGTGAATGGAATAGAGGTCTACACAATCGACCGAATTTGCCAGTTGAAAACAGGCGCTTATCAAGGACGGGACAAGATCCGCGATCTCTACGACATCTGCTTCATTTGCGATCGATACTTTGAGGACTTGTCGGAGTCTACAAAGGAGCAGCTGAAGGACGCTTTGACCTATAAAGGCTTTGATTATTTTGATTATGTCACTTCCACGCAGGACGATGCACTGATCGATAAGGACGCATTGGCAGGACTTTATCTGAATATGTTTGAAAAGCTGGATCTTCTCTATTCGGAGGAGGAAGCGAAAACTATTTCTGCCAAGGAAACGAATGCAGAAAAAGAAGACGATGAACAAGAGGACTGGCGCCGCTGAAACCGACGAGCAGAGAATCTCATGCCAGTTCTTTCCATAAACCGCTCCGATGCCGCAAAACCGCTTTATCTCGTGGGATAAGGCGGTTTTTCTGCTGTCGGGCGAGAAACCGCCGTATTTCAAGGGATGCAGCGGCTTCTTTCGCCTTTTCCGTGCCCTACACGTCAAGCCGATGCGTGATGTATTCGCCCTTCTCCCTATCCCAGCCGTCGATGGCGAGGAGCCATCTTTTTTATGTTATGTTACGTCGGTACAAAATGTATCTCCGCAACATATAGTTTAGAGCCAGAAAAGCAGGAACAGGCAGCACGGGCGGCGGAGAAAAAAGAGGCCCGGTGGAACACGGAGAACCTCGGCAGCGCATGGGACGAGGCCGAGACGGCGAACATGATGATCCAGACCTGCTCCTCCTGCGGCGCGGAGCTCGTCTCTGACGGTAACACCATGGCGACCTCGACGAAGTCAGAGTACTGTCGCTGGCTGATGTGAAGCTCCTCCAGCCGAAACTCACGGCAATCGAAGACGCGCACCATATCTGCATCCTCGCCGTGACCGTCAAGGACTGGAAAGGCAGACCGCTCGAACCCCTCGCACGACAGATACTCAGCGGCGACCTTGCCGCCGGCGGCGAAAACGGTGCCATTCTCCTCCTCCTCTCCCCGGAGAACAAGACCTACTACGTTGGCGCTGACGAAAAAATCCGCGCACGTATCTCTGACGAGGGAATCGAACACCTCAAAGAAGACTTCCTGCCCGCCCACAACGAGTTCCGATACGCAGACACATTCACGGTGTTTGCCGCCGGTGTCGACGAGATGCTGACCTATTACGAAAAGGAGGGCAAGCCCTTCACCGCGGGCGGCGCACTCAGTGCAGTTGCGCGTGCGGTCGCAGATGGAACCCCCGCCTCGGATGGTTCGGGACTTGGCGCAGTGCGTGTCATCGACGAGTCCGACCTCATCACCGAGGCCGAGGAACAGGCACTCGACGCGAAGCTCGCCGCGTATGAACAGGCGCACGGCATCCGCATCCTCGTCGGCACAGTCAAGAACACTCACGGGCAGGTGCTCGGCAAGATCGCCAATGCCGTCGTCGACCGCATCGAGCGCGGCGGCGAGAACGGCACCATCGTCCTCCTCCTCGCACCGAAGGAGCGCGACTTCTACATCTCCACCGACAACAAGATGCGCATGCGCATCACCGACGACAAAGGCATCGAACACCTCGCCGAACAGTTCGTCCCCTCCCTGAAGGAGAACAAATACGCCGAGGGATTCACCGCATTTGCCGCCGCCGTGGATGAGATGGTAACCTACTACGAGCAGGAAGGCAAGCCGTTCAATCCCGATGCCTTCCTGTTCACCATCGTCACCCTCGTCGGCGCGCTGATCCCTGCTGCCATCGTATACTTGTTCATCCTTGCCGATCTCTCGGACAGCATGCTCAGTGTCCGAAGCGCCCACGAGGCAGACGACTACGTCGAGCGCGGCAGCTTCCGCCTCACACACCGCGCGGACATCTTCCTCCGCACCACAGAGTCCCGCGAGACGAAGTACAAGAAGACCTCCTCCTCGTCCTCCTCGGGCTCCTACATCTCCACCTCCAGTCGCGACAGCAGTCACGGCGGCGGCGGCGGGAAATACTAGCGTGGTGGATCCTGACGTTTGGAGGTGCTCGTGCAGAGCGCACCCCTTGTCATCGTAGAAAGTATCTGCTAAGGAGTGATTATCATGAAAACACGACTTCTCCGTCTTCTCTGCACCGCCCTGTTTGCCGCAGGCATCCTCCTCGGCGCGGCAACAACATCTGCCCACGGCATGACCTATTGGGAAGCGACACTTGTTCTGGATGATATCCCTACGGGCGGGCAGAATCAACTGGAACCGGGCAAAGCCACACTCGCTGATGCCCGCAGGACTATCGTCCGCGCAGGGCTTGCAGACGACTACCGGGAGAAGGACTTCACGGGCGACGGTATGCGCTTCGTCACCTTCGACTTTAACGGCGCCGAACACTGCATTTTCCGCGCCGTCACAGGAGCGAACGACAAACGCGATGCCGATGACCTCACCATCAGGAGCTACGATATCATGGGCAAGAGTGTCCGCACCCTCGGCGGCCTCCGTGTCGGAAAGAGCTGCGAGAGCATCGAGGAGATGTACGGCGACCCCTCCTTCTCCGAGACAAACGAGGACGGCACGACCGCCTACACCTACGCGTTTGGTGACAAAGCCGCTGCGCTCACCTTCGACGTCGACGCTGCGGGCGTCATCCGGGCGATCCACTTTCGCAGCGAGATCTGACGAACTTCATTTTGTCAGCGACTCCTTTATCAGCGTTTCCCTAATAAATTCATCACATATAGGGGGGCGGTAGCACGAAAAGCGCGATTTCTCACGAGATAGAAAAAGGCGCAGGCAAACGCCTACGCCTTGCTATGAAAATGCAGTTTACACGCGATGATTCAAGTCTTTACGCTCCATGTCCGAAATCCCCGTCAGCGTCCCAATTTTTGCTCTCTGCCAATCATCACATTCGTCGTAAAAGTACAGATCCTTTCGCTTCTTAAAAATACGAAATGGCTCCTCCTCCGAGTTGTCGTAGATATGGCAGATGTCGCTCACGGCGACGACCTTGGGAACTAACGCTATCGCACGGTCATAACGCGCATAGATCTTCTCCTCGGGAACATCGTGCCCGCCCGATGCTACACGAGCCTTTACACGATAGACATTGATCATCGGGTCTATGGTCAGGACATAGTAGCAACGAATAAAATAGCCCATCTCCTGCGCACGTTTCAAAAGGTCCAAATTGCGCGACGTGGAAAGTACAGTCTCAAAGCAAAAGTCTCTCTTGTCAGAAAGATAGGTCTCTCGCTGCCGTTCGGCAAGCTGCGCTGCTTCAAGATCATCACACTTGAGATTCTTCTTGATTTCATCAGCATTGATATAATCCATCTGAGAGGGACGCAGAATCTCTGTAAAGGTGCTCTTGCCCGAGCCATTCGGCCCCGCAAAAACGATGATTTCAGGCTTTTTCTGCACGTTGTTCATCGCATCTTACCCGTATCGGCACACGCTGTCCATCGCTCCTGATCTCGTAGATTGTCTTCGTCTTGCGATCATAAGCAATACTCGACACGCCTCTCGCCTTGTTCTTCGCCAGTGCAATACGCACCGCCGCGCGAGCCCCCTGCACAACCATATCATCTGTCATCTCCGTGGTCGCCATCGTGCCACCTCCTTTGATAGATTTACTATATCATATTTTGGTGGAAAGCACACGGGGGACGACCACAGGGCATTTCCTTTACCATGGGCTTTTCCGCGCCTCACATCTCCTCCGCGCGTGCGATGCGCTGCAGGAGGGTCTCTGCGTATTCCTGTGCGCGACGAAACTCCTCCATGGACAGAATGAGCAGCACGTAGTCATCCGTGCCGTCGTCCATCCCCGCGAGCAGCGTATCCGTCCACTGTGCGTTTATCTCCTCACACCACGCGGGGACGCCGTATTCTGCGCTAAGTGACGCCGGCAGTGAGAGCGCCCGTCCTGCGACGAGCTCCTCCAGTGCCGCGACGAAGTCCTCCTTCGCCGTTCTCGTAGCCAGTATGGCAGCCCGTCCGCAGGAGATCATCTCCTCCGAGAGCTCATACCACGCATCATTCCACGCGTCGCTCTCCTCGGTATGCGTCGGCAGCTCCACACGGCGGCAGAACGCCTCCGCGCGTTCTGCCCCGAGCAGCATCTCCGCCAGTGCCGTGAACGCCGCCTTTTGCTCTGCGCCGCTCGTCTCGTGCACCTCTTGATACCGCTCTTTGGGCGGCAGTACCCTGCGCTGCACAAACGCCCGCATGATCGCAGCAGCCTCCTCGTCACGCAGGTCGGGGATCCCGTAGGTTTTTCCGTCGATCGTGAGGGAGAAGTTCACCGTGCCGTGCGCACGCCCGCGCGTCGCCTTCATGCACGTACAGCCCTCAATCGCTTGCGGCGGATACAACTCCAAATACATATTATTGCCGTCCCGCATCGCTGCGAGATGGTTGTCGATGCCAACAATATGAAATCCGGGGCCGTTGGATAGGCTGCTCTTCAGCCGCCACGTCTCGTAGGTATCAAAGATCTTTTCCTGTATCCACTGATAAAGTCCCATGGCCTGTCTCCTGTTGCACCATCATGGATGTTCCTCGGTGCCCCACATCGTGAGTGCACAAATGCACGAAAAGACACGGCTCGCGCGTCCGTGTCTTTTCACGTATTCTCATATCAGCCCCGCGCGACTTCCTGTACGATCGCGAGGGTAAGCTCCGCCGCATCATAGAGATCCTGTACGAGGATGCTCTCCTCCTTCGTGTGACAGTCCGTCATGCCGACGCCAAGGACAGTGGTCGGCACGCCGTAGGCGTTGAAGTGGTTCGCATCCGAGCCGCCGCCCTCCTCCTCGAGCACGACGGGAAAATTACACTTCTCCGCTGCGCGCCGCAGGTAGCGGATGGGCAGTGCATCGGCGGGCAGCTCGTACGGATCATAGTCCTTCTTGATCTCGATCTCGGCGCGGCAGCCCGTCCCCTCAAGCGCGCCGTGGACGGCGTCCACCATGCGCTGTGTAAGGGCGTCGAGCTTCCCCTTGTCGCGGCTGCGCGTCTCGAAATCCAGCGTGCAGAACTCTGCGACGACATTCGTCGCCGTGCCGCCCGCGATCTTGCCAACGTTGCAGGTCGTCTCCGCGTCGATGCGTCCCTGCGGGACAGCCGTGAGCACGCGCCCCGCCGCTGTGATCGCGTTCTCTCCCGCCTCGGGATCGATGCCTGCGTGCGCCGCCTTGCCGATGATGCGCACCGCCAGCTGATTCTTGCCCGGTGCCTTAAACGCCGCCGTCCCCGCGTGCCCGTGGGTATCGAGCGTATAGCCAAAATCCGCGTGGAGCAGCGCCGTATCGAGACAGCGCGACCCGTTGACTCCCCCCTCCTCGGCGACGGTAAAGACGATCTGCAGGTCACCGTGCGGGAGATTCTGCTCCTTGAGACAGCGCAGTGTCTCAAGAATGGCAGCGACGCCAGCCTTGTCGTCTGCACCGAGAATGGTCGTGCCGTCGGAGCGGATCACGCCGTCCTCAACGATCGGCTTTATATTGGCACACGGCTCCACACAGTCCATGTGCGCCGTGAGCATCACGGTCGGCGCATCCGTCGCCGTTCCCTTAAAATTCGCGACAATATTGCCGCAGTTGCCGCCGAGGAATTTTCCCGCAGCATCCTCGTAGATCTCTGCCGCGCCGAGCTCACGCAGGCGCGCCGTGAGGAGATCGCCAATCTCGCGCTCATCGAGCGTCGAGCAGCGGATGGAGACGAGGTGCAGGAAATCGTCCAAGACTCTTTGCTGATCAATCATGAGATGCCTACTTTCCGAGGAAGAGCACAATCATAAAAAAACTACCATAGACAGAATGACTGCCTATAGTAGTTTCGCCGAGATAATAGAAAAACCTCTACTTTTTCCAATTAAATCACAGTTAGGACATCCTACTCCGCAATGCCCGGGCGCGTCATCTGGCGTGGCGAGAGGATGTGCGAGAGCTCCTTCTTCGTGAGAATGCCGCGATCGAGGATGATCTCACGGATGGGCTTTCCTGTTGTATACGCCTCCTTCGCGAGCTCGGCGGATTTCTCATAGCCGATGTGCGGCAGGAGTGCGGTGACGATGCCGACGCTGTTGTCGAGCCATTTCTGGCACTGCTCGACGTTCGGCTCGAGGCCGATGAGGAGCTTGTCGACAAATGTATTGACGGCGCGCGTGATGTAGTTCAGCGAGTTGAACATATTGAACGCCATGACGGGCTCCATCACGTTCAACTCGAACTGGCCGTTCTCCACGCCGAGCGTCACGGCGAGATCGCCCGCAATGACCTGATAGCACGCCTGATCGAGCACCTCGGCGATGACGGGATTGACCTTGCCGGGCATGATCGAGGAGCCGGGCTGGCGCATCGGCAGGTGCAGCTCGTTCAGCCCGCAGCGCGGTCCCGACGCCATCAGGCGGAAATCGTTCGACATCTTGATGAGGACGAGCGCGGCGTTCTTGAGCGCTGAGGAGAAATCGGCGAACGCATCCGTGTTGTTCGTCGCGTCGATGATGTTCTGTGACGTGCGGTATGTCTCCCCCGTGATCTCCGAGAGGCGCTTGGCGACCGCCTTGATGTAGGCGGGTTCGGCGTTCAGCCCTGTGCCGACGGCGGTGCCGCCCATATTGATCGTGTGGATCGCGCGCTGGACAATGCGCGTGCGCTTCATGCAGCGGCGCACGGCGGAGGCGTACGCACCCATCTCCTGTCCGAGCGTGATGGGCACGGCGTCCTGCAGGTGCGTGCGCCCCATCTTGAGGATGCCGCGGTAGGCCGTCGCCTTCTTCTCGAGCTCCGTCGCGAGACGCTCGAGCGCGGTGAGGAAGTCGTCGCTCTTTTTCGAGAGGCAGACCTTGATGCCCGTGGGGAAGGCGTCATTCGTCGACTGCGCCATATTCGCGTGATTGTTCGGCGAGATGATGTCGTAGCGCCCTTTCGCCTCGCCGCGCAGCTCGAGCGCGCGGTTACAGAGCACCTCATTCATGTTCATATTGATCGACGTGCCCGCGCCGCCCTGAATCGGGTCCACGGGGAACTGGTCGATCAGTCCACCCGCGATGATCTCATCCGCCGCCTGCACGAGCACATCGCCGATCTCACGCCGCAGACGTCCCGTATCCATGTTTGCGAGCGCCGCCGCCTTCTTCACCTTCGCGAGGGCGATGATAAAGTCTGGGTCGAGCTTCTGCCCTGTGATGTTGAAGTTCTCCACCGCGCGCATCGTCTGTACGCCGTAGTAAACCTCATCCGGCACCTCTAAATCACCAAGGAAATCGTGTTCTTTTCGCATCGTGATCTCTCCCTTGCAGTCCTACGCCTGTTATCAACAATTGTATACAGTATACCACAAAACAGAAAAATAGATAGTGCTTTGAAAAAATAAATGGCATTTATTCTTTGCTCCATGCCATCATTTGCTCTCTCCGTTGCGTATCATTGAAGACAGACCTATTAAGGAAGCACTGATACATTCGGCACGACCATCTTGACGCCATTTTACATCCAATTTATTGCAGGAATGAGTCGGTGAGATTCGTTCTTGTTATGAGAATATATTTAATTTATAATGACATAAATGTGAGAGGAGGTGGGATGATGGAAGGAAATGAACGACGAAAACAGATGACAAAGGTGCTGTACGCAACACTCGCGGCTGCTCCTGTGACAGCAGAGCGCCTCGCAAAAATGTTCTCCGTCTCCGTGCGGACAGTGCGCTACGATCTGGATGTACTGTCCGAGGATCTGCGCAGTGAGGGGCTCTGCCTTTGCACGCAGGCACGTCGCGGCATCTGGCTGGAACGCGCAGAACCCGTACCGGCAGAAGGTGTCGAAGTCTCTGTTCTTGACCGCAAGGAACGGCGTGACCGCATCATCCTAGCACTCCTCGGTAGTGCTTCATGTTCGATCGACGGACTCGCGGCAGCGCTTGGCATCAGCCGCAATACCATCATCAGTGACTTGAAGGAGGTACAGGCAACCCTCGAACAGCGTGGTCTTTCCTATATATCCAAACGGGGTGTTGGAATCGCAGCGGGTGGCGGCGAGCAAGAGATCCGCGATATGTTCATCCACATCTTTGCAAAGGAGGAACATGATTTCAGTCATTTTGGCCCGGAAGGTATGACAGAGGTGACACAGAGCTCCCCCTTCCGCCGCTATGCGGGTGATCTGCCAATACCCAAGATAGCGGCGAATTTTCTCGCGCTCCTGCGTCAAAGCAACGTCTCTGCAAGCGATCTTTCGATCAATCGCATGATCTGCGCACTGACGGTACAGGCACAGCGTCTCCGTGAGGGACATTGTATGACACAGGAACACACTGTGGATTTTCTCTCGAACGAAGGAGAGGCGACAGAGCAACTCGCTGCCGAGATTGCACGTACGCTGGCCGCGGATGTTCCCCATGTGCAGCATCCGACAGAGGTGCAGTACATCCTAAAGGAGTTGCTCCACAGCCGCATTTACGTCTTTCGCGCAGATGCAAAACGTACGCAGGCGAGCGCGCTGGCACTCGCCCGCGAGTTCGTCGAATACGCGCAGGTGTGGCTGGACGATACCTATGCAGACGACGAAGAGCTGCTCCGCAGCCTTGCTGTTCATCTCCGCCCTGCGCTCGAACGAGCACATGTCGGGATTGTACTGACGAACCCTCTTCTCGGGCGGATTCGGGAACAGTACCGCGCGGTCTTCCTGATTGCGGCACGGGCAGCGGAGCACCTCGGTGCGCGGATGAAGCTGCGCTTCTCAGAGGATGAGATCGGTTATCTGACGCTCTATCTTGGAGCTGCCATCGAGCGGAAAAAGCTGCGGCGCACGCGCAAACTGCCTGTGGTGCTCATCTGCGGCAACGGTGTCGGAACAGCGACACTGCTCGCGAATACGATCCGCAATCGTCTGCCAAATCTGCACATCGTCCGAATCCTCTCCTACTACAATATGAAAACGGAGGATCTTGCGGATGTCGATGTCGTCATTACAACCGTCCCCATTGATCTACCCAGCAAGGCAGTGCTCCGCATCTCGCCGATTCTGACCGAGGCAGAGATCGAAGTGATCGAGACACAGCTCCGCTATCTCTATGACAGCCGTTTCATCATGCGGCGGGAGGCGGTAGACGACGAGTGCGGCATGCGACTCGCCGCACTCCTGACGACAGAGATGATCGATCTCGATGTACCGGCAGGAGACTGGATGTCCGCTGTCCGCCATGCGGGGCGGCTGCTATCTAGTGTCGATGCGGTGGAGGAGCACTATGTGGAGCGCATGGTTGCGAGTGTGCAGGAGCTCGGAGCATACATTATCGTGTGTCCCGGTGTCGCCATGCCGCACGCACGTGCCTCGGACGGGGTACGGCGGCTCGCGGTCAGTTTTGTCCGATTGGCGAGTCCCGTCGCCTTTGCCGTGCGGGATGATGCGGCAGTCGATCTGCTCTTTGCCTTTGCCACGCCGGATGAAAAGGCACATTTGGATCTGCTGCTCGATCTCTGGGCGATCTTCAGCGATGCGGAGACGCTTCGCCGACTACGCACATGCCAAACAGCAGAGGAAGCAAGATGTCTAATGGAGCGTTGCGCCGCAGCGCGAAAGGAGTGAATGTATGCTAGAGGAGTATATCGCGCCCGGTGGGATCATGCTGCAGGAGGTCTGCCGGGACTGGGAGGACTGTATTGATCGAGGGACAGCACCGCTCCTGCGCAGCCATGCAGTGCTGCCGTCCTATCCGGCGGCGATCAAGCGCAATCATCGGGAAATGGGGCCGTATATGGTGATCGCGCCTGGCATCATGCTCGCACACGCACGCCCAGAGGAGGGGGCAACAGCATTGGGGTTGACGATCTTGACGCTGCGCGAGCCTGTGGTGTTCGGCAGCGAGCAGAACGACCCCGTACGCCTGGTCATCACCCTTGCTACCCCGGATGAGAAAAGCCACATGCGCATGCTTGAGGAACTCTCGGAGTTTCTGATGACGGATGGTATGGCGGACCGCCTGATGGCGGCCGAGAGCGTGACCTCTGCAGAGAATTTGTTTCAAGAAGTAAGGAGTGCATAACAATGAAGATTTTGGTTTGCTGCGGCAGTGGCCTCGGCAGCAGTTTCATGATCGAGATGAACATCAAGAAGGCACTGCAGGAACTCGGCGTTGAGGCAGAGGTCTCCCACAGTGATCTCTCCTCGGCGGCCGGCATCAAGGCGGACATCTACGTGGGGACGCGGGATATCGCCACACAGCTCGTTGGGCTGGGCGGAGAGGTCGTCTCACTGAACAACATGATCGACAAGAAAGAACTGGCGGAAAAAATTGCCGCTGCAGTTACAAAGGTCAATGGATAAGGAGGGCAATCATGCTGAAATTTATCCTGGATATTCTCAGTGTACCGGCGGTACTGATCGGTCTCGTCTCCATGATCGGTCTGATCGCACAGAAAAAAGGGCTCTCTGACATCCTGAAGGGCTCAATCAAGACAATTATGGGCGTCTTGATCCTTGGCGGCGGCGCGGGACTCGCGGTGGGCGCACTCACGCACTTCGGCGTAATGTTCCAGCACGGGTTCGGGATCAACGGCGTTGTGCCACACAACGAGGCCATCGTCGGTATGGCGCTGAAGGATTTTGGTACACAGACAGCACTCATCATGGCATTCGGTATGGTGGCAAACGTCCTCATTGCACGTTTTACGCCGCTGAAGTTCATCTTCCTCACAGGGCATCACACCCTCTATATGGCGTGCATGATCGGCATCATTCTCACGGTCGGTGGATTTGAGGGCGCAGCGCTCGTTGCTATCGGTTCGATCCTCTTGGGCTTCGTCATGGCACTCTTCCCTGCGATCGCCCATCCGACGATGAAGAAGATCACAGGCAGCGACGATGTCGCTTTCGGTCATTTCAGCACGCTCGGTTATGTATTCTCCGCATGGGTCGGCTCACTCGTCGGCAACAAGGAAAAATCGACCGAGGATATCAACTTCCCACAGAGCCTTGCCTTCCTGCGCGATTCCTCGCTGGCCGTCTCACTCGTCATGCTCGTCCTCTTCCTCATCGTTGCCCTCGCCTGTGGCCCGCAGTACGTGGAGTCGGAGCTGAGCGGCGGCCAGAACTTCCTTGTCTTCTCGCTGATTCAGGCGATCACCTTCGCGGGCGGTGTCTACGTCATCCTCGCCGGCGTACGCCTCATCCTCGCAGAAATCGTTCCCGCGTTCACGGGCATCGCAACCAAGCTCGTACCAAATGCAAAGCCGGCGATCGACTGCCCCGTCGTCTATCCCTACGCCCCGAACGCTGTTCTCATCGGCTTCCTCTCGAGTTTTGTCGGCGGTGTTGTGGGGATGGCAGTGCTCTTGCTCGCGGACCGCTCATTTCCGGGACTTCCGATCATCCTGCCGGGCGTCGTGCCGCATTTCTTCTGCGGCGCAACAGCGGGGGTCTTCGGTAATGCGACAGGCGGTCTTCGCGGCTGCATCGCAGGTGCGTTTGCGCAGGGGCTTCTCATCACCTTCCTGCCCGTCTTCCTCATGCCTGTCCTCGGCAACCTTGGCTTTGCAAACACGACATTCAGTGATGCAGACTTCGGTGCGGTCGGTATTATCCTTGGCAATGTCATCAACCTGCTGAAGTAGTCCCGGGGGGAAACGATGGACATCGAAGAACTCAAAGAGAAAGCGCGCCGTATCCGTCTCGCGACCATCAATGCCATTCATGTGGCGGGAACTGGACATGCGGGCGGCGCCCTCTCGATTGCTGACCTGCTCGCCGTGCTCTATTTTGATGAGATGCGCGTGCGTCCGACAGAGCCAGACTGGCAGGAACGCGACCGCTTCGTTCTCTCAAAGGGGCATGCGTGTACCTCGCTCTATGCGGCACTTGCCGAATGCGGCTATTTCCCGGCGGAGGAGCTGTCGACGCTGCGTCAGTACGGCTCACGTCTACAGGGACATCCGGACATGAAGGCAACCCCCGGACTTGATATGTCCTCCGGCTCACTCGGACAGGGTCTTTCCATCGCGAGCGGCATGGCACTCGCGGGAAAACTGCAAAATGCGAGCTATCGCGTCTATGCCCTGCTCGGCGACGGGGAGCTGGAGGAGGGTCAGATCTGGGAAGCCGCCATGGCAGCACGCCGCTACGCACTCGACAATCTGATCGCTATCGTGGACGCGAACGGACTGCAGATCAACGGCAGTGTCGAGGATGTGGCAGGGCTGTCGGATATTGAGGGGCGATTTACTTCCTTTGGCTGGCATGTCCTCTCCATCGACGGTCATGACATCGCGGCGATCCGCGGGGCATTTGCTGCGGCGCGTGAGACATCGGATGTGCCGACGGTCATCGTCGCTCATACGGTGAAGGGAAAGGGTATATCCTACATGGAGAATCAGGCAAAATGGCACAGCGGCACGCCGTCGGAGGACGAATACCGCATGGCTGTGCGTGAGCTCGGAGGTGAGGCATAATGGGAATGGCAATGCGCGAGGTATTCGGGCGCACCATGCAGGAAATGGCAGAGGATCCCCGCCTCGTCGTGCTCGATGCGGATCTCGGCTCAGCGACCAAGGCACTCATGTTTCGCGACGTCTGCCCCGCACGCTTTGTCGATGTCGGGATCGCTGAGCAGAACATGGTCGGCATGGCGGCAGGGCTTGCCGCCTGCGGGATGATCCCCGTCGCAGCGACATTTTCAGTCTTTCTCGCGTGCAGGGCACTTGACCAGATCCGCAACAGCATCGCCTATCCAAAGCTGAACGTCAAGCTCGTCGGGACACATGCAGGGGTGAGCGTCGGCTATGACGGAGCATCGCATGAGGCGGTCGAGGATATCGCCGTGATGCGTGCGCTCCCGAACATGACAGTGCTCTGCTCCTCTGACGCAGTGGAGACGGCGGCCATGCTGCACACAGCGATTTCCTATGACGGTCCCGTCTACCTGCGGATCAGCCGCATTGGCACGAACGACTATCACGCACCGGACTATGTATTTCACATCGGTCGGGGTGAGATCATCTGTGACGGCGGTGACTGTACCGTCGTCGCAACGGGCATCATGGTCGAGCAGGCAATGCTGGCATCGCAGGAGCTCGCGGCGGAGGGAATCCATATCCGCGTGGTCAATATGCCGTCGATCAAGCCGATTGATCGCGCACTGCTCGTCGCGTCAGCGCAGGAGACGGGAGCTGTCGTCACCGCAGAGGAACACAACATCATAGGGGGACTCGGCGCGGCCGTCGCAGAGGTGCTCGCCGAGGAACACCCCGCCATTATGCGCTACGTCGGTATCCGAGACCGCTTCGGCACCTCGGGCGATCCCAATGTACTGCTCGAAAAATACGGGCTGCGCGCTGCTCACATCGCAGCGGCAGTGCGGGACGCCATGCACGCCAAGAGACAAGCTGCTATGTGATAGAATGATGATACATTTTAAGGGCACACAGATAAGGACGATTGCAATGCCCGTGCGCGGCAAAGGCACGCCCCCTTTGTATGGTCGATCACCATCGGCGGCAACTGCTCATAGTCCTTCATCTGCGCACATGGATGCCAGATATGGCGCAGGTCACGCTCCCCTATCGTCGGCATAAATGTCCCCTCCTACGGAAGCACGAATACACGCAGTGCTTCCTTAACGGTAAATGCCTTCGGGCACAAAACGGGGTGTTGTACGAAGTTCCCGCTTCGTACAACGCCCCGTTTTTCATGTGTATGTGATGCTTTTACAGATAATCTCTGGGCCTATCCTGCAGCGGAAAAGTTTGCTGAATAGACTCATGAACGCCTCCGTATTCCTGATCAAGAGTATGTTGATTCTCTAATTTTACTTTGATACAATATTGTCGATTACATTTTATCAGCCATTCCCTAGAAAATGTCAAATTCAGGAGGTGCTTGTATGGACCAAATAAAACAGTTCATTATGGACAATCAGATTCAAATGGTAAAGGATAAAGGTCCTTTATTACTCAAGGATGGATTTTCTCCCTACAAGTGGCCAGCTCCTGTCATCCAACAACCAACCCATTTGAAGGAATACGTTCAGTTGCTCGGCATCTTTGACGCCGTGATACAGGAGGTCGCTGTGGTAAAGTATCCTTGTATGTTTGGCCCTCCTTCGATATGGGAAAACTCATGGTCAGTTGAGCTTTGCAATCCGATCGTCCTGATAACCACACACGGAAAGTTTGAAATCGAGTATGCTGAATCAAGTTCTGTTCGCATATCCAAAGACTGCATTCCAGAAAAATTTTACTGCAGCACCGAGGAGTTAGCTCGCTTTCATCTGCAAGACCTATTGTCCCATTTGATTGGCGAAAAAATAACGGGCATCACGGTACACGAGCAGACCATCAAGACGGCAGACTTTGATTTTACAGGATCCTGCGGGATTGATCTTCCAGACGATTTGCCTTCGTATATCAAGGAAATGCAGCTTCGTCTCGAAAGCGGACGCCTGCTCTCGTTCTCCAGTGATTTTGACTGGGGAATCATTTCCCTGATATAGCAGAGATTTGCCCCCCTCCTCCCATTCGCCAGCACGTCTTTTGCTACGCCTCATCGCGACTGGGGAGATAGGCATAGCCCTCCTCCAATCAGACGAAACTAACACGAACCTCTTTGCCGAGCGCTCGTGCAATCTTATCCAGTGTCATAAGTGACGGTATCGCCTGCCCCTTTTCAATGCGGCTGATATTCGACTGACGGATGCCAGAGCGATCTGCCAGCTCCTTTTGTGTCAAGTCCTGTTCCATGCGCGAGCTAATCAAAAGCTCGGTTAATGCGAACTCCAAACGTGTACGCTCATGCTCCGCACGAAATGCAGTATCTTTCATCTGCTCCGCGATATAACGATCCAGATCATCCATGACGATGCTCCTCCCTCTGCTGATAAAGTGCACGGTACTCCTTCGCCCGCTCAATTTCTCTCGGCGGTGTTTTCTGCGTCTTCTTCACAAATCCATGCGTTAAAATGATTCGATTCCCTACATAAAAGAAATATAGCACACGCGTGATGTCACTCCCGAACCGCGTGCGAAGCTCAAAGATGCCGTCCCCCAACGGCTTGGAATACGGTTCGCGCAAATAGTGGCCATGTATCTGCAAATGCTTGAGGTTGTCGAGGACTTTATTCCGCATCTTGACATCAAGAGCATCAAGAAAATCTACGACAGGACGACGACCTGCATCCGTTGAGAAAAATATGATCTCAAACACAATCATCATCTCCTCCAAGTTAATTATATTCCTCCAAAGGAATATAAGCAAGCATAGCAGACGATTATCTGTAGTGGTGTAGGATTACAATAGATAGGCTACACAAGTAAATAAAATAACGGTGCGGAGTTTACCAAGCGATTCCTTAACGGTGAATGCCTTTTTCTACGCCTCCACAACCCCCATGAACTTATCAAAGAACGCCTTGAGCTTCTCAATGACACTACGCTTCTTCGCGGCGCGTCCGCCGCCAAAACGGCGCACGGGTGGGAGGATGGCGTCGAGGGCTGTGCCCGTTGTCTTGAGCCGTCCGTCGCGGAATGTGCTCGCGACGAATTTCTCCGTCTCGGCGGGTTTCAGGTTCTCCTCCGCGACAATGGAGGCGAGTTCCTTTTCCTTCTCCTCTGTGACGTATTTGCGCCAGTCCTCCATCACCTTGGTATCCGTATTGACGGTCGCGAGGAAGCCGTCGATCAGCTCCTTCTTGCTCCTGAGCTCGGGGCTCGATCCGACGGCGCGGTCAATCGCGCCGATGATGCTCTTATCCGCGCCGTTCGTCGCGTGGTACTTCTCCACGAGCATGAGGATGTAGTCGATGTTAATGTCCACCTGGCGGATGAGCTCCAGCTCGAACACGACATCGTCGTTGATGTTCTCCTTCTCGGCATTCCCCTGCCCCGTCAGCAGACGGTGTATATCGAGATAGACGCTCTGGTAGTCCTGCAGATCGCGCGGCGGCAGCAGCGGATCGTCCTCCGCAAAGTCGTCAAACGCCGTGAGGATGTTCCGCAGGCGCAGGATGCTGCCGAAAATCCGCACAAAGTCTTTCTGTGCCGCCTCGCCTAAGACCTGCGCACCGACGGCGAACTTCGCACGCAGCTCTGCAATCAGCTCCGCATAGCCCTTGTGGTGCTGCCCCTTTTCATCGTCATAGCCATCGTAGTAGTCGCGGAAACCGCGCAGGAGCACGACACTCTCGGCATTCTCATCGCCAAAGAGCGAGATCGCATCGTCCGTCGCCTTCGCGAGATTGCGGAACGCGACAATATTGCCGAATGTTTTGACGGAGTTCAGGATCCGATTCGTCCGCGAGAATGCCTGAATCAGCCCGTGGTATTTCAGATTCTTGTCCACCCAGAGCGTATTGAGCGTCGTCGCGTCAAAGCCCGTGAGGAACATATTCACCACGATGAGGAGATCGATCTCGCGTTTCTTCATCCGCTGCGAGAGATCCTTATAGTAGTTCTGGAACGAATCTCCGTCCGTCGAGAAATTCGTGTGAAAGTGCGCGTTGTAGTCCGCAATCGCATGCGCAAGAAAGTCGCGGCTCGTCGGGGTGAGGCTCGCCGTATCAAAGTCCTCATCGGGCAGCGCATCCTCGGGATCGTCCTCATTCGCCGCATAGCTGAAAATGGTCGCAATCGTGAGGTCGCGCCCCGCCGCGCTCAGCTGACGGCGAAACTCCTCATAGTACGCCATGCAGGCGGGAATCGACGCGACGGCAAACATCGAGTTAAAGCCGAGGACACGCTGCCCCTTCAGCGAATACGCCTTGCTCCGCATCGTCTTCTGGTCGAAATGCGCGAGGATATACTTCGTCACCTCACGAATGCGCTCGGGCGCGGCGAGCGCCTTTTCCCGATCAATCGCGCGCACCGCCTTGTCGTCGACCGCCTCCTTGCTCTTGATCGTATTGATATAGTCGATGCGGAACGGCAGGACATTCCCGTCATTGATCGCATTCACAATCGTATAGGTGTGCAGCTTGTCCCCGAAGAGCTGCGGCGTTGTCCGCGCCGAGGGACGCCCCGCACCTGCCGCATTCGGCGCAAAGATCGGCGTCCCCGTAAAGCCGAAGACGTGGTACTTCTTGAACGCCTTGGTGATCACCGTATGCATCTCACCGAACTGCGAGCGGTGGCACTCATCGAAAATCAACACCACATGCTTGCCATAGATCAAGTGCATCCTGTTCTGCCGGATAAAATTCGACAGCTTCTGGATCGTCGTCACCACAATGCGTGCACCATCGTCCGCCAGCTGGCGCGCGAGCACCGCCGTCGATGTATTGCCGTTCGCCGCCCCCTTCTCGAAGCGGTCGTACTCCTTCATCGTCTGGTAGTCGAGATCCTTGCGGTCGACCACGAAGAGCACCTTCTCGATCTCAGGCATCGCCGCAGCGAGCTGCGCCGTCTTGAACGAGGTCAGCGTCTTGCCCGAGCCCGTCGTGTGCCAGATATAGCCGCCGCCCTCGATGCGCCCCCACGTCTTGTAGTTCGACGAAATCTTGATCCGGGCGAGAATCCGCTCCGTCGCCGCGATCTGATATGGGCGCATGATCATCAGCACTTCTTCCGTCGTGAAAATGCAGTAGCGCGTCAGGAGTGCGAGCAGCGTGTGCCGTGCGAGGAACGTCCGCCCGAAATCCATCAGATCGGTGATAAGACGGTTGCCCGCATCCGCCCAGTAGGACGTAAACTCAAAGCTGTTGCTCGTCTTTTTGCTCGCCTTGCGCCCAGCCGCATCCATCTCACGGATATGGCTCTCACGCGTCGTATTGGAATAGTACTTCGTATTCGTCCCGTTCGAGATCACAAAAATCTGGACGTACTCATAGAGCCCTGTGCCCGCCCAGAACGAATCCCGCTGATAGCGTTTGATCTGGTTAAACGCCTGACGGATCTCCACGCCGCGCCGTTTCAGCTCCAGATGCACGAGCGGCAGCCCGTTCACGAGGATCGTCACATCGTAGCGATTCGCATGTGCCGCCGCATTCTCCCCCGCCCCTGCACCGCCCTCCACCGCATACTGATGGATCACCTGCAGGCGGTTGTTGTGGATATTGTCCTTGTCGATCAGGCGGATATTCTTCGTCGTACCATCGTCACGCCTCAGGTTCTGTATATAGTCCGTCTGGATACGGCGCGTCTTCGCTGCGATACCGTCACTCGCGGGTGCGATTGACGTTTTGAAGAACCGTTCCCACTCCGCATCCGTGAAGTCATAGCCATTCAGCGCCGAGAGCTGCGTGCGGAGATTGTCGATCAGCTCCGCCTCATCGTGAATCGGGAGATAGGCATAGCCCTCCTCCTCAAGGAGACGGATGAGCGCCCGCTCCAGCGCCTCCTCCGACTGATACGAGCCGTACGGCGCACGCTCCTCCCGCACATACTGTGCGAGTACCGTACTCTCCTCCGCACTCGCGATGAGATTGTAGTACATGATGTCCCTCGTTTCTTTCTGTGTGGTAGATAGGCGAACCTTACAAAATCGCCCGCGAACCTTACAATCACAAAAATCACTGAAAAAACCAGTATTTACAAGCATTGGCAGCTGTTCGATCTGCGTCTAAAGCAGCGTTTTCCCATCAAACCTTACAAAATGGACTTTTTACCTCACATTTTCCATTTTACCTTACAAATTGCCTTTCGGAAGAATTGCCTCATAGGTACGATTGGGATCATATTTCCCTCCATTTGCTTTCACTAACTCCATATCGATCAGGGTGTTGAGCCTTTTCAGAATCGTACCTGATGAACGTTTCGTATATGCAGAAAGCTCCGAACGCCTTGCGGGTCCATGATTGATAATATAGGTGAGCAATTGCTGTTGTATATGATCTAATCCGTCCCATGCAGGTGCTCCAACATGATCGATGGTGTGCAGCTCCTGCCGCCGTCGCCGCATCAAAATATTATTTGTGAGAACCAGGCGGACATTCTCATTCGACTCCGTATAGACAGGCTCATCGAGAAAAAAGTCGGCCATCTCTTGATAGATTCGATTGACTCCTTCATTGAGTTCCCTCACCCATCCAAACTCAGTCAACACACGAGAGATACGCGGATTACGGGAGTAGCGTGTCTCCTTGATGTTCTCGATCGTAACAATATTGGGCAATCTGCCGGGACTCTCAATCTCCAATCGATCATCATACATCGTAACCTTAATGAAACTGCCGCTCATTGCATATTCCCGATGTGTAACTGCATTCACAATTCCTTCCAGCCATGCAAATTCGGGGTACTCCGGAACACTTTGAAACTTGCCGCTGGACACATCAAACATCATAAACTCACGAAGCTGAGTTGCAATAAAACTCTTTGCCTCTTCAATAATATGCAGCAAAGGAAGCTCAATGCTTTTATCACGCGTAATGTTGATCTTTGTCCCAACACCTGCATACGTCCCGTCATAACGCAGAAAACGAACGCGACAGTTCGGATAGAACTGTGCAATATTCTTTGCGAAAAGAAGTACCGCCGCATTCGACAAATACTCTTTTTCCTGAACACGTTTGACAAATCCACGCGCCCGCAGAACCTGCAAAGAGGACTGCTCTGCCGCGCCAATGACAGATTTATACTTATCCAAAAGTTCGGCATCCAAATCCTCAATGCGGGCATCCCAATTCGGCTCATCCTCAAACGAGCGCGTACTTTTTGCATACTCCAGATTTTTGAGGTCATCACCATGCAGTTCCTTCGTTCGGTCGGCAATCCTGAGCCATACTCGCTCCTGAATATTTCGAACAATCTGCCCCGTACTCTCCTGGATGTGGAGCAGAAGAAGGCGATCTGCTGCTCCATTTACATTCACAACATCGAGAAACTCTTTTTGATAACGTGGCATAGGACGACAGAAGTCCTTTGGGGCACTGACAAAGTCATTGATTCTATCCTGTCCGACAAAATTGATGCCCTCCAGTGTGCGTGTCGTATTACTGACACCAATCACGATCGTTCCGCCATCTGCATTTGCAAAGGCAGAAATGAGTGGTGCAAGATCAGATGGCTTGATCTGCGCCGATTTACAATCAAAATATTTATTCTCCTTCTCATGCAGAATATAGTTCAATGTCAGCATCCGATTGATCGCAGAGCTTACAGGCATAACAGGCCTCCATTCTGTAAAAAAATGTAACCTTACAAGTTCTTGAACAAGCCTTTCAACGGCTTAGCGCTCGCAAATATCCAGCAATACCAAGCCTTTGGAGAACAGGTAAAAATATACGGCACTGTTTTTCTGCATGAACCCTGCAAAACCATATTTGAACTTCACAAGTTACAAAAATGGTTATGCCCCCTTGCGTGGGAAGGTGAGGAGCTTGTCGCGATAGTATTCGTACTGTTTTTTGCGGGCGGCGATCTCGGCGGGCAGCCCCTGTGTGAGGTCATGGCAGAGCGCATCGAACCGGTCGAGGATGGAGACGATTTTTGCCTGCGTTTCGAGCGGCGGGATGGGGATAACAATGCGACCGATAGCACCTGTGTTAAATTGTGGCTGACCACCTTTTGTTACAAGCCGATTTGCCTGCCCCCAATATTCTGGTGTTCTCGTGAAATGCCAATAAAATCGCGGAAGCATCTGCGTCTCATCGACTTGTATCTTTATCAAGAACGAGGCATATATCGCTGGTGTATCCATATTGTAGTACAATGTCTTACCATAGGTAGCACCTGTTCTTGCCATAACTAAATCATCTCGTTTCAATAGATACTCTTTGTTCTCTGTTGAAATGCACGTATACTTTGCATCGAGAGGATTCAATTTCCCGTCATCGGTTATATCTGTAATGCGAATATAACGAGCATCGCCGCTCGTTGCGGCGCTCGTAGTATATCCATAACGAAACGTCGCTATATCACTGATCTTTCTTTTGGGAAAGGTAGCTCCCCCGATAAGACTACCGCAGTACCATTCATACTGCTTTTTTCGCAACGCTAGCTCCGCTGTTAGCTCCGCTGTTAGCTCCGCTGTTAGCTCCGCTGTTAGCTCCGTAAAATTGTCTAACAATTTTACGATTTCATTTTGGATGGCAAGCGGTGGGACGGGGATTTCAAACTGAGAAAACTGTTTCATGTCAACCGATGGAAAACTTCCCTGATTAAGGTGTGCCAGACACCATAAATCTAGTTTATAACAATAGTAAAATAGGAATTTAATATCAAATGCGTTAGCGTATTCATGTTTCAACATAAGATAGGTAAATCGTTGATTGGCTAATGAGGGCACCGTTATTAGTGCATGTTCTCCTACCGTTGCAGAAGTGGCGACAATGATAGAATTAGCAGGAAATAACTCCCCTTTTATTGCGTTCAAATTTACGTGTTGAATTGAATCGGACAGTATATGCCCGTTTTCACGAATATCCTCCATTATCATTCGCCATGGCGAAAGCGTTGTCCTGCTTTTATGCAGGAACATCCATGGCAGCTTGTATTTTGTGTTTCACAGACATAGAGGCGTCGCTCATGGCGCCCGCTCCGTCACGCTAACGCATGCCGCCTCCCCCGCTGTGGCAGGGGGGCTTAGCGCAGCGGGAGAAGCGCACAAAAACTGCCGCACGAGGATGTCTCGTACGGCAGTTTATTTTCGTTGATGGAGTTACTTGATCCGATACGCCGCGGCGTACATGACGGGAAGGACGAGGAGGGTCAGGACGGTGGCGACGATGAGGCCGCCCGCAATGGCGACGGCCATCGGTCCCCAGAAGATGTTGAACATGAGCGGCAGCATGCCGAGGATGGCAGCAGCTGCCGTGAGCATGATGGGGCGCAGGCGCAGGATGGCGGAGTCGATGATGGCGTCCCGTGGCCGCTCGCCCGCCGCCTCATGTTTTTGGATCTGGTCGATGAGGATGACGGAGTTGCGGATGATCATGCCAAAGAGGGCGAGGACGCCGAGGTAGGCGACGAAGCCCATCGCAGAGTCCGTGAGGAGCATGGCAATGACGACGCCGATGAGGCCGAGCGGCGCGGTGAGGAGGGTGAGTGCCATCTTGCCCATGCTGCCGACTTGGAACATGAGCAGGGTCATGATGATAAAGATCATGGCAGGGACGGGTTTTACGAGGTAGTTCATGGAGTCGTCAGCGTCCGCGAGTGCACCCGACGGGACGATGGTGGTGCCGGCGGGGAGGTTCTCGCGCAGTTCCGCTGTCGCATCGTAGATACGCAGGGCGACGTCGTTGCCCTCGCCCTGTGTGACGTCCGCCTCGACCATGATGGACGGGAGGAGGTTGTGCCGTTTGATGAGTCCATCCTCCGCCTCGTAGGAGAGTCGGGCGATCTGGGCGAGTGGGACGCTCCCACTGCGCGTGGGGATGGGGAGCGCACCGAGCTGCCCGAGGTCTGTGCGGTCTGCCTCCGTGAGCCGCAGGACGATGCCGAGGGTGCGGTCGCCCGTGTAGAACTCTGCCGCCTGTGCGCCCGAGATCTCGGTGTAGAGCATCTGCTTGACGTCCCTAGCGCTGAGTCCGTAGCGTTTCAGCTTGTCCTTGTCGAGGTCGACGCGGATGCCCTTTGCCTTTTCGGTCCAGTCGAGATGGACGTTGTCGGTCGCAGGGTCGGCGGCCGCAATGGCGGCGACCTGCTCGGCGACGCGGCGCACCGCGTCGGTGGTCGGTGCCGAGACGCGCAGCATAACGGGGTAGTCCGCCGGCGGGCCGGTCTGGATGTACTGTGTCGCGACACGCGCGCCTGTCAGCTCGTCGTCGGCGGCGTCACGAATGATGGCGGCGATTGCCTCGCGCTCCTCTGTGCCCTTTGCCGTGATGACGAACTGGGCGCGGTTGTCCGCGTCCGCCTTCGGGTTGACGGTGAGGACGAAGCGCGGCGTAGACTGTCCGATGTAGGCAACGTAGTTCTCGATCTTGTCGCTGTTCTCGTCCAGTATGGCGGTGAGACGATCCGCCTCCGCCTGCGTGGACGCGAGCGAGGAGCCCTGCTGCAGGGTGAGGCTGACGAGCAGCTCGGGGCGCAGCGAGGGCGGGAAAAAGGTCTGTTTGATGTGCGGGAAGGCGGCAAGGCTAACGAAGAAGACGAGAGCCGTGCTGACGAGGACGACGGCACGATGCGCGAGGAAGAAGGTGAGCACGCGCCGAAAGAACCGATAGAACGGCGTTGCGTACGGGTCGTGCTCCGCGTTCCCCTCGATGCGAATGAGATGGTAGCCGAAGAGCGGCGCGACCATGACGGAGACGATCCAGCTGAGGAGGAGCGCGATGCCGATGACGGGGAAGAGGGCGGCGCAGAACTCGCTCGCCATGCCCTTGGAGAAGGCGACGGGGATGAAGCCCGCGCAGGTGATGAGGGTGCCTGTGAGCATGGGTTTTGCCGTCTGGGTAAAGGCGTGGCAGGCGGCGTCAAAGCGGGTCTTGCCGCGCTCGAGCTGGACGCTCATCATCTCGACGGCGATGATGGCGTCGTCGACGAGCAGTCCGAGGGCGATGATGAGTGCACCGAGGGAGACCTTGTGCAGGTCGATGCCGAGGGCGTACATGCAGACGAATGTGCCCGCGAGGACGAGCGGGATGCAGCACGCGACAACGAGCCCGGTGCGCAGTCCGAGCGAGAGGAAGCTGACGGCGAGGACAATGACGATGGCGATGGCCAGCGTCTCGACAAAGTCGTGGATGGAGTGCTGTACGACGGCGGGCTGGTTCGATACCTCGTGCAGCTCCATGCCGAGCGGGAGGTCCTCTCGGAGCTGTGCGGTGAGTTTCTTGAGGTCCTCGCCGAGCGCGAGGATGTTGCCACCGTCCTCCATGGAAACGGCGATGCCGACGGCGGGTGCGCCGTTATACATCATTTTCGGATCGGCGGGGTCAATCGGGCGACGCGAGATGTCCGCGATGTCGCCGAGGCGGAACACGCGCCCATCTGCCGCGATGGGGAGGGCGCGGATATCGTCGAGGCTGTCAAAGACGCCCGAGACGCGCAGGTTCACGGTGCCGTTCACGGTCTCAATCGAGCCGCCCGGGAGGACGGTGTCCTGTGTGCGCAGGGCCTCCGTGATCGCCGTGGGCGGGATGCCGAGGGAGGCGAGGCGGTCGCGTGCGATCTCGACGTAGATGCGTTCGCGCTGGACGCCGACCAGCTCGACTTTCTGTACGCTCGGGACGGAGAGGATGCGGCGGCGCACGTTCTCTGCGGCGGCGCGCAGCTCCTCGTCCGTGTAGTCCTCGCCCGTGACGGCGTAGATGGAGCCGTATACGTCGTCAAAGCGGTCGTTGTAGAATGGCCCAATGACGCCGTCCGGCAGCTCGCGCTTTGCATCCTCGCCGAAGTTGCGCACGTCGCGCCACGTCGGGCGGATGAGGTTCTCGTCGACGTCGTCACGCAGGTCGACGTAGATGATGGTCTGCCCGGCGCGCGTCTCGCTCGTGATTTCCTTCAGCCCCGGGGTGTCTTGGAACCGCCGCTCGAGTTTGTCCGTGACCTGCTCCTGCATGTCCTCTGCTGTCGCGCCGGGCCATGCGGCGGTGATGACCATCTGGCGGATGATGAAGGAGGGATCCTCCATGCGTCCGAGGGACTCGTAGGCAAGGATGCCGCCGACGGCAAAAACGATGATAAAGTACCAGACGACGGAGCGGTGGCGCAGAGAGAGCTCGGTGAGGTTTCTCATTTCGTGCGCACCTTCTCTCCGTCATGGAGGCGGTGGACACCCGCCGTCACGACGACGGCGTTCTGCGGGAGCCCTGTGACGACGGCGTCCCGCTCGCGGAATGCGGTCACGGTGACGGGGCAGAGGTGTACGACGCCGTCCTCGACGATGTAGACCTGTGCCTCGTCGCCCGTCTGATAAATGGCGGAGAGCGGGAGCACCGCGCCGACCTCTGCCTGTGTGCCGAGGCGCACGCGTGCCGTCATGCCGAGCGGCAGGTCGGCGGGTGCGTCCGCGAGGGCGATGCGTACGGTGTACGTGCCACCCGCTGGATCGGCAATGGGCGCGATCTCGCGCACGGTGCCTGTGAGTGCCGTCTGGTTCGCCCAGAGGGAGACGGCGGCGGGCATGCCGAGGGAGACCTCGGCAAGGCGGCTCTCGGGGACGGCGATCTCGATCTCGCGCTCGCCGTCCTGTGTGAGGGTCATGACGGTCTGCCCTGCGGCGACGACCTGTCCCTCCTCGGCGAGGATGCCCGAGATCACGCCGTCTGCACCCGCGATGAGGTTCGTATAGCCGAGCGCGTTGCTGCTCTGCGCGTTCTGCGCGAGTGCCTGACGATACGCCGCCTCGGCAGCGTTCTCGTTCGTGCGGTACTGGTCGAGCATGGCGGCAGAGACCGCCTGCGCGGCGTAGAGCTCCTCGTAGCGCGCGCGGTTGGCGCGGGCGAGGTCGAGCTGTGCGCGCGCCGAGGCGACGCCCGCGCTCGTCGCATTCACCTGCTGCTGTACGTCGCGCGCGTTGATGACCATGAGCACGTCGCCCGCATGGACGTGCGCGCCCATGCTCACGTTGCGCGAGAGTACCTGCCCGCCGACCTGAAAGGCGAGCTTGGTCTCGTAACGTGCACGCACGGTGCCGCTATAGTCCGCCGTCGTCGCGCCTGCTGCATCGACGGACATCGTGCGCACGACGGGGGGCGGCGGCTCCTTTGCTGTATCATTTCCGCAGCCCGCGAGCAGGCTGAGTGCCGCCGCGAGCACGAGCGCGGTATATTGCTTTTGCATAACGTTCTCCCTTTCGAATCCCATTCTACTCAAATTTTACCATTGTAGGAGCAGAGAGTAAAGAAGGAAATAGGCGTAGGGAAAGAAAAAAGAACTGCCGCGCGGGCGGTGCGCCCGTGAAGCAGTCCTATGCATGCACGTCAACGACGCAGGAGAGCAGCGGGGCGTCGTCCCCCTTTTTGTCCTCCGCAGCGGTGTTGTCGTCGCTTTTTTTCTTCTTTTTCGACTTTTTGTCCTCTGACATCTGTTTGATCGTCAGCATAAAACTCCGTCCGCGTGCCGTGCGGATGAGGTCGGAGGCGTTCGCGCAGGACTTCGTGTGCAGGACGCCGCACGCGATCGCGTCGGCGTCGTCCAGCGCGGCGAACACGCCTCCGTCGGGGCGCGGCTTCTGCACGGGGAATGGGATGCCGTCGTGCAGGAGGATCTGGTGAAAGAACAGGTTGATCGCCTCGTCCGTCGAGAGCCCCAGTGCATGGCAGATCTCATCGACCTCCGCCCGGACGGCGGCGTCGACGCGAACCTGCATCAGCTCTGTCTCTGCCATGAACTCCCCCCCTTTTCAGGAAGCATGGATCACCACTAATAATATAAAATTGTAACATGATTTTAAGATATGTGCAAGATTGAAAGCATCACGTCTCTGATAGATACTTTCATATTCATTGCCTTTTTTATCCAATTGCAGTATAATAGGACGCGTAAGGATTTCGATGGGGGCGCAGTCCGGAGGAACATGGAGCCGAACGGATCTATGCGCGGGCTCTTCGCCCCATGGATACGACAAGGAGGAATCCACCATGAATCAGCAGCAGCTTACCCGCATGGAGCACGATAAGGGCTTTATCGCCGCACTCGATCAGAGCGGCGGCTCGACGCCGAAGGCGCTGAAGGCATACGGCATCGACGAGAGTGCCTACCACGGCGACGAGGAGATGTTTACGCGCGTTCACGAGATGCGTACGCGCATCATCAAGAGCCCCGCATTCGACAAGAGCAAGATCCTTGCCGCCATTCTCTTTGAGAACACGATGGACCGCAAGATCGACGGGCTCTACACGGCCGACTATCTCTGGGAGAAGAAGGGCATCATCCCCATCCTGAAGGTCGACAAGGGGCTCGCGCCCGAGGCGGACGGCGTTCAGCTCATGAAGCCCATCCCGGGGCTCGGCGCACTCCTCGACCGTGCAAATGAGCGTCACATCTTTGGGACGAAGATGCGCTCCGTCATCAAGGAGGCCAATCCCGACGGCATCCGCGCCATCATCGACCAGCAGTTTGCGTTCGGTGAGGACATCATCGCAAAGGGGCTCGTCCCCATCCTCGAGCCCGAGGTCGATATCCACTGCCCCGATAAGGCAATGGCAGAGGAGATCATGCTCGGCGTCATCAAGGAGAATCTCACCAAGCTCCCCGCTGGCGCAAAGCTCATGTTCAAGTTCACCATCCCGAGCGTCGACGATCTCTACGCCGAGATCATGAAGGATCCGCACGTTGTCCGCATCGTTGCGCTCAGCGGCGGCTACTCGCAGAGCGAGGCGAATGAGAAGCTCGCACGCAATCACGGCCTTATCGCCAGCTTCTCGCGTGCGCTCGCGCAGGATCTGCGTGCGAGCCAGAGCGACGCGGAGTTCGACGCCGTACTGGAAAAGGCGGTCGACGGGATTTACGCCGCGTCGATTACCTAAGAGCGTACAATTCACGACGAAACAGGAGGGACACACGGCATCCAGAGGCTATTCCGGCCAATGGATCCTGTGTGTCCTATTTTTTTATCGTATTTTCCCGTAACCGATATTTTCCCCAACAAGTGATTAGAATATATGTTATAATGGTTATAGTGTGTTATCATTTGTCAATATTGGGCGTGCGGATGTCGCCGCACGTTCTCTAGGAGGGCTTTCCCCTTGTATCTTGAACAGATCCACAGCCCATCGGACATCAAGGGCTATACCCCCGCGCAGCGGCGTGCGCTCGCGGCGGAGATGCGTGCGGCACTCATCGCGCGTGCCAGCCGCATCGGCGGGCACATCGGGCCGAACCTCGGCGTGATCGAGGCGACCATCGCCCTGCACACGGTGTTTGACGCGCCGACGGACAAGATCATCTACGATGTATCGCATCAGTGCTATCCGCACAAGATGCTGACGGGACGTGCCGACGCCTACCTCGATCCCGCGCACTACGACGAGGTGTCGGGCTTTACGAATACGGAGGAGAGCCCGTACGATCACTTTAACATCGGGCACACCTCGACCTCGATCAGCCTTGCGACGGGACTCGCGAAGGCACGCGATCTCGCGGGGCGCAGCGAGAATGTCATTGCCTTCATCGGCGACGGTGCGCTCTCGGGCGGCGAGGCACTTGAGGGGCTGAATGTCGCGGGCGAGATGCGGTCGAACCTCATCATCATCCTCAACGACAACGACTGGTCGATCTCCGAGAACCACGGCGGCATGTACGAGATGCTCCGCCGTCTGCGCGAGACGAACGGGGCGGCAGCGGACAATCTTTTCCGCGCGATGGGGCTCGACTACCGCTACGTCGCAGATGGGAACGATACCGAGGCGCTGATCGCGGCGTTCGCTGCGGTAAAGGACAGCCAAAAGCCTGTCGTCATCCACATTCACACGCAGAAGGGCAAGGGGCTCTCCTTTGCCGAGGACGATCCCGAGGACTGGCATCGTCATGCGCCGTTCCACACGGAGAGCGGTGCGGTCAAACATCCGTCTTCCCCCGACCCGTGCCTTGCCGCAACGATCGATTTCGTTCTGGCCGAGGCAAAGCGGAATCCGAACTTTGTCTATCTCTCGGCGGGCATCGTCGGCGGCATCGGGCTCACGCCTGCTGAGCGTGCGGAACTCGGTGCGCAGTACGTCGATGTGGGCATCGCCGAGGAGCACGCCGTCGCGATGGCGTCGGGGCTCGCACGCGGCGGGGCGCGCCCCGTCTTTGGCACATACAGCACGTTCTATCAGCGCACGTACGATCAGATGGCGCAGGATGTCTGCATCAACCGCAGCCCTGCGGTCTTTCTCGTGACGGGGGCGTCGCTCTATCGCTCGACCGATGTGACGCATCTCGGGTTCTATGACATCTCGATTTTCTCCCATGTTCCGAACCTCGTCTTTCTCGCACCGACGAGCATCGAGGAGCACCTCGCCGTCCTGCGCTGGGCAATCGCACAGACGGAGCATCCCGTCATGATCCGCACGCCGCTCGGCGGCTATGCGGAGAGCCCCTATCCCGTCCGCGCGGACTACAGTGCGCTCCATCGCTCCATCGTCGTCACGGAGGGCGCGGAGGTCGCACTCATCGGTGTGGGGAACTTTGCCGCGCTCGCTACGGCGGCGGTAGAGGAGCTCGCGCGCGATGGCATCCACGCCACCGTCGTGAACCCGCTCTACCTCTCGGGGCTGGACGAGGCACTCCTCACGCGTCTCAAGGAAAAGCACCGCCTCATCGTCACCGTCGAGGACGGCATCCTCGACGGCGGTTTTGGGGAAAAGATCGCGGCGTTCTACGGGGCGGACAGGGACGTCGAGGTGAAGAGCTACGGCCTGCCGAAGGCCTTCTTCAACCGCTACGACCCAGCCGCCCTCGCACGCGCGCATCATCTCACCGCCCCGCAGATCGCGGCGGACCTGCGCGTGAGGCTAAGGTATTGATTCTGCCGCTGTTTGTGGTATAATAAGGGTACGCAGAAACGATGTGAAACCATCTGCACAGAAAAAGTCCCCGCAATTGCCGTTGCGGGGGCTCTCTTATTCGACACGAGGAAAGAGTTCAAGAAACCTCAGGCTGATTGCCGTTACTCTCCGTCCAGCCATTTGCAGACATAGTGGGTGACTATGCCTGCCATAACAGAAAGTAGAAACGATGTGAAAAGCTCCATCGGCACACCTCCTTTCGGTGCCGGTATTGGAGGCGGCAACACATTCAGTATAGCACGACAGCGAACATAGTGTCTATCCTCTCCCCGTGTAAAAAATTCGCTTGCATTTTCCTCCCGCACGGGTTATAATAGCCCCTGTCAGTCATGGGGACGTAGCTCAGCTGGGAGAGCACCAGGTTCGCAATCTGGGGGTCGAGAGTTCAATCCTCTTCGTCTCCACCATCTCGATGACAAAGAGGTATCCACGCGGATGCCTCTTTTTTGTATAAGGAGTAAAATATGTTCCATCCGATGCGCCGCAAATGCCAAGAGCTCACAAAGGAAATGACCGAGGATATTCTGCACCGCAATACAGCGGGCGTTCTCGCCCTCGCGGGTGATGAGGAGTTCCCGTACGCCGTCCCCATCAGCTACGTCTACGACGGCACGCACATCTACTTTCACACGGCGGTAACGGGACACAAGGTCGATGCCCTGCGTCAGAATCCGAACGTCTCCTTCGCCGTCATTGATCGCGACGAGATCATCCCCGAAAAATACACCACGGCATACCGCAGTGTCGTCGTATTCGGACGCATCCGCTTCATCGAGGACGACGCGGAAAAACGGGAGACCGCACGCACACTCGCCCTCAAATATGCTCCGCACAATACGGAGGAGCAGCACACACGCGAAATCGACGGCGCATGGAAACGGTTCCACATGCTCGAAATGACCATCGTCCATATCACGGGCAAACAGGGCAAAGAGCTCGTCGAAAAAGAATAGCAGACAGCAAAAAGAGCAGCCGCACGACGACTGCTCTTTTTCTATGAAAAATATTTACCCCTCGACGTTCAGCACGATGAGCTTTTCCTCCGTCAGCTCGCGGATGGCATAGGCGGGACCCTCGCGGCCGATACCGCTGTCCTTGACGCCGCCGTAGGGCATGTTGTCCATGCGGAAGGTCGCGCCGTCGCCGATGATGACGCCGCCGACTTCGAGGTTCTCGGCGCAGTAGTTCGCGACGGCGAGCGAGCGCGTAAAGACGCCCGCCTGCAGGCCGTAGCGCGTGTCGTTCGCCATGCGTACGGCCTCCTCGATCGTGTCGTAGGGGATGATGCTGAACACGGGGGCAAACGTCTCCTCGGAGACGACCTTCATCGCGGGGGTGACGTCCGTGAGCACGGTCGGCGCATAGAACGCCCCGCGCCGTGTGCCGCCCGTGAGGACGCGCGCACCTGCCGCCTCTGCCTCATGCACCCACGCCTCGATGCGCTCCGCCTCGCGCTCTGCGATCATTGGGCCGATCTGCGTGTGTACGTCCATGAGGTCGCCGCTGCGGAAGTTCTCCGCTGCCGTGACCGCCGCGCGGCAGAACTCCTCGTAGATGCTGCGTGCGACATAGACGCGCTGGCAGGAGATGCAGACCTGCCCCGCGTTGATGAACGCATGCCGCGCACAGTGCTCTGCGACCCACGCCACGTCGTCAACATCCTCGTGGACGATGTTCGCCGAGTTCGAGCCAAGCTCCAAGGAGATGCGGCGAAAGCCCACTGCCTCGTGGAGGGCCTTGCCGACGGGGACGCTCCCCGTAAAGGAAAACATACGGATGCGTTCGTCCGCCGTGAGGAGATCGCCGATTTTGCCGCCCGCGCCGTAGACGAGGTTGAGACAGCCGGCGGGCAGCCCTGCCTCGACGAATACGTCGCAGAGGAGCGACGCCGTGAGTGGCGTGGCGGAGGCGGGCTTGTAGACGACCGTGTTGCCCGCCGCGAGTGCCGGCCCGATCTTGTGTGCGGCGAGATTGACGGGGAAGTTGAACGGCGTGATGGCACAGACCACGCCGAGCGGGCGGCGGATGGTGAACGCCATCCGATTCCCGCAGCCGGGCGCCCCCGCGAGCGGTACCGTCTGCCCGCGCAGGCGCTTTGCCTCCTCGGCCGAGAGGATGAGCGTCTGATAGGAGCGGTCAATCTCGCCGCGTGCGTCGCGGATGGGCTTGCCCGCCTCGGCCGAGAGTGCCTCTGCGAACTCCTCACGCCGTTCGCGCATGAGATTTGCCGCGCGCATGATGATCTCGTAGCGTTCGTACGGGCTGAGCTCCACCGTGTGGAAGGCGCGCTCCGCCGCGTCCACCGCCGCGCGCACCTCCTTTTCCCCCGCCGTACAGATCTCCGCAATCACCTCGCCGGTCGCCTTGTGATAGACGGGGAGCGTCCCCGCCCCCGTAACACGCGCGCCGTCAATAAGCATCTCGATCGTTTTCATCGCTGCATCCTCCTTGTCGTCTTATCTTTCTATCAATTATAAACGTGCCCTGAGAAAGTCGCAAGTACATTATCAGCGCATCTGTAGGAATAGATCGATCATGACCATATGGAACGTACAACTTCTGATTTGGGATCACACGCAAAAACGGAGCAGGCAATGGTCTGCTCCGTTTTGTGCTTTCCTGTAACGAATCTATGTGCTATAATAAATCCAGCGACTGGTGAATGTCGGTTTACTCCCTTTGTGGGGGTGATGTGCGTGACGCTTTACGAAAAGCTATCGCTCCTGATTGCGGCGGCAACGTTCGCAGTCAACATCATATTTCTGATCTCTAAGTAGGCAGAAAGAAGAGCCGTACGTGCGGCTCACGTCGGCTCCTCTTTCAAGAAATCTAATTTCGCAGGAGTGACCGACGTAACCACACACCAGTCGTCCTTTTATGCCGTTATTATAGAAAAATATTCCACAAATGTCAAGCACGACACATCCCGCTCGATGAGATGTGTCGTTTTCTTATGGCATCCTTCTCCCTAATCTGCGTGAATATATCTATTCTATAAACTGCGATAGATTTTCATTAACAGTAACCATAAAATGCCGTATTCTCAACATGAATATTATTCGCGTTTAAGAACATATCGGCGTATTCATAGAAAGGGATTTGCCTTGCGCATCAAAGCTTTGCTCGCATCGCCGTTCGCACTCTCCATCCTGCTCGTCCTTATCGCTGTCTGTGCGGTATCGGCGGGCAGCGTCTCGGTCCCTGCGGGCGATACGCTTGCCATCATCACGGCGAAACTGACGGGCAATGTCCCCGCCGTCGATCCCGCCATCACAGACATCATCTGGTCGCTGCGCGTGCCGCGTGTCCTGCTCGCGATGACCGCAGGGGCGGGACTTGCGCTCGCAGGGGTTGTCATGCAGGCGAGTGTTCAAAATCCGCTCGCCGAGCCGTTCATCCTCGGCATCGCCTCGGGTGCATCCGTCGGGGCGACGCTCGCCATCCTGATCGGCTCAGCGGCGATCCCGTTCGGCGTGCCTGGCTGCGCCTTCCTCGGCGCGATTCTCGCGACACTCGCCGTGCTCATGCTCGCGGGGATTCATCGGCGCGTCTCAACGGTAAAGCTTGTGCTCGCGGGCGCAGCGATCAGCGCTCTGTGCGTCGCGGCGACGAACTTCATCGTCTACATGGCGGCGGATGCGGAGGGCATGCAGTCCGCTGCGTTCTGGACGATGGGCAGTCTCGCCGACGCGAAGTGGCACAGCCTTTTCCTGCCCGTCCTCATCGTCACCGCGCTCGCCGTCTACTTTCTCTCCCAGCTGCGCACGCTCGACGTGCTGCTCCTCGGTGAGGAGCTTGCCGTAACGCTCGGCATCGACGCAAGTGCAAAGCGCCGCCTCTACATGGGACTCCTCGCACTGCTGACGGGTGTCCTTGTCGCGACCTGCGGCATCATCGGCTTCGTCGGTCTTGTCGTGCCGCATCTCGTACGCGCGTTTACGGGCGCATCCCATCGACGGCTGCTGCCCGCCGCCCTTCTCGTCGGTGCGATCTTCCTCGTCGTCGCGGATCTCCTCGCGCGCACGCTGCTCCCTGCGGGCGATCTGCCCATCGGCATCATCACGGCACTCATCGGTGCGCCGCTCTTCATGAAGCTGCTCTTTGGCAGCGGCGGAAATTTCGGAGGCGGGAAATGAAAAACATCCATATCGAACATCTGAAATTCCGCATCGGTGCAAAGGAGATCCTGCACGGCATTACCGCCGATCTCCCCGCCGACCGCTTCGTCGCCCTGCTCGGGCCGAACGGCTGCGGAAAGTCCACCTTGCTCAAGCATCTCTACCGCGTCCATCGCGTACAGGAGGGGCAGGTCACAATGGACGGCACGCCGATCGCAGAGATTCCCCTGCGTGCCGCGGCACAGGAGATCGGCGTCATGGGGCAGTTCCACGCCGTTGACTTCGACTTCACGGTCGAGGAGATTGCCCTCATGGGGCGTGCTCCGTACAAGGAGAGCTTCGAGGAGGACACGGAGGAGGATCTCGCGCTTGTCCGCGCGGCACTGGAACGCGTCGGCATGGCGGACGCGGCACAGCGCAGTTTCAACGAGCTCTCGGGCGGTGAACAGCAGCGCGTCATGCTCGCACGTTGTCTCGTACAGGAGCCCCAGCTGCTCATCCTTGACGAGCCGACGAATCATCTCGACATCAAATATCAGCTGCATATACTTGAACTGGTCAAGGGACTCGGCATCGGCGTCATTGCCGCCCTCCACGATCTGAACCTCGCTGCAATGTACGCCGACCTCCTCGTCGTGATGAAGGCGGGACGCATCTCGCGCATCGGAACGCCACGCGAGATCATCACGGAGGAGATGCTCGCTGCGATCTACGGCGTGCGCGCAAATGTCAGCTATGATGCGGCGGGACTGCCGCTCGTCGACTACCGCACGGAGCAGACGCTATGAAGGGCACGCAGACAAAGGGCAGAATGCTTCGCCGCATCTCTCATATGCTGAGTCTCCTCCCCCTGCTCGCACTCTCCGCCCTCATCCTCTTGCTCTCCGCGACGGACGGTCGCGGCTCACACGCACCATCGGAGCAGCCCGTGGACGGCATCACCTACACGACCGCGGACAGCGAGGGACGCCCCGCCACGTTCACGCTCGCCCATCCGCCGGAGCGCGTGCTTATCTCCTATCCCGGCGCGACAGAGCTGCTGATCGACCTCAGTCTTGAGAGCCGCATTATCGGCACGATCGCGCCCTACGGCGCGGAGCCGCCCTCGTATGCGGACGCCTACACTGCGCTCCCCATTCTAGCCGCGCCCTATGTGCCGAGCCGCGAAGAGGTCGTGGCACTCCGTCCCGACCTCCTCATCGGGTGGTCGCACCACTTTACCCCCGAGGCACTTGGCGATGTGTATTCATACTTTGACCGCAGCGTGGGTGCGTACATCGTACCCGCTACCGTGCGCAAGGGGCGTCCGACATTGGAGGAAACCGTCTATCCGTTTATCGCCGATATGGGACATCTCTTCGGCGTGGAGGATCGTGCGGCGGCATATACGAATGGTCTAAAGGAGCGTGTCACTGCCGTAGAGATGCGGACACAGGCACGCGGGCGGCGATATACCGCCATGATTTTGCAGGCACACGGCAACAGTCTCTACAGCATGTATGGTCCTGCCTACATCATTGATGACATCGCACGCAAGGCAGGCGCCGACAACATCGTCGACCGTCAGATGCGCTCCGTCGGTCCCGAGCGCGTCCTTGGCTTTGCGCCCGAGGTCATCATCTATGTGAATGCGAAGGATCGCACGGAGGAGGAGGCACGCGCAGAGCTGCGCGGCGACCCAAACCTCCAAAATATGAAAGCCGTACGGGAAAACCGCATCATCATCGTGAATTTTTCCGACGTCAACAACGGGAACGGGCGCTGTATCACGGCGCTTGAGGATATATCCGCGGGGCTGGATGCCCTCAGGGGTGAATAGAAAGGACAAAAAGGATGAAGAAAAGTGTATTGAGCGGTCTCATTGCAGGGGCGCTCACCGTTGGGATGGGCTATCCCGCACATGCCGCAGAGGCGGCAGACGACAGCACGCAGACCTACCAGACCGAGGCCATCGTCGTCACAGCGGGCCGCAGCGAGACCGCCATCAGCGACGTGCCGGCAGATGTCACGCTGATCTCAAGGCAGCAGATCGAGCGCGGCAACTACAAGAGCGTCTCCGATGCACTAAAGGGCGCGAACATCAACGTCGTGCAGAAGGGGTTTGCCGCCTACCCGATCATCAACGGTGACTCGCGCGTCCTCGTCATGGTCGACGGCAAAAAGGTCAACTGGGATCATCTCGTTGTCAGTGGGGACACGAACGCCGTCGACGTGGATCAGATCGCCATCGGCGACGTGGACCGCATCGAGATCGTACGCGGACCGAACTCCTCGCTCTACGGCGAGCGTGCTGTCTCCGGCGTCATCAACATCATCACGAAACGCCCGACGGCAGGAAAGCCGACCGGATCCGTCAACATGCAGCTCGGCTCATGGGGCGAGAAGCGCGCGAGCGTCAATGCCAGCGGCGGCGATGGAAAGAACAGCATCAAGATCGGTGTCGCACACGAGCGCCGCAGGGACTTTCAGTATAAAAACGCCTACGGCGAAAAGCGTACCTTCGAGAACAGTGACATCAAGCGCACGGACTACAATGTCGGATTTGACCGCATCATTGGCAATGACCGCCTGCGCCTTGAATTCAGTCGTCATGAGGCAGACGACGGCTACGGTGTATACCTAAAAGATCCAAGGACAGGCGCATCTAAGTATCAGGGGCGCACGAACAGCGCCGATACAAGCTACGGCGCAACGTATATGTTCGGCTCAGAGAAGGAGGGCGAGGGTACGTTCCTGCGCTTCTATCGGAACGAATCCACAACAGACGGCGGCTTTAATTCACAGTACGACCACAACCTGCGCCGCAACGCCTTCGAGGGGCAGAAGCTATGGATGCTCGGCAACAAGAACATGCTGATCGGCGGCTTCCTCTGGTCGCAGGAAAAGATCCACGAGATGAGCGGCTACGTCCCGATGGATGCATCTGCTGTCACAAAGGCGCTCTTTTTTGAGGACGACTGGCAGCTCGGACGCGGCTATGCACTCAAGCTTGGTTCGCGTCTGGAGCATCACAACGACTTCGGCACCGATGTCACCTCGCACATCAGCCTCAACAAGAAGTTCGACCGCAAAACGCACGCCTATATCTCCTTCGGTCAGGCGGTCAACAATCCATCGCTCAAGATGCGCTATGCAAGAACGCCCTTCTGGATTGGGAATCCTGATCTCAAACAGGAGCGCTCGCATACCTTTACCATCGGTGCGGATAGTCAGATCACGCGCAAGTGGAGTGTCTCGGGCAGCCTCTACTGGAGCAAGGTGAAGGACGCGCTGCGCTGGGTACCAAATCCGATCACCAGCAATCCCGGCCGCTACGTGAACATCCAGAACGAGGATCGCCGCGGGCTCGAGCTCAGTACGCGCTACCGCGCCGATGATCGCTGGACCGTCCGTGCGGCATACAGCTATGCCCATGTCGACTCCACCGACCCCGCCAAGGACTTTCTTCGGACGAATACACGCCCGAATGGCTACAACCTCGGGCTCTCCTACACGCAGGGGAAATGGGATGCCGACCTTGACCTCAACTATGTGACGGGGCGCAGCACGGTGCACTATACTGACTCTCGCTATCTGACGCTCGACCTCGGCGTGAACTATCATGTAACGAAGGATTTCAAGGTCTACTTGAAGGGCATCAACCTCACCGATGAAAGCTACGAGTCCATCGGTGTCACCCCATCCGCATGGACAAGCATGGGCGCTTACGCCATGCCGGGCCGCCACTTCATCCTCGGCGGAACGTACAACTTCTGATTTCCCCATCGCACACAAAAACGGAGCTGTTGCACGAACGCCCCTATCGGCTCGCTATGCTCGCCACTTCCCCCGCTCTGGCGGGGGAAGCTAAGATACC
>ERZ773212.122-NODE-122-length-41870-cov-13.800909_pt1 | contig 41870 bp, 31 predicted proteins | sample MGYA00581005_ERZ773212 | MGnify/ENA primary metagenome ERZ773212 (study PRJEB29015, sample SAMEA2738154) | human oral metagenome | biome: human oral; feature: human-associated habitat; material: saliva | place: China | collected 2196 ... | reverse complement strand
GGGTACCCAAGCGGGCCGCGCCGCGCAGGCCCAACGCCCCCGCGCCCAGGACACCCGCGCCCCCCATACGCCCCGCCGACGAGGCGTCGGAGGCCGGTCCGCCGTTGAGGCGCCACAGGGGGTGATGCGCATCCGCCGCCGGGGCCGGCGTGTGACCGCCGATGACACCATTGCGGTAGGTCGTGCCGTTCACGCGCGTGTGCAGCAGGTCCGTGTCCATGAGGTCCTGCGGGTCTGTGATCGGGTTCGTGCGCGACCCCGGCTCACCGTAGGCCGGCTCCTGGGTGGGCACAGCCCCCGAAGAAATAATACGGTTGTGCGCCGCAGCCGCGTCCGCCTCACTCCACCACGGCTGATCAAAACCACCCGGATACTCGCCCGACGAACTGTCGCGCCCGGCCCCGCGACCAAAACCGTCCGCAGCGGAACGGCTCCACGGCAACCCGGTCCCGCCGCCACCTGTGGAGCCAGACTGAGACCTGCCGTCCTGATCGGCGCGGGGGGACTGTCCTTCATCCAGCATGGTCCCGTCTTTCATGTTCTTGTTGATAGAAGTCGTATGGGCGTTTAGCTCATCCAAGATGCGCTGGGCCGCAGCTTCACGTTGAGCATTAGCCTGCGCCTCCACCGCCTCAACGTATGCCTCCCCGCTCGTGAAACGCTGGCCCAGGCCGGTAAAGCCGCCGCCTGGTTCGGACTCGGGGATCACCACGAACCAGTCGTCGCGCATCGCCGCAGTCTTCTCATCCAACAAATTCGGAGAGAGTGTCTCGGCCTCCGCCAACGCCGCCTGCATTACCTGTCGACCCGTGTCATACGCGTTGTAGCCGTTTTCGTAGCTGGCCTTATACGCCTGAATGCGGCTGATCGAGGAATCCACCCACGCGTTCATCGCAGTGGCCGCCTCGCCCGTGAACCCATGACCATCTCGAAAACTGGTCAAACGCGCGATAGCGTCGTCGAAGCCGTCAAGCGTCGTCTGGTGGTCTTTCTCCCAGGCATCCAGCCCCCGGTTGTTGCGTGCTGCGGCCATGAAGGTGAGCAAACGCAGGTAGTTCGGTGAGAATATCATCGTAATGGTCCTTTAATAAAAAGAGGCGTCAGTGTCTTAGATTTCGTCTGGTGCATCAGACGTCGGAGAAGCCTGCGTTCCCTCCGACGTCCCTCCGGACGAACCACCCGTCTCCGCGCCGGAGGCGCCTTCCTGCGGCTTCATGTAGCCATTCTGAACCAGGTCATCCAGCAGGGCCTGCGCCTGTGGCGACTTGGCCACGTTGTCCAGGGCGCTGGTCACCTGCGCCAGAGCCTGCTGGTTATCCCACTCGTTCTGCTTGACGCTCTCCGACGCCAGCTTCACGTTCGTCTCGAACACAGAGATCAGGTCGTTTTCCTTGGCGAGCAGGTCCGACACCGATGAAAACAAGGCTCCCGCGCTGCTACCCAGAGCGGAAGGACCCTCCTCGAATCCCCACGCGGCCGCGGTCTGAGCGGAACTGAGCGAGGCGCTGGACAGCGACGAGGTCGTCATCGCGTCCATGGTCTCTTGCATATACGGGTCCGCTTGCTGCTGCTTCGCGTCGTCATACGCTTGATCAACCATCAGGTTCTCCTTACGGGAAATTCTCGCAGAATAGTCGTCGCTGGCCGGGCGCTCAGTTGGCGACCTTGAAGCGGCGCACCAGCGGCTGAGGCGGCTGCTCGGGCCCGTCGATCTTCATGGTCCACACGTACGTGACGTTCTTGCCGCTGCCCTCCACGTCGACCGTCCACGAGGAGTAGTACTGGCAGTCCTGCTCCACGCACAGGTCGTACGTGTCCTGGCCCAGGCGCCAGAAATCAGTGGCCGACATGAGGGGGTAGATTTTCTGTTCCTTGTCCACCCCAATCGTGCCCTCGGGATTGAGTGTGAACTGCTGATCCGCAATCGAGTAGGGATCGGTGCCCACCAGCTGGGTCCCCACCATGTTGTTCAGGGCCGCCGCCTTTGCGCCGATCGCTTTCTTCTCCTTGCCGGAGGCGGCGTTCTGCTGGTTGATGAGGTCCTGCTTGATGCCCTCCGGAATGTTCTGCATCGAGGAAATATCGGCGTTAGAGCCGGACGCATCCTTGCGATCCCCCTTCCAGGAGAAAACTGGAGAACACGCGGTCAGCGTTGTCGCGATGACGAGAAGCGACACCGCCGCCAGGGCGGGACGAGAAACAATAGGGGGCATGAATATCTCCTACTTTCAGACTGGTCAATCATAGGCAACGAACGGCCTGGCATGTCAAGGCATTGCTAGAACGGTGGAGGCGTCCACGTCATCTGCGCGCCCACAACTCCCAGCTCGCGGTGCACGACCTGCGCGCGGCCGGGGATTGATCGCTTCGGTTTGACGCCGTTGATGACCGCGCCCTCGCGTGGGTTACCGGACAAGAGGATGCCCGTCACCGCGAGGTCGTTCATCATCTGCAGGACCTTCTCGTAGGTCGCGCGCGACGCGCCGCCCATGCGGCGCGTGATGATGACGTGCAGGCCGATGTCGCCCGCCTGCGGCAGCAGGTCCAACAGATCCATCAGCGGGTTACCCGACGATGTTGCCACCAGGTCATAATCGTCCACCAGGACCCACAGCTCGGGACCCGACCACCAGTTTCTGTTGCGAATCTGCTCCGGCGTCACATCCGAACCCGGCAGACGCGTGCGCATGAACTGCGCGACCTCACGCATCTGCTTCATCGCATCCTGATGATTCGTCACGTAGCGTAGTGTGTACTCTTCAGGGACCGCGCCCAGCAGGGAACGGCGCATGTCGATCGCCATGATCTTTGCCTCGCGCGGCGTGTACAGGCGCGTGATCTCCGAAATGATCGAGCGAAGGAACGACGTCTTGCCCGTCTTCGCATCCCCGAAGAGATACAGGTGCGAGTCCGTGCGCGTGTTGAACAGGAGCGGCCCCAGGCGTGATTCCTCCAGACCCAGGATCATGTCGCCGCCGCCGCGCGGCAGGATGTGCTGCTTAGGCAGCTGAGACAGGATGTCCTCGAGCGTAATCTGCTCGGGCAGCAGGCGCAGCTTTGGCCCCTCGCCGGCCACCAGGTGCTCACGAATCTTCTTGACCGTGTAGGCCACGCCCTGCGACACGGTTGTCGGATCCGGTTCCTCATCGGCGCGCGGCAGGCCAATCATCATCTCGTGTCCCGCCATGTCGATACCACGACCGGGGCGTCCCTTCGGGATACGCGCAGCTCCCTGACGGTTGATGATCGACTCCTTCGGATTCGCCGTGTGCAGCTCCAACCGAGAACCGAAAATATCCTGCGCGTCCGCGCGGATATCCATCCATCGGTTCGCAGCGATGATGAGGTGAACGCCCAGAGACAGGCCGCGGCTCATCATCGTCGTCACGTGGCGGTCCAGGCTATCGAACTCGGAGCGCAGCGCGCCCCAGCCGTCGATCACCAGGAACACGTCGCCGTAGCCGTCGTCGTAGCGGCCCGCGGCACGCCCACGCCGGTAGGTATCCATCGAATCGATGCCACGCTGGCGGAAGTAACGTTCGCGATCATCCAGGATCGCCGCAAGCTCGGCGAGCATACGCGTGCGCACCTCCTCGGTGTCGCGCGTCGCGATGCCCGCCACGTGCGGGGCACCCGCAAAGCCTGCGAAGGTGCCGCCGCCGAAGTCCATCACGTAGAACTGGACCTCCTGGGGCGTGTAGGTCAGTGACAGGGCCTGCACGATCGTGCGCAGTGCCGTTGACTTGCCCGTCTGCGGTCCGCCGACCAGCGCGAAGTTACCGCCCGCCCCCGACAGGTCCAGGACCAGGGTCTCGCGGCGCTGCTCAAGCGGCAGGTCGACCGTGCCCAGGGGGACACGCAGTGTGCCCGCCTCGCGCCACGCGCGCGACACGTAGCCGAACTCGGGGTCGGGCCCCAAGTCCGGCATGAGGGTCGCGAAGGTATCCGGAGTTTCCAAGGGCGGCAGCCACACCTGGTGGGCCGGGTACCCCTTGCCCTTCATCTTCGCCACGGCAATGTCCATCTCGGACATGTCGTCCCAGACCTCGTCGCCCGCCAGGACCACTTCCTGGTTCTGGTCGACTTCCTCCGTGTCGCCGCGGTCCTCGCGCGTGATGACGGGCGCGACCGTGAACGGCAGGATCTCGATGGGAGCGCTCGGAGCGCCAGCCGTCGAGGCCTCGGCCAGGGAAGCGAGCGTGCGCGGCGGCGGGGGAGCGGCCACGTAGGACGCGCGGAAACGAACGAGGCCGTCGCCGCCCGCCTTCAGGAAGCCCGAACCGGGCAGCGGGGGTAGCTTCGCGGCGTCCGTGATGCCCAGAACCTCGCGCGAATCGCCCTCCGTGAAAGTTTTGAGCGCGATGCGGTAGGACAGGTGCGACTCCAGGCCGCGCGCCTTGCCCAAGTCCATCTTCTGCGAGGCCAGCAGCAAGTGCACCGACAGGGAACGGCCCAGACGACCGATCATGATGAAGACCTCGCCGAACTCCGGCTTGGCCATGAGCATTTCCGTGAACTCGTCCAGGACGATGAACAGGGCGGGCAACGGCGGGTACCCGTGTTTGCCTGCCAGGCGATCCGCCTCGTAATCGGACACGTTCGCGTAGTTACCCGCCATGCGCAGCATTTCCTGGCGGCGCACCATCTCGCCCTGGAGGGCGTCCTGCATACGGTCGACGAGGGTGAGCTCTGACTCCAGGTTCGAAATCATGGCCGACACGTGCGGCAGGTCCGCCATACCCGCGAAAGTCGCGCCACCCTTGAAGGCGACGAGAACCAGGTTCAGCTGCTCCGGAGAGTGGGTGAGGGCCAGGGCCAGCACGAGGGTGCGCAACACCTCGGACTTACCCGAACCGGTCGCGCCGATCAGCAAGCCGTGCGGACCCATACCCTGCTGGGCGGATTCCTTAATATCCAGGACCACGGGCTTACCCTCCGGCGTCACCGCGAAGGGGGCCGCGAGGCGCGCACGCCCCTCGCGGCGGACCCACTGCTTCTCCGGGTCGAAGTCGCGGATGTCGCCGATGCCCACCAGCTCCATGAGGTCCTTCTGGCGCGACACATCCGAGCGGCCCACGGGTTCCTCGGTGTCCTCCAGACTCTGCTGCGACGTAAAGGGCGTCATACGCCGGGCGATAGCCTCCGCCTGAATCGCCGTCAAGCGGTCGGCGCGGGCCGTCTCGGGAAGCGAATCCATCGTCACCACGTCGACGACGTTCCCGCCGTCATGTTCTTGCCCGGGGTGGACGACGAGGCGCAGGGCCGTGTGCGATGTCATCGGCGTCCACTCGCGGACCCGGCTCATGATGGTCACGCCGCGAACCCCGGCCGCCGAGCCGAAGGGTGAGGAAGACGGGAATTCAGCGCCGTCACACACGAGAAGGAGGTGGGGCCACTCAGCGATGTCCTCGCCTCGGCGGTACGCTCCGCGCATCGCGATGTCCGGACCGATCATCTCGGCCAGTTCGGTTGAATCCGTCGAAATCATGCGACCGGGACCAACCGCGTCGGCGACGACCGATGAACGGGCGTGCGGCATCCACTTGACCCACTCCCAGTCGCCCAGCCGATCCGCGGAACACAGGACCGCGATCTTGAGTTTTGACGGCTCGATGAAGCACGCCAGATGCATCATAATGGCGCGCATCTCGTCGTAGGCGTTCTCGCCCGCGCCGATGACCGCGATATGGCTGTAATCGCCTAAGTACAAGAACTTGCCGACGTTATCCGTGTGGTCGTGGACAGCTACAAAACGTTCCAGCGCAGCCAGGCACACGACGTCCAACTCCGTCAGCGGATCGATGGGAGGACGTTTCAACACCAACCCGAGGGGCTGCGTGCCACTTCCATAACGGAACGCCAACACGTTGACGGTGCTGCCCTCACGCGACCACAGGCGCGATCCATTCGATGCCAGCGTCACCAGCGCGTCGGGGGAGGGGTACACCCAGCTGTAGTAGGCGCGCTGCTTCTTCGCGACCTTACGTACGGACTCGCGAGTCTCCGCCAGGTACGACAGGTACTCGTGGCGCTGATTCTTGACGGTGTTGCGATGCTGATTAAGCTGGCGAAAGATGTTAAAGCCGACCATGCCCAGCATGGCGACGAGCATGCCGCCGCCCATCATCATGGAGCGCGTCCCGCCGTTCTGCACCGCCATGAACACCATGACGCCCGTCGAACCCAGCATGGGGATGATCATCATGAGGACGTTGCCCACGGATGCAGGCTCTGCCTTCTCCGGCGGCATCTGCAGGTCAAGGACGCCGGAGGGATGCTCCGGAATCTTGGCAGTGCGCCAATTCTTGCGTGTCACCATCAACTCTCCTCGCGCCGCGCGCGTCAGTGTTCGATACGGCTGCTGCCAGTCTAGCCGAGCACCCTCACAATTTTGAACCTTCGGTTAGCGTTGGTGCACTACACTGGGCACTGCTGTGTTCTCAACGATCGGAGGTTTCATGAGCACCACCATGGTGTCCGTGACCGTCATTGACTCCGATGGCGCCTCCGATATCGCTGCCCCCGCGGGGACCACCGTCGCCGGGCTGTGCGCGATGCTCGCCATCGACTTGACGGAACCCTCCGTGCGCCTCTCCTACGCCGACGGGCGCCCCCTCAGCGGCGGCGCTGTCCTCGGACGTGACCTCGCCGCCGGATCCGTGATCGCGCTGTCCAGCCGTGTCCTATCCGCGCAGCAGGTGAACGAGGCCTCGGCGCGCCAGGAGAATCAGTGGCTCTCCCCGGTCCTGGCCCTGGTCGGCTTCAGTTTCCTGCTCCTCGCGGCTGCTAGCGCCCTGTGCCTGCTGCCTACGCTGGGCGACGCCGCCCTCCGGGAACTCACCTACGCGGAGGACGGACCCGCCTGGGCTCGCGCGGCCTCGTCCATCCCGGTGTGGGCACGCGGCCTGTGCGCGCTCGTCTGCATGATCGGTGCCACCACCCCGCTGTTTCGCTCACGCCGTGTGCGAAGTCACCCCATCATGCTCCTCCTCCTGCCCGCACTGGTCGGCTACTCGATGATCGGCCTCGTCCCACTGGCTGGTATTCATGCGCTGTCCGTCGCCCCCGTCGTTGGCGTCTGGAGTGCGCTCATCGTCACCCTCGCCGTCGCTTCTCTCACGGGAACTCCCTCCGCGCTCAGCGCGATCATCGCGTGGGGCGCGGCGACCCTGCTCGTCACGATCCACGCCTACCCGCTTTTCGCCCTCATCGACATCGCGCCCCTTGCTGTCATGATCGGCGTCCTCCTGTTCCTCATGTCCCCACGCCTGGCGCTGCGCGTGCCCGACAATCAGCTCATCGACTCCGCCAGCCTCCAGACCATCGCCTCGCGCATTCGTCAGCCCCCCGCGTCAGCCCCCAGCACCCTGACCGGCGAGCGCATCGTCACCGTTCTGAGTTACACCAGCGCCCGCAACACCGTGCTGCTCGTCGCCGCCTCCCTCTTCGTCCTCGTCGGGGGCATCCCCCTGGCCCACACGGTCACTCCCGCGATGAGCATGGGCCGAGGGTTGCCCGGTTTCATTCTCGTCATCGCGGCCATCACTGCCCTGCTGACGGTTCCGCGCGCCACCCGCAGCCACGCCGGACGCATCCTCCCCCGACTCTGTGCGGCCAGCCTCGCGTGCGCCTTCCTTTTTGGCGAGTGGGTCCAATCCTGGAGCGGCCCCGTCGGCCTGTATCCCATGATCCCCGTTGCGATCCTGGTCCTCGTCGGCGTCGCGATAGCCGCTTGGGCGAACCTGTATGTGTCCAAGGGGTACGCCGCCCTCGTCGGCACCATCCTTGATGCCGTCCAAAGCTTCAGTATCTTCACACTTCCCCCCGCGGCAGTCGTGGCCTCGGGACTATTCGCGTTCGCTTGGAGGGCGGTCCTGTAATGCCAGACACCACAACGACTCGGTTCGCCCCCGCCCCCGCCTCACGCCTCATCGGTGCCTACATCATTGACCTGCTCATCCTCGGCACACTCATGGGAGCCACCTGGTTCGTGTACTTCACGCCCCTGACGATCACTCTCATCAGCGCCGAGGCCGTGGTTGCTTCCGCTATCATGCTCGGTGCGAGCGGGCGCACCCCCGGCATGGCTGCCATGCGCGTCTGTCTCATCCGCGACAGCGACGATGCACAGACGCCCTCCCTCGGTGCGGCGGCGGGCTACACCGCGCTCACCGCGCTGCTCCAGGTGACGCTTATCGGACCCCTCGCCGCCCTGACCATGGTCCGCGACGGGCGGACCTGGCTCACCGGCCCGACCGGTACTCGCCTGGTCGATCTGCGCGCGCATGCGGCGCTCGCGCTCACTCACTCTGATCAGGCCAGCGAGAGCCTCGAACGCGCCCGTTCCGCCCACGCCTCCAGCGGCTTTGAAAGCGTCCAGTCCAGCCTGCCCGGTGAACTCCCGGAGCCGACCGCTCCTCTTCCGACGCCCCCCGAGGTTTCGCTCCCCGTAGCGCCCCTGCCGTCCCCTCCCGAGGTTTCGCTCTCCGCTGCGCCCTCCTTCACTTCGGTCGGCCCAGCTATTCCTCCACCCATGACGGCTCCCAGGCCTCACCTGGCCCCGTTGCCTTCGGCGATGCCCAGCTGCGCACCTGCACCGCCGCCGAATCCCGCGCTGCGGAACACGGGACTCCCGGATCCCACGGCGGTCGGTGCAGCCCCGCCCACGCGAGCGCGTTCTGGTGGCCTCCCGAATCCCACGGCTGTCGGCGCAGCCCCGCGTCGCCCCGCACCGGCCTCGTCGAGTCCCGTGCTGTGGATCATCTTCGACTCCGGCCAGTGCGAACTGATCGACGCGCCCCTGGTGATCGGGCGCTCTCCCGCATCCGACGACGGCTCGCGCGCTGTCCACGTCCCCGACACGACCCTGTCCCTCTCGCGCACGCACCTGCGCCTGGGACCCACCGCCAACGGCGCGTGGCTCGAGGACCTGTTTTCCGCGAATGGGACGCAGATCCGCACCCCCGACGGGCGTATCACCACGCTGGCTGGTGGCAAGGCCGTCGAAGTGCCTGTGGGCACCGAAATCATCCTGGGCGAGCGGCGCGCCACCATCGTCCACGCCGACGCAGACAACATGTGAGGCCCAAGCCCCAACTCATACAACACTCCCCGGAAGAAGGAACTGAATGTCAGCCCAACTTCCGGGGAGTAAGTCACCGGGCGCGCGGCGCCGGCGTGTTAGAAATCAGAAACGGTTGGCGTTGGCCTGGTCCGTCTGCTGGTAGTTGGAGTTCGCAGTATCGACAGCGTTGGAAGTCCTATCGAGGACGTCCTTCAGACCGTCCAGACCCTCGTTCCACTTCACCTGAGCGGCATCGTAGGCTTCCTGCGCTGCGCCTTCCCAGCTTGCACGCAGCCGGTTCAGTGTGGACTCAAGGTCATCGATGCAGCTCTGCAGGTTCGACGAACCGCTCCTGATGTCTGCTGCAGCCGCGTCAAGTGCGCTGTAATTTACCTGCTGATCGGCCATGTCTATCTCCTACCTTCCTCAATCACATTCCGGCGAGGATCGCCGAGATCGAACTCTGCGCGTCGGACTCGGTGTGCGCCATCGACGCGTCGGTGCCCCTCAGGTTGTCAGCGAGGTCCTGGAGCGCGTTGTTGAGCTTGTCAGCGTTCTCGTGCCACTGAGTCATCAGCTGCTGGAACTGTGCGGCTGCATCGCCCTTCCAGTTATCGCCGATGGTCGACAGGTCACCCTCAAGGCGGGCGATGTGGCCATCGATGTCAGCCTTGATAGATTCGACCTTGTCGTATCCCTCCTTGAGGGCGCCGTCATCAAGCCTCTGGTCTGCCATGTGAACCTCCATTTTTGTTCAAGCGGGTTCTCGTGCGGGTGCTCGAGAGTATGAGAATAAATGAATACTAACCGCGTTTTGGCTGAAAATGTTAGCGTTCCTCAAAAATTAGGACAGAGTCTGACCAAAAAGATAGACTCATGTGGGTTATGGTACTGAGCCGCTGAGCCTGTCAAATGTCGCCGGGAGGAACTGCTATGGCAACGAAAACAGTTCGTGGAGTGGCGTTAATTCCGCTGACGATTACCTACGGTATGGAGCGTCGCGACGTCACAGTTCCACAGTCTGTTCCCCTCGTGGAACTGCTGCCGGGGTTGGTTGACGTGATCGGTGCCCGTGCAGATACGGGCACAAATGACGGCTTCGCAGTCCGAACCGCATCGGGGCGTCCACTCGACCAGTCGGCATCCCTATCTGCTCAGGGTGTCCGCGCCGGTGCCTCGCTCCTGCTCGAACCCCTCGGTGAAGGTGCGGCCGACATGGTCTACGACGACCTCACGGAAGCAGTCGGGCAGGTTGTTGAGCAGGTGTCCACCCCTTGGACCTCAAGCGACGCGCGGACACTTGCATGCCTGTCTGCGGCGGCTCTTGTATTTGTCGCCGCGATCCTCCTGGCGACGACACCCCCGGACGCTATCGCCGCCCTACAGCCCGGGCGTGTCGCCCTCCTCAACTACATCAACGGCGCAATCGGCGTGATGTCCGCGCTGCTCGTCATGGGCACCTCCGCCGTGGTGACGCGCAAGAACCCGGGGCCGAGCGGCATCGCCCTGGCACACACGGTGCCCGTCCTGACTGCCGCCGCCGCCCTGCGCTTCACACAGACCCAGTGGGACGGTGCCGGATGGATCGCGATCGGCGTCGGCATCCTCGTTGGATCGGTCGCGGCCCTGACCTTGCCGGGGCGCTACCGTATCTCGGTCGCCGCGCCCCTCGTGGTCGGATCAGTTGTCACCGCGACGGGCCTGCTGGTTCGCTTCGGTAACCTGTCCCAGGTCGGCGTGTCCGCGCTCCTCTTCGCCCTGATCGTCGTCCTCCTCCAGCTGGCACCGTGGGTGGCGTTGGCCCACATCCCGGTGCGCATCCTGGACGCGAAGACAACCGAACAGATCCCGGCCCAAGGAATCATGGACCAGGTCAGCACCTCCTTTGTCTTCGTCGTATCCCTGCGCGTCGGCGGCGCGCTCGCCGCGATCTTCCTGACGGTCTCGATGATGACGGCCACGGGGACGAAGTCCATCGTCCTCCCCCTCATCCTCATCCTTCTGGGATCAGTGTCCCTGGTCCTTCAGACTCGCTCAATCCGCGCCCGCGTCGAGGTACTCATCGGCGCCCTCACGGGCCTGATCACGATCCTCATAGCAGCGGTCCTGGCCACCCGTGCGGACGCGACGATCCTGTCGTGGATCACAGTCATCGCGGTCGGTACCGCCCTGGTCCTGGTCATCACAAACGTCGTGGGGCCTCGTGCGCGCCCCCACATGACACGCCTCGCGGACACCCTATCGGTCCTGTCGCTCTTCGTCCTCATTCCCCTGGCCGTCTACCTCTGGGGCTGACCCATGCCATCAAGCAAAGACATCCTCGAAGCACAGCGCTTTAACCGCGTTCGCCTGATCACCGCCTTCACCTCGGGAACCCCAGGTGGTCGTGAAGTCGACACGCCCTCGCCCGTGCGTCCGCTCCTGTTCGGCGCAGTCGTCGCCGTCATCATGTGCGTCGTTGGTGTCGGTATTCGCTTTTTCAACCCCAATCCCGACCTGACTGCGTCCAATTACGTGCTCGTCGACGTCACATCCACGGGATCCCGCTACTTTTGGGCCAACGGCGTCCTGCACCCGATCTCGAACGTGACGACGGCCAGGCTCCTCGCGCAAGAATCCGGCCTGACGGTCATCTCAGCCAGTGCCTCGTCCCTGATGAATCTTCCGCGCGGTGCCCAAATCGGCCTGGCACAGGTTCCCGACGACGTGCCGGCTACCGCGCAGCTGGCGACCACGTGGCTCTCGTGCGACCTCGACGACACCTACCACACGTGGGTCGCCCAGTCCCTTCCCGCCGACAGCTTTCCGCTGCAAAACGTCACGTCCGCGCTGGTCAGCCCCGATCACGGCACCACCACCTACTACGTGGACGCGACCACCCACAAGAAATACCTCATCGACGAAACCAACAGCCGCCTCGGCGACTGGGCGCTCTCCTTCCAAAACCGGATCGGATACCCCGTCGAAGTCGAACCGCAGTGGGCCGAACTCTTTCCCGCGGGCACACCCCTCAAGCCGTGGAGCTACTACGACATCCCCGGCCACGGGCAGCCGGCGACTGACCTGCCCGGTCCTCTCAAAAACGAGAACCTGACGGTCGGAACCGTCATCCAACAGATGAACTCCAGCGGAGAGGTCCTCAACTCTTACCTGGTTATCTCCTCCTCCCAACTCGCAGTCTTCAACTCCACGGCCTCGCGCCTCTACCAGGACGCGCCGCCCACCAAGTCCTTCTCGACGGACATGTTCAAGGACGTCACACCCGTCCACGCCGACTTCATCGGCGAGGACTGGCCTCCCTACGAGAACTTCGCGAACGTCGAATGGGCCGACCCGAAGGCGGATGCGCAGACCCGCACCTCGCTGTGCGCGCGCATGTCCACCGTCGACCGCGCCTCCCCGACAATCACGCTCGGCGTCATGCCCAAGCAACGCGCCGTCCAAGCAGCCTATGACGCCGAGTCAGTGTCCTCCCCGTCCGGCCCCACTACGACGCGCGCCGCGACCGTTGCGGGCGGCTCCGGGGCGCTCGTCGCCATCACGTCCGGCGGTGGACAGGCGGCGGCCTACGCCTTCGTGTCCGACATGGGCTACATCCACTCACTCGGGACAGCGCCAAGCGCATCCATCAACGCCCTGGGCTGGGCTCAGTCCGATGCCGTCGTCATCCCCGAGGCCTGGGCGCTCCTCATCCCGAGCGGCACAGACATGACCCCCCAGGCCGCCGCCGAGTCCGTCGGACTGTCGTGATGAGCACGCGTTCCCGTTCCCGGAGGATGCGCCGGTGCCTCGCCGGTGGGCTCCTCGCAGCGGGCCTGGCCCTGGCTCCCGTCGTTACTCCGGTGGCCTTCTCCACGGACGAGGCCGGGGCGGGCATAGCGCTGGCACCCTCAGTCGCGCACGCGGACCCGTCGCCGACGCCAAGCGTACGCCCCACGCCAAGCGGTCCTCCCACGGATACCCCGTCGCCTGCACCGACGGCGACGTCGGCGGACCAGACCTGCCCGGAGAACTCGCCCATCTATATCAAGGCACCCCCTGAGATCCTCGATCAGGTCGGCGTGCGCCGCGCATGGGACGTCTCGCGCGGTGCGGGCGTGACCGTCGCCGTTGTCGACTCAGGGGTCGCCGCCGACAACGAACATTTCAACTTCGGTGATCCTACCGTCGTGCTGCCCGGAACTGACCTGAGCGGCGAAGGGACCGACGGGCGCGTCGACAAGGGCGAACACGGTACGGCCATCGCCGGCGCGATAGCCGCCCGTGAGCTGCCCTCCGCGAAGGGATCCGGCCTGGTCGGCGTGGCCCCCGAATCCCTCATCTTGCCCGTGCGCGTCGAGACGGGCCTTGATCCAGCCCCCGGGGCACATCAGCGACAGGGTGAGGAAAGCTCCGTGCAGCGCCTGGCGCGCGGAATCCGGTGGGCTGCCGACAACGGTGCCCAGATCATCGTCGTCGCCCAGTCCACCCCCGAAGACGACCCGGACCTGCGAGCTGCCGTCGAGTCGGTACGCGGACGCTCGCTGATCGTTGCATCAACCGGCAACACGTACCAGGAACAGACCACCGGTCAGGTCGTCTACCCTGCGGCATACGACGGGGTTCTCGGCGTGACAGCAACGAATGCCGACGGCTCTGCTTCAGACGAGCAGGTGCACGGCTCGCACGTGTCTCTGGCCGTGCCCGCAGCCGTCATCCACACGACCTGGTTCGACCAAGCAGATTGCCTGGTCGGCGGGTATGCGGGGACGACACCACAGCCCTCGTCCTCCTACGCGGCCGCGTACGCGGGTGGCTTCGCAGCCCTCGTCGCCTCCCGGTACCCCGATGAGGGCCCCGACATGTGGAAGTACCGCCTGGAGGTGACCGCTCTGCGAGGTGCCGCCGACACGCGTACCGACGAACTCGGATGGGGGATCGCAGCCCCGTACGACGCGCTCACTTTCGATGACATCGGCACGAGGTTTGGCCCCGCCCATCCCGACACCGCAGCCCATCCGCTGCCTCGGCGTGCCGCCGACACCTCAGTGAACCTATTCAATCGCGACAATAACCTCACGATCCGCGCCTCCATCGTGTCGGGGATCGTCGTCCTCAGCGCGGCCTCAATGGGAGGACTTATCATCCTGTCCCACCTGCGCAGACATCCCGCGCGGAGGGAATCCGACTCTGACGACCTCTGAGGAATGCGGAGAAGCGCGCGTGAACCCGGCACTCGCCGCGCATCCTCATCGGACCAATTGTGAACGAGTCGATAAGTCCTGTTATCCGCACGAACGACATACTTATCGCGAAATGGGAAGGGGCATACGCGAGGGCGTCGAGTTGGCTAGGATGACCATATGGTAAATATGATGGGGCAGACGCCCGAAGACGCAATGCGAATCCTCCAGGAACGAATCGACGAGGCCCAGCGTCAAGCTCAGGGTGCGCGTGACTTCGTAGAAGCCTTGCAGAAGGCTCGCATCACGGGTCATGATTCGCGCAGCGAGATCGAGGTCGAGGTTAATTCCGACGGTCGCATGGTGAACATCGAGATCGATGAGCAAGCGCTCGAAGGGTCAGCCAGCGACCTTGAGCAGGCAATTATGGAAGCCTATGCTGATGCGGGCAACAACATGCGCGAATTCGTGCGTCAGCGAGCCACAGAATGCTACGGCGACAAGGTTGGTCTCATGCGTGGTTACCTTGATAACCTCGACGCCACCCTCGGTTCGTTGGGGCGCTGATCGACATGGCCAGTGCCGACCTCAAAGTAGATACCAGCCGTATCCGTTCTCATTCAACGGAGATCAGCAGCTCCGCATCAACGATTGACGAGAGTGTGTCCGTTGCGGATACCACCAAGGGGCAAGTGACCGGCGGTGCCTTCGGCTTCCTGTGTTCCTTCTTCGAGGCTCCCGTCAACAAACAGATTGACAATTTGCGCGAGATGATCAGCGACCTCGCTGGCGCTGAGCATCGTTTGGTTACCTGTCTCCAGCAATGGGCATACGAGATGGACCAGACCGAAAGCACCAATAAGAGCGAGCTGAGTGCTATCGATCCGGAAGGCAATGCACCGGGCCCCGGAGGCTATGGCTCCGGCGGATCCGACTCTGGTGGTTATTCCCCCGGTGGTGGATCCGGGACTGGCGGAGGTGGATCCGGGACTGGCGGAGGTGGGTCCGGGACTGGCGGTGGATCCGGGACTGGCGGCGGTGGATCCGGGACTGGCGGCTCGGCACCGAGTGTTGATCCGTCGAAGGCTCCGGCAACAGAGCCGAACGATGCCGACAAACCCACGGATGATGACAAGTCCAAGGGAGAACACAAGGTACCTGAGACCGAACTCAACGACGACGATAAGTCTAAGGGTAAGGACAAGGGCGACGACAAGTCTGCGGATGACGATAAGTCCGAGGGTGATGACAAGTCGAAGGATCACGACAAATCCAAGGACGACGATAAATCTAAGGATCATGACAAGTCTAAGGGCGACGATAAATCCGAGGATGATGGTAAGTCCAAGGACGATGATAAGCGCGGCGACAAGGGGAGCGACGGCAAGGACGGTTCCGACAGCAAGGATGGATCGGACGGTTCCGACGGCAAGGACGGGGTCGGCAGCCTAGGCAGCATCCTTGGCGGCGGAGACAAGATGATTGTCGACGATGATCAGCTTCAGGCATTCCTCGACAAGCAGCGCAACGAGGAGAACGCTGATCTTGCGACGTTCTACGAACGGCAGAAAGCTGATCAGGTCGAAGCGCTCGAGCGCTATGCCGAACTACATCCTAACCAAGATATAACCGATATCAAAGCCCTGATCGAAACGAATCAGCAGGAACAGCAAGATGCAATGAGTGACTTCCTGACGCGACAGCGTGCAGACGAAGAAGCTCAGATTCGACAGTTCGTTCGGGAACATCCGCAAGCGACGACCCGAGAGTTTGACACCTTCATGGCCGAGCAACGCACAACTCAGGAGACAAGTTACCGGTCCTTTGTCAATGATCAGCAGAAGGCTCAGACAATGAGGATTGACGAATTCACGAAGACCCAGTCCGATTCTGCCGCGGAAGATGTTCGTTCCCTCTTTGAGAAACAGGATAGCAACAGCGATAAGGATATCGAGACCTTCCTTACTCGACAGCGTCAAGATGAGGAGCGTTCCCTGCGACGCTTCGTGTTTGAAGGAGTAGAGAAATGACGGCGCAGTCGCCAGTGCACACCCTCAGCCGGAGTAACTCAACCGCAACAGAAGGACTCGGGGTTGTCGATGACATCTATCGCAATGCTGTCGACATTTCCAACGGCGACTTTGCTTCGGTCCAAGCAATGATTGATAATGCTCGTTCCGGAATGATGTGCCTGGCGGCAGACCCTGTCGATTTCTTTGGACAGATGGCAGTCAGCTTCATCCTCGAGCACGTGGACCCGCTCAACAATATGCTCAACGACTTCACAGGTGATTCCGCCGAGGTCTTTGGCATGAGTGATAGTTGGCAGTCCATCGCAGACTCGCTGGCATCAGTCGCTGACGAGATCGACACCACCTCAAGTAGCGCGATGTCTGACATGGCTGGTCAAGCCGTAGATGCCTACCTTCATCGGCAGGAAGTGGTCTCCTCCGCTATGCGCGCGGTGAGCGAGAATGCCTCTTCTTTCAGCACCACACTCAATGATGCAGCAAACATCGTCGATGCGATTCACGATATCGTTCGCGACGCGATTGCCGACGTAGTCGCGACGTGCATCAGCGGCGTATTCTGGTCCTGCGTGACCGCCGGTGTTGCTAGTCCCGTAGAGGGGGCGAAGGTCAGTGGTAAGGTTACGAGCTGGGTGGTGACGATTGCGCAGATCGGACAAGCATTGGTCCAGCTGCTGCAGTCCATCCAGCGTGTGTTCGATAATCTGGACTCGATTCAGACTGGACTGACTAACGAGGTCAAGGTCATCGGCGCGAATTGCACGATGCCTGCGGGTGGCTGCTGCGGCGCGACTGCCTCCACCGCCGATCTCTCGTCGCCCCTGACCGGTAACAGTGGTGTGACCAGCAACGGTCAGACTGGTGGCACCAACGTGTACGCAAACAATGGCGGAACCGCCGTCGGTGGAGACAATAATGGCGTCATCAATAATGGTGGCACCATCAACAATGACAACTCAACGACAACCGTCGATGTTGACGTCGACCCGACATTCACCCATCAGGGCGATGGTTCCGGCGACTCGAAGACCGACGACAAGAGCGGTTCGCAGCACGGCCACAGCGACGCCAAACCCGACAAGAGCGGTTCACAGCACGGCCACAGCGACGCCAAACCTGATAAGAGCGGTTCACAGCACGGCCACAGCGACGCCAAACCTGACAAGAGCGGTTCGCAGCACGGCCACAGCGACGCCAAACCTGATAAGAGCGGTTCACAGCACGGCCACAGCGACGCCAAACCTGATAAGAGCGGTTCACAGCACGGCCACAGCGACGCCAAACCTGATAAGAGCGGTTCGCAACACGGCCACAGCGACGCCAAACCTGATAAGAGCGGTTCGCAACACGGCCACAGCGACGCCAAACCTGATAAGAGCGGTTCACAGCACGGCCACAGTGACGCCAAACCCGACAAGAATGAACAAGGACACTCTGGAAACGGCACCGGCCATCAAGAGAAGACGAATCCGGGGCATTCGAGCACTTCGGGCAACCAGGGGAACAAGACGAATCCAGTGACTACGGGCACCTCGGGGACGACACATAAACGTACTGAGCCTCCGATTCCTCAGCCTCCGAAGCCTGAGCCTCCGATTCCTCAGCCTCCGAAGCCTGAGCCTCCGATTCCTCAGCCTCCGAAGGCTACACCGAATACTCACCCCTCGAACCCCGGTGGTTTTGGCGGTAGCCGACCTCACATCAGGACTCGCAAGATCAAGGGCAAGTAGGACGATCTGCCGGGAACTGGGGCTGGGCGCTCTCGCTCGGCCCAGCCCCGGCCTCGTTCCAGAACGGCGCGAGCATCCCCGCACACGGCTACGTGCGGGGGTGCTCGCCTCAGCGCAACTACGGGCGGTTCGCGAAGTACTCGAGCAGGCGAGAGTCGCCCGAAACGATGATCTCGTCGTCGGAGTTGATGCGCGTCGACGAATTCGCGTACTCGAAACGCTGCTTGGGGTGGCGAATCGCCAGGACGTTGACGCCGTAGCGGCCGCGCAGGTCAAGCTCCTCCAGCGAAAAGCCGTGCACCTCCGTGGGCGGGCGCAGCTTCATGATGGAAAAGCCATCCTTCTCCATCTCGATGTAGTCGACCATACGGCCGCCCACCAGGTGCGCCGTGCGCTTGCCCGCATCCAGGTCGGGGTAGACCACGTGGTGGGCACCCACACGGCGCAGGATACGCCCGTGCTGGGAGGACGTCGCCTTCACCCAGATCGACGCGATCCCCATGTCGACCAGGTTCGCGGTGATCAGTACGGCCGCCTCCAAGGAGGAACCCACGCCGACGACGGCGCTGCGGAACTCGCGTGCGCCCAGCTGCTCCAGCGCATCCTTGGACGTGGCGTCGGCCTCGACCAGGGGGAAACGGCCCGCGAAGGCCTGCACGCGCGAGGGGTTCTTTTCGACCGCGAGGATCTCGTACCCCAGCTGGTCCTGCGTCACCGCGACGGCTGAGCCAAAACGGCCCAATCCGATGACCAGCGTGCCTGACTGAAGGTCCTTTGAGTCACGTTCTTCTGCCATGACTCTATTCTTCCCTCCCCGTCCCGCGCACGCGAACGGTGCCCAGCCACGGCCTCGTCGAACAAGTCGCCACTGCGCTGTCAACCGATGATCGGCTGCTCCTCGGGCATACGGATCACGCGGGAACGTTCACGCAACGCGAGTGCCGCTGCCACCGTCATCGAGCCTGTGCGTCCCGCGAACATGAGGGCGATAAGAACATACTTCGCGGCCACCGGCAGGTTAGGCGTGATACCCGTAGACAGGCCCACGGTGGCGAATGCGGACACGGTCTCGAACAGGATGATGTCCAACGAGTGATCCGTCATGGTCAGCAGTGCGACGACGGAGATGGCGACCAGGGCCAGGCCGAGCAGGGACACGGCGACCGCCAGGCGCACGGTCGATGTAGGGATACGCCGGCCGAAGGTCTCGATGTCGCGGTCACCTCGGGCCTCGGCGATGACGGCCAGAACCAGCACCGCGAACGTCGTCACCTTCACGCCGCCCGCCGTGGACGCCGAGCCGCCGCCGATCATCATCAGGATGTCCTGCACAAAGTGCGTCTGCGACTGCATCGAACCCACGTCGAGCGCCGAAATACCCGAGGACCGCGAGTTGACGCCCGCGAGCATCGCGTTGAGGATCTTTGAGGGAGTGTCCACGGCCCCCAGTGTCGCCGGGTTGTGCCACTCCGTCAGCGCTAGGGCGAGAGCGCCGATGAACGCCAGGATCAGATAGGTCGACAGCGTCAGCTTCGTATGCAGGCGCCAGCGGCGCGGAGTCCACATGTTTTTCGCGACGTCCATGATGACGGGGAAACCGATAGCGCCCACAGTCGTCCCCAAGATGATGGGGACCAGCATCCACCAGTCGGTGACGTGCGGTTCGAGGCCGCCGGGAAGAATCACGAAGCCCGCGTTGTTGAACACGGAGATCGCCATGAACACGGCGTCCCACACGGCGTGCGCGGGGTCGATACCCATGGTGAGGAAACGGGGCAGGAACATGATTGCCAGGAACGCCTGCATGCTCAGCGAGGTCGCGATGACGGCCTTGAGCAGCGTGGAAATCTGGCCCATCGCTCCCGTCCCGGTCTCCTGGGTGGCGAGCATGCGCTGGGTGAGTCCCAGGTGTCGGGACACCGCGATGCTGAGGATCGACGCCAGCGTCATGACGCCCAGGCCGCCGACGACGATGCCCGCCGCGATGACAGCCTGCCCGAAGGGGGACCAATACGAGGCCGTGTCCACCGTCGTGAGACCTGTCACGCACACAGCTGATACGGCGGTAAAGAGCACGTCGACGAAGGGAGCGGACTCGTCAGAGGCGGAAGCGATGGGCAACATGAGCAGCACGGTGATAACCCCGATGATGAGGGCGAACGTGCTGAGGGCCAGCCTGGCAGGGGAGTAGCGGGCCTGCCGGGACAGCCACGCGCGCACACGCTGAGCGTAGGACGTGGGCACCTGGGGATGTGGGCCGCGGGGTCCTCCCGGCACCTGGCGAACGACAGGGGAGGGCTGTGGAGTCAAGGTTTCCGCTGAAATGGCGTGGGACGAGGCCGTGGCTCGCCCGCGCATCAGGGACCGTGTAGCACCGGGATTAGTGCGCAGCCGAGGGGGCTGAGGTCGAGGCGTGCGTCCCTTGCGTGCCGCTCCCATCGAACCTCCTTAACGACTCTGCAACAAAAGTGGATAAAGTTGCAGTTTTCATGTGGATGGGCAGTAGTATATTTCGTGAGGCTACGTAAGCGATGAACGAACGGGTTTAACGCGCCTCGCGAGCACACTGGGAGTCATTAATGGAACAGCAGTCGGCGCCGCGCTTTATGACCGTCACGGAAGTGGCGGACATCATGCGCGTCTCTAAGATGACTGTGTACCGATTGATTCACAGCGGTGAAATGCCCGCGATTCGCGTTGGAAAGAGCTTCCGAGTCCCGGAGGCCGCGGTCGCCCAGATGATCCAGGCCGGTATGTCGGATCACTCCGGTGGCCAGGCTCGCGTCATTGGCGGGTAGTATAGGCACGATGTGCCCGTTCCGGGCACCCATCATCAACCAGCGGTAGTACCTCTGCCGCCCACACTACGAGGGAGGAACCCCATGGGCTCCGTCATCAAGAAGCGCCGCAAGCGCATGGCGAAGAAGAAGCACCGCAAGCTCCTGCGCAAGACGCGTCACCAGCGTCGCAACAAGAAGTGAGCGAGCGGAGGCCCGGCCTGTTGGCCGGGCCTCACGTGTATCCGGGGCCCTATACTTGGGCGTTATGGACCGCACCATCATTCACGTCATGCGCCACGGAGAAGTGGAGAATCCCAACGGTGTTTTGTATGGGCGTCTGCCCGGTTTCGGTCTGACGGAGCTGGGGCATCAGATGGCGGCGCGCGCCGCGCAGTATCTGGTGGATTCGGGTGCGGATATCGCTCGCGTCATCTCGTCGCCGCTGCTGCGCGCCCAGCTGACGGCCGCGCCAACCGCCGCCGCCTACAGCCTGAGCATTGCCTCCGATCCTCGCCTCATCGAGTCGGACAACGTCTTCGAAGGTCTGCCCGTGAACTCCAATCGCGCGATGCTGGCTAACCCGAAGTATTTCAAGTACTACTGCAACCCGCTGCGCCCCTCGTGGGGCGAACCCTACCGTGACGTCGCCTCCCGGATGAGCGCGGCCCTCTCCTCGGCCCTGCGCGAAGCACGCGGCCGCGAGGCCCTGGTCGTCTCCCACCAAAACCCTATTGTCACGCTCACCCGATTCATCAACGGCCAGCCGCTGGCCCACTCGCCCAAGTCGCGTCACTGCTCCCTGGCGTCCATCACGTCCTTCATCTTTTCGGGCGCGACGCTCGTGGGTACCTCCTACGCGGAACCCGCGGCAGACCTCGTCGCCCTCGCCAAGGACATGACCCCCGGAGACTCCGCTGCCGACCTGCGTCGCTGACGCACAGTGCCCACAGTGCTCGTGAGCGGCGCGCAGGCATGCAAGACGGGCGGCCCCATGCGGGACCGCCCGTTGCTGTTCCGCACGTAAACCCCCTGTTTCGCATGTTAACCCGCTGTTCCGCATGTGGGCGGTGTTGCCCAGGCTCGGAATAGCGGGTCCACGTGCGGATGAGGAGGCCCAGGCTCGGAATAGCGGGTCCACGTGCGGATGAGGAGGCCCGGGTTCGGAATAGCGGGTCCACGTGTGATGTAGTGGGTCTGGTGTACGGCTGTGCCCCCTGTTCCGCACGTAAACCCCCTGTTCCGCATGTTAACCCGCTGTTCCGCACGTGGGCGGGGTTGCCCAGGCTCGGAATAGCGGGTCCACGTGCGGATGAGGAGGCCCGCGTGCGTATCAAGGGGAGTCAGGTGCATGGTGCGGGGTGGCGTGTCGCGCCAACACGACGCGTCCCATACGCCTTACTGCATGTGAGGTCGAGTTTTAGGAAGCCTCGTTCTCCGTGCCGTCGCCGTCCTTGCCCTGTTGGCCCTGCTCGCGCCTGCGGCGTTCCTCCTCGTGGCGCTTACGCTGAATGTCGCGTTCGAGGCGGAACAGGAACTCGGGATCGTCGTCCGGAGCGGTGGGACGCTGAGGGGCCTTGGGCGCACGTGTCTGCTTCTTTTCCGCGCGGGATACCCATCGCAGCGCCAGCCACACGATCGGGCCAATCGCGGCGATCGTCGCTGTAAAGAGGATGATGAGCAGCCAGATCGCCTTGGGGAGCTTGCCGGGCATCTCGTCTTCGGGCGTGCGATGCCAGTCCGCAGCCGCGTAAATGGTGAGCGCGATCATCGCGACGAAGAGGAGGATTCTGACCATGCCCCTAGTCTAGGGGCGTGCGCTGGCCCACGCTGCTTCGTTCACTCCCGGGGCAATCCGTCTCCGCTCAGTCGCGCGTGACCGTCGGCAGCGCCCCGTAGGAGGACGCAGCTCCCGGCGACAGGATCGCTGTGGCTCCCGCCCGCATGCCGTCCGCCACGGCCTCGACGAAGGGCTTGCCGAGCGCCAGTGCCGCCGCCAGCGCACCCACGCACGCGTCGCCCGCGCCCGTGGTGTCCACGGCCTCGCCGAGATCGACAGCGGGACAGCGACCCACCTCGGTGCCCGACGCCCACGCCGCCCCCTGCGCCCCCAGCGTGACGACGACGTGGCGCGGCCCCATGCCGCGTAGCGCGCGTGCCACCCCAATCGCCTCTGTCGGCGTCGCGGGAGCGGGCAGGCCCAGGGTCAGCCCGGCCTCGGTCTCGTTGACGACAAGGATGTCGATGTGCGACATCGCTGCCGGATCCGTGTCGCGCGCGGGTGCAAGGTTGAGCAGGACGCGCGCGCCGAAGGAGTGCGCCCACGCGAGGACCTCGGTGTTCGTGTGGGAGGGAACCTCGGCCTGCAGGACCACGATGTCGGAGGGGGCCGGGAACAACGAGGCCTTGGCGGGTTCGATCGTCACCGCGCGGTTCGCGCCCGCGTCCAAGATGATCGTGTTCTCGCCGGAGGCCGCGACAGTGATGAGCGCGGTTCCCGTGGACCCGTCGACCTCGCGCACGTGCGTGACGTCCACGCCGTGGGCAGCCAGGTCAGCGCGCAGACGCTGGCCCGACAAGTCCGTCCCGACTGCGCCGACGAAGAGCGTCTCTGCTCCCGAGTGCGCGGCAGCCGCCGCCTGATTCGCCCCCTTTCCGCCCAGGCCGTAGGTGAGGGAGGAACCCGACAAGGTCTCGCCGGGGGAGGGGAAACGGTCAACGGTGACCGTAATGTCTTGGTTAATGGAACCGACAACAATGACGCGTGCCATGACATCTCCTATGTGACGGATGCTCTATTGTGCCACGTCACAGTCGGTATTTAAAAGCATCTCGGGGCGATTTCGGCATTATTTCAACGATTAAGTGATGCTTAAGTCGTATGCCAGTTTCCTGTGATACTACTAAAGTGACGCTTTATGGTGAACTATCCGCCGTGCGCAATTTCCGATACCTCGTTTCGACACGCCCGGCAGCCCCATCCTGCCGCGTCACCACCATCCCCTCCCAGGTGATCCGGGAAGGGGCCACGGCCTCGTCCCCCACGCGCACCACCACACCCGGCGCAGCCGGGATGGACCACCCCGCGCGCGTCCTCCTGCCCCTCCTCGGCATCTACGCGCTCGGCACCGTCTCCCTCCAAGGCTTCAACCTGGTCTACCTGCGAGTCGCCGCCGATATCGGTGCCGGCGACTCCTCCGGCCTCATCACCGCGATTCCCGGCATCGTCCTGGGCGTCGCCTGCTTCCTGTACGGCACCCTCGGCGACTTCGTCCCGCTGCGCCGTATCGTCGACGTCGGCGTCGCACTCATCGTCGCCGGATCGCTGCTCGGCTTTACCTTCTCCTCCTCCCTGACCGGTATCATCATCGCCCGCGCGCTCCAGACCCTGGGCTACCAGGCCTCCGCCTCCGCCTACATGATCCTGGCCACCGGCATCGCCGACCCCAAACGCCGCAGCCTCTACGTCGGCCTTATGTGCGCCGCCTTCCAAGGCGGAACCGCCATCGGCATGCTGTCGGGCGGCCTCCTCGCCGACATCAACTGGGCGATCCTACTGCTCATCCCCCTCGGCGGCCTCGCCGTCCTGCCCATCATGGGACGCCGCGTGCCCGCCCGCGCCCACACCGGACGCGTCGACGTCGTCGGCCTCGCCATCTTCTCCTCTCTGGCTCTCCTCCTCACCCTGGCGGCCTCCAACCCCCGCTGGTGGCTCATCGGTGGGCTCATCCTCGGCGGCGTTATCTTCTGGCGCTACATCGGCCGCGCCCGCGCCCCCTTCATCACCCGCTCCTTCTTCACCAACGTGCCCTGGGCGCGCTCCGTCAGCCTCATCGTCATCATCTACTGCATGAACTTCACGGTCGCCCCCCTCATGAACGGCATCGGTGCCGCCCACTACGGACTCACCCCCGCGCAGGTCTCCGTGCGCCTCCTGCCCGCCTACTGCGTCGCCCTGACCGCCGCCATGAGCTCCGGGGCCGTCATGGCTCGCATCGGGCGCGGCGCCACCGTGCGCGGCTGCGTCAGCCTCATCCTGTCCGGAACCGCCCTGCTTGCCCTCTTCATGAGTTCCGGCCCGTGGGTCATCACCGCCGCCATGTGCCTCATCTACGCCGGCTTCGGCGCACTCTTCACCCCCATCTACGACACCGTCTTCGCCACCGTCGCCCCCGGCCAGAACGGCCGCGCCGTCGCCATGAACGACCTGGCCATGCAGGGCAGCGCCGCCATCGGCATCGGCGTGTTCACCCCCTGGCTGGCCTCCGGCTCCTTCGAATCCATCGCCGTCGTTTGCGTCGGAGCCGCAGCCATCGGCATCCTCGGCGACTGGGCACACGAGGCCCTCTACCGCAGGGGACGCTGAGCCGCGTCGGCCCCCGCGTGGCTACCCCGGCCTCGTGAAAGTGTTTAGCGTAGCCGCGCCGGTCCGCGTCAACGCGCCCCGGCCTCGTCTTTCCCTCTAGGACAGAACCAGCGCCAACCCGGCGAGAACCGCCCACGCCAGCGTGAAGAAGCCCGTGTTGCGCAACACGACGATGAGCGCCCGGCCCGACGCGCCGGTCAGCACCGGCAGGCTCACCCCGACCGCCGGGGCCGCCGTGCCCACGCCCAGCGCGCACGTCGCCAGCGGATGCATGCCCAGGGCAACGCCGAGCGCCACGATCATTCCCACCGGCACCCACGCGCAGGCCGCGAACACCCAGCGCGACGCCCGGTCACCCAGGCGCACGGCGGCCGTCATCTTGCCTGACTCGCGATCCGTCGGAATATCACGAATGTTATTCGCCATGAGCAGCGCCACCGACAGCAAACCCAGCGCCGACGCACACATCCACAGCCACCACGGGGCCACCTGCACCTGCGTCCAAGCCGTGCCCACGCACGCGAGCAGGCCGAAGAACACGAAGACCATCAGCTCGGACAGGCCAATGCCCATGTAGGCGTACGGGTGCTTGCCGCCCGTGTAGAACCACGCGGCCACGACAGCCGCCGCGCCCGCCACGATCAGCCACCACGTGCCCGACAGAGCCACCAGTGCAAGGCCCGCAACGCCGGCCAGCGCGAAGCAGCCCAGCGCCGCAGCCAGCACCGTCTTCGGCGTAGCGAGGCCGCCACCCGTCAGACGCGCCGGACCCTTACGATTGTCATCCGTGCCGCGAATCCCATCCGAATAATCATTCGCGTAATTGACACCCACCTGCAGTGCCAACGCCACCACGAGCGCCAAGGAAGCCCGCACCGCGTCAAACCCGCCCAGATGATGCGCGGCCGCCGACCCGACAATCACGGGTGCAGCGGCAGCGGGCAGGGTGCGCAGGCGAGCGCCTTCAATCCAATCCGTCACGGTAGCCATAGCCACCAGTGTAGTTGGAGCCAGCGCCCGCCCGTCGGACGGGCCAGGAGGGTTAGGTCGGGCCGGGTCGGGCCAGGTCGGGCCGGGTCGGGTTAGCGCACCCAGTTCCTCTCAGCGGCCGTGGTGGCGTTCGCAGTCGCCATAGCGGCACCGCGGTCAATCTTGTCGAATCCCAGGTACGGCAGCTCCGTCACCGCGACCACGCGGCGCGGTGCCTGCGCGCGCCCAATACGAGCGGCGGCGTGCTCGCGCACCGCGGCACCGAGTTCGGCCATCTCCAAAGAATCCGTCGGCATCTGATTCGGAACGACCAGAGCCGTCACGATCTGACCCCACTTCTCATCCGGGGTGCCCATGATCCACGCGTCCGAAATCCCCTCGTAGGAGCGGACCGCGCGACGTAGAGGACCCGGCGCGATCGACAGGCCGCCCGATGTGATCACGTCGTCCGCGCGCCCGTTCACCTCGACCTTACCTGACGCCCGAATGACGCCCATATCGCCCGAAATCAGCCAACGGTGACCGCCCTCCTCGAAGAACGGACTCTCCGCGTCCAAGTAGCGCGTCATCAGCGTCGGCCCGTTGAACGCCAGGCGGGTACGGCCATCCCAATCGACCGCGCGCACCGTCATGCCGGGCATCGGCTCGCCGTCGTACACGCAGCCGCCCGACGTCTCCGTCATGCCGTAGGTGATGCGCACCTTCAGTCCCGCATTCAAGGCGCGCTCCAGCAGATGCTGGCTGATCGCCGCGCCGCCCACGAGGACCGCCGACAGGGACCGCATCGCGTCCACAACTTCCTCGCCCGCGTCGAGGCACTGGACGAGCTGCGTGGGCACCAGCGATAGGTAACCCGGCATCTCATCCTGCGTGACACCTCTGATAGCGGGGAGGAGGTCACGCGGGTCAAAGCCGTTCGTCGTATCTACGACCTGCGGGTTCGTCTCCGCGACGGCCGCGCGCAAGAGAATCATCGCGCCGGCAATGTGATGCGTCGGCAGCGCCAGAATCCAGCGTCCCGGGCCGCCCAACGCCAGCTCAGTCGCCTTCACCGAGGCCATGAGCGCATCCATCGATAGGCCAACCAGGCGCGGCTTACCCGCACTGGACCCCGACGTCGAAATGACCAGGTCCACGCCATCGAAGAAATGCGGATCGTTCTTGATCTGATTGGCGAGGCCGGGGTAGTCCTCCTCGGGGAACGCCTGCTCAGGCGTCGCCGCAGACCCGCGCAGCGTAGCGGGAGGAACCAGGGCGGGGTCGCGCAAGAAGACAACGGTGTGCGGCGCGGGGTGGTTCGGATCGGCCTGGCGCTCCTCGTAGAGCTCGACCAGCTTATGAATCGACGCGTTAGCCAGGGCGACGGCGCTAATCGCAGTCCCGCCGGGGACGACAAGAATTCGCGGCGCAGTCATGATGTGCCTCCCAAGATCGACAGCGAGCGCAGATATTACAAGGATAAGCGTTTGCGTTGTTGCTGGTGGCAGGCCGCTTCGCGGCAATCATCACGTTTAGTAAACAATTTCTTGATATTCCGGTTATTTTCATGTGGCATACTGCGCAACTGAAAATTCAACAGTCTGCTACCACAAGGGTGCGCGAGGGGTTAGGATGAACACCGATGCTCAAAAATCTTTCCACCAAAACCAGATGGGCGATCGGCGCAGCAAGCGCCCTCGTCCTACTTGTCGTCTGCGCCATCATCGTATACGCGGCCAACTACTCCGGTCGCGTCCTGCCCGGCACCACCGTTGCCGGGATCTCCGTCGAAGGCATGAGCCGCGACCAGGTCATCTCCGCGGTCACCGCCCGAGCCGACGCTGCCAAGGTTTCTCTCACCGTCGAAGGAAAGACCACCACGGTCTCGCTCAACGAAGCCGGGATCTCCGTCGATGCTGAAGCAACCGCCAACGAGGCCATGAAAGACTCGACCTCCTTACCGTCCTTCATCGGTGCCCTCTTCTCCCGCCGCGCCCTGGAACCCGTGACCACCGTCAGCGAGGACTCCATCAAGAAGCTCACCGCGACCGTGAATTCCACCCTGACCTCGGAAATGAAAGACGCCCAGGTCATCATCGCTCCCGATGAGGAATCCTTCACCGTCACGCCCGCGCAAAACGGCAACGGTATCGCCCGCGATGAGGTCGCCGCCGCCGTCAAGCAGGCCGGCGCCACCCTCGCCTCCGTGTCGCAGAACGTCACCGTTTCACAGATGGAGCCCAGCGTCACCACCGCCGATGCGCAGCAGGCCGCCCAAAAAGGCAACGACCTGCTCGACACCTCGATCGAAATCTCCGACGGCATCGACCTGTTCGTCGCCGAGCGCTCCGACAAGGTGCACTGGGTCGAATTCCTCACCAAGGATGACGGCTCCCTCGACGAACCCTCCATCAGCACCGTCAAGGTCGCTGACTGGGTCAATGCCCTGGCTGCAAAAACCGACGTCAAGGCCGAGAACCGCGTCGAGAACGTCGACTCCTCCGGCAACGTGCTGACCACCGCCCGCGAAGGCAAGAAGGGCCTCAAGACTAACAACACCGAAGAGATCACCAAGGGCGTCGTCAAGGCCATGACCAACGGCACCTCCTACGAGGGGCTGTTCCACTACGACGACATCGAGCCCGGCTCTGAAACCAAGCAGGTCGCCGAAGGTACCGAAAACCTGGTTTACCAGGCCGCTGAAGGCGAAAAGTGGGTCGACATCAATCTCACCGATGCCACCGTCACCCCGTACGTCGGCGGCAAGGTCGCTGGCGGACCCTTCTACATGGTCCCCGGCGCGCCCGATACCCCGACCGTCACTGGCACCTTCCATGTCTACCTCAAGTACGACGTGCAGACCATGCGCGGCGAGAACGCCGACGGCACCAAGTACGAGACCGAAGGCGTCCCGTGGGTCACCTACTTCACCGGCTCCTACGCGATGCACGGTGCCCCTTGGCGCTCCTCCTTCGGATGGAGCGGGTACGGCGGCTCCCACGGTTGCGTCAACATGCCCGTCGATGCTGCCAAGTTCATCTACGACTGGACCGACATGGGCGACACGGTGGTCGTGCACTACTGATCGCCACTGAGCATCTCGCAGCGGGCCGGAACCCTATGGTTCCGGCCCGCTCGCTGCTTTGTCGGGCTGTGTGCGGGCTGTGCGGGTTGTGCGGGGGCTGCGTGGCGTCTCTGTGTAGGGGTGTCTGGCCTGGTGGGGCTAGGGGATGGCTTCGCGGATAGGTTGTGGCTTCGCGGATAGGTTGTGAGCATGCGGATAGGCTATTTTCCTATCCGTGACGGTGTTAACCTATCCGCCTGTTTGTTTCCTATCCGTATCGTTTCGTCGGGGCTGGGTCTTCCTGTTGGGGCATCGCGGTTGTGCTCTCCGGGTTCTGTGGTGCTTTCTGATCTGGGCGGGCTGCCCGGGTGGCGGAAGCGCTGGTGCGGTTCCCCAACAATGTTGCGTGTAATTCCTCGATAACTAGTTCAGGCTTCGACATTAGGCCGTTGGAATTGCAGTGCTTGTGGGCGGTGCTGAAAACCGGCCGGGGAGAATTACGTGCGACTTTTATGTGGACGCAACGCGCCTGCGCGGCAGTCGCACACGCGGTAGTCTGCGCGTAACAGCACGGGCGCTGAGCGCCCCTCAACGTATGGCAGGTGTTCCATGTTTTTCCGAGACGATGCGGTGAGCGCGACGGGCAACGGCCTCGGCCCCGACGAGTGGTGGAAGGGCGCGGTCGTCTACCAGATCTACCCGCGCTCCTTCAAAGACTCTGACGGCGACGGCTTCGGTGACCTTGAGGGGATCCGCTCCAAGCTCGACTACCTGAAGGCTCTGGGTGTGGACGTTCTGTGGCTCTCGCCGATCTACGCGTCCCCGCAGGCGGATAATGGCTACGATATCGCCGACTACTACGACATTGACCCCATGTTCGGGACGCTGTCGGACTTCGACCGCCTCCTGGAGGGGGTCCACGAGCGGGGGATGCGCCTCGTTATGGACCTGGTTGTTAACCACTCCTCCGACGAACACCCGTGGTTCGTGGAGTCGCGGTCCTCGCGGGATAACCCGAAGCGTGACTGGTATATCTGGCGGGACCCTCGCCCCGGGTGCGTGGGCGGCGAGGCCGGGGCGCAGCCCAATAATTGGGGCTCCTTCTTCTCTGGCTCGGCCTGGACCTGGGACGAGGCTACGGGTCAGTACTACCTGCACTCGTTCCACAAGAAGCAGCCCGACTTGAACTGGGACAACCCCGAGGTGCGCGCTGCCGTCTACCGCATGATGAACTGGTGGCTCGACCGCGGCGTTGACGGCTTCCGCATGGACGTCATTAACCTGATTTCGAAGGACCCGGGCCTGCCTGACGGCGTCGTCTACCCTGGGCGCGCGTGGGGCGAGGGCTTCCCGCACTTCTCCGAAGGTCCGCATGTGCACGAATACCTCGCCGAGATGCGACGTGAGGTCTTCGATGGGCGCAGCGGCACCATGACGGTCGGGGAGTGCCCCGGCGTGCGCCGCGACAACGTCCTGCTCTTCACGGATCCGGCCCGTCGTGAGCTTGACATGGTGTTCCAGTTCGACCACGTCGACCTCGGCCTCGAAGCGGGGAAGTTCCACCCGCGCCCGCTGCGCCCCGGCGAACTCGCCGACTGCCTCACCCAGTGGCAGGAGGCGCAGGGCGAGATCGGCTGGAACAGCCTCTACCTGGACAATCACGACCAGCCGCGCGCCGTCAGCCGCTTCGGCGACGAGACGTACCGCTATGAGTCGGCGACCGCCTTGGCCACGGCGCTGCACATGCTGCGTGGCACCCCCTACGTCTACCAGGGCGAGGAGCTCGGTATGACCAACGGGGTGTTCCATGGCCTCGACGATTTCCGTGATGTCGAGGCGCTACGCTACTACCACGACGCCGTGGCGGCGGGGGAGAGCCCCGAGGACGTCCTGGCCGGGATGCGCGCCACCGGCCGCGACAACGCACGCACCCCCGTCCAATGGGACGCAAGTGAGCACGCCGGTTTCACGGAGGGAACCCCGTGGATCGGCGTCACCCCGAACTATCGGGACATCAACGCCGCCTCCCAGGTCAGTGAGCCGTCCTCCGTCTACGCCTACTACCGTGCGCTCGCGGATATCCGCCACGGCCTGCCCGTCATCGCGGCGGGCTCGTTCGAGCGCATCGTTACTCCCTCACCCGCAGTCTTCGCCTACAGGCGTACCCTCGACGAGGCCGTGGCCACGATCTTGGTCAACCTTTCCTCGCAGCCCGCATCCCTCGGAGAAGCCGCGCGCGGCGTGGGCGGCGAGCTCATCCTGACCAATCGGGACCTGCCCGAGGCCGAGCGGGGAGTCCCCGCATCCCTCGGAGAAGCCGCGCGCGGCGTGGGCGGCGAGCTCATCCTGACCAATCGGGACCTGCCCGAGGCCGAGCGGGGAGTCCCCGAGAGCCTCGGAGAATGGGAGGCGCGCGTCTACCTCGCCTGAGGTGGAGGCCCAGGATCGAAGAGATCCCGGGCCTGTGAGTCGCGGAGTTTCTGTACAGGAACCGCTCTCAGTAGTAGTACGGGTAGTCCTCCCAGCGAGGGGCGCGGTGCTCGAGGAAGGCGTCGCGACCCTCCTGGGCTTCGGCCGTCATGTACGCCATGCGTGTGGCCTCGCCCGCGAAGACCTGCTGGCCTGCAAGGCCGTCGTCGGCGAGGTTGAAGGCGAACTTGAGCATGCGGATGGCCTGCGGGGACTTCGTCGCGATGATCGCCGCCCATTCAAGGGCGGTGTCCTCGAGCTGCGCGTGGGGGACGGCGCGGTTGATGACACCCCAGCGCTCGGCCGTCTGCGCGTCGTAGCGCTCGGCCAGGAAGAAGATCTCGCGCGCACGCTTGTCGCCCGCCTGGCGGGCCAGCAGCGCCGAGCCGTAGCCCGCGTCAAAAGACCCCACGTTCGCGTCCGTCTGCATGAAGGCCGCGTGCTCAATGGACGCCACCGACAGGTCCGCCACCACGTTGAGCGAATGCCCGCCGCCCGCGGCCCACCCGGGCACTGCCGCGATGACGACCTTCGGCATCGTGCGGATCAGGCGCTGGACCTCCAGGATGTGCAGGCGACCGGCGCGCGCCGGGTCGATCTGCTCGCGGCGCTGGGCGGTGGCCGCCTCGGGGTCCGCGCCCTCGACCTCGTAGCGGTACCCGTCACGGCCTCGGACCCTCTGGTCGCCGCCGGAGCAGAACGAGTACCCGCCGTCGCGCGCCGAGGGGCCGTTGCCGGTCAGGATGACGGCTGCGACCGAGGAGGTCTGGCGCGCGTGGTCGAGCGCGCGGTACAGCTCGTCGACCGTGCCGGGACGAAAAGCGTTACGGATGTCGGGACGGTCGAAGGCGATGCGTACGACCGGCATATCCGCGCCCTCGGGGCGACCGTCCGCCTCGGGGCCGCGCGAAATACCGCGGTGGTAGGTGATGTCGGAAAAGTCGAAGCCCTCGACCTGGCGCCAGCGCGTCGGGTCGAAGGTGTCGGAGACGAAGGGGAGAGCGCTCATATGTCGGATTTTAATGGACGAGGCCGGGGCGGGCTTCCGGCACCGGGCCGCGTCCCGCGGCGGCTGGGGAAAGAGGGCGTGTCCAACCGGGTAGGTCGCTTGCGCGGCTGCGTGTCGTTCCCGGTGGCAAGCTAACCGCATGGAATGAGGGGTGGGGTGGGGGTGTTGAGTCGCTTGTTACTAGTCAGTTCGTGTGTGATGTGTGAGATATCCTTATTTGCCAGGCGTTTGGCAATCCTTGAGAGTCTGTCATTTTCAGATAGTTAGCGCGAAATGTCTGACAACTGCTACTGTGAAGCGGTTGAGCTTGGGGGGCATCATGGGTGACAATATTACCGATATGTAAGGAGTGGTCCGATGAATGCATCGCCGTATGCCACGCTCATGCGCATCCCCATGCGTACGATGAGCCGCCAGACGCGCTACGCCCTCGAAGGCGTCGACGACATTCTCGTGTACAAGGTAGCGATGACCACGCGCTTCCGCGGGGTGACTCGCCGCGAGGGGCTCCTCCTCCATGGTCATGCCGGGTGGGGCGAAGCCGCCCCCTTCTGGAACTACGACGACGCCGAATCTGCGCGTTGGCTGGGTGCCGCCCTCGAATCCGCGCGCCGTTTCCCGCCCGTGCCTCGTCGTAAGTACGTACCCGTCAACGTGACGATCCCCGTCATCTCGCCCGAAGAGGCCTACGAGCGCGTCAAGGTGTCCGGCGGCTGCGCGACCGCGAAAATCAAGGTCGCTGAACCCGGTGTGAGCGTGTCGCGCGACTGCGCGCGCATCGCCGCCGTCGCCGACGCGCTGCGTGAAACCGTCGGCGGGCAGGCTATGATCCGCCTCGACGCCAACGGAGCCTGGGAAGTTGACGACGCGCGCGCGGCCATCCCCGCGATGACGGACGCTGCCGGCGTCGTCCCCATCGAATACGTCGAGCAGCCCTGCCTGACCGTCGACGAGCTGGCCGAGGTACGTCGCAGCGTGGACGTGCCCATCGCCGCCGACGAATCCATCCGCCGCGCCGAGGACCCCCTCGAGGTGGCTCGCAAGGAAGCCGCCGACGTCGTCATCATCAAAGTCGCGCCCCTCGGCGGCGTCCGCTCCGCCCTGCGGGTCGCCCGCAAGTGCGGCCTCGGCGTCGTCGTCTCCTCCGCGCTCGAAACCTCCGTGGGCCTGTCCATCGGCGTCGCAGCTGCCGCCGCCGTTCCCGGCGTCCCCCGAGCCGCCGGTCTTGCCACGGCCTCGTTGCTCGTCGGAGACGTCACCACCCCCCTCGTGCCCGAACGAGGCCGACTGCCCGTCGGACGCCTCGCGCCGGACCTGAACCTCATCGGGCGAGGCCCCGAGGACTCCGACCTGGTCAGCCGGTGGGGGATGCGCCTCGAAGGCATGGCCGAGCACCTGGAAGAGGTCTCCCGGTAGGCTGGGCGCATGCCCGCCGTCGATACCGCCCGCGCGATCCTGTCCACTCTGGAAGACCTGGGCCTCACGCACGTCCTGTACTGCCCCGGCTCGCGCAGCGCGCCCTTCGCCTACGCCCTCGAAGCAGGGGCATTCGGGGGCGACGCGCGTCCCGTCCTCGATGAGCGCAGCGCCGGCTTCGCTGCCGTGGGCCTCGCGCGCACCGGTGCCCTGCCTGCCATCATCGTCACCTCCGGCACCGCCGTCGCCGAACTGACCCCCGCCGTCCTCGAGGCCTCCCACGCGCGCCTCCCCCTCCTCGTCCTGAGCGCCGACCGGCCCGGCGAGCTGCGCGGCGTCGGCGCTTCGCAAGCCACTGCGCAAGCAGGACTCTTCGGCGTCCACGCCCGCGCCAGCATCGACCTGGAACCGCAAGAACCCTCGCGTTCCCTCGTCGGACAGCTCTCGCGCGCCCTCGCCGCCGCCCTCGGCGCGCCTACCGGAACGCCTGGCCCCGTCCAGATCAACGTCGCATTCAGGGATCCGCTCACGCCACAGGGGGTCCGCGTTGGCGCGGGGATTGACGGCGGGTCCGCGCCCGATCCCGCAGACGAGGCCCCGGCCTCGTTCGTTCCGCGCCCCACCCGGGTGCTCCCCGCCAGCCTCGCGCCCGCGCGCTGGGAGGACGTCGTAGGCGAGGCGCGCGCAGGCCTCATCGTCGCCGGTGAAGGTGCCTCGCCGCGGGCCGCGCAGTGGTCGCTGACCTCAGGCTTCCCGCTCCTGGCGGAACCCGCGTCCGGCGCGTGGGCGGGCGGGGAAGTGACCCCCTTCGAGCAGGCCATCGTGTCGTCGCCTCTGGGACGAGAAGTTGACACCGTCGTCGTCACCGGGCGACCCACCCTCTCGCGGCCCATCCACGCGCTGCTCGCCCGTTCCGACGTGCGCGTCATCGTCGTCGACGCCGGCATCCCGTGGGTCGACATCTCCGGCAACGCCTCCATCGTCGTGCCCGCGCTGGCTGCCCCCCGCGTCCCGTCCTGTGAATCCTCGTGGGCCGCGCGCGTGCGCTCCGCCGCCGACGAAGCCGCCTCTCGCATCGACGCCCTTCTGGCCGGCGGGTCCGGGCGCAGCATGCTCGACCTGGCACGGGCCGTCGCTGCGGCCACAATCGGCCCCCTCGTGCTCGGTGCCTCCAACCCTGTGCGTGCCTTCGACCTGGCCGTCGCCTCCCTGAACGGGCGTCACGTCTACTCCAACCGCGGACAAGCCGGCATCGACGGCACCATCGCCACCGCCGTCGGCATCACGCTCGGTCTTGGGGCCTACGCTCACCGCGACGAGGCCTCGGCCCCCCGCTCCGCTCGATGCGGGAAGCACATGGATTCGGATCGGGCAGCGCGCGTCACAGCGGTCATGGGCGACCTGACCCTGAGCCACGATGCATCCTCGCTGGCGCTCGCAGCGGCGACGGGAGCCGACCTCGACATCATCGTCGCCGACGACGAGGGCGGTGGCATCTTCGCCACCCTCGAACACGGCCGCGCCGCCACCCCACAGGCCTACGACCGCTGGTTCGGCGTCGCCCAGGCCGTCAACTACGAGGCGCTCGCGGCTGCCTACCGCATCGGATTCGCGCGGGCGTACGCTCCGAGCGAACTCGCCTCAATCCTTCGTGCCCCGGTAACGGGGCCGCGCCTCATCCACGTGCCCATCGAACGCGCGGCGCACCTGTACGCGCAGGCGCGCAACGCCCTGTGCGAGGCCGAGTTCTGATCCCGGCCGCGCGAATTCCCCGCGCGCGTGTCCACTATTCAGGAAACTCACAGGGGGCTTCCAGTACTCGTTTGAGGAAACGGCTCATACTGGTGAGTAACTAATGAACTGACACCAGAGGAAACCATGACTGAGCCTCGTATTCCCAGACCCGATGAACAGGCCGATCAGGCGGCCAGTGCCGCCCCCAGCTACCCGCAGCGTCCGGCCTCGTCCGCACCTGACACCGACTTGCCCACCGTCGGCGGCACCGCCGCCCAACGTGCCGCGCAGGAGACGCGCGCCGCCACGCCAATTCCAGCGCCGACCGGCGCGGACGTCACGCAGGAGATGCGCACGGCTAACACTCCTCACACCCCAATTCCCGCGCCCCAGGAATCGGCTATGCAGCAGGCGGCGTCGGCACCCCAGGATGGGGCGGTAACCCAGGACTCGGCTGCGCCTCAGGTAGCCTCAGCCCCCGCCGCAGCTCCCACCGACGCGCAGCCGCACGCGCAAGGCACCACGGCACCGGGCGGCACCTACGGCGCGCCCACGGGCCAGCCGGTGACGGGATACCCGGCCCCGGCCTCGGCCCCCGCCCCGGTCGTCATCGTCAAAAAGAAGGGTCCGGGCTGGGTCGCCCTGCTCGGCGCGATGCTCCTGACAATCGTTCTGACGCTGGGCGCGATGCTCTACATGCGCCCCGAGCTTCTGCGCGTCACCACGCCGCAGAACCTCAACAACGGCACCGTCGCGACCGTGCCCGCGTCGAGCGACGCCACCGACTGGACGGCCGTCGCCTCGGCGGTTTCGCCGGCAGTCGTCACCATCCAGAGCCAGAACGCCTCATCGGGCGGCACCGGCTCCGGCGTCATCTACGACGCGCAGGGTGACATCGTCACCAACTACCACGTGATCTCGCCCGCGATCAACGGCGGGCAGATCCAGGTCACCCTGGCGGACGGACGCCTCTACGGTGCGGGCATCGTCGGCCACGACAAGACCACCGACCTGGCGGTCATCCGCCTGGAGAACCCGCCGTCGAACCTGACGGTCGCGCGTTTCGCCTCGTCGCAAAGCCTGCAGGTCGGCGCGCCCGTCATGGCGATCGGTGCGCCGCTGGGCCTGTCGAACACGGTCACGACCGGCATCGTTTCGGCGCTCAACCGCCCCGTTGAGGTCTCCATGGACGAGGATTCCACCTCGCAGGACCAGGCGCAGGCGTCCTCCGACCTGGTCGTCACCAACGCCATCCAGATCGACGCTTCCATCAACCCTGGTAACTCGGGCGGCCCGCTGTTCGACGCGACCGGCGCGGTCATCGGCATTAACTCCTCGATCAAGTCGCTGGCCACCTCCGCCGACGGCCAGGCAGGGTCGATTGGCCTGGGCTTCGCGATCCCCTCCGACCTGGTCGTCTCCATCGCCGACCAGCTGATCACGACCGGTTCTGCCTCCCACGGGATGCTCGGCGTCACCGTCAAGGCCGCAACCGTCACCGTCGGCTCCGACACTTACGTTGGCGCGCAGGTTCAGGAGGTTTCCTCCGGCTCCGGTGCCGCCGCTGCCGGGTTGCGCTCCGGCGACGTCATCCTCAAGGTTGAAGGCCAGGAAGTCACCAGTCCTAAGCAGCTCATCGGCTACGTGCGCCGCTATCGGGCGGGCGACACCATCAACCTGACGATCGCTCGCGACGGGGCGACCCGGGATGTCGCCGTTACGATCCAGGGTTCCTAATTCGCGCTCGTCATTGACGAGGCCCGCCGTCCCTTCGTGGGGCGGCGGGCCTTTGCGCGTGGCGGGGATGTTGGGTTATAGGACACGAGGCGTGGCGTGAGTGTTGAGTTTCCGGTGTAATGGTGCGGAAAAACTTGTGTTTTAGCTGGTCGTGTGTGCCTCGTTTATGTGAATACTGAAGTATCGCGGCCTGTGTGTGGCTCTCCCATGAACCGTGACGGATTGGCCGCGTGTGACAACGGCTTGGGGGCCAACGTGTCCCGCACGTGAACCCTCTGTCCCGCATGTGGGCCGTCTGTCCTGAACGTGGGCGGGGTTGCCCAGGTTCGGAATAGCAGGCCCACGTGCGGAAGAGGGGACCCAGGCTCCGAAGAGCGGGCTTGCGTGTCGCGTAGCGGGTCTGCTGTGCGGCTGGGCCTCCTGTTCCGTACATCAACCGGCTATCCCGCGTGTGGGCCGGCTATCCCGCGTGTGGGCCGTCTGTCCTGTACGTGGGCGGGGTTGCCTAGGTTCGGAATAGCAGGCCCACGTGCGGAAGAGGGGACCCAGGCTCCGAAGAGCGGGCTTGCGTGCGTGTCAAGGGGACTGAAGCGCATGGTGGGAGGGGCTGTGCGCGAGGCCGTGATGGTGGGCTGTGCGCCGATGCACCGCGGCCACGGGTGAGCGTGTGACCGATGGGGTGTTGCAGCCGATCAGCGAAGGTTTAATCCCTTCAGATCGGGTTGAATCCTCCTGGCGGGGGTGAATCCTCTGGCTCCAGAATGAGCGCTCACACCCCGAGGGCGTCCAGGAGCGGGCGCATCTTTGCCTCGGTCTCGGCGAGTTCCAGGTCGGGATCCGAGTCCGGCATGATGCCGGCCCCCGCGAAGAGGCGAAGCCGCGTCCCAGACGCGAGTCCGCAGCGCAGCGCGATCGCGAACTCGCCGTCGCCCGCCGTGTCCACCCAGCCCACTGGCCCGGAGTAGCGGCCACGCTCGGTGTCCTCCAGCTCCTCGATGAGGCGCATCGCCGCCGCCCGCGGCGTCCCGCACACGGCGGCCGTCGGGTGCAGGGCGGCCACCAGGTCCAGCAGGTGCGCCGATCCCAATCGCGCGTGAACGTCCGTCGCCAGGTGCACGACGTTGGGTAGGGTGAGCAGGAAGGGACCCTGCGCACGCACATCGGAACACAGAGACGTCAGAATCGACGACACGGATTCCGAGGCCAGTTCGTGTTCGCGCAGATCCTTCGGGCTGGAGGCGAGCATCGTGCCCTCGCCGGGCTTGCACGTACCCGCCAGGACGCGCGACGACGCGGTCCCATGCGAAGCGGCAATCAGCATCTCCGGCGACGCCCCCACCAGCGAATCAACGCAGAAACGCCACGTCGAGGGGTACAAGTCGCTGAGGCGCTCGAGAAGGAAACGCTCGTCGAAGCCGCGCGAGCACCGAATCGTCATGTCGCGCGCCATGACGGCCTTGTCAGCCGCGCCCTCGCGCAGCCGTGCGGCCATCGCCTGGACCGAATCACGCCACTGGGTCCGCGACATCGACCCCTGACCAAACGTCAGGGAATCGGGCACGCGGGCGGCGGGCCTCGCGCAGGAGAGGGCAGCATCAACCGCCGCCAGCGGATCGGGCGCATCCCCAATCCCGGCGGTGATCGCCCAACGCGCCCCGGCCTCGTCGATGAGAGTCAGCGCGGGCACAAAAGCCACCGAGCGGGCAGGGGAGCGGAACGCGAAGGACGCGAAGAGGACCGGGGAAGGGCCAGGCACAGGGGACGAGGCCGGGGAGGCCTCCCACGCGCGGCGCACCCGGGCGATGGCGTCGGGGGCCGCGGACTCGAGCGTGAGTGCGCGACCGAGGCCGATCATGGAGCGGCGCTCGCCGAGCCAGGCCGCCCCACCCGACGCGGGAAGCAGAGATGTCAGTGAGCAAGTAGACCCCGGGTGCTGCGGGGGCAGGACGAACGCCCGAAAAGCGAGGCGTGAGCAGCCACAGTCGTCATGCATGGGTCCATGGTAGGAGCAGGGGCGGCGGCGTGCTGAAAGACGTGGGAGGATTAACGCATGACAGAAGCCCCCCGCGCGGACCTGACCAAGGTCCCCGAAGAGATTGCCTCGATGTTCGACTCCGTCGCCACGCGTTACGACATGATGGATACGTTGATGACGGGCGGTTTGAATCACGTCTGGATGACTGCCCTGCGCAAGGCGGTCGCCCCGCACCCCGGCGAGCGCATCTTGGACCTGGCGGCCGGCACCGGCGCGTCGGCCGCTGCGCTTGCACAGGGTGGCGCCGAGGTCGTCGCCTGCGACCTGTCCGAAGGCATGATCGAGGTCGGTCGCGAGCGTCACCCCGAACTCGAGTTCGTCCACGGCAACGCGATGGACCTGGACTTCGAGGACGGCTCTTTCGACGCGGTCACGATCTCGTGGGGCCTGCGCAACATCCCGGATCCGGCCCTGGCGCTGCGTGAGATGGCGCGCGTCGTGCGCCCGCGCGGCCGACTCGTGATCCTGGAATTCTCGACCCCGCCGTCGCGCGCGTTCCGCGGCCTGTATAGCGTCTACCAGAAGACTGTCATGCCGACGATGGCGCGCCTGGCGTCCACGAATGATGGCGCGTACGACTACCTGGTCGAGTCGATCCGCCAGTGGCCCGCGCAGGAAGAAATCGCGCGCATGGTCGCCGCGAACGGCTGGGACGAGGTCGAATACCGCAACCTGACCGGCGGCATCGCCTGCATGCACCGAGCGGTCAAGCCGCTGCCGTAGTTTGTCATTGACGAGGCCGGGGTCCCTTTGCGGGGATCCCGGCCTTTGTCGTGGGCGGGGGCGAGCGCCCCCCATGATGGCCGCAACGTGGGGTGACGGCGCGGTGGGGCTGGCGCGCCCGAGAGCGTTCACTATGGTGTGGCAGAAAGTGTCAATTACGACAAGGAAGCGTTGCGCAAATGACAGGTGTGAGCGTGGCCTTCCTCGGCCTCGGCGACTGAAAACGTGCGGAAAAGTCGCGTGCTCGGCGAGGTGAGGGTGACCTAGCTAGTCTGACTGGCGGAATGAAGTGATGTGCACACTTCGTCCGCCTTGCACACTTGCGCGGCTGCACCCGCGCGCCCACGTTACGGAGGAATGCCGTGGCATCCACCATGCCTAGCGACATGAGCGCTGACGTCGTCGTCGTCGGCGCAGGCCCGGGCGGGTCCTCCACCGCCTACCACCTGGCCAGAGCCGGCCTCGACGTCATCCTCCTCGAGAAAAGCCCCTTCCCGCGCGACAAAATCTGCGGCGACGGGCTCACCCCGGCCGCCGTCCACGAACTCATCGCGATGGGCGTGGACACCACCGGCTGGATGCGAAACCGCGGCCTCACCGTCATCGGCGGCGGCCACACCGTCCACATGGACTGGCCCGACCAAAAATCCCTGCCCGGCTACGGCATGACACGAGCCCGCGTGGACCTCGACCACGCGCTCGCGCGCCGCGCCGTCGAAGCCGGAGCACGCCTCTACGAGGGCGTCACCGTCACCGGAGCAATCCAGGACGGCTCCGGCCGCGTCATCGGCGTCACCGCCAAGAGCGGTCGCGGCAAGGACGCTACCACCACCACGGTGCGCGCCTCCATCACCGTCGACGCCGGGGGAGTGGCCGCGCGACTGGCCACCGGCCTCGGCCTCGAAAAGAAGATGAACCGCCCCATGGGCGTCGCCGCACGCGCATACTTCGCGAGCCCCCGCGGCGACGAAGAATGGATGGAATCCCACCTCGAACTGTGGAGCGGCACCCCCGGAGCCTCCGACCTTTTGCCCGGCTACGGCTGGATCTTCCCCATGGGCAACGGCGTCGTCAACGTCGGCCTCGGCTCCGTCGCCTCGCGCGCCGGCGCCACCAACCTGCCCTACCGCGAAGTCTTCAAGGCCTGGACCGAGAACCTGCCCGAAGAATGGGGCTTCACCCCCGAGAACCAAATCGGCCAGCTACGCTCCGCCGCCCTGCCCATGAGCTTCAACCGCAAGCCCCACTACACCCAGGGCCTCGTCCTCGTCGGCGACGCCGGCGGCATGGTCTCCCCCTACAACGGCGAAGGCATCGCCCCCGCCATGAAGGCCGGACGCTACGCCGCCTCTTGCATCGCTCAGGCCCTCTCTCGCTCCCACCGCGCCGGTATCGACCGCGCCATGAGCGAATACCCCCACATGCTTCGCGACGAATACGGCGGCTACTACCAGCTGGGCCGCATCTTCGTCGCGCTCATCGAAAACCCGACGATCATGCGCACCTGCACGAACGTCGGGCTGCCCATTCCGCGCCTCATGACGCTCGTCCACAAACTCCTGTCGGACGGGTACGAGAGGACCGG
>ERZ773212.121-NODE-121-length-41932-cov-3.792583_pt1 | contig 41932 bp, 37 predicted proteins | sample MGYA00581005_ERZ773212 | MGnify/ENA primary metagenome ERZ773212 (study PRJEB29015, sample SAMEA2738154) | human oral metagenome | biome: human oral; feature: human-associated habitat; material: saliva | place: China | collected 2196 ... | reverse complement strand
TGCACTGTTGCCAGGCTGGAGTGCAGTGGTGCGATCTCAGCTCAGCTCACTGCAATCTCCGCCTCAGCAGGAGACGCCCGGTTGTACATCCCGTACTATGAGCGTTTCCGTAGCCTCATCTCTACCCATGGCGAGGAGTGGGAACCGTCGCTTGAGCGTGAGGTCATTAGGCCGGAGATGCCCGCTGGCTGGCCTTGGTACTCGAAGCTAGATGGTTTGATGGTTCTCGATGGCGCTGACTCCTATCCGCTTCCCTCTACGGTTAAAACCGGCCCCTCAGAGGGAGAGGAGACGCCCTCAGTGGCCATCCAAGCGCAGTTTAACGAGGCCCCGACCGAAGATAAGGGTCTACCGCTCACAGACGCTCAGAGTGCGTTTGAGAAAGAGTTGCTGGATGACGAGTCGGACGAGGAACTGGCCGATGAGCAGGGACAGTCTAGCCTTGTCGAAGATATGAAGCGCCTGACCGTAGAAGGCGATGACGATGCTGACGACGAATTTGACTACAACGCAGCCATGAGGTCCCTCATCGACGATGATGACGAAGAGAACGATGACCCCTCCGATGATCTCGCTAGGATGCTGGGGGTCTGATTATGGATTTTGATGGCATGTTTGAGGCAATGGTCCTCCTGGGCCTTAACCCGAATGAGTGGGAGATCAACTATGAAGGGGACGACGGGGGCACGCTGGCCCTGGCTATCCCCGACATCCGTGTTGGCATGTCATTCCAGGGGAACGACCCCCAGCCGCTTATTGATGACGACTGGCACGTGCAGGCTATGAATCTACAGGACATGATTCCATTTTTTAGGGTTTGGGAGGCGCTCAAGGAATTCCAGACTCAGGTAAAGACGCGGAAATCGGCGAACGAGATGGTCAAGAGCGGGTCAACCCAAGAGAACGCTCTCCTCGCAGGCATTATTAGGGCAGGACTTCCTGAGCCCAATAGGAACCTTGTCATTCGGCGGGAAGATGGCAAGGAACTAACCGTGCCAGATTTCGCGTGGGAGGACATCAAGCTTGCCTTCTTCGTAGATGGCCTTTGGTGGCATGTGGGCAAAGACAACCGTGAGCGTAGGCAAGCCATCGAAAATGGGGATACCGACGTTATCGACGCAGCAGATAAGATGTCAGTTTCCCGACGAGAGCGGGACACCGACAATAGGTCCGAGCTACAGGTCATGGGCTGGCGCGTCCTCGAATGCACGGACAAGGACCTTGAGAGTGCCTCTGGGGTGCAAAAGCAGGTTCGCCGCATTTCCCAGATGATTCGGCAGCTCAGGAAGGCTGTTCCCGAAGTTGACCGTGTCTTTACTGGCAATGTACAGAGTCAACCGGTCGATACCGACGCTACTCCTTCGTCTGTCGGCAAGGTGGTTGATGATGATACCGAAGATATTCCGGTTGTCAAGAACGCGCGTCCTCGGCCTCGCCGAAAAGAGGGGCGGAATAGCCCCAAGAAGGCCCCAGGAAGCGCATCTGACGAGCAAAAGAAAACCCCGGAGCCGGTAGAGGCTTCCGAGGTTTTCGAGGTCTCAGAGGAGAGCGTTACGGGAATGTCTCTCTTTGAACAGTTTGCCGATAGCTGACCTACACAGCTGCTCCGTCAAAGAGATATGACTGGACCGCAGGGTAGATGAACTCGAAAGCGGCGTACACGATCCCGGCACAAAGGAGTGCCGAGAGAGCCGCCTTCACCGCCCAGTGTGCGCGCGAATACAGGATTGCTGTGAACATTATTCTTCGGTTCCTCCCGGGTTGACGTTGGTTTCATCGACGATGACTGACGGCTTGCCTTCAGACTTATCTGTCCAGTAGGAGAATCGACCGTACGTAACCCATCGGTGCGAGTTCCCGTACTGGCCGTAGTCACTAGTATCCAGGCCATTGTTGCATGTGGTGAGAGTAATGAGCCTGTCGGAAGGCTGCATCTCTGGGTGATTAGGGACTGGGGCAATTACGTTGACCTGATCGGGGGTCACAATCTCGTAATTGAACACCTCATACACGATGTACGCACTATCGGTCTCGACGACTAGCTGATCCCCGTTCTGTAGGTGATTGATGTACCGGAAGTTGTTTCCATACGTGCGTCGATGCCCCGCGAGAGCGAAATTGCCGATCTCTCCTGGCAGCTGGGTGCTGTCGTACCACCCAGCGTAACCATGATCGAGAACATCGCTACCGACGCCAGAAGCGAGCGGGGTCCTCATGTAATCCCATGACGGGATATGGAGTACGCCGAAGATTTCGCCGGGACCAGGTTGAGTGGCTATAGGAGGCGCATCCGTGTGGTGCGTCGGCTCTACTACCTGCCCATTCTCCGATGACGGAGGAACTGCCGCTGGGTGGCTTTCCTGGAATTGAGTGATGGCCTGATCGACCTCTCCACTGACCTGGTATGAGGTCCAGTATAGCTGCCAACCCAAGAATCCCGCGATAAGGATTGAGCTGACGAGACACAGTTCGACGATGATTCCGGTAATGTAGTCGAAGACTGTGTGCTTCTTGCGGGGCTTAACCTTCGGGATTTCTGATGTGATCGCATCCTGATCGATGCCGAGCACTTCGCCGATAGTGGCTTTATTATACTGTCGGTTCATTTCTTATATACCATCCTCGATAGCGACGAAGAAATTCTGGACTTAGTTTTCTTGGGGGTCCCCAGGAACTTTTGAATGACGCGCAAAGAATCCTGAACCGCGTATGACTTGATACCGCCAGGCCAGCGCAGGAAAGAAACGTTAGCCGGACCGCGTCCATCCTTAGTGGTTGGCACAAAGACGACGATGCTCAAGATTCGTGCATTGCCGAAAAGAGGAGCAAACCTGTCTGTGGCCATCTCCATTGACCGCGATAGTCGCCACTCACCATTGCCATTCTTTAAGGGAGACAACCCCTTCATGGGTAGATTCAGGAACGGAATGCTCCAATACATCACCGGGGCCTTCACCCTTTTGCCGTTTGAGGAGGTCTTCCATTTAGTAGATGCCCAGCGTTTTACGTCAATAAGGACAACGCGGCTCCCAGACGACAGAACGAGGTCAACATCCGTCTTGCCACGAGAACCGTCCTTGTTCGGCACCTTGACTGAGTACCAAACATCATAGCCACCGTCGCCGGTTAGGCCAGCACGGTCGAGAATACTCGCATACTGTCGTTCTCCGAGGCTACCGATGGCTGCGTTCGCGCCAAACTCTTTGGAAGCGTCCCCTACCCCTGAGCCTGCGGCCCCCTTTTTTGTTGCCATTACCATTCCCTTCGTTACGACGAGCGTATACTCTGTAAGGAGTGAGCAAGGGGATCAGCCCTCCTCATTGTCAAGCTCAATACGAATGTTCATAATAGCTGCTCCCATCTCCATTGCAGAGCAGAGCATAAAAGCAGCATCACCAGGGCGCTTCGCTCGATACGCTGACTTGATGAACTGGGATGCCATTCGCCAGACAATAGCAAAATCTTTCCTATTGAGATTGACGACATCCTCCCTGTTCATGAGATCGAACGCGGACTTCACAATAGAGGCTACTGACTCTTCGTGCTGGTCTGAGTCCATAGCACTAGTGAGAATAACGGAAGCCTCCTGTGACGAAGGCACCTCGCCCTTAACAGCGCAGCGGAATGCCTCGACTTCATAGTCCTCTGAGAAGCCAAACCACCGCTTGAGGACAACGTCGGACAATGTACTCATGGCTATATAGGAGTGACGAAGCCGACGAGAGTCATTTGAGCCGCTGCTGACGCCCATTGCGAACCTGGTAAGAGTCATAACGCTCGGGGAAACGTCGATGTTCGAGATGTCGGTAATGGCCTTACCAGAGTCGTTGGTACGGGAAGACTCCTTGACCGCGATTTCAACAGCGATGACCTGTACCGGCACGCCAGACACAATCGAAACATCCTTGACAAAATCGCGCCTGCCCTCCTCGTGGGAGATGCGGCGGTACATGGACTTGCACCAGCGATAGAACTTCGACGGGTTGTCCTCAAACTCCTTGAGCTTACACTCGATTGCGTATGATCCGAGATTCTGAGAGAGTGACTTCTCCACAACCCGGATGATTTCGTCAGCTCCGCTTTCGCTCTCGCGGATGATGTCAAACGGGTCCTTGCCGTCCGGGAGGAGATGGCTTGCCGGGTGAACGTCGATATCTGGATACTCGTACTGCATCCACGCGGAATTGATAGCCGACGACGCACCAGCCACATCTCCATCAGTCATGAAGATAATCCTGTCAACTGAATCCGCAAGGTTTCGCGCATGGGTCGTTGATAGCGCAGTACCACATAGTGCTACCGATGCCAGGGAGTCATCGATACTAGTCACGATCTCGTTAATCGCAAAAGAGTCCATATACCCCTCAGTGACGATGCATGTGTCAACGCCATCAGCGATCCAGTCAATATCGTAGAGGTCACGAGACTTGTCATATACCGCGCCATTGGTCGGGTTGAGGTACTTACTATCGATGATGGTGTCGATAGGTCCCTCAGTCTCGCCGTCGGCAGAGACGAATTCAGGGACAATGCGACCGGAGATAGCGATTACATCCCCGCTCTCGTCGTACACTGGGAATGTAATTCGGTTGACAATCCGGCAGTAGTAATCGCCAGTATTCGCTCGTGGGCTCAGGAACCCCGCTGCCTCGAGGACCTCCGGCTTGTAGTCTTCCCTAATCTCACGGAGAATGTCCTTGCTTAGGAATCCGATACCGTGATTGAATAGTCGGTCCTCAAGTTCAGGGTTTCCGACCATACGAGAAGCAAGGTACATCCTCGCGATAGCAGCATCACCTTCAGAGGCAGCGTCTTCGGGAGAGAGGGCATCTGCACACCTGTCCGCGATGTCGTTGAGGGCTTTGATGATCTGCTTCTTCGAGACTGCCTGCTTCCGTTCCCGCTGAGGAAGGGTAACCCTGAATTCGCGGGCCATCTTGTCCAGAAGCTCTCGGTCAACCTCCATATCATTGATACCAGCGTAGAGGTCGATGACGCTGCCCTGAGCGCCACAGGAGAAGCATTTAAACAGTCCACGCTCAAGATCGACAGACAGAGAGTTCGGGTTATCCCCGCCGTGAATGGGGCATTTACACCTGGCTCGCGAATCCCCTTCCTTCTTGACATTGCCAACCACGCTTTCCAGGTACTCAAGGATGTCTACGTTCTCCTTGACGAACTGGAAGGCATCAGACTTGCTGTCGCGCTTCATCCTGTGGCCCTCACTTACCCTAGTTGCAGTTATGCTTACTCGTCATCCTCGTCATCGTCATTGACATCCTCAGAGTCTTCGTCAACGCTTTCATCATCAGTGTCGTCGATCTCTTCAGTGTCATCTTCGTTCTCCTCATCCTCGTCGGTCCAGATAAACTCATCCGCGATAGTGTCGGGATCGGAAAGCGTATTGAGGATGCGCTGCTCCATGAAGGGCAGGAGGATATCATAATCAGCAAGGATGACCTTATCGAAGTTGCCACGCTGGTACTTGCTGATGAAGTGGCCGTACTCAATAGGCTCAAAATCAGCTACATCCTCACCACTCTCGCGGCGTTCCTCGATGATGCCGGGCATGGTCTCGTTGTAGAAATCAACCTCATCCCTGCTGAGGATGTAGGTATGCCAAGCCTTCTTACTTTCCAGGAAGACCTTGCCATCCTCCTCAGTGCCCTTCATATCCTTAATGATGACGCCAGACTTAACGCCCTCATCAAGAACATCTGAGACCCAATCAATAGGTTGTCCAGCAGGCAGGTACGACTCTCCACGGACATAAGGGGAGCCAACCTTATTCTTCTCAACCTTGTAGAAGATGGTCTGACCGTCAGCGCCGTCCTCGTTATTCCTGCCCTCAACCCTGCGACGGATGGACACGCGAAGGGAGTATGCAAACTTCAGCGCACGACCGCCAGGCGTATCCACGCCACCCATGTATGAGCCGATCTTCTCTCGGACTTGGTTAATGCAGATGACCGTCGTGTTCGTCTTCCTAGCCTTGGTAACGATCTTGGGCATCTGCTGACTCCAGACGCGCGCTGAAGAGGCCATGGTCTGCTTGTCCGCATCTGCGTCATAGATAGCGCGGTCCACCATGTTAGGGATGGAATCGAGGATGATGAGTCCGCCCTTATCCAGCTCGTCAAAAACGTCCATCGCCCCAAGAGCTAGGTCGATGACGTCCTGAAGGATAGATGTCTGGGAGATGGCAAGATTATCAACGTCTACGCCCAGCTTCTTCATGTATACCGGGTCAAGTGCATTTTCAGCGTCGATGTAGACAACGGGAACGCCTTGCTTCTGCGCATGACCGACCGACAAGAGACACTGAGTCGTCTTACCAGAGGACTCCTCACCGAAGATTTCGCAGACTCGTCCACGGGGCCAGCCGCCCACACCGATAGCCATATCAAGAGAGAGCGACCCGGTACGGATGATCTTGTCATCCTCCCATCGTCCGCCCACGCCGTTCATGAACGACACTGGTTGTTCATCATCGCTCAGGGATACGGAGCTGTTAATCCCGCTCTGAACGCGGTCCATGAGAGTTGCGTAGTCGATGTTGTCCGCCATAGTTCTTGTCTCCTAGAGATTGTTTTCTGACAATAGTTCTTGGTCGAAGTTACTTGCTTCTTGGTACTGCTCGGCTAGTTCAGCGATGTCGTTGTCTAACGGGAGGACCCCGACTAACAGCCTAGCCTCTTGAATAACTTCCCAGTGCTTCAGGGCCTCGATAAGGTAGTTAACCTCATCTTGATCAAGGTCGGCAAAGCTTTCGATGGTCGGGTAGGATGGGTCTTGGCACCGCAGCAGCTCATTAGCTAGGACCAGCCGGTCCTCACGGTCGAACGGGCCGGCCATTTTCAGCTTTTTATAGAGCCAGCCGATTCTCTTCTGGCGGGGCATTACGGTCACTCCTCATCTGAACAGTCAATAACGAACTGCTTCCGATCCACTCCGTCTACCGATACCGAAGGAATGTCCTCAAAGGCCCCAATAGGGGGCTTGGTAGAGCCGTCACGCTCCAACCATGTGCCGAGGGGAACCGGAGCGCCCGAGAACGATTCAAAGCCGTCAGAGGACGAAAGAGAGCGCACGCCCTCACGCACGATTTCCTGGTCCCGGTTCGCAACATAGGAGTAGATGTCAAGGATAGGCTCAACAAGTTCTTTGAATCCGACCCTCTGGTGGAACGCGGCATACCGGAAGATGGCGAGCAAACCAAAGTCAATCGCTTCTCGATGCGTCTCGCAGATGCGTTCGTCGTATGGTGTGCTATTGTGCTTGTCAGGGGTGCACAGGCCGAGCCGGGCGCGGGGGCAGCCGAACATGGACTTATTATGGTCAAGGGTGAGACCGAAACAGTCAGTGTAAGACAGCGTCTCCGGCATGCAATCCTCGGCAGGATCGCACCATTCGTCATTCTCTTCCTCTTTAACGTCGGAGTCAGAGAAGAGGTCATCTTCGTCTTGATCGTCGTTGCTGGAACGGTAGACCGACTGCTTCTCATCGGCTCCGAGGTCACGAGACCGCTGGGAAAGAGGAGAGCCAGTGAAAAGCCAGTTAGACCAGTCCTGGCTTACCTTACTATCACGCTCATCGACACTGAGGTTGCCGGTAGGGATAGAAACCTCATTGACACGCTTGATGAAGTTGTACCAAACCTGGGATGTGCGAGTACAGGTTTCAGGGTCGCCGCCATGATCTTCCACGTACCGCTTGGCGTACTCGGACGACGTAACTGCGTTCTCCACAAGCTCCTTTGCTGACGAATTACCGGTCTGCATCGGGGAGACGTGAATAGTCACGCCGCACTCGTCAATCTCAGGCTTATACGCACGCCAGAAAATCACCTTATTACGAGGAATGTTGAGGAGACGGAATGGCAGATAGGAGAACTGCGGGATCGCTCCCCACATCATGGCAGGGACAAGGAGTCGGATACCCTCATCACGGGCCATTCGGATAAGGCTGGGGCACTGGTGGCTATAGATGATTTGTCCGTGACTGTACGCCCTGTTGGCGACAGAGAGCCGACCCTGGCGTCCTGCAACCTCAGACTTGCGACCAAGAGCAAGCTGATTACCTTCACCAATGCCCGAGATCAGGTAGGGCTTGCCGAGTTCATTCGCCTTCTTGCACGCCGACCGATAGAGCCACGAAACCTCAAAGTCGGGGCGACTCTCCATGTTGTGGTTGACGAGAGCATCTACAACGTGCTTACAGAATTCGTCTGGGTCATACTCAACGGTGAGCGGGTGAAACGGCAAATCATAGAGTTCTGCAACCTGCTTTGCCTTACGGAAGTCCGTGCTCTCTTTCTCCTGGCCGCCTGTCCACGAAATCACAGTGGGACGGACGCCAACAGAAAGCAGGGTCCAAAGAATACAAAGGGACTCAGCCCCGCCCGACAGCATAATTGCAGTGTTATCAGTATTCAGGCTGAGCTTGTTTGCAAGAGTTTTGCAGATGAATGTCATGTCCTCGCGAGACTGCTGTGACACCTTTTCCTGGAGCGCATCCTCCTCTGGCGTTAGCGGCTCTGTTACTGATCCGTTGGGTCCGTATTCCCCCCGGAATCCTCCTCCGGTAGCCTTATGTTCTTCCATTCAAGTTCCTGTCCCAAATACTCTGCCATCGTACAGATAGCGATATCATCTCTTAGCGGTGACGCTAGATCAATTATATCGTCGCTGCCTCCGACGGATGAAGCCTTGCTTTCTGGGATGAGCGCTCGAACAAATGGGTCAACGATGATTTCGCTGTCCTCTCCATAGTCAACGCAGGCGACGAGGTACCGGTAATCCGGGGCATCGATTTTGCGAGTGCCCTTCTCGATGCTCAAGCCCTCAAGTTCTACACGGGAAACACGGCCAGGCATGGCCCGCTCAAGTTCATCAATGAAGCGAGTGACACCCCCGGAAGCAATAGTCTTACTGAGCTCATCCTTAGTTGAGCGCGGTCCGATCTTGTCGGCGACCTCGTAAATGGTGCTAACAGTCTCAGGAGCCACGTCAATAGGCGTGTACGCATTATCGCGGCTGAAGCGAGCGCCATCACCCCCAAGGGACTCCGGGGGCGAAAAAAGCTTGCGCATGAACCGGGTGTTCTTCGTCGCTTTCCGCCACCTCGAAGACCTGCTCTTCAGATCGACGAAAGTGACCGGTGAAGAATCAGAGGAGTGATCCTCTACAAGGCCCTTATGCTGCCAGCAGCGAGTTTCCCCATCCCTCACGACACGGCGGCACCCATTGAAGCCACAGAACTTACCGGCCACTTACGTCTCTCCTATTCCTTATCTTTCATTGCCTCTGCAACATCCATCAGCGACATACCTTCATTCCACGCCGGGCACACATCCTTAATGGGGCAGTACGCGCACTGGCCACAGTCTTTAGACGAGGCAGGGTTAATGCGAAGCTCGCCAGAGTTCTCAATTCGGTTCATCTGAGACGTGGTTTCGTCGATAACCGCGTTCACGAAACCCTTGCGTTCTTCGTTCGCACGCAGTCGGACGTTCAGTTCTTCCATAAGATACCACTGCTCAATGTACTCGATATCAGGCTCGGTGACCGAGTACATACCTGACTTGAAGAACTCAAGGTGGTCAAATGACGGGACCTCATCTTCGTCAAGATGGCTCTTGCCGGTCTTATAGTCGATGACCGAATGGCCGCCCTTCGGAGACTCAACAATAAGGTCAACTCGGCCATTGAAAGAGATGCCGTTAGTCTCTGCGCGAGACCATTTCTCCTGGGCGATCACCTTCGTGCGGTGAGGACGGTCATCGAACGCCAGTAGGTTATCAACGCACTCCTTCACACGCTTTTCGATGAACGCGCGACCACCCTGCTTGGTGAAATTCCCGAACGGATGTTCAATAGCGTACTGGAAATCCTTGAGAGTGTTGGTGTCAATGATGCCGCCCTTGATATCCCCTGTGGTCAACGCCTCCCAGACGTCATCCCTGATCTCGTACAGCGTCTTCTCATCGCGGTTTGCAGGGCGCTCCTTGTAAAAGAGTTCAATGATGCGGTGCACAGCAGTACCGAGTACACCGAACGTATTGGGGACGAACACGCCACCCTGGTTTTCAGGGGCATGTCGATCAGCAAACCAGGAAAGAGGGCAACCTAAGTACTTGATAAGAGAGGACGGACTTTCAGTCCTACGACCGCCACGGTTCCTCTGGGCACGGGTCTGGTAGTAAGTCAGCCAATGCTCGGGGATTTCCACGGATTCGCCGGATGCCAGAAGACCAGCAATAAGACCCTGTCCATCAAGGAATGCCTCGGTACTATCTGTCACTGGAACTCCTTCAGGATTTCAAGAGCGGCATCCTGCACATTGCCAGAATTGTCCAGGATTTCCTCAATCGTATCAAGCTGGTCGTCGCTGAGCTCAATGTGTAGGATGTCTTCAACCTCAGTAGCGATGGCGTCGATATCTTCTCGCTTAACAGCGTTGATGAGGCGCTTCGAGACCTCGGGGTCATTGTTACCGTTGTTACCACTGCGGTCAAACTTAGGCATGACGTTCGCGATGTATCTGACCTTATCTCCCTTACTTAGCCCATCGACGCGGGCAAAAGCCTTGCGAAGGAACATCCTCTTACTACTGCAGTTCTCAATGTCCTCTAGGATGGACCGAGACAAAGCGGTCTCCCATGTGACATCGGTATAACCGTTGAAGTCTACCCAGCCAGTGAAAATGGACTCAGTCTCGCCTTCGTCCTTTTCGGGCGAATACTTGACCTCGTACTTGGTGCCGAGGATGAAATTGCCAGATCGGCGCTCAACCTTCTTGACGTTCTTAATGATGACAGGGAAGACCTTGCTTTCCGTCTCATCAGAGTCAGGGTGCTTCTTTCGAGTCAGCGCTCGCTGGTGTTCCATAAACCCTTCGAGGAACCCAACGGCCTGATCGATGGTCATCGTTCCACGCGACAGTTCTGCCGAGAGAATCGTCTGCACAACGACTTCGGGGTTACTCAGAGGTTCGCGAAGAATCGGAGGGATGTACTCGCAAACGCTACGGCTGGAGTTAGACATGCTTCCCAGCCTCACTTTCGAGGGGAGGTAAACATAATCATCCAGGAACCGGGAGTTACAGCATCGCTATCCCAGTCCCCGTCCTCATAGAGGCACATGATCACGTTTTTATCGCCAGCGCCGAAGACACGAATATTGACCTCCTCGCTCGGAGGGGTCGAGTTAACAAGGTCGCCAGCGAAGCCCCACTTCAATTTGGCGCTCAGCTTATCAATGCTGTCGTCGTGGATAGTTGTCTCCAGCGGGACATGACCTTCGAAACGCTTCTTGGGGAGGGAGATGTCAGCTCCAGAAGGACCGAAAGCGATACTGATTTCCTTTGCAGGGCCGCCAGTCTCGTTAGGAATGAGCGAGCAAATCTTACTGGCCTTGCCCATTGCCGAGTTGAGGCTATCGCGCTGAGCAAAGACATCGGCGATAGGGTCTCCCAAGCGACTACAAATCTTCTTCAGAATCGAGTCCTTGTGGAAAGCGTCAGATGAGTCGATATTGCCCAACGGGAATCGAATCTCAACAACCACGGTGGCCTCGCCGTCATCGTTCTTCGCGTAGCCCTTGACCGCGAAAGCCCTGTCGGCAATGCCTTCTGCGCCCTCCGGGTGAATTGACTGGAACAGGATATCCGTGACATCCGCAGAGTTCAGGATAGACAAGACTCGGTTCATATTCTCGGGACGAACCATCCCATAGAACATGTCACCATCCGACTCCCCATCGGTATTCGCAAACGAATAAGACTTCTTATCCGTACTTCGGATGTTCACGTAGTTATCGTTAAACCGGATGTAAACGTGCGACATGAGTTGAGAGCCATCATTAGGCGGTGCAACACAGGCACTACCGGTACCCCAGACAGAGAGGAACTTATCCAGGGTGATGAAGAATGTAGCTGCATTCTCGTTGTCAACATCCTTCATTCGGGGGATATTGTCTCGATCTGTCACACCATAGGCGATGGCAGTCGCTTCCAGTCCGTCATCATCGGAGACCTGGACCTCGTAAATCCTGTCATTATCATTGGTGACGGCAGAAACCTCAACGTCGGCAGAGGACGGGAAAACAGAGAGAACAGTTGCAAGCTCTCCCATATCGATCATTGCCTTACCAGGAGTCTCCACCTGGGCCGTGGCCTGGGAGCGAAAGCCAGCACCGAACTGGTTCTCAGAGGTAAACGTGACAACACCATTCTCGTCCGCTTCAACAAGGAGAGACGAATAAGCGATGGAAGTAGTCTGGCGGATGCCGGAAGACGCCCCTAGTCCTGATAGGGTCTGTGCATGTGAAACTGCTCGCGAAAAGTCCTGATTGCTGATCTTGAAGCGCATATGCGCCCCTTTCATGTTTCTTGGCACCCCAGAGGGCGCAAATTTCTCTTTCTTGATAATTCTAGCAGTTCACCGGCTTGCAGGGATAGGGAGCTTGCCAGCCACGAACTCGTTGTCTTTTTCGATTCTGAACAGCGGGTTACCATTCTCATCATCGCCATCGTCTACCACAACGAAGCAGTGCTCCTTCACCCGCTTATGGTATTCGCCATTGTGCTCCATGAAGCGCCGGATGATACGAAGCCCAGGAATAGCCACGTGGAGGGAGAGAGACCGGACAGCGCCACCCACGGTGGACCTGGCATTAGTGATGAACGTGTCCGACTCCTCCCAGCACCACGTTTCCCGATCCCCGTTCTTGACCGTGCAATTAGCACAGCGATGCTTCTTCTCGTTACCGATGTACTGGGTGTAACAGGGAATGGCAATGATCCCGGGCGCAATCATGGTTATCTCGGACATAGCATTGCTCTGGCTAAAGACAGTGGATATGGCGTTGTTAGCCATGCTGTCCACATCGTCTACGCCAGAAAGAACTTGGTCAAGCCTGTGCTGGATGAGGTACCCCGTCAGGTCGGAAATGTCCTTTTCCGACAGGTTTTCCATGATCGCTTTAGCTGCCGTAATATTCATCAGATCACCTCAATAACGCTACCGCGATCAGCAGTCTTGTGGACGAGAACCTTCTGAGGAAGTGCGTCGATAACCTGCTGATCGTGTGTGACAACTAGAACCGAGTCAGCGATTCCTGAGTTGATCGCCGACCGAAGGACATCCACGAAGGCGGGAACCACGTCGATATCCAAGACCCCGAGAGGCTCATCCAGGATGATCGTGCCCGTAGCCCCGGGGTGGCGAGCGCCGAACACCTTAGCCATCGCAAACATATTGGATACCGTCAGGCGCACTCGCTCGCCGGAGGAGAACGACTCAAACAAGCGTTCGGTACCGGTCCCATCGTGGACAACGATATCAAGCGACGACCGAGACGACCCATTCTTCAGGGCCTTCTCAGTACGGAATTCGACAACCATGTTCTCGCTGCCGGGTAGGCTCGCGAGGATGTTATTCTGCTCGGCTTCAACCTCGCTGAGGACTCCATCAATCAGCATGGCCGGGATACCAGACGACTTACTGGCTTCGTAGATGAAACCGATGTCATCCCGCCGGGACCGCATCTCCTCGATGCTGCTCTTCGAGTCCTTGAGGCGCTTCTTCTGGTCCTTGATCGTAGCCTTGTAAGACTTGATCGAACCAATGACCTCCGAGTGCTTCTTGATCTGGTCTTCAAGGTTACCGATCTTCCGCTTGATCTCGCGGGTATCGACGGTCTCGATATCGTCCAGCGCGTCTTCTGCCTCTTCTAGCTCATGGTCAATGGAGTTGAGCTTGGCATCGTGCGCTGCCGTGAGATCGTCAATATCGGCCTGAATATCTTCGGAGCCACGCATCTCCTCGATGTCATCCTCGATGGTCTGGACTCGACTGAGCTCAGACTGAAGTCGTGCGTTACTGGAAGACAGGGCAGACTTGAGGGACGAGATTTTCTTGTGAGTGGCCAACTTGCGCTTGTTCGCCTCATCGTAAGCGGACTTGGCCTTCTTATGGTCGGCCTGCGCTTTCGAGACCGCTCGATTGGCGATATCCAGGTCAGTCTGTGCACGCTCAATCTCCTCGTTATTGGCGACGATGATCTCGTCATACCGGTCATCGTCAATCTCAGACCTACATACGTAGCAGACGCCCGCGCCGTTATCCTCGATGGCGTGCTGGCGCTTATGGGCATCATCGAGAGCTGACTTCGCCGCAGACTGCTCTGATACAGCCCTTGAAAGCCTGTCGCTGATAGTGGTGAGGTTGTCATTGGCATCGACGACATCAGCGTCAATGTCGTCAACCTTCTCAATAAGAGCCTCAAGCTCCCCTGAGATGTCCTTCGTGTCAGCTTCGATCTTACTGACTTCCTTCTTTGCGAGAGCCAGTTCTCGATGGGCTTTCTTAAAATCCGCCAGCTCGGCCTTCAGCGCTCGCAGGTTAGCCGAATACTCACGTTCGATACTCTTGCGCTCAGACTTAATCTGGGAAATCTTGGTCTGGAGAACCTGGTACTGGGAGTCGGTTCCAGCTGCCGCTAGTTCAGCGTTGAGCTGGTCAATCTTATTCTTGGCCTCGTTCTCATCGAAAGACTCAGCCTCTTCCTGGGCGTCCATGAGACGAGTCTTTGCGTCCTTGATGGACTGTTCGGCAGACTCGATGACGGCCTCAGCCGAGGCAATCTGAGAATCCAGCGACCGCTTCTCATCGGTAGCCTTTGCCAGTAACTCGGACCAGCGGGCAGCCTCCGGGACCAGCTCGGTGATAATCTCACGCCGCTCACGAGGATCAGAAGCGACAAACCGGTTACCGCCATCCTCATTTGACATGAGGACGAGGGAGCGCCAGGCGCTCTCTGACATCCCTATGAGGTTACCAATCTGCGACTGCGCAGAAGAGTTAGTGTGGTCTCCGAAACGAACCCAGCCATCCTCGTCGTCAAAGTACTCAAGCTTCAGCTTCACGCTCTTCCCTCGACGCTTCGAGCGAGTAACGCGCCAGAGATCATTGTCATGGGTAGAAAACTCCAGCGAAACGATGCAGTCGTCGTACAGGGTATTGATGACTGAGTCTGAGTCTCCACTGACCCTGTAGGTGCCAAAAAGCACCCATTCGATAGCATTAGGAATAGTGCTCTTACCCGCGCCATTCGCGCCAACAATAGCGACGTACGCGAGGTCCGACATATCGAGGTCCTGGTCTTCATAAGACAGGAATCCAGACATGTGCAAATTGCGGAACTTCATTCTCTTGCCCTTCCGGGAAAATTTCTTGGCTACCTAGCTAACCTCTACTGTACTATGGGAAGAGGCCCCGGCTGCTTCTAACAACCAGGGCCTCTTCAGGATAGGAGATCCTGTTACCGATCACTCATCACCAACGGTTCGGGCGGGTCGGCGGCGACGAACCGGACGCTCATCCTCGTCATCGCCATCAGACGCGCGCTTAGGGGCAGCACGGCGACGACGGGTAGGACGCTCCTCCTCTTCCTCGTCATCGTCGTTATCAAGGTCATCATCGTCTTCCTCGCGAGCGCGGCGACGGGAAGAGGAGCCACGATCAGTTCGACGGGAACGACGAGACGAACGATCATCGTCATCACCATCGCCGAACCAGCGGTTATCTTCTGCGATTAGTGAGACTTCGATGTCTACATCCTGCTGCGTGTTTCCGTCGCGATCCTCCCACTCATGTCCGTACAGGTCACCGAAGACGACGACGCGCTTCCCCTTGCTGAGATTCTCAAGCGCCCAGGATGCATAATTGCCGAAGACGACACCGGAGACGTAGAAGACGCCCTCCGTTTCGTCGTAGTTGCGGTAATTAGCCGCAACCTTGATAGCAACAGCCCCATTCTTCAGTTCCTTGGGGTCAGCAACGAGATTGCCTTCAATACGGCATCCTCGCACCCACGGGAACTTGGGCTTCGAATCATCGTTATTGTATCGCGCCATGCTCTTCTCCTTCGTTTCGTTCTGTCTTGTGCTTCATGGCATCCGTCGCCCGCGTTTTCTGGCGACGGAACTAGTATATATCAGGGGCGCTTTTACCTGCCGCCGAGTCTGCGACGCCATTTGTCCCTGACTATCTTATCTGCGATCTCGTGATTCCTGCGCGTGCCTGAGCTGTAATAGGCCCCCTGTAGCTCCTGGTTTCTCTGGGTTTGTTCCCTGGCTTTCTTCTTGGACGCCTTCTCGGCCTCCCATTCCTCGGGGGTGTACCCGTGGCTTAGCGCCCACTCGTCTACCTTGCGTTTCTGCTCTGCGCGCTTCTTGGCCTCTGCTGCGTCCTGACGCCTGCGCTTCTCCTCCTCCTCACGCCTCCTCTCCACCTCTCGCTCAATGTGCTTCACGACACCATCTGCCGCCTTTGAGAGACCGGTAGCCAAAGCCCCGAAGAAACTCGCAGCCGAGGACTCATTCTGATTTTGCTGCGGGAAGCTGCTATTAGGCTGAGGGACATCGAAACGCTCATACACAGGTGGAGGGGGAATAGCAGCCCCGATGTTCTTGGGGGCCGGGACCGGCTTGGCTGCAATAGGAGCAGGCTTCGGCTTTTGCGACTCCTTCTTCTTGTTGCTCTGAGCTACCACGTCTCTTGCCCTGACTAGTGCCGTGCCCTCGCTGAGCATGCGAGCGTCATACTCGTCCACCGTTTCAGTTAGGAGAGTCATCGGGGCGTGGCCTTCTCCCCCATTTTGAGTGTACCAATCCCAGTTACGAAGAACATTAGTACTGGTGCCGATAACCCTCTCTGCTGCATAATCAGAGAATTGAGACATGAACGACTGGTAATCATCACCCCACTTCACTCCCGAGGCGTCGCAACTAATGTTCTGGTCCCCTCGGTGCTGGGCAATCTCCCAAGCCATTCGTAATCCATAGTTAGCGATGAAGCGCTCATCTGTAGATGACCTGCGCTGACCGGCCCTCGCTGGATCAGTAGCCTTGTAATACTCCTCAAAATCATCAGGTGACATACTGGCAGAGGAGAGATGGTTGGTTTTGAGGAGGATAGCACGGATAGCGTCGTAGCCATAGCTCCTCGGTATGCCCTTCTCTGCGAGATTCTTGTCCATGAAGGGGATGAGATTCATGGACGTTACATCGATCGATGCATCGAAATGGGAGAGGGCCGCATCTACCATGTCCGCATAAGAGAGGGGGGGACCCCTACTGGAAATGAGGTCAAGTACTCGCGTCGCTTCACTCTCACCGGAAGAGACAAGCTTAGGTGGCGCAGGAGAATATGTGACGACGGACCCCTGTGGGATAGAGGACAGAGAACGCCTCATATCTCTATGCTGCCAGCAAAAGCCATCCCACGTTTTCCTAGAGCAGTTATGGGCTAGGCACTCAGGTGCTCCGGTAGACATTTCAGCCTCCTATGGTTACGAATCTTCTACCTTGAGGATACCGAACCGTTGAGCTGCGGTTTTCGAGCGCTCGGATACGAGAATGGCCCTGCCACCGTCGTGAAACAGCAGCAGGGCCTATACGGTCCAGGAATTACTTAGCCCTCGCCGGACTCATCGGCCCTCTCAGACCACATGGTGATAGCGCCCCCGATACCGTCGATGCCAAGAAGCACTGGCCTGCGTCGAATAACAGGGGGTCGTCGCAGGTCGATTGTCGACATGTCGATCACCGACGGCTCATCCGAGATTCCATCAAACCAGTAGATAAGGTCATCGTCCTTCTTGGTCAGGAACACCTGCTTGACCGCGTAGTCGTCTTCCTTCGTGAAGTGGCGTCCACGGACGTTGCGGTTAACCATGTCAATGTCGCTGATATTTACGAATCCGATTGCGTCGTCATCGAACGTGGACTTGTACACGAGACGGTCAGAATCGTCAACGAGACCGGCCCAGACCACTTCTGCCTCTCCATCAGACATACGCATGAGAGGCATTCCTGCCGCACTCCTACTCTTCTTGGCCGATAGGGAGCCGGTGTCCACGATAGAGATGTACCCGAAGTCAGTGACGACAGCGATAGGGCGCTGGTCATCCGGATCAATGGATACAACGGAGACAATCTTTTCATCCTCGTCAAGCGGAAAAATCTGGTAGATCTGAGACCGACGGCCACTGTCATAGCCCTCAAAGGGGAAACGCTTACAACGACCGTGGTTCGTCACCATCATGATATCTGGGTTTTCCGACGAATTGGGGGATGAGACCGCGAACCCGACAATGCTCTCGCCTTCATCCATTGCGGGGAACAGAGAATCCAGCTTGACCGCCTTATCGGGCAAGTCCTCGACATCGATACGGTAGTGATACCCTGCGTTGGACACTGCCTCGATGGTGTCGGTATCCAAGAGATCAAGCACCTTCGTAAAGTAGTCATTGCCAACAGACATGTTACGAGGAGCACGTTTGCCAGCTTTCACCCACATGGAATCGGAGACAGCCATCTTCATAGGAGTAGCAGGGACCACTATAGCGGGACGCTCGGGGCGCGAGACCTTGCTAGATTCATAGACGATGTTGCACCGACGGTCAGCGCCCAGCTCATCTCGCACTGCGCGAATCTCTGCCTTCAGGACCTTATTCAGGTACTCTGGGTCATTCAGGATGCTGTTGCACTCATCGATAAGCTCCTGGAGGTTGTTGCGCTCATTCTCGTACCTGCCGACTCCCAGCTTCGTGATCTGGGAAATCGACATATCGAGAATGGCCGCGCACTGCCTCTCAGTGAACGACCAACGCTTCATCATCTCCTCAGAGGCTTCAGCCTTAGAACTGGACGCACGGACGATTTGGACAATCTCTTCAGCGATAGGCACTGCATTCAGGAAGCCGAGCACGACCTCTAGACGCGCCTCAGCCTTGTTTTTGCGGAACTTAGACCGTGCGCGAATGGTCTTACGACGATGACTGAGCCAGAGGCGGATGCCCTCAATCGGGCCAACCATTCGGATTCGACCGTCAACCACAGCGTTCATGGAGGCGTTAAACTGAGTCTGTAGGCGGGTCACCTTACCGTGGAATAGGAGTCGCTGCAGTGTGTCGTCAATATCAATGCCGTTGCAATCCACCTCAACCTTCATTCCGTCCGCGTCGGAAAGATTAAATGCCTGGACCTTCGGGTCAAGATTACCCTGCTCAACGAGAGACTGAATGCCCTCAACGGCCTTTTCTGCAGAGACACGGAATGGGAACCCGGTAAAGGTGATGGTGCCCTCATCTCGGTTGATGGTGTACCTAGCTCGCATGACGAACGGACCATAGCCGTCATCGTAGTAGGAGGGGACGCCATCTTCAGTCTCAATGAAGACATCGCAGTCGCAGGGGAGATCAGGCCCCGGCATGATGTCAGTGATCGTAGACCAGCGAGGATTAGGGGAATCAACCATGCGAAGCGCAAGGTTCATGACCTCGCGAAGATTATGCCCGGGCACCTCAGACTTAATGGGTGCGCCGATGCCGTCAGAGTTATTGACAACGAAACCAGGGAAAAGGGCTGGGAGAGTAGTCGGCTCCATGCTCTCACCGGAATACACCGGAACCATATTGACGGCCTGCTCGTCGATCTCAGAAATCACGGACCCGTTATTGTGAATTCCCAGCAATCGTTCGCCAGTGACGTCAAGGCGACATTCAGTGTAACGAGGGGCAGCAGGAGCGTCATCGAGAGAACCCCAGTTACCTTGACCGTCCAGCAAGGGGACGTTGATTCGGATAGGAGGCCCATACTTACCCCAGGTGAGGGTCTTAAACGCATCTGAAATGCCCGCGTCTCCGTGTGGGTGGATGCCCATCGTAAGACCGATGGATTTCATGGTCTTAACATAACGGGCGGTGCTGCGGGTGCCATCCCTCATGAGAGAGAGGAGGATACGGCGATGAACCGGCTTAAGACCATCGTAGACGTTCGGAATCATGCGGTGATTCGCCGTAGCAGCAAAACGCAAGTAGGCATCTTCCGCTTCCTGCTTCAGTTCTACGATTTCGGGGACCCGGGTATCAACCGGGATTTCTGACGCATTCGCCCGGCTGCGCTTCTTCTTACCTCTTGCCATTTCTCTCCTCAGTCTCTTATGCCATAACGGCCTCTCGTCCGAAGATAACCCAAGAACGAGAGGTCAGTAAACGAATGTGGGGTCAGTGGATCACGACTCAATCTCTCCACTAGACCGCTTGTGGCTCGCTGAACGGGCAGCTTGAGCGCCAGCCCAGGAGTGTTTCGACCACGCAGACCCAGACGGCTTATACCAGGAGGACACGCGGCCAAACTCCTCAACAAACATCGCGTCAATCGCGCGCTTCTTGTCCGCGACCACCAGTGCCGTTGACTGTCGCTCGGACACCGCCTCCCGCTCTGCCTTCTCTCGCTCCTCTCGGATACGGCTGTACGTGGCACTCGCGTAGCCACGATAGAACGACTTTCGGGCATCCAGCTTTGTGGTGCCAGCGTAATTGCTCTTGTCATCAAGGTAGTTGATGGCAGACCTGACCATGTCTCCAACCAGGATCAGGTACAAGTCGTGCGCAGCTTTTACGTCAGCGGACATGCCGATAACATCCACTTCCTTATTGTTCAGAAGTGTACGCATCCCGAAGCCGAGGCAAATCTGGGACAGCAGATAAGCGTATGCTCCGGAAGCACGATTACCCTTACTGCCTACTTCGAAGACCTCGTGAACTGGTGTGCTGGCCTTGTATTCTCTGCCTTCCTTCTCTGCGCGAATGGCCTCCTGGTCGAGATTGTATTTTGTCATGAGGTTCGCGTACTGCCTCATGCACAATTCGCGCTCATTCTCGGAATCAGTCGATTCTGCTCGCGCCAGGAGGTTTGCCGCGAGACCGAGGATGTCTTTCTCTGTACGTTTAATGGCCATGATGCCGCCTTTCAATTAACTTGATTCGAGGAAGGAATGAGCCATGACGATGGAATGCCCTTCGAGAGAAGAAACATACCAAAAAGCCTTGACGCTTCAGTGCCGTATTCCGACTCCATAATAGCAAGGTAGGCACTGACAAAAAGCTTGCCATGGGAAGAATGAGACCCGCCGTGATGCGCTAACTCATGTAGGAGACGCCAGTCGATCTTCTGACCAACTATGTCTGGTACGTAGATGATGCCCTGGCTATAGAAGCAGAAGTCTTGGTTTTCGGACCTCCATTTAACACTGACCGGCTTCACTAGCTTTGCCTTCGAGTACGGCCAGTTCTTCAGTGCCTTAGACTTAGCTATCTGAATGAAGTCATCCATCTGCTCAAGGGAGTCAAAACGGCGCTCTGTTATAACAGGCCATGTGGAGCCGAAAGCAGAAACCAGGGAATCACCGCGTAAACTCGCATAATCCATGAGCAGCCAGAAGTCATCTTCGGCAGCATATACGGGGTTATCTCCAGGGTGCTTTTTCAAGTACTATGCGGCTTCCGTAAAAGTGATGCCGAGCTGGGAGAGCAGCCCTGCGTTGTAGGTAAGTGCGTGGACGGGAGGCATCCTCACCGTGCTGGACTTTCCATCCCAGAAACGGCGCACGAAAAGAACACCGTCCTTTTGATGGTTCGCGACCTCTGCGTTCCGCCATCCGTACTGGTGCATAATCGAGCGCAGGACAGAGATGTCAACCAGCGGGACCATCCTCCCGTCTTCCGCAGGAATCCAGGTTTCAGCTTCAAACTTCTTTTTACTGTCAGGGAAATTGTTATCGACGAACAGGAGGGACTGCTCGGTCTTATCGATCTTGCTCATGCTTATACTCCTTGAATCTGTGGGAACTCTTCCTAACAAGGATAGACCCGAAGAAGGCGGGGATGGTTTACCGGTCCCGGAACGACTCAGCCATGCTGTGGGGATCAGACGCGGCTTGATCCACAGCCTCCCAGTAAGACCTCATGGCTTCGATATTGTCCTTTGCTGCTAGAACATGCCAGTATCCGAGAGACCCATTCCTAGGCGTGTAGACCGGCGAAATTCTATGCACGCTGCCTCCACTGGGGTTAATTGCGTAGTTGAAAGCGATGCCTGCCTCTGCCTCGCTAGGCATACTTGAGTAGGTGCCAACACTCCACCCCGACGTTCTCCTATCCCAGATCAGGGGCTTACTAAAACCATCCAGTTCTCTCTCAGTGCGATACGAAACAGACACGTTATAGGTGTTACAGAGGATACAGTCTACGGCATTCTGATACTGCCGTAGCACCTTGCCCTTCCGTACATCCTTAATGAACCGGCTCACCGACGGACCACCGCAGTCATCCCCATTAACGACGCCAGTGAAGTTGTCGGACACGTCATCGTCGCTCGCCTCCTTCCTTGCTGAGAAAGAGATGCGCCCTCCATCTACGTCGATGCTGATTTTGTACCCGGAGTCGCCATTGGCTTCTGAGTACGAATCAGCAATCCGCTGCATTGACCGAAGCCCAAGAGCGCTTGCCTTTAGGAACGGGGCTGCTGCTATTGAGGTGATCTTCTTCGCGATGATGTAGTTTTCGCCCATCTCGTGCTGAATGACGGTTACCTCGTCGGCGTGTAGTCCTGCGTGCGTAAGCTTTTCATGTGTGACACTAGCCTTCTTGCTGACCGTGCCGTATAGGTCTGCGATGATCTTCTTCCCTATCTTGGCAGCTTGACTTAGCACGCCAGAGTCGGCTGTTCCAGTCATGGCCCTGTTGAGGGTACCCACTGAGGTGACATACTGGCTCAGTTCTTCGTCTGATACCCAGTATGTCTGCTGATACGGTCTGCCGTTCCTGTATACAGTCTTAATGACCGGGACTCTGTTGCCATTCATCGGCGGCTCCTCTCCTTCCTGTCGATTCTACCAAAACGCCATAGGGCGGCGGTTGCTCTACTCCCCTTCCCGGGGTCCCCGAGGGTAGAGAAAACCCCGCAGAGGCTCGTATGGAGCGTTCAGCGGGGCTTTCTGGGGGTATTAGAGGCCTAATCCTCGTCGTCACCGATTTCATGGCTGAATACGAGAGCGCGCTTGTATTCAGTGTCTCGGCCCATCAGACGAGTAAACGTCTCATCAGCGATAGAGGCGTCCTCAATGCTGATTTGGACGATAGACCGAGTGAGCGGGTGAATCGCCGTCTGGCTGAGCTGGTCATGGTTCATCTCACCGAGGCCCTTAAAACGCATGATGCTGTCCTCTAGACCACGGCCTTCAGGTGAGGCAAGGAACTCATCTCGTTCATCCTCGTCACGGAGGTAAACACGACCCTTGCGTGTGGCCACGGAGAACAGAGGGGGACGAGCGACCCAGAGATGCCCGTTTTCGATCAGACCGGGCATGACTCGGTAGAACATAGTCATGAGCAGAAGTTCGATATGGCGACCGTCGTCATCTGCGTCCGTAAGCAAGATGATCTTGCCGTAACGCATCTGGCCATGATCGAAGAGTTCCATAGACCCTGCGCCGACGGCAGCAATGATGCCCTGTAGCTCCTTATTATTGGCCATCAGTCGCTCTGCGTCCCTCGAAGCCAGCGCCTTTTCAACGTTCAGGCCCTTCCCTCGAATAGGCAGGAGAGCCTGGTACAGCGGGTCACTAGCGCTCTTCGCAGTACCCATTGCCGAGTCACCCTCGACGATGAACATTTCTGCCTTCTCCCCATGAATACGGGAGTCACGAAGCTTCGGCGGGAGAGGAGCGTTCTTCTGGGGCTTGGTGGCGGATGACTCCTTCTCATTTCGAGCGGCCTCAGCAGCCTCGTGGGCCTTCCGACGAACCTGCATTTCGAGGACGCATTTCTCGACAAAGGTCCTCGCCTCGGTAGGATGCTCCTCCATCCATGCCCAAAGTGCCTTACTAAATCCCTCACGGACCATGGCCTTGGTCTCAGCGTTGTTGAGCTTGCCCTTGGTCTGCCCCTCAAACTGCGGGTCTCGGACCTTCACAGAAATAACGATACCGAGGCCAGAACGGACATCCGACGCCTCAAGACGCCAGCCGTCGGCGTCGATAAGCCCAATATGATCCTGGGACGCATATCGGTTCAGGAGTCCGGTGAGAACCGACTCATAGCCCTGGACGTGGGTACCGCCGTCAGAGGTTTCAACGGAGTTAGCAAACGAATAGACACGGTAGGCAGAGTCAGGGAACCAGCAGAACGCAGCCTCCCAAGAGCCGCCAATATCGGGGTCCTCGCCAGACAGGAAAATCGGGGTATCCGGATACGACTGCTTGGCACTCTCCTGCTCCTCTGGTGCATCCTCATCATCACTGCGCACGGAATCAGCATCAAGGCGTTCCCGGCGCACCTCTGACATGAAGTCAGATATACCGTTTTCATAACAGTACGTAACTTCCAGGCTATCGTATGCCGGTCGGTTATCGATGATGTTGATAGTCAGGCCCGCGTTCAAGAACGCTGACTGCCGGAGTCGCTTCTGGATGAGCTTGATATCCCACTCGCACGACTTGTACGACTGGAACATCTCGGGGTCGGGTAGGAATGTAACCGTGGTTCCGTGGTCCCGCTTACGCTTCGCTTTCTTGATCTGTAGCGGTGACGAAACAACGCCAACCTCGCCCTTACCGAGAACAGCCTCTTCAATAGTCGCCGACGACCGGAATGAGATTGTCCCGTCCTGGCCGTCTCGAACAACTCGAATGGTCATCCAGGAGGACAGGGCATTAACGACCGACAAGCCAACGCCGTGCAGGCCGCCGGAAACAGCATAGGCATTATGACCGAACTTGCCGCCCATATGGAGCGATGTAGCGGTCTTCTGCACTGCGGGAACACCGTCAGACGTATTGTCCATGGGGATGCCGCGTCCATGGTCCTCAACGGAGATAGAGTTGTCTTCGTTGAGGGTGACGGTGATGGAATCGCCGTAGCCACCCATAAACTCATCGACAGAGTTATCGACGACCTCCCAAAGGAGATGATGGAATCCGCGCTTATCCGTGCCGCCGATGTACATACCAGGGCGAGCGCGAACAGGCGTGAGGCCAACCAGTTCGGTCATGTCCTTAGCTGTATAGGACTTTCCCATATAAAAACCTTCCAGAGTTTCTTGCCTGAGGCGCGGCTAAATAACGTTCTTATGAATTGTAGGGTAGTCTAGAGAGATTTGGCGTCCGCCACGCCAACTGCGAAGTCATACATGACAAATTCTCGTCCAGCGCCCGCGCCCTTGCCTCCCTTGAGGGCTGCATATGCCTTGGTGGTCGCCTCTAACGCGGCAGCCAGTTGCTTTTTCGACCAGTTACGGAGCACACGGCTTTTCAGGTAGTAGAGCTGCTTATCAGACATGGACCATTGTGATCCGTCTGCCTTCTCGAAAGATGTGCCTGACTGGACATCCTCGATGGAATACCCGCTCTTGAGCAGAATGAGCGCCCTGTACCTTGATAGGCAAGATGCGACGAGCTGCATGCATAGACTCTGAGAATTTTGTTGGCTCACGATCCGGTGACAGAAACGAATGGCTTGCCGAGAACCAGCTGAGGCGGCTTCCTCGAAGTCGAAAATGGAGTTGACGCCAACCCTCTCCCCGACAACAGACTTAACCATGTCATTAGTGACCGAACCAGACTGGCGTGCAAGCTCATACAGGGACCGGAAAGACTCGCCGATGATCCGAGGGTCCATGTCCGCCTTTTTGCTCAGGTAGGACATCTGGCGGTCAGTTACTTTAATGCCGCGCTCATTGAAACGTTCGGTCAGAAACGATGGCATGGCTTCGGCATCGGGGAGAGAATAATCGTGGTAGACGACGTTATTCATCTTGCGTATCTGGGCCGGTGCGTCGCCGGGAGTCATGAACGGGACTGTCATAAGGACAGAGCATTCGGTATCGAGGGAGTCAAGGCACTTGATGACCTTCCCCACCCAATCCTTATACGAGTCCCCGGTGGGGCCACTGACAACAACTACCTCACGAGCATCAAAAATGGAGTCTTCATCGTTAATGACTGTCGAAATATACCCCTCGATGCTGTCCTTAGACCTCATCTTGGGATCATAGTCAACGCGGACATACTCGCGATCAACGGTAGTGGATGCCTCTCGGTGGGAAGCGTCCATGAACTCATCCATATACATTGCCGTAGCCGCACCGGTCCAGATATGCAAGGAAGTAATCACATAACCGCCTCTCCAGTAAAGATGGCGGACGGAGCGTACCCAGTGCCGGATGTTGCGAATTTGAACGTAATGGTCTGCTTGACACCCATGGGCTGCACGATCACGTAAACGCCGTCTGCGGGCTGAGAATAATCGGTAGCAATGAACAGAGGCTTATACGAATCCAGCTTCTTCACGGACGGAGCTGTCGGAGTAGCCCCCGGAGGGAAGAATCCCGCAATGGTGGATGCGTCGCCGCCAGTAGTGTAAATGAAGTAAGACATGAGGTTCGCTGAGTCCTTTAGCGATGTCACATCATTCTTCATAAGGGGCACACGACCGGAATAGATGTAGCTCTGGTCAATATCGACATACGCAAAGCGAATGAAGTTGTCGTCGCCCTTACGCACCGCCGTGTTATCGAAATAGAAGGTGATAACGGTCTTGTCATTCTTGTCATGGAACGCGATACCGTCGGCGGCGTCGAGAGAACCGCTAACCTGGCCTGCCCAGAGCTTAGAAAGATTCGGCATGGGCTGATCGATGTTCTCGACAGAGTAGATAAGGCTGTGCGTGGCGATAGAATCGCTCAGATGGGGCTTGGTCCCATCCCCCCACTGGGTGCGCAGCTCCTTGAGGACATAGCCATAGAATTCGTCGTCGAACGGTTCATCAACGACAGCTTCTTCCTCCTCCGAGACCCCAGGGCTCACGGTGATCGGCTCCGGATTCCCTGACTCCTGGCTTGGCTCCTCAGTCGGTTCCTGGGAAGGGAGAGCAGTAACCCCTGCCGTGGGGTCTGACTGGTGTACTGTCGCTGAACCCGTACCCTTCGCGAGGAACGAAACCATCGAGAAGGCGGCGATCACGAATGCAACCGCAAGTAGCACGAATATCCACTTAGGTATAGACGGAGCTTTGCTCTTCTTTTCTGCGATATCCGGGAGAGTGCTCTGGTCTGACATTTTTCCTCCTTGAGCTCTTTTAAACTGATTGTACCGAGAGTAACCCCGGAGATGCCTTACGCACGGCCAATCTTCATCGCCGCGCCAGCGTCGTACACGGGAACCACCTTGACAACGGAGCCGGGGACGGGGGCGTGGACCATCTGGCCATTACCGATATAGAAGCCAACATGGTCCCATTTACCGTCATTCTCGTAATCCCAGAAGAGCAAGTCTCCCGGCTGAGCCTTATCCAGGTTGGCTGTCAGCGGGCCGGTGGCGACGGTGGTTGATCCGTCTCCTTGGTTATCTGCCGTTCGTCCACCGGGGGCAGAGAGACCATTCTGGGCAAAGGCCCAAACCACGAGTCCTGAGCAGTCAAAGGCATTAGGACCAGCAGCTCCCCACACATAAGGTGCACCCTGCACGGACAAGGCAGACTTAATAACCCCGTTCAACTGGGCTGCAGATAGGCTTCCGCTGCCGGTTGTTGCGTATGTGTCACCGCACGATGATGAATCCTCGATGCCAGTGTTCAGGTTACTCGTACCAGCGACACTGGGGTCCCAGTCCTGGTACCGACCACGGCGACCGTTGCGCGTCGTCCCATCGCCGGAGTTCGCGGGAGGCTGCTCTGCGGTGGCTCCGGAGTTATTCTTGCCACCTGTACTGCCTCCCGACTGAGTGGCTGTACCGCTCTGGTGCTCTGAACTGCCATTGCTCGGAGCACCCTCCTTCTTGGCAGGCTCAGCCTTAGTGGACACGGAGCAGGTGCCAGTAGCCGCCTTCGAGACAGTTCCGTTGCCAGCGGTAGTTGCGGCCCCATCACTAGTACCCCCGGTAGAGCATCCAGCCGACTTGGAGTCCGCGGTTGCGCTAGTATTGCCAGCATTACCAGTTGAACCGTTACCTCCACCGCCGCCGTGGGATTCAAGAATCTTCTGAGCCGCCGGGTCCGCCAATGGCTCATTACCTGAAAACTGGCCATAGAGGGTGTTGGCGTTCGCCTTACGCTGCATTCGTGCACCACCGTCAGAACGCTCCCAGTACTGATCGAATGCGTCAGCAACCTCAATTGCAGAACCCATGGCAGAAACCTTGGTCCACGCGCCGGATTCGCCAGTAGCGTTCTCGTGTACCAGATACGCCACCTGGGCCGCTAGGGCCTTCTTGATCTGATCGTCAAGGGGCTTGAAGTTACCCCCGATCTCCTGCTTAAACCCAGGCGCATTAGGGTTCACCCCAGCGGACTGCATATAACTCTCAACAGCAGTCCTGCGACCAGCACGCCACTGGACGATACCGAACGACTCCTGACCAACGTCGTTCGGGTTGTCAATCTGAGGACTGAAGGTCCCTGCCGTCTCAACCTGGATGTTACCGAGAACACCGGCGGCCACATGCGGCGACATACCAGCGCCACGCAGGAGGGAGTAGATGTACCGTGCTCGCTCGTGGGCGTCGCCGGAAGACTGGGACTGGCTCACGTTTCCATTCGCAGAAACATTGGTTGCGTCACCACTACCGGTAGCATCCCCAGACGAGCAGGTACCAGTAAAAGACGCAGAAGCCCTGACTGCGTTATTGTTCGATGCTCCGATTCCACCCACTACGGATGCCCCAACACCAGAGAACATGGCTAGACCGAGAGACACGGCTGCGATGGCCGCGAGTCCCAGCTTCGCCTTCGTGGGCGCAGACTTAGCCGGGTTGGGATTGAGTCCTTTCTTGACGGCACTCAGGGCTGTTCCGTCGTCTTCATGGCTACCCTCGGAGTCAGTGCCATCGGAGTCATCGCCATACGACGGGGGAAGACTATCAGCCAGGCTATCGAAGTCATCCATTTCACCGTGGTCTGACGACACAGAATCAGCGTCCGGGTCGAAACCCCCGAAATCCGTGTACTCATCCGACATGGCGTCAGCAGCTCCACCCGTACCGAACGAAAGCGCCGCATCTTCGATGCCGTCACTTGACATGCCTACATCGAGGTTATCTGGGTCTAGATGTTCAGTAACGTCCTGGACTAGTTCCTGCTGGCCCGTCAACGGATCATCGAAATCCTTAATGTCATCCGCGAGCCAATCGAAATCACCCTCATAAGCTCCGAACAGGTCTTCGGCTGCTGCGGATGCAGTGTTCCCAGCAAAAGACTTGGCGTCATCGACCGGATCAGGGATAATGCTGTCGGACTCCCCCTTCTCCTGGGCAGTCTTCTCTGCTCCATCGGTGGCCCAGTCGGCGGCCTTTGTCTCTGGAGAGACTGCTGCTTCTGCGACGGATGCAGCAGACTTGCCGGCGTCAATATGAATGGTCTCGTCATCTCCGCCGCCAGAGTCGCTGGCTTCATCGTCGCCATCCGGCGCTAGAGGGCCGGAATCCTGGGAGACCCCCACAACGAAATTGTTGTCGCCATTACCGGATTTGCCGCCTTCGGCATTACTATCCCCTGAAGACGTAGGGGTCAGCGAGCCTGAAGATGAATCTTCGGTAATGCCAGGTAGATCGTCATAGTCGATGCCTGCTTCATAAGCATGTTCGCTATCCGGAGCGTCAAGAGCGATTGTCACGCGACGGGGACCCGGGGCCGGGGAGACAGCTCCAATGGCCTCAGAAGGGGTATCCTGGGGCTTGAATGAGGTGTTTTCGGGGCCGCGTGGGAGACGAGAAGGAGAAGTGACGGTGTTAGCGGCCAGCGGTATATCATCGGACGGGGCAAGACCTGCATCTCGTTCGACAATAATCGGCAGGCTAGATTCTGCGGCAATCGCGGCCCGTGAGAACTCAGACGCGAAAAGAGCCGAGGCATTCGCTCGTGCTTCAGCGTTACTAGCGATTTCGTAAGCCAGGCCATTCACAACAGCGCTTTTCTTGACGCCTTTATGGCTCTTGTGACCGACGTCATGGCTATGCTCAATGTCCGTCAGGCCAGCCAATTCCGGCACAATCGGAGATAGGTTGAGCCGGACCTGATCGTCGCCGATGTCATCTGAACCGAGGTCAATAAGGTCCTGGATGTCTTCATCGAACTCGTGGTCATTCTTCATAGGTACTCTCTTTCTCTAAATAATGGAATGAGGGGTGGGGAAGGAACGAATCCAACCCCACCCCTTAACGGGATGTCTTTATGCTATCCGGATCAGCGCCCGCGAGCGGCCTTACCTGCGGCCTTCTGCTGCTTGGCGATCTTGCGTGCGCGACGGCGGCGAGCACGGGCGTCAACGTTCGCGGGGATGAAGTAGGTTCCAGCCACGGTGACGAGAACGCCAGCCATTGAGAAGAACAGCTTCCGGTGCTCCTCGAAGTACGTGGCGTTCTGAATAGCGGTGTCCGCGTCATCAATAGCGATGATCGCATAGAGGGTAATCAGTAGACCGATGATCATAAAGATCACAGGCACGATAACAGCAACTCCCCGCTTGGCGTAGCTGGGCTGCTCCTCGTCGCGGTAGGGCGTGACTGAACTGTTAATAGACTTCATCTTTCCTCCAAGAATTCTGGTGGGGCGGTTTATCGCCCTCTTCTAAAACTCGATATTAGCGGGGCTGCCAATCTTAGCTGGCGGTAGCCTGATCCGAGGTCTTGATATTGACCTTGCGCAGGAATCGCTCAACCGACCACCTGCGAAGAATTGCGCGGAACTGAATCCAGACAATGATGCAGGGGTAATAAGCAAGCAGGTTGACGATGTCCGTCGCTGACTTATTCATCCCGAGATACTGGGTAACAATCTGCACGAGGTATGCCAGGGCGACGATGACCAGCACGGTAGAGAAACCCAGAAACGGTGTGAGCTCAATATTGTCAACCCTGCGGAACTTTAGGAAACGGCGCTCAATCGCCGTGTTATTGAGTGATGCGTCAGTAATACGGATGTATCGATCAAGGTCATCCTCACTGACGATGCCCTTCCGAATTGCTCGTACCGTTAACTTCCTGACGGTGAGAATGATGGCTGTGAGTGCAGCGGCAAGGGAGACAAGTGTGTCAATCCCGTTAATCCAGAAAGCGCGAATGGCCGCGAGGAACGCCATGAAGATTCCGACGCCCAGGATCGTGCTCTCAAGAGCGCCAGCTCCGAAGATGGAATTCTTAACAACCCTCCACGTATCGCGAGGGTGAGCCGCCGTGATACTGCCGTAGTAGGTGATGCCAACCACGGCGGTAGTGAGGAAGGCAGTGAAAACTGCCTTCTCGATAATGAGGATGAGGAACGGAATGGCACCAGTGATATTCAACTGATACAGGTTCAGCGGCAGTGTTAGTGCGAAGAGAGCCATAGAAAGCACAGCCCAATACACAGACCTTACGCACACCCTTTTCAAGCTAAAACCATTCACGTTAGATGCCATTCCGTTCTTCCTTCCTCTGTCGGATCAGTTAGGCCAGATGTCGAGGAGGGCAGAGATGTGCTCTGCCGCCTCGCGGGATTCTTCACTGATTCCCTTTTCGAGAACCAGAAGCACTGAATCCAAAAAATTATCGATGCGCATGTTGGCCCTGTAAGGGATGACCTCGGCACCATCTTCACTGAACTCGTTCAGAATGCTTGAGAACGTACGCAGCGTACTGGGGGTTGCTTCACTGATATAGGACTGGAACGCCAGTCCGTCTCGGAAGCCCGGCTGCTTTCCGTCCTTGAACTTGACCGAAATATCAACGAACGCCCGTAGAGACTCAATGAGTCCCCCACCCGGATAGATGGCTCGCGCCACCTCAACAGGGTGGGGACCAGACCCGACGATGGTCACAAAGCGGTCGCGTACGCTCTTCGGGGTACGCATAAAAGCGACGCTGAAGTTAGCGATGCTTTCCGCCTGTGCCCACGACAAGTCGCCGTCAGAGCTAAACCTCGTCTCAGCGATGCCGGGGTCATCGATATCGGTGCCATCCTCGTCATCGGCGTCGAAATCATCGACATCCGCAGCATCGGTGTCGGTGATCTCATTGACGGCATCGGTGGCGGGGTCATCAGTATTCTGCTGCTCGTTCTCAGCAGGGGTGTCGGCGACGCCGTTGGCCTGCTCCTCGTGAGGGGTGTTGTCCTGCCACCCCTGGTCGTTGTTGTGGTTGTCTTCCCAACCATCCATATTTCCTCCTATTCCGTAGGCGAACGCCTACTTGTCTCTTCTCTCGTCGATTGTAGTTCCAGTTTACCCGCGCTTGGGTAGAACACCACATAGCTGTAGAGCGAAAGCGAAATTGTCAAGGTTCATACAGAAGAACCATTTGTCAACAGCGGCGGTCTCGCCATCCAGCTTGCGCGGGAAAATCATGGCAGTAGTGATCGGCTCATCCGAGGTCTCAGCAAGATAGCTGGATAGCTTCCCCCACAGGTCAGTGTAGGTGTTAGAGAACCGGACCATAATGTCGAACTGGATACCGAGAGGGTCTGCACCCACGATCACTGGCTCCTCGCCCTGAACCATTTCCTCCGGAGTGCGGTTCAGGTTAAACATCGAAACAGCATCTCCCAGCGTGATCGCTACCGGCCACAGGTGGACATTCGACAAACCAAATCCCCTGGGCTTCGATGCCAGGCACCAGAACTTACGTCCAGAGTTCGCGGCCTTCCATTCCGCATTGGAGAGGAGTTGCGAGTTAATGGGTGTAACACTCGGTCTATTCTTGACCTCAATGGACGTGTACGGTCCAAAGACATCTCCTTCGTCAGCTCCGCCTTTCGACGGCGACCGAGACCAGAGGTAGCCAATCTGTTCCTGCTCCTCCGGATAAAACGAATTGAAGAAATCGACGATGGCTGTCTCTGCCATGGTGCCCTTCGTCTTATTCTTGCTCATTGCTGAACCCCCTCCATAATGTCCTTCGGGCGCATCCCAAAGCGCAGATACCAGGACTCTGCCTCAACCCGCATCTGGTCACAAAGACCGGGGTCCGACAGGATGCTCTGGGCTGCTTTCTTCCTCGACCGCTCAACGTTAGGACGGATGCCAAGATCCTTGATGATCTCTATGGTGTCTCGTGGGTACCCACGGTCGAAGCCGAGCGAAGAAATGACATATTCAACAATGTCTATCGGCGCGACTGTTGCGAAAGATCGCGCGAAAATGAACGAGTCCGCGATAGTGTCGATGCACTTGTGGATGTTACGCGGCGTCTCCCTACCAAACAAGGGGAGAGGGTACCGACCCATCGTGCCATAGTCAACGGCGAAAGACGCCCAGGTAGGAGGCTCGTGGGGAAAGCTAGGGAAACTGTACTGGGTAGGATCAATGTCCAGGACCGCGCCCATGAAATCGTGAATATACGAATTACACCGAGCCAGGCCGAGCGTAACATCGTATGCACGGTTCATCTCCTCATAGGCCATCTCCTCACCGTCAAGCCAGTGGGCATCAGCCGCATCATAGGCAATCTTACGAATTGCGGGAAGCGAAAAATTGGCGAAAGTAAAGGCTGCCTGCCTCCCCTTCTCCCAGTCAAGGGCGGCATCCGGACCAAGCTCTTCGGGGCCAGAAAGCCCCTTCTCCATAATGGTGTGTTCAATAGCAAAGCGACGCCGAATGCGACTACGCAAGATCAGCTCGTCGCCTACAGTTAGCATAGATGCCATTGTCAGACCGTCCATTCATCCATGAGTTTATTCACTTCATCCATCTCTCTTTCGCGCCTCTCTTTCGCCTTAGCCTTGACTGAGGCCATGTCCCGTGAGGAGTCATGCTGCTTGCCGGGCATTGGCCTGGCTTTCCGCTTCTCTCGCCCGTCGCTCGTGCCGGGAGAGTTGGCCTTCCTGGCCTCCTTGGCGGGCTTTTGAGCGGCCTTCTCGCCCTTCTCTCCCTCCGGACCCCGGGAACTAGGGGAAGCCGCCACAAGGCGTTTGACGGCCTCCGTTGCTCGTTTAGCTCCCTTCTTTGGAGGGAGATGAGAAATGGGCTTATAGTGTGCTTCGCTACGAGTGGATAATGGAGCATTAAGCACTTCGTCAACGACGCACTCAGCAACGATCTTCTCGATCTCCCTTGTTGCCTTGCTATGAGAATCAGGCTCAATCCATAGGGCACCGTCTCCATACCTCTCAGCTTCACTAAGGGCAACGATGAGCGGGGTAGGAGTCGTGCCATCTACATCGTCCACCGGCAGCTCTGTCGAAACAATAACGATTGATGACTTCTCAACACTAGAGAATGCGACGTAAAGCGGGTCATCGCCAGAGTCTTCGATAATCTCGTCAATGACATCGAAGACCTCATCCTCGTCATCGGAGGCGACAGAGTAAGCTGCGGTGAAACGAGTCAAGAGGAAATGACCTCCTCGAAAACATTAACGATGCGCTTAGCACGGTCCTTGCCCAGACCCTTCTTGGCTGCGTAATCAAACATGGCCTGAGAAGGAGAAATATCCACGGACATGCCCTGCCGAGTCGCAGAAACAAGGGTGCGCTCGCGCTCATCTGTCACAACCTTCACAACCACGCCCTTAGACGATAGCAAGCTGGCTTGTACCGCAGCGTCATCGTAGTCGTCAGGACTACACATGATGCGCACCTTATCGCCAGTGACGGCAGTATCCTCAATGATGCGAGCGCGTGCAAAATCATCGTAGCGGTACGTGTACATCCTTAGGCCGTGCAGGGTGACGAAATCACGGTCAACGATCTTGAGGTGGCGGTCGAACTCGATGACGTCAAACCCCTTGTCTTGCCCCTCCTCATTGAAAGAGCACATGTAGGTGGAGCCAGTATAATTGACCTTGCCGGACTCGCCGACAAACTGGCGGTTGTGGACGTGGCCAATAGTAGCTGCCTGCCAGGGACCAGCTTCCAGAAGAGCGGCAGGGGCAGTGGTCTCCAGGACCTCAGTGGTCATAGACAGCTCGGAGCCACGACAGATTGATAGGTCAGAAAGCATCATGTGACCAAGGAAGAGGTCAGCGCCTTCGTCAGCCATCTGCTTAATGGCGTCCTCAACGCTCAGGTTCTTCTCCTCCAGCTCAGAGAGTCCGCCAACTCGGACCCAGGGGAGGGTGGCCACTCGGAGACCATCTACGTCGATGACTCCGAACTTCTTGGCGACCGCATGGACTCGGGGGTGGTCCCCGAGGTACGCCTCAACCGGAGTGCGATGGAGGCCGTAAACGGAACGCTGGTCGTGGTTACCCTCAGCAATTACAACCTTAATTCCCGGGGACAGGCGGTTAAGCTGGTCTCGGCACATAGCCACTGCTTCAGAAGCAGGGGTGCCAGAGTCGAACATATCCCCGCCGATGAGGATAGCATCAGTGTTATTAGCGTTCGCGTAGTCAACAATCTCGGCAAGTCGGTCGTTAGGCTCAAGCCAGGATGCATAGGAGCCTCGCTTGGGATTCCACCCACCGATTCGTGACAGGGGAGGCGACAAGTGCAAGTCTGATGCTACGATAATTTTCATGTTGGCTGCTTCTTTTCTTTGGGGTTCCCCGACGATTTCTTGGTCGCCCTAAAATGGCGACGATATGATTTTACCCCAGACTGATCGAAGATGAGTAACGACCAGGCTGGGGTATGGTGAGCTATCGGCTAAAGCGTCGAAAGCGAAGCCGTGTAATCCGCTGCTGCCTCCTTCCCTGACAGGTTGAGCACCGCATTGTCAGACGTTCTTTCGTCCACTATCGGGGTTGTTGAGATTTGAGGATCACCGATAAATGACGGCATTTCCTCGTACCCAATTCGGTAGCCAGCATTAAGCCTCACCGGTTTACCCACAGCTCCGGTATCACTATAGGTGGCAACCAGATATGGGTACCCAACATCAATGCTGCGCTCTCTATTGATGGCTGGCGAAATGTCATCAAGGGTGCTAGTCCAGACCACGGAAAAGTCCGGCAAATCATCAGCCGACTCTACGACCCCGCCGCGCTTCTCTACTGCATCTCTGATTGCGTTCTCGATGCTGTGTTTAACTGACGAGTATCCGTTAAACGACCTCCGGTCTGGGTCGTCAAGCCTTCCGTCCTTCCCCGTCATGTCTCTCCAGTATCTATCCGCTACACTCTCATACCAACCGTCGGTCCCAAAATCGAACTGGTCGTTCGCTTCTCGAAGCGCCATGTTCTTTCTGGGCAAGCTGACAGGGGTAGAAAATGTACGAGGCCCCATGTTCTTAGCTATAGCGCCAGCGATGTCAGACCTGTCATCGTCTAGTATGGCATCCACGACGGTCTCGATCTCGTCCTCGTTAAAGGAATCTGGGTCCATGCCCATCTTGGTTAAGATACTATCGCTCTTGCTTAGCATATCATCGCGGATGAGGTGCTCCCATTCTTCGCGATTCAACTCGTTGATTTCAGCAGGGTTATCGATGTACGCCTGAACGAACTCTTCTGGGATGACCATGTCGCTAGTCACGTAGTCGTCGGCAGCAGTATAGGGGGCAGCTCCTCTCGCTTTCCTAAAGTCATTAACCATCTTTGTATAGTCAGATAGGCTCTGCGTTCTCGGGGGAGCGCCTTGCTCGCGTCTCCTCGCATCTCCCTCTCGCCGACGCTGACGCATTTGGGCCATATGGAGACACCACTTATATTGGTGGCTATTCGGTCGATGATTCTTATTTCCGCACTGCCCGTTGTCGGGGCAAGGCACTAGTTGCATTATGCCGCCTCTCTTTCTGTATTATGAATTGTCATCGGTAAGAGCGCGTGACTCTCTCGGGAGCCAGCGCTTCGAGGCCGACTTTATCCGGATAATCGAAATAGCGTCCGGGGCCATGAGCTGTCATGTCGTCGATAATTCCCGACTCTGCGCCGTAACGCCGCTCTGACCGTTCGGGAATTGTAATGTTATATGTTCCGCTGAGCTTAACAGGCTTACTGATCGGCCCCTCTCCCTCAGAGTCAGTGAGGACGAGATACGGTCCCGTGACACTCACCTCCTCTGCTCCAGGCTCATCGCTTCTGGGAGCTACATCTCTGAGGTCACCGGTCCACGCAACGCTCGCATTAGGAAGGAACTGCCAGCCGTCATCTCCGAAAGACTCCTTCAGAGCAGAAGCGATTGCTCGGCGGTCTTCATCCATTCCACGCTGTCGATCCTCTGAACTGTAGGTTAAATGTGCTGCCATCATATCATCTAGATAGCCGCCAGCGATAGTGTCGTACCACTCGTCAGAGCCAACCTCATACTCAGCCGTAGCCTTACTTCAAGCACGATCAGCATTTGTAACAGTACCGGCGTCGTAATCCCAGTGGACGAAAGTACGCGGCTCATTGTTCGAGGCGATGGCCATGGCAATGGTGCATTCCTCTTCATTAAATAGGTCACGCGTCAGATCGTTAATCTTGCTATCTGAATAGCCGTTCAACAGATCTGTCTCTTCGGAAACTTCTTCGACGAGATTACCCTTGATATTCGACTTGATTTGCCTCTTCCAGCTATTTTTGATGATCCCGTCTGTGTTCCCGGTGCTAATATATGACTGAATGAGCTTCTCGTCAACTTTCATGTCACTCGTTACGAAGTTCTCCGGCCCCTCGTAATTGTCGCTGCTGCCCATCATTAGCTCGCGAATCACCGTGTCCGTACTCAGGGAGCGAGTATCTGGCACAGTGCCATTAGCCATACCCGCCCTCATACGCGCGTTGTTAGCACGACGAATGGAGCTGTCTAGGCACTGCTTGTAAGAGTTTGATCCCGGGCGGTATTTACGGTGTCCGCACTTACCGCCGTCGGGGCAATCAATGTAGTTGCTGTTCATTAGCTACCTCCTGTGTTTCTGTTCACCGCTCCCGAGAGTAAAAACCTCGTGGCGTGTACTGTTCCTGATTAAAGTCGTCGGGGTATTCCAAAAGCCGGTCGAAGCCCGCCGTCCTGTCATCTCTGACGAAAGATTTCCGTCCCGCCTCCGCATCATGCTTGCTGGGGACTCTAACCCTGTATTCGCCGGAAAGGCGAACAGGGGTGCTCTGGACGTCTCCACCAACCTCGTCTTTGTACGCCCCGGTAATGACGATGTAGGGTTCCTGAACCATCACGTCCCGACTGTCATCTGCCCCTCTCGGAGAAATGTCGTTCAACGAACCAGACCAGATAACGCTGATCCCCCGCAAGTTACGATCATTAAGCCACTTGTCATTCTTACCGATAGCCTCCTTGAGAGCGGCTGCGATGACTTGGCGGTCGGCTTCCATCGCGGCCTCCCGTAACTCCTGACTTGGCATGTTGTACTGCAATTCCTCTGCATCCATCGAATAGCCGATATACCCGTCCGCCAAGGTGGCGTACCATTCATCAGAACCAACCTGGTAGTTAGCCTTCGCCTTGTGAAGGGCGTCAGCCACCCTTTCTTTCGCATACTCGGAATCGGCGAGATCAGCAACGAGCATCCGAGGCCCAGTGTTAGCCGCCAAAGCGCGCGCGGCCTCTATCTCGCGAATCTCGTAGAGGGCATTGTCGCGCACGATATCAATCTCATCGGCAGACAGTTCATCGATATCAATTAGGGCATCATTAGCGATGTCTTCTATATTGTCCATGATGTTCTTCTTGAGCTCATCTTCCCGATCAATCGTCAAGTAGAGACCGAACGGATTATCGATGAACTTCTGTATCTGATCGGGGTTCAGAGACATACCCTCGAGGATTGCCGAGCCGACCCGCCTATAATCTGGGTGCTGTCTAAGCGCCGCAGACATCTCACGGTAGGCTTCCCCACTCTTGCTTAACGCGGGCGGATTCGGCGCACTAGTGAAAGGGGCAGCATTCTTGGAAGCACCAGCCGACTTCGCTTTAACGCATTGTTCATAGGCAAGCGACCCTACACGGTGTCTCTTGCTGCCGCATCTACCACCGTTTGGGCATGGAACCATGTTCATAAGATTCCCTCTTTCTACTTACTTGATCTTCTGGTTTGCGCGCTCACGGACAAAATCTCCAAATTCCTTCGGCGTACTCTCCGATTCAGCCCTGCGAGCTACTTCGTTAACGATGTCGACAACATCACTCGTTGTACTCGCCTCGTCGTCGCCAATAACCAGCGTACCAACGAAAGAGTCAGTACAAAGGCCGCCAGGCATATCGCAGTGTTCCAAGCCGTAGAACGCTTCGATCTGATCCCATAGATCGTACTCGTCTCCATTCTCAAAAGCATCGAGCACGTCGTCGTCATCGTTAGCATCGTACACGTACCCCGCAGCCTCTAGCTGCTTGCCGAGGTCTGCTTTTACTTGGAACTTGGCGCGGATTTGCCCGTCATTATATCCACGCCAAACCTCGATGTCTCCCGTATGCCCACCCGTAACAGTTACTCTATCTGGGTAGCCACGAATGTCAGACAGCGGAATGTCTAGATTTCCTGGTGATGACGTCTTAGGGACAACCATACCACCGATAGATTCACCCCTTCTAGAAAACCTAGCAGAGGCCAGGCACTCCCGATACCGGACGCTATTAGGATGGTGGGTGCGAGTCCCACACGCACCATTGTTAGGACAAGGAACAAGTTTCATAGGATTAGGCTTTCGGTCTATGCTGCTTTACGCAGTGTGAGTGCGATTCACCATGTAGGCTTGCGCGAAACCGATGAGGCGTACTGGGTAATGTCGCTGTGGTCGAAATAAGGCGACTCGCTCGTCATGTCATCCTTGATACCCGACGGCCCGAAGCTGCCTTCAGGCATTTGTTATATGAATCCGATCCAAGAACGTGCCGACCGAAGCCGCACTTTCCGTTGTTCGGGCAGTCGATAAAACGAGCCATTTCCCCCTCCAATTTCGCGATTTTAGGCGATTATAAAACCCCGCCCTCGTAGCTAGATAATATCTCTCTACGAGGGACTGAGAATGGGGTTATAGGGGGCTTCAAGAGGCTACCCGGGGAACATGGCGTCGGTCTTATCCTTCGTGCGCTTGCCACTCTCGATGGCTGCGTCAAGAACACGTCCGGACGTATTGGCGAACTTGTCAAAAATGGACTCGCTCGGAGCCGACAACTTAAATGCCGGTGCGGGGGCGGTCCCTGCTGCCTGCGCCGGAGTAACACCCGTCTTGGTGGGGATCGTTGACAGGACATCCATGATGTCGTTCTTTTCCCCATAATCCGGATCACCGTCAGCAGCGTAGAATGACCGGAACATACGATACTGGTTTGACCCCTTCGGCTCGAGCATGCCAGCACCAAGAACCTCGACCTTCTCAAGTCCAGGCTGGCCAATCACGACCTGGGAGGACATGCCATCACGGCACTTCATACCGATACGGCGCATCTGCTGCCTGATGACAGACGGGATGGATGCATTCGTCGGATACTGCGTTGCACAGACAAGATACATACCAGACGAGCGTGCCTTTCGGGCGATTTCAACGGTCGCTGATAGAAGCCTGGCTTGATCCTCTTTCTCATCCTTATTGGCTGCGTCCGCAAAAAGGGTGGCGCACTCTTCAAGGATAATAATCTTGAACGGCATGAAGAGGGGGTGATCCTCAAACGGGATGCCCTGGTCAGCAGCTTCTCGCATGGCGATCTCCCTGGCCTTTGACAGCTTCTTCGGAGACTTAGGATGCTGGGACATGACCGCGTTGCGCCGGTTCATCTCCTCGACCATCCTCTCCATGAGGTCGGCTGCGTTAGCCATGAACTTCTCGTCAGGAGACCAGGTGTCAACGAAATCGGTCACAATATCGCAGTTGCGATAGACCTGCATCTCATTTTTTGGCTCAACCATCGCCATTTCTAGCTCAGTCGGGCCGTTGTTGTGAATGAGCTGCAAGATCATATCTGCCATAGTCACCGACTTACCAGCACCCGACTGGCCCGCGACGAGGAGGTGGGCACCGGACGCGGACTCCCAATCGTCAAAGGCGAACTCATCGTCAGCCATGACTCCCGCAGCCCAAGTAAGGCGAGGCACTCCCTTCTCACGCGGGAACAGGATACGGCTCTTGTAATCACTGAACGTGAACATGCGGTTCAGTGGGTCGGTCTTACTAGCGATGATATCGAAGGAGGTTCGCTGGCTGCGCTGAATCTCCTGAATCTGGCGACGCGACAGACGAGCACCCGGCTTTTGCTCAATAGTGCTCTCCTTCATCGGGATATAGTTGATCTCTAGAAACTGGTTACCCGACGTAGCTGCGATGCGTGCAGACTTAGCCTTAACATCATCGACGGTGAGGCCGTCAGGGAGCATGAACGTGATCTTGTCAACGATGGCTGTCGCTTTACCACGCTTCACGTACTCCGGAAGGCCGTCCTGGCCCTGGATGCCGGTGACATGGAAGTTATACAGCCATGTCATAATGTCAACCCTCTTTTGTTCGACCGACGTGGGGTTAATGTAGTCAACGTTCCCCATGATCGGCTTCTCCTCAGAGATATAGAGAACAATCGTTCCAGAGGGAGCAGACCTGATCGGGGAAGGCATCGCACGGACCCATTTCACACCAAGTGCCGTCTGAATATCCTCAATCCTGTTGAGGAACGACACGATGTTGACGGACGGGTCCTTGGGGACCACAGAAACAGAGATGATCTTCGTCGGCGACTTTGGCGTTGTTACCGGAAGCGACTGGTAGTAAATGCATTCTCCGATGCCTCGGATAGTCCTGAGTGCATTAACGACGACGGCGCGAGAAACCAGCTCACGCATACGGTCGTCGATAGACGGATCAAGGAGCTTAGGGACATCACGGTCAGAGTACCAGACCCGGAGAGCCTGGGTGCCAACCGAGCCAACAATCTCGTTACCGTTAGCATCGAAATTGCCAACCGGGGCAACCGCCACCATATTACAGTTGGGGATCGCACCTCTTAGCTGTTCTTCAAACCCTACGTACTCATCAAACGTGTGGTGCTTCGGGAGCGAAAGAACAGCAATTTTAACTGTGGGGTCATACGGCTCATCACCGTCAGGGTGCATCGCCTCCCACTCTTCGGTAGTGGGTAGGTCCTGCTCCCCAAGAAGCGTGGGAATGGCATCCTCCTTCTTGAACCCAAAGATGTCCTGCCACAGTTCTCGTCGGTCGTTCCTCTCCTGCCACTGCGCGATGTACTGCTCCTGT